>Ga0208695_1000614_pt1 | contig 36557 bp, 32 predicted proteins | sample AD_UKC111_MetaG_FD_184449 | JGI IMG/M metagenome (GOLD analysis project Ga0208695, IMG submission 184449) | Active sludge microbial communities of municipal wastewater-treating anaerobic digesters from Hong Kong - AD_UKC111_MetaG (SPAdes)... | ecosystem: Engineered > Bioreactor > Anaerobic >...
TTTCATTTGTGAGGCGGTGGATCAGACGCGCGGTTGGTTCTACACGTTGCACGCCATCAGCACATTGCTGTTTGATAGCGTAAGTTTTAAGAATGTGATTTGCCTGGGGCTGATTTTGGATGGCGAAGGCAAGAAGATGTCCAAACATCGTGGCAATGTGGTCAACCCCTGGGATGTGTTGAATGAATATGGTGCCGATGCGGTGCGCTGGTATTTGTATACGGCTTCGCCGCCGGGGCAGGAGCGGCGCTTCTCGATGGAATTGGTCGGCGAGGTGGTGCGCTCTTTCACGTTGACGTTGTGGAACACGTATTCATTCTTCGTCACGTACGCCAATTTGGATCACTGGAAACCCGATGCAACGGTGACGCCGCAATATAGCCCTCTGGATCGTTGGCTGCGCTCAAGTTTGCATGCTCTGGTGCGCGATGTGACGCAGGCAATGGAAACCTATGACGTGTTGGGCGCAACCCGCCCGGTGATGCAGTTTGTGGATCAGCTTTCTAATTGGTGGTTGCGCCGTTCGCGTCGTCGTTTTTGGAAGAGCGATGCCGATGCGGATAAACAGGCCGCCTATGCAACGCTATATGAGGCGTTGGTGACGCTTTCTCGCTTGTTGGCACCCACCATGCCTTTTATGGCGGAGGAGTTGTATCAGAACCTGGTGCGTAGCGTGAATGAAAATGCTCCGCTTTCGGTGCATTTGGATCGTTGGCCGGGATATGATGCCGCATTGGTGGACGATAAGCTGAACGCTGAAATGGCTTTGGTGATGCGCCTGGCTTCGTTGGGCCATGCAGCGCGCAATAAGGCCAATCGCAAAGTGCGGCAGCCGCTGGCAGAGGCGGCCTTTGCCATCGGCAATCGCGAAGAGATGGCTGCCCTGGAACGCTTTGGCGATTTATTGGCCGATGAATTGAACGTCAAGCAGGTGCGTGCCTTGAACGCAGCAGGTGAGGCGGTGTCTTATAGCCTGAACCCATTGCCCAAACAACTGGGGCAAAAGTATGGCAAGCGTTTTCCGGCGATTCGGCAGGCTTTGTTGGCTTTGCCAGCCGAGCAGACCGCAGTGCGCTTGTTAAGTGGGCAGACAGTTAGCGTGACTGTGGAGGGTGAAACGCTGGAGATTCTGCCCGAAGAGGTAGAGGTGCGCGTGTTGGCACGCGAGGGCTTTGCTGTGGCCGCCGAAGGTGCTTATGTGGCTGCTTTGGTGACGGAGCTGACCCCGGAACTGTTGCAAGAGGGGTTGGCGCGCGAATTCGTCCGACGGGTGCAAGACTTGCGCAAGCAGGCCAATTTGGAAATCGCCGATCGCATTCGCGTCTTCTATCAGGCTTCAGCGGGGTTGGCAGAAGCAGTTCAGGCCTTTGCTGAGTACATTCAAAGCGAAACCCTGACGGTGGAGCTATTGGCTACCTCAATCCCCCATGGCCGTGTGCAAATCGAAGATCGTTTTGATGGCGAGACGCTTGTTTTGGCTCTGGAAAAGGCAGCGTAATCCCTTTGAAACTGTCGCTGGCGAGGTGGCAACACCTCGCCAGGACTATGGAGGAGGGCGGCAGTGCGGATTGGTTTGGTAACCTATGGCAGGCCGGAAGAACGCCCTGAACAACATCTCTATGCGCGCCATCTGATTGCCTGCTTGCAGGAGCAAGGCGATGTGGTGGAGGTGGTAGCCTTGCGGCGTGGCCGTTTTGCAAATCGTTTGGGCCAAAACCTGGATTGGGGTGTGCAAGAACGGTTGCTGCGCTTGAATGTGGATGTGTTGGTTGAGGAGGAACGCTGTTATGCGGCGTTGTTTTCCATCAACCGCACATTGAAAGGGCTGGCGCGTTACCCCATCATTAGTTTGGTTGAAGAGGTGGAGGCGGGTTGGGGGCGGCGTGGGCTGGAGCGTTGGCTGTGTCGTGCGGTGGAACGCAGTTATTTGCGCGGGGTGGATGGATTTGTGTTTGGCAATGCTTCTTTGCGGCAGCAGGTGCGTGCTTGGGCCGGGCAGAACAAGCCGGGCGTGGTGGCAGAGCCGGGCGGGGATGAGGCAACCGAGGAGCTGGGGGCAGAGCCCGGTTGGCGGGTGGCAGATTGTCAGGAGCTGACTGGGCAACCGCTGCGTTTGTTATATGTGGGAAGATTGGTTGCACAAAAGGGCTTGCATGTGCTGCTGCAAGCGCTTTCGCACCTGCCGGCAGATGTGGCGACATTGCAGGTAGTGGGCCGTTTGGATGAGGATTTGGGCTATGTGCGGCGGCTGAAGCGTCTGGTTGAGGAACGTTTTTTGAGTGGACGGGTGCATTTTGAGGGCTGGTTGAGTGGTGCGGCTTTGCTGGCGCAGTGGCGCGCTGGGCAGGTTTTGGTTTGGCCTGCATTGTGCGATGGCTTAGGGGTGACGCTACGCGAGGCGTTGCGCTATGGTGTGGTGCCATTGGCAACGCGTTGGGGTGCAAGTGTTGAGCTGATTGAGCATGGTGGCAACGGCTTGTTGGTGCCGGCGGGTGATGAGCGAGCTTTGGCGGGGGCACTGTTCAGTTTGGCGAACGCGCCTTCGTCGTTGCTGTCCATGAGCCGCGCAGCTCGCCGCACCTATGCGGGTTTGCCAACCTGGCGCGAGAGTGCACAAACGATCTATCGTTCGCTGTTAAGCTGGTTTTGAGTTCAGTTGCTTTGTTTGGCGCGAGGGGGATATTTGCGGTACAATTAAAGGATAGATTTTTTGGAGGAGCGCTTGAAAAAATATTTGCAAGATTATGCGTTATTGCTGGGTGTGGCGGGGGTGGTTGTTTTCCTGGATCAGTGGAGCAAAACCTGGGTGCGCAATACGTTGGCAATTGGCGAGGTGTGGATGCCGTGGGAGTGGTTGCGCCCTTATGCGCGTGTTTTTCACACAACCAATACGGGTGTGGCCTTTGGCATGTTTCAGGGCGCCAATGTGGTGCTGATGGTGTTGGCTGTGGCCGTTTCGGTGGCAATTTTTGTCTATTTTCCGCGCGTGCCGCGCAATGATTGGACTTTGCGCCTGGCAATGTGTTTGCAATTGGGGGGCGCTTTGGGCAATCTCATTGACCGGTTTATTCAGGGCTATGTGACCGATTTTATTTCGGTGGGCAAGTTTGCGGTGTTCAACCTGGCGGATTCGGCGATTACGATTGGGGTGTTTGTGTTGCTGTTGGGGGTTTGGCTGCAAGAGCGGCAAGAGCGGCGACGCTTGCGGGTGGAACGAGCAGCTGAGCTCGAAAATGGGGGCGGGTGATGGCTTCGGACGGGCGTTTGTTTGTGCAGCGCGCAGCAGAGCAGGAACGTTTGGATAAATTCCTGGTGGCCTGTTTGCCGGAGTATTCGCGTGCCCGCTTGCAGGCCTTCATCAAAGAGGGGCAGGTGCAGATAAATGACCGGACGGTCAACAAAAGCTCGACGTTGGTTGAGCCGGGTGATCGTGTTTGGGTGAATGTTCCGCCGGTGCAGCCAACGGCCTTGGTGGCGGAGGATATTCCGTTGCATGTGGTGTTTGAGAATGAGGATGTGCTGATTGTGAACAAACCTGCTGGCATGGTGGTGCACCCGGCTGCTGGGCATAGCAGCGGCACCCTGGTTCATGCCGCTTTGGCCCATGCGCCCGAGCTGGAAGGGGTGGGCGGGGAGCACCGTCCGGGTGTGGTGCACCGCCTGGATAAGGACACATCGGGTTTAATTGTGATGGCTAAGAATGATCGGGCGCATCGTTGGCTGCAAGATCAATTCCGTTTGCGGCGGGCGCATAAGATCTATTTGGCGTTGGTAGATGGCAAGCCGCCGACGCCGAGTGGGCGCATCGAGGCGCCGATTGGACGTGACCCGGCGCATCGCAAACGAATGGCAATTACCACGCCGAACAAGGGCCGCGAAGCCGTGACGGAATATTTCACGCGTGAGACGTTTGCCCAACATACTTTGCTGGAAGCACGACCTTTGACGGGGCGTACACATCAGATTCGGTTGCATTTGGCGTTAATTGGCTGCCCAATTGTTGGCGATGGTGTCTATGGCCGACACACGTCCAGCCTGGAAATTGAGCGGCATTTTCTCCATGCATTTCAGCTGAGCATTGTTTTGCCTGGTGAGCAACAGGCGCGCACGTTTGAAGCTGCGTTGCCGCCTGAGTTGATGGCTGTATTGGAGGCGCTGCGTCGTCAGCAAGCAGTTTTCTAGGTTCAAAGAGTGTTTGGGGAGGTCGAAATGGATATTGTAGACTTGCGATCAGATACGGTGACGAAGCCAACACTTGCCATGCGGCGGGCAATGGCCAAGGCAACAGTAGGGGATGATGTGTTGGGGGAGGACCCGACGGTGAAGCAATTGGAGGAAATGGCTGCGGCACGGATGGGCAAGGAAGCCGGCTTGTTTGTGCCTTCGGGCACGATGGGCAACCTGATTGCTACGCTGGTGCATTGTCGGCGGGGGGATGAGGCCATTATGGGCGATCGCGGTCATACCTTTTTATTTGAGGCTGGCGGTGTTTCAGCGTTGGGTGGGGTGGTGATTCATACTTTGCCCAATCAGCCGGATGGCACTTTGACGGAATGGGCTCTGAAGGCCGCATTGCGCCCGGATGATGTGCATCATCCGGTGTCGAGATTGCTGATTCTGGAAAACACGCACAATCGTTGTGGCGGGGTGGCACTACCTGCCGCGTATATGAGTTGGGCAGGACAGTTTGCACATGCAAACGGTTTGGCACTGCATGTGGATGGGGCGCGCATTTTCAACGCGGCGATTGCCTTGGGGGTGAGGGCGGAACAGTTGGTGGAGCAGGCGGATAGTGTGACGTTTTGCTTGAGCAAGGGTCTGTGTGCCCCGGTTGGCTCTGTGTTGTGCGGCTCGCAGGAATTCATTCGGCAGGCGCGGCGGGTGCGCAAGCAACTGGGTGGGGGAATGCGTCAGGCTGGCGTAATTGCTGCGGCGGGAATTGTGGCCCTGGAAGAAATGGTGGATCGTCTGAGTGAGGACCATCGCCGAGCGTTCTCTTTGGCCAAGGGCCTGAAGGAAATTTTTGGGGTGACGTTGCCGATGGGCATGCCGCAAACCAATATGGTTTTTCCGGCGCTTCCGGTGGACTTTCCTGGCACAGCGGCAGAGGTTGCAGCTGAGCTGAGCAAACGCCGTGTGCGGGTTGGGGTGGTAGGAGAGCGTATGTTTCGAATGGTGACGCATTATTGGGTTGATGATGAAGCTGTTCAGTATGCGTTGGATATGTTCCAACAAGTGCTGAGCGATCTGCGGCGCGTTTGAGCGATGCTTTAATCTGTTATAATCAACATGCTTCCGGTGTTGTAATATTCCTTTGGCCTTAAAGACTTTTTGGAGGAGTGATGACGGACTGGATTACAATGCAAGAAATTGATGAGGCGGTGGCATTTATTCACAGCCGCACAGCGCAGCGCCCGCGCGTAGGGATCATTTTGGGGTCGGGGTTGGGGGGCCTGGCAGATGTGATCGCTGAGGCCGATATTATCCCCACAGCGGAGATTCCACACTGGCCGGCTTCAACGGTGCAGGGTCATGCTGGGCGGTTGGTGATAGGCAGGTTGGAAGGGCAGACGGTGCTGGTTTTGCAGGGCCGTTCCCATTATTATGAGGGTTACTCAATGCAGCAGGTGACGTTGCCTGTGCGGGTGATGCAGCGCTTGGGCATTGAAACGTTGGTGGTGACGAATGCCGCCGGGGCAGTTCACCCGGATTTTGAACCGGGAGATGTGATGCTGATCACGGATCATATTGCCTTGATTGGCATGGCGGGGCTGAATCCATTGCGCGGCCCTAACCTGAGTGAATTTGGTGAGCGTTTCCCTGACATGAGTCAGGCATATGATCGGCAATGGCAGGCGGTTGCGCGTCAGGTGGCGCAGGAGCAAGGGATTGTCTTGCGCGAGGGCGTGTATGTGTGCCTGGCGGGCCCATCTTTTGAGACGCCAGCAGACTTGCGCTTTTTGCGAGCGATTGGCGCCGATGCGGTGGGGATGTCTACGGTGCCAGAGGTGATTGTTGCCCGGCATGGCAGGACGCGTGTGCTCGGTTTATCAGGGATTAGCAACAAGGCCAATTTGAATGGCGATGCCGAAACGACGCATGAAGAGGTGCTGGCAGCTGGGCAAGTGTTGGTGCCGAAGATGACGGCAATTGTGCGCGGATTTTTGCGGCAAATGGCCTGATTGTGTTGTATGCAGGATGTATTTGTTTTTCTGCAAAAATATGAGATCTGGATTTACCTCGGCCTAGGGATCATAGGGGTGCTATACTTGCGCAGGGTGGTCATTGCCCTGCAAGAGTGGCGCGCGGCTGTTTTTGGATTGGAGAAAGAGATTGCACAGCGTCGTTTTAGCACTGCGCTGACGATCCTGATTTTCTTGTTTTTGTTTGCGGTTGCTGAATTGGTGTTGGTCTCTTTTGTGGTGCCGGCTTATCAGAACAGTTTGCCATTGCCAACGCCCACGCTCGATTTGAGTGTGACAGTCACCCCGGCTGAGCCGATGGTTATGGTGGCTAGTGTTGCCCCGATGACCCCTACCGCAGCAATTGCTACCGAAGTTGCCATCACAGAGCAAGGTTGTTTGCCTGGACAAATTGAGTGGATCTCGCCGCAGGAAAACCAAGAAATTGTTCGCTCGGTTGAGCTGCGCGGTGTGATCAACGTGCAGAATTTGGGCTTTTATAAGTATGAATATATGCCGATTGGCAGCACGGTTTGGACGACTATTGCGGGTGGCAACACCCCCATCATTCCGGGCAGTGCCGGAACGGATGATTTTCTGGGGGAGTGGAATACTTCACAATTGCCAGCGGGTGATTATCTATTGCGGTTGGTTGTGTTTGATAATCAAAATCAGCCTTTCCCGGCCTGTGTGATCCCCGTGCGGATTGTTGCGGTGCCTTGAGCATAAGGAGTTATAACGATGCCTGAAATTGCTATTCGTCCAATGCAAGAAGCTGACCTGCCGGTTTTAATCGGGCTGGAGCATAGCGGTCAAACGTTGGCTGTGTGGCAGTTGGATCGTGTGGCGGAACAACACCGTTGGGGCGCAACGTTTCGACTGGCGCGGCTACCCCGCCCGGCACATGTTGAATATCCGCGGCGTGCGGCAGAGCTGCAAACGCGTTGGCAGGCAGCTGACCTGGCATTGACGGCGCTTTTTGAGGGGCAGCCCGTTGCTTATGTGACCTTAAAGCAGCGCAGTGAGGCGGGCGTATTGTGGGTAGAGGATGTGGTGACGCGCTTGAATTTGCGTCGGCAGGGAATTGCAACAGCGTTGTTGTTGGCCGGTCGTTCGTGGGCATTGCAGGGCAGTTGGCGGGCAATGGCCATGGAAGTGCCCGCAAAGAATGTGCCGATGATTGAGCTGGCCATTCGTTTGGGCTATGTTTTTTCTGGCTATCGCGAGGCATATTTCGCCAATCAGGAGATTGCAGCTTTCTTTTTTCACACTTTAAGATAATAGGGCTCCCATGATTGCTGTTTTGCGCACGCTGAGTCAGATTTTAACCGCTGGAATTGCAATTACTGCTTTTTCGCTTTTGTTATATGCCCTGACGTTTAATTTGCGGCATGGTGTGATGCGCGCGTTTGCGTTGATTCTGGTTTGGGTGGTGTTGATCTTTACAGCGGAATCGATGGGTGGCACAGCTGCGCAATTGTGGATGGCGGAAATCTGGCAGCGGATTGAATGGGTGGGAATCGTCTTTTTGCCAGCCGCGTATTTTCAAATTTCAGATGCTTTGTTGGCAACAACTGGCAAGCCAAGTCAGGGGCGGCGCTGGTGGATGATGCGCTTGTTGTATTTGCTTTCGGCGCTATTTTTGTTCAGCCTGGCGGCGGGGTGGCTGGTTGGGCCAATTTCGGCAGAGCAGCTACCTGCGCCGCATTTGCAGGCCACGCGCTTGACGGATGTGTTTGTGCTGTATTATTTGGCCGTCATGGGCATGTCAGCCTATAATATGGTGCGCGCCTATCGCCGGACTGTGACAACAACCAGTCGGCGGCGCATGGGCTATTTGTTGATTGGCTCGGTTGCTCCGGCTTTGGGATCTTTCCCTTTCTTGTTGTTCGGCTCCCAATTGGCGGCGCGCCACGCAGGATTTTTTTGGTTGAGCGCTTTGCTGGCCAACCTGGTGACCGGTTTTTTGCTGGTGGTGATGGCGTACGCAGTGGCATTTTTTGATGCCTTTTGGCCTGATCGGGTGGTGAAAGTACGCCTGTTTAAGTGGATCATGCGTGGGCCGGTGACGGCTAGTTTGGCATTGGCCTTCACGACGATTGTACGGCGGGCGGGCGAGATGTTGGGAACGCCCTATTCTGCGTTTGTGCCGATTGTGATGGTTGGCACGGTGGTGTTGTGTGAATTTTTGATCACGATGTTCGCTCCGCTGGGGGAGCGATTGTTGTTCGCTGAAGGGGAAGACAAAGATTTGCGGATGGTGCGGCAGTTGCAAGATCGTTTGCTGACGCGCAATGACCTGCGTCAATTTTTGGAACTGGTGCTTGCTGCGGTTTGCGATCGCTTGCAGGCGGCAGGAGCTTATATCATTGCTTTGAATGGCACGGTTGAGCTGGTTGTGACTGTTGGCAAAAGCCGCCTGTCCCAAGATTTGTTGCCCGATGAATTGGTGCAGCAAGTTTTGTGCAAGGATTGCGATATGCGCCGCTTTGAGTGGGGAGAAGATTTGCTGTTGCCCTTGCATGATGCAGAAAATGGTCAATTGTTGGGCGTGTTGGGGGTGACTCAGGCCGCAAATGTGCATTTGGACGGCACGCAACAGCAAGACCTTGATTTGCTGGCGCGCCGTGCTGCTATGGCATTGCGCGACCGACACATGCAGAAAGAGATTTTTGGCTTGCTGGAAACGCTTGCTCCGCAGGTCGAATTTATTCAACGCTTGGGAGCGGCTAGCCGGTATGATCAACAAGATTTGCTGCGCGAAGAGCCTGCTTTGGCAGAAGAAGCGGATATGGTGCAATGGGTCAAGGATGCTTTGGGGCATTATTGGGGTGGGCCGCGCCTGACGGAGAGCCCGTTGATGCGTTTACAATCGGTGCAGGCAGCGCTACAAGAGCATGATGGCAACCCGTCCAATGCGCTGCGGGCTATTTTACGTCAGGCGATTGAGCGTGTGCGCCCGGAGGGCGAAAGACGCTTTACAGGCGAATGGATATTGTATAATATCCTTGAGATGAAGTTCTTGGAAGGAAAAAAAGTTCGGGAGATTGCGATGCGATTGGCAATGTCTGAAGCCGATTTATACCGCAAGCAGCGCGTGGCAATTGAAGCGGTGACGAAGGCCATTGTTGAAATGGAGGAACAGGCACTCAGTCAGAAAGTGGGGGATGAGTGATGATGGTTTTAGAATATTCCGGGAGGTTACAATGAATAAGCATATTGTTTCTGCTGCAGAAGCAGAAATCTATGCGCTCTCTGAGGGGTGGTGGGAGGCAATTTTGATGGATGAAGAGGCAGAGACGATGGATGAAGATATCCAAAAGCCCCAAGAGTGCGTTGCGGGGACGCAGGAGTTTTATGATATCAATTGGTCACGGGTAGAGTTGGCTCATCGTCAAGATCAGATTTTGACGGTGACGGTGGTGGGGATGAACAATCATGGGCTGATTGTGCAAGGGCAACAGATGTGCGGTTTCTTGCCTGCTTCGCACCTGATCGGGCTGACGCGTCAGGAACGGCTGCGCGAGCGGCGTTTGGCGTTGGCGCAGTATTTGGGGCGCGAGTTGAAGGTCAAGATTTTGATGTTTGAACCTTGTTCGGATCGGGTGGTGTTTTCAGAGCGCGCTGCGTTGGCACATGCTGGGCGGCGCGAGGAGCTGTTCGAGACGATGCGCGAAGGCATGGTTGTTGAAGGGGTGGTGACCAACCTCACGCATTTTGGTGCCTTCATAGATTTGGGCGGCGTAGAGGGGTTGTTGCACCTTTCAGAAATCTCTTGGGGGCGTGTTCAGCATCCGGCCCATGTTTTGCAGGTTGGGCAGCAATTGCAATTGCTGGTTGTTGCGGTCAACCAACAAAATGGACGGGTGTCGCTTAGTCTCAAGCGGATGTTACCCAATCCCTGGGAGACTGTTGCACAGACCCATTGCATTGGCGATGTGGTCTCGGCAAGTGTGACGGGCGTGACGGACTATGGCGTATTTGTGCGCTTGCCTGAAGGTGTGGATGGACTGATCCACATTTCCTCGATAGATAGTTTTCGCGCTCATTGTAACTCTTGGCAGCCTTTGCACCCTGGGCAATGCGTTCAGGTGCGCATTGTGGCCTTGGATGCGGAGCGGCGGCGCCTGGGCCTGGCGTTGGTGTGTGTTGAATGAAAAGCGCTCAGCCTGAAAAAAACACTGCGTCGGTGGATGATGGGGGACAGCAACCCACTCGTTGGGAGCAGTTTTTGGCCTATTTGCTGCGGTTTGATCGCTTTGGCAGCGATTTGCTCGGCATGGTGTTGTGTGTGGTTGGGGCCTTGAGCTTGCTTGGGCTTTCGGGCCTGACCGGTGGGGCGATGATTGAGCCGTGGAGCCGCTTTTGGGCCGGCTGGCTTGGGTTTGGTAGTTATGTGGTTGCGGCCTTGATGATCGTGTTGGGCGTTGTCATCATTCGACGACGTTCGGTGCATTTAGTCCCGTTTCAATTCGGGCGGGTTTTGCTGGTAGAGGTGTTGTTTTTCGCGTTGTTGGCTTTGCTGGCCCTGGTCGGGGGGCAAGATTTGGAACGTGCCCGATTGGGGTTGGATGGTGGTAAGGTGGGCTGGGGGTTGGCGCGGGTGAGCACATTGCTCTTGCCGCCCTGGCTTGCAATCGCGGCATGGCTCATCCTGGTGTTGGTTTTGTTGGCGGCCTTGTGGCGGGTTGGACGGCGTTTGGTGGCCTGGTTGGATGCAAAGCTGCTTTCGGAAGAAGAACGACAACAAGTGGCTGTTGTCGAAACACCTGCACCGGCGTCACAAGCGGTGGAAGAAAGTCATTCCGCGGTGCTTGAGCCGCCCAAAGCCCGGCGGGACGAGCGCTTGCCGCCGCTTAATTTGCTGGCGCGCGAGCTGACGCCGCAGGTGGATGAGCAGCGCATTGTTGAGACTGGACAACAAATTGAAATGACCTTGGAAGAATTTGGGTTGCCGGCACGCGTGGCGGGTTATCGGGTGGGACCAACGGTGACGCAGTTTGCTGTTGAACCAGGTTTCATTGAACGCCCTGGCCCAGATGGCAAACCGCAGTTGCAAAAAGTGCGCGTGGCGCAGATTTCTGCTTTGGCGCGCGATTTGGCCCTCTCGCTCTCGGCAGAGCGGGTGCGCATTGAGGCGCCTGTGCCGGGGCAATCATACGTTGGCATCGAAATTCCCAACACGCATCACACCCTGGTGCGTTTGCGCCCCTTGCTTGAGTCGCAAGAGTTTCAGCACCTTTCTGCGGGGTTGCCAATTGTATTGGGGCAGAATGTTTCTGGTGCGCCGGTTGTGGCTGACCTGACCCGTATGCCGCACTTGTTGATTGCTGGGACAACCGGTTCGGGCAAATCGGTGTGCATTGCAGCTTTGACGACCTGCCTGGTGATGAATAACACCCCGGGCGATTTGCGCCTGGCCATGCTTGACCCCAAAATGGTTGAGCTGGTACGCTTCAATGGCTTGCCGCATTTGCTTGGCAAGGTCGAGACGGAAATTGAGCGCATGTTGGGCGTGTTGCGTTGGGCATTGAATGAGATGGACGCGCGCTATCGCCTGTTTGAGGTGGAACGGGTGCGCGACCTGGATGCCTATAATCGCAAGCAGGAGCGCACCAAAAAAGAGGGCCTGCCGCGCATTGTGATTTTGATTGATGAATTGGCCGACTTGATGATGTCGGCGCCAGAGCAGACAGAAAGCAGCCTGGTGCGATTGGCGCAAATGGCGCGCGCAACCGGCATTCACCTGGTGGTGGCAACGCAACGGCCCAGCACAGAGGTGGTGACCGGGTTGATCAAGGCCAATTTCCCGGCTCGCATTGCTTTTGCTGTGGCTTCTTCAACAGATTCGCGTGTGATTTTGGATACCAATGGGGCAGAGACGCTGCTTGGCAAAGGTGATATGCTGTTCTTGAACCCTGAGTTTGGCGCCCCACAGCGTGTGCAGGGGGTGATGGTTGCAGATGCAGAAGTGCAGCGCATTTTGGACTTTTGGCGTAAGATGACCCCATCAACCGAAGAGACCCCTCCACCCTGGGAAGAGCTCCTCAAACAAGATGACAATGGCGATCAGCTGGTGGATATGGCGGTCGCGTTGGTGCGCAAAACGCAGCGTGCCAGCACATCGCTGTTACAGCGACGGTTGCGCATTGGTTACCCGCGCGCCGCACGCCTGATGGAAGAGTTGGAGGAGCGGGGCGTGGTTGGCCCCTCGCTTGGCAGTGGGCGTGATCGTGAAGTGTTGTTGCCGCCGGATGGAGACTTGGACGAAGAGGAAGACGAGTGAGTGGTTTGGGGCAATTGGCTTTCAAGTAGCCCGGCTTTTGTGGTAAGATTTAACGGTGTGAATTTCAAATCGGAGAGAAGAGACTTGGAACAAAAAGCAACGCAAGGACGCATGTCGCTTGAAAAATTCATGCGGGTGACCTTTAAGGGGGTTTTAGACCCAATTGGTGCGTTTCTGAATCGGATTGGATTGTTGCCGAACACGCTGACGATCATGGGCTTGATTGGCAACGCGGTTGGCGCTGTGTTTTTAGCACTTGGCAATATTACGGTGGGTGGGCTGATTGTGCTGCTGATGGGGCCGATTGACGCCTTGGATGGAACGATGGCACGTCTGCGTGGCGAACCAACCGAGTTTGGCGCGTTTGTTGATTCGGTCACGGATCGTTATTCGGAATTGATTATCCTGGGCGGGCTGCTGATCTATTATTTGCAGCAGCAAAATTGGCTGGCGTGTGGGTTGATCTATCTCGCTGCGGTTGGGTCGGTGATGGTTTCATATACGAAGGCGCGTGCCGAAGGGTTGGGGTTTGAGGCCAAAGTGGGCGTGTTGACGCGCCTTGAGCGATTTTTGGTGATTGCACCTTGTTTGATTTTCAATGTGCCGATGGTGGCTTTGTGGGTCGTAGCAGTGTTGAGCAATTTTACGGCTTTGCAGCGCATTTGGTATGTGCGGCGGCAAGCGGCAGAGCAACGCAAAATGCTTTTCCCCCCTCGATAAAATTAAAGAAAAGAGGATGTAACGATGATTGACGGTTTTACCATTTTTGGCATCAAAATTTATTTTTATGCATTGGCAATTGTGACGGGGGCATTTGCTGCGGCGCTTTTGGCTTCTTATCGTGCCAAACGTCGCGGTCTTTCGAGCGATTTGGTGTGGGATCTGTTGCCCTGGTTGTTGTTGGGCGGCATTTTGGGGGCCCGCTTACATCACATTTTGTTGCCTTCCAGTAGCGATATTGAGCGTGGGGTGACAACTATGTTTTATTTGAGTCATCCGCTGGACGCGATTAACCTGCGCAAGGGGGGCTTGGGCATCGCGGGCGGCGTGTTGGGCGGGGCGATTGCCTCATGGCTCTTCTTGCGCAAGAAGCATCAGCGTTTTCCTGTTTGGGCGGATATTATTGCACCGGGTCTGGCCCTGGCGCAGGGCATTGGCCGTTGGGGAAATTTCTTCAATCAGGAATTGTATGGGTTCCCCACCAGTTTGCCGTGGGGGTTGTACATTCCACCTGAAAAGCGCGTTGCCCCGTTTACTGAGCAGGAATATTACCATCCCTTGTTCTTCTATGAGTTCTTGTGGAATTTGTTGAACATGGGCTTTTTGCTATGGTTGGATAAACGTCTGGCCGGAAAGCTGAAGGACGGCGATTTGTTCCTGGTGTATATCATTTTCTATGCGATCGGACGCTTTGGTTTGGAATTTTTGCGCCTGGACCCGGCGCCGTTGGCAGGGCTGAATGCCAATCAGTTAATGATGGCGGTGGCAGCGACGATTTCGGCAGTTTTGTTGGTGGTGCGCCATCGCGTACAACCGGCGAAAGAGGTGCCTGCTTCTTGATGGTTTAAGCCTTATACATTACAGATTCGTTGGGCACACTCTGCAAAAATTGGTGTATGATGAAGATGCATGATGGTGCAAACGGCTTTTGTTGGAGGAGGATGATTTGATTTTTGCAGAGCAATTGACCAAAGTTTTTGATGAATTTATTGCGGTGGATTCGATCAATTTGGATGTGCCCAAAGGCAATGTGTTGGTATTGTTGGGGCCCAATGGGGCCGGTAAGACAACGACGGTGCGCATGTTGACTTCGGTGCTGCGTCCAACGCGTGGACGTGCGCTCGTTGCTGGCTATGATGTGGTGCAGCAGCCGGATGCAGTGCGCGCCTCCGTGGGCGTGTTAACCGAGAGCCATGGCTTGTATGGCCGTTCAAATGCGGAAGAATATTTGCAGTTCTTTGGACGGCTCTATGGCCTGGATGCGGCGCGCCGTCGCCAACAGATTGACCGTTTGTTGGAGATGTTTGGTCTGGCTGAGGCACGAAAGAAGCGCTTGGGGGAATATTCCAAAGGTATGCGCCAAAAACTGGCTTTGGTGCGGGCTTTGTTGCACGAGCCGCCGGTTTTGCTCTTGGATGAGCCGACTTCGGCGATGGACCCGGAAAGTGCTCACATGGTGCGGCAGGCGATTCGCAGCTTGCGCTCACGCGAGCGCACGATTGTTCTGTGTACGCACAACTTGCTGGAGGCCGAGCTGTTGGCGGATCAGATTGCGATTATTCGACGCGGACGGATTATTTATGATGGCGTGCCAGCGCTGTTGAAGCGCTCCCTGTTGGGGCCAGAAGAATATGAAGTGCGTCTTTCACAGCCGCTGAATGGTTGGGAAGGGCGTTTGCCGGATGGTGTGGCCTTGACCGAGCGTGGACAAGATTGGCTGAGATTTCAGATCGAAGACCCGCAGCGCACCAATCCGTTGTTGTTGCAACAATTGCTCAGTGAGCGTTTGCCGGTGATGACGTTTCAGGAGGTGCCGCACAGTTTGGAAGATGCGTATCTGGAAGCGGTCAGTCGGGCGGTGCGGGAGGAAACTCATGATGCGTGAACAGATGCGTCCGGTGTGGGTGATTGCGTTGCGCGAGGTGCGCGATCAGTTTCGGGATTGGCGGATTATCTTTCCGATCGCGGCACTGACGGTTTTCTTCCCGTTTTTGATGACGTTTACGGCACAGCGAATTTTGCGCTTTGTGGAACAATATGGCGCCAACGTGGTTGCGGAGCGATTGGTGCCTTTCTTGTTGTTGATTGTTGGCTTCTTCCCGACTTCGTTCTCGCTGGTGATTGCGCTTGAGACATTCGTGGGCGAGAAAGAACGCGGTAGCATTGAGCCATTACTGAATTCGCCGCTCAAAGATTGGCAAATTTATTTCGGCAAGCTGATTTCTTCGACCGTGCCGCCTTTGTTTGGCAGTTTTTTGGGCATGTCGGTATATTTGGGCGGTCTTACCGGGCGGGTGCCGTTGCCGGAGTTTGAGGTGCTGGCATTGGTGGTGGTGTTGACCATCGTTCAGGCAGTGGTGATGGTGTCTGGTGCGGTGGTCGTTTCAACACAGGCGACATCGGTGCGGGCAGCCAATTTGCTGGCAAGTTTTATCATTCTGCCAGTGGCATTGCTGATTCAGGGCGAGAGCGTCGTCATGTTTTGGGGCGATTATCGGGTGTTGTGGCTTGCTGCCGCTGGGATGGTTTTGTTAGCGGGTTTGCTGGTGCGCGTGGGCGTTGCTCATTTTCAGCGTGAGGAATTGCTGGGGCGCGACCTGGATGTCTTGAATCTGCGTTGGATGGGACGTGTGTTTTGGGCGCAGTTTACGCGCGGGGCGCGTACACCCTGGCAGTGGTATCGTCTGGTAATTGGAGATACGTTGCAAAAAATGCGTCCAGCAATTTTCTTTGCTGTGGTATTGGCTGTTTTGAGTATTGTGGTTGGGACGCAATTGGTGCGCGATTTCTTCATTCCGCTCGACGCGAACAATTTGGCCGAGGTAGAGCAGCGCTTGGGAATGGTTTCGGCCAATTGGGAAGCGCTGACGTTTCGATTGGTGCTGTTGATTTTTTGGCAGAATGTGCGGGTGATGTTGCTGACGCTTGTGTTGGGGGTGCTCTCATTAGGCATTTTGGGCGTTTTGCCTATGTTTGCTTCGCTGGCATTGGCCGGCTATTTGATGGCAACCTTGGGTGCAAATGGCTTGCCCGCCTGGCAATATACGGTGGCGCTTTTGTTGCCGCATGGCCTGATTGAAATTCCGGCGGTCATTCTTGCGACGGCGGCAGTGTTGCGCGGGGGGGCATTGTTGGCAACCCCGACCCCCGGTAAGGCGGTTGGGCAGGTGATGATTGAGGCGCTGGCTGACTGGGCCGCTGTTTTTGTTGGGTTGGTGTTGCCAATGTTGTTGTTGGCTGCGGTGGTTGAAGTTGGCATCACCCCGCGCGTGGCGATGTTGATCTTGCAATAGGGAGCAGGGAGCGATGACGGTTGGGTGTGGAAACGCCGAAGCAGCAAGACGTGCGATCGGTTTACCAACCGAGCAAGAAAGCTTCCCATTCCTGATTTTGAGGCAAAAAGCGCTCAAAGATGTACAACGCCGTGAGCGGCGGTTGGCTTGGTGGGCGCAGCAGATGCATGTTGGTCTCGCTGAGCAAATGCCCGCCCTTGGCGTGATTACAGGCCGAACAAGCAGTGACGACGTTGTTCCAGGTGTGACCGCCGCCCAGATGACGCGGAATGATATGGTCAATCGTCAGGTTGCCGGTGCGGCGTCCGCAATATTGACAGGTGAAATTGTCGCGGCGCAGGATTTCGCGCCGGCAAAGTTTGACCTGTGGGCGGGGACGACGGATCATCTGCCGAAGACGGATGACCGATGGACGGGGAAAGCTTTTGTGGGCTGTGTGAATCTCGCCGCGCCCGTTGGCGATCAGGGTGGCTTTGTCGGTCAGCAGCAGCCCCATGGCGCGCGGCAGTGTGCAGGTGTTAATCGGCTCAAAATTGGCGTTGAGAACCAAAACAAGTTTGGACATAGGCTTACTTTCGAGAATTATAGCATGGTTGTTGCGTGGGGGCAGATCGCTGATTGGCAATATTCTTTAAGAAGAGGTTAACGATGCGTGTTTTGATTGTTGGTGGCACAGGGATGATTGGGCGGGCATTGACCCGGTCGTTGATCGAGAAGGGACATGCGGTTTGGGTGCTTACCCGTCGTGATGATCTGACGGGCATGCCTTCTGCCATTCGCCTTTCAAAATGGGATGGGCGAACCGAGAATGGTTGGAAGGACGCGGCACAGTGGGCGCAGGTGATTGTTAACCTGGCAGGGGAGAATATAGGAGCTGGACGTTGGACGGCGGCGCGCAAAGAGGCTATTCGTGAAAGTCGCCTGCGCGCGGGCGAGGCAATTGTGCGGGCAGTTCAAGCCGGGGCGCGCCCCGAGTTGTTGATTCAGGCTTCTGCGATTGGGTATTATGGCGTGCAGAGCGGTGATCGGGAGCTGAACGAAAATATCCCGGCAGGGAATGATTTTTTGGCACAGGTGTGCGTGGCATGGGAAGATTCCACTCGTCCGGTGGAGAACTTTGGCGTGAAGCGGGCGATTGTGCGCACTGGTTTGGTGCTCGACCCGCGTCAAGGCGTGTTGAAGCGCATGGCTTTGCCGTTTCGTCTGTTTGTTGGCGGGCGGTTGGGGAGTGGTCAGCAGTGGTATTCGTGGATTCATTGGCGAGATGAAGTGGAGGCGATTTGCTTTTTGCTGGAAAACAGGTTGGAAGGGGTTTTTAACCTGACTGCGCCCATTCCGTTGCAACAGGCTGATTTTGGCCGTGCCCTGGCGAAGGCTTTGAAACGTTTCTATTGGTTCCCCGTGCCAACATTTGCTTTGCGGTTGTTGCTGGGTGAAATGAGTACGCTGGTGTTGGATGGGCAGCGCGTTTTGCCGATTCGTTTGTTGCGGGCTGGCTATCGCTTTCAATTTGGTGAGTTGTCTTCAGCTTTGCAGGACCTTTTTGCACCTCGTTCTAAAAACAAGCGCAACGTTTGACGGTATAATAGAACTGTTGTCTTTTATTTTGCGTCGTAAAGGATTGTGCAATGAAAAAGGTCTGGGACTATCTTCGCGGGCATCCATTGTCGGTGTTGTTGGTGGCGTTGCCGTTGGCTTTTGTGGCAAAAGCAGGGGCATGGGGAGATTTGTGGGTGTTCATTCTTTCGGCGGTTGGGGTCATCCCAATGGCAGGGTATATTGGCGAGGCAACGGAGGCATTGGCGGAACGCACCGGCCCGCGCATCGGTGGGCTATTGAATGCGACCTTGGGCAATGCGGCAGAGCTGATCATTACCCTGGTGGCCATTCAAGCTGGCTATCTGGAATTGGTTAAGGCTTCAATCACTGGCTCGATTATTGGCAACCTGTTGTTGGTGATGGGCGCGGCAATGGTGTTGGGCGGAATCAAAAACGGTGTGCAAAAATTCGATCGCCGTCAGGCCAATAATTATGCGGTGCTGATGACGCTTTCCATTTTGGCCCTGGTTGTGCCATCGTTCTTCAGTCATTCGATTGGGCCGGATCACAGCCCGCGGGTGGAGGCGCTGAGCCTGGGCGTGGCGGCGGTGATGATTTTGCTGTATGCGTTGGGGTTGTTCTACAGTTTCAAGGCGCAAAACAGCCCGGTGACGCATGAACCGGCGGAAGAGGCCATTCATGCCAAGGGGTGGCCGCTGTGGCAGGCTTTGGTTGTGTTGGCGCTCTCGACGTTGGGGGTGGTGGTGTTGAGTGAGCTGTTGGTTGGGGCGGTGGAACACGTGACCGAAGGGCTTGGCCTTTCGGAGTTCTTCCTGGGTATTATTCTTATCCCGATTGTGGGCAATGTGGCCGAACACCTGGTGGCGGTGCAGGTGGCATTGCGCAATAAGATGGAACTGAGCGTGGAGATTGCGCTTTCTTCCAGCTTGCAGGTGGCGTTGTTTGTTGCGCCCGTGTTGGTGTTCATTAGTTTGGCGATGGGCAACCCGCTGACGTTGATTTTCAACCCGTTTGAATTGGTGGCGTTGGGGGCAGGGGTGTTGGTGGCGGCATTGGTCAGCAACGATGGTGAATCGAATTGGATCGAAGGCGTGTCGTTGTTGGCGGTGTATTTGATCTTGGGCATTGCCTTTTTCTTGTTGCCGGTGGGCATGTGAAATCACTGCTTCGTTCACTGAATCCATGGGTGTGGGTGGGGGCGGTAGCGGTTGCTGTGTTGGCGTGTGGCTTTTCGGCGGCGGTGGGGCTTGGAATGCGGCATCGGGCAACACTTGCGCCGACAATTGTGCCGCAGGTTGTGCTCATTCCGCTGCCAACTGCAACGCTGCGCCCCATTTTGCAAACAGCAGCTGCTCCAACGGAAACAGCAGTGCCGGTGCTGGAAGATGGCATTGCTGTGGGCATGTATGTGCAAATTACGGGGACGGATGGAGAAGGGCTGCGCCTGCGTTCCGGGCCGGGGGTTGGGCAGCCGCCCTTGTTTTTGGGAATGGATGCAGAGGTGTTTGAGGTGCGCGATGGGCCACGCAGCGCCGATGGGTATACATGGTGGTATTTAACTGCTCCATACGATGAAAAACGCTCTGGCTGGGCAGCTGCGAACTATCTGACGGTGGTGGCGCAGCAGCCGTAGCGTGGCAAATAAAAAAAGACAGCCGGATGTTTTCAGGCATCCGGCTGCAATGCTGCTTCACGGGGCTTACAGGTCGAAATACAGCTCGATCTCGTAGGGATGGGGGCGCAGGCGTAATTGACGGTCTTCAGCGCGTTTGGCTTTGATCCAGTTTTGGATCATGGTTTCGTCGAAGACCGCGCCTTCGAGCAGGAATTGATGGTCTTGCTCAAGCGCCTTGAGGGCTTCTTCCAGTGAGGTGGGCAGGCTCTTGATCGTGGCACGCCGTTCTTCGGGCCAGGTGAAGATGTCATCATCAATTGGGCCAAAGCCAGCTGCGGTTGGGTCAATCTTGTTGCGGATTCCATCCAGCCCTGCCATGAGCTGTGCAGCCATGGCCAGGTAGGGGTTGCAGGTGGCATCGGGCGGGCGAAATTCCATGCGCACTTTGTCTGGTTGGGTGGCGTATTTGGGCACGCGGATTGCTGCGCTGCGGTTGCCGCTGGAGAAGAAGGCATTGATGGGGGCTTCAAAGCCGGGCACAAGGCGACGATAGGAGTTGGTGGAAGGGTTGGTGAAGGCCAACACAGCCGGGGCGTGTGTCAACAGGCCGCCGATGTAGTAGAGGGCGGTTTGGCTGAGCAGGTTGGGGCCCTGCGGGTCGTAGAACAGGTTGACGTTGTTCTTGAAGATGTGTTGGTGGAAGTGCATTCCGCTGCCGGCCTCGCCATATAGTGGCTTGGGCAGGAAGGTGACGGTTTGCCCATTTTCGTGGGCGACCATTTTGGTGATGTACTTGATCACCATCGAAGCATCGGCTGCGGCCATCATTCCCATCAGCGGGGTTTCAATTTCGCTTTGGCCCGGGCCGCCGACTTCGTGATGGTGATATTTGACGGGAATGCCCACGCTTTCAAGCGCCATGACCATTTGTGAGCGCAGGTCGTAGAGCTGATCTTTGGGTGGGATGGCGTGGTAGCCGCCATGGATGGGAATGTAGTGTCCGTTGCCGCCTTCAGCGCTGTTCCACGAGGCCTCAATCGATTCGACGCGATAGCTGGCAACGTTGATGCCGTTTTGCAACACCACCTGGTTGAAGACGTAGAATTCAAATTCAGGTCCCCAATGGCTGGCATCGGCAATGCCGGTTTGCTTCATGTATTCTTCTGCACGTCGGCAGACTTCGCGCGGGTCGCCGGCAAATGTTTCTTTGGTGTCGGCTTCCAGGGTGTTGCAGATGAAGCTGAGGGTTGGTTCTTCCCAGAATGGGTCAACAAAGCCGGTGCTAAGATCGGGGACAAGTACCATATCGCCGGATTTGACACTCTTAAAGCCAACGCTTGAGCCATCAAAGCCTACGCCATCGCTCATTAACTCACTGGAAAATTCGGTGGCCGAGATGGTGACATGATGCCATCTTCCCCATAAATCGGTGAACTTGAGATCCACCATGCGGATATTGTGCTCGCGAACAAACGCAGCAGCTTCGGCAAAATTCTTGAACATGACCTCTCCTCGATAGGGTATGTTTGGAATGTAAACCTGGATGATAGATTGATTGTACAGAGAGAGGGTCTGAATGTCCAGTTACAGATTACACGCTTACGGTAAACCTTCTTCTATAGATTGACGGATGAGGGCCGCCATGCGGCGGGCGCGTGTGGGGGCAAAGCCGAGATGTTGTTCGGCGTGTAAGAGAGTGCGAAGGCTTTCGTTGTCTACGTAGGTGGATAGGAGCGCATCATTGAGCAGGTTGTCTTGTAGAGGGTTGGCCTGACCGTTTTGGATGGCTTGCCAGGCTTGTAGAGCGTGCTGACGAAGGTGTTCGTGCATTTGCTGACGGTCGGCTCCGGCTTTGACCAGGGCCATCAGAATGCGCTCAGTGGCGGCAAAGGGCCCATAGATGGCCAGGTTGCGCTGAATGGCAGCCGTGTTGATTTGCAGGCCGTTGATCAGCCTGGTTGTGGTGAGCAGGATTTCATCACAGATGAGAAACGACTCGGGTAACAGGCTGCGGCGGTTGGCGCTGTCATCCAGGGTGCGCTCAAGCAGGGAGTGAGCCGCGTTTTGCCAGGCGACAGCTGGCATTTGTGCGAGCAGACGGGCCAGGGAATCGACTTTTTCGGCCTGAATGGGGTTGCGTTTGAAAGGCATGGCGGAGGAGCCAACCTGCCGTGCGCCAAAGGGTTCACTGCATTCACCAATGGGCGGAGATTGAAGCAGGCGCAGGTCGAAGCAAAACTTGTAGAGCGAGGCGCCCAGCCCTGCCAGGGCTGCAAGCAGGGTGTATTCCTGTTTGCGCGGGTAGGTTTGGGTGGTGATGGGGAAGAAGCTTAGCCCCAGGTGTGCAGACAGACGTTGTTCAAATGCATCGAGTTGCGATTCGCCCATCAGCTCAGCATAGGCTGCGGCGCTGCCAACTGCGCCTTTGAAGCCCTTGCCGCGTAGTTCGCGCTTCAGCTGACGCAGGGTTTGCCAATCGCTTAGCAGGTCTTGGGCGTAGCTGGAGAGTCGGTATCCCAGGGTGGTGGGTTCGGCGGGTTGTAAGTGGGTGAAGGCCATGATGGGCAGTTCAGCGGTCTCCTCAATGCGCTTGGCAAACGCTTGTAGGAGCAGACGCAGGCGGTTTTCAAGCAGTTGCAGCGATTGCTGAATGCGCAAGGCGTCGGCGTTATCTTCAATATCCATAGAGGTGGCGCCAAGATGAAGAATGCGCCCGGCCTGTGGGCATTGGGCGGCATAGGTTTTTAGTTCAGCCATCAGGTCGTGGTGAATTTCGGCTTCCAGTGCCAGGGCGGCAGGGAGATCAATTTCTTGACTGTGTTGGCGCAATTCGTTGACGTCTTCCGGGCTGATCAGGCCATATTCGGCTTGCGTTTCGGCCAGGGCGACCCAAATCTTTCGCCAGAGCAGGCGCTTGTTGTGCTCGCTCCAAATGTGACGCATGTCGGGGCTGCCATAGCGCCAGGAAAAAGGGGAAAGGTAATTCTCATAATCCATGCTGCGTCTCCAGGTTGTCTGAACAGGGTGATTGTTGGCAATTATACCGGAAAGTGTGCCGCTGTAGTATAATGATAGTGGTTTTCAATAAAGCAAAGGAGTTGACAAAATGGAAGAACCGGCTTTGATGCAAACCTGGCTGAATGTGGTGCAAGAAAAGGGTTTTCGCCTGACATCTCCGCTCCGAGCGATTGTTGGGGTGTTGGCGAACAGTGATCGCGCCTTGGAACCGGTGGAGATCTTTGACCGGGCGCGGGAAGAATATCCGCGACTGGGGCTGGTTACGGTTTACCGCACCCTGGAAAAATTGGAAGAGTTGGGGCTGATTCAGCGGGTGCATCAGGCACAGGGTTGTCATCGTTATTTGCGAGCGATGCAGGGGCATGAGCATTTGCTGATTTGTTCGCATTGTGGGCAGGCGGTATATTTTAGCGGGGATGACTTAAGCTGTTTGTTCGATCGGGTTGCGCAGTGCAGCGGGTATCGGATTGAGGAACATTGGCTGCAGCTGTTTGGCGTTTGTCAGAATTGCCAACGCCTTGCTGAGAGAGGAGGGTAGAAATGCCTATCTATGAGTATGATTGCCCGGATTGCGGGGCGATGTTTGAGCATTTGGCCCGGCGTTTTGATGAGCCGGCACCGGCTTGTCCGGGGTGTGGTTCGGGGCGCGCCCGGCGGCGCATTTCGGTCGTGCGCATGGGAAAGACAGAAGCGCAGCGGGCAGAGGAATGGCGCGGCCGGCAGGAACAGGTGGCTGGGGCTTCTGTGCAAGAACAGGCGCGCTTTTTGCAGCAGGCCGGTGGGTTGACTGAGCAGGCAACGCAAGGTTTGCTGGACCCGCAGGCATTTCAAGAGATTTTGCGCGAGCGGGCACGCGGGGCAAGTGATGCGGACCTGAAAGCGTTGGGCGACGCGGTGGTGCCGCCGGGGGCGGGGGATATTGAGGTGACAGAGCATGAGCATGTTCATGCGCCACACGAACACGAGCATGATCATGAGCATGAACACAACCACAATGAAGAAGAGCATCATCATGCTGTCAGGCCGGCGCAGCGCAAACATTTGGGCTGGGCCTGAGGGGTGTAATTTGTTGACAAAGTCGCGCGGATACTCACTTCTATTCATCAGGTTAATATGATTATAATGACAGGGTTGTTTGATTCTCACGCCCTGGAGAGATGACATGGATTGGTCTATCGTTGTCATTATTTTGCAATTGATCGTGCTGGAAGGCTTGCTTTCAATTGACAATGCGGCTGTGCTGGGGGCAATGGTCATTCATTTGCCGCAGGATCAGCCGATTGAGTGGCCAAAGGCGCTGCGGAAAGTGGGCAATGCGTTGCATGGTGTGTTGGGCAATCAACGGGCTGCTGCTTTGCGGGTGGGGTTGCTGGGTGCATATCTGGGGCGTGGGTTGATGTTGGTGTTGGCTAGCCTGATTGTGCACAACCCCTGGCTGAAGATCTTCGGGGCGCTTTATCTTATCCGGCTGGCATTTGAGAACCTGGGGCTGGCCGAAGAGGGCGAATCGGACGCGGAAGTGCGCGAGGTGAAGGCCAAGACGTTTTGGGGGGTGGTGGTCACGGTCGAAATTGCCGACCTGGTGTTCAGTTTGGATAATGTGGTGGCGGCGGTCTCGCTTTCTGATAAGCTATGGGTGGTGATGGTTGGCGTGGCATTGGGCATCTTGTTCATGCGCTTTGCGGCAGGTTTGTTTAGTTATGCGGTGGAGCGTGAACCGGTGTTGCGCGAGGCAGCCTATTTGCTGGTTTTCAACATTGGGGTTGAGCTGTTGCTGGAAGAGTTGGCGCACATTGAATTGAATGACTGGGTGCGCTTTGGCATTTCGGTGGGGACTATTTTATTGGCTCTGGCATATGCGCACATCAAACCGTTGCGCGTCTTCCGACCGGTGTTGTTGTGGGTGGCGCAGGGTTTTTCGCGCCTGAACGCCCTGATTGATTGGTTGCTGATTCCGTTGGTGGCGCTGTTTGGTCTGGTTAAGAACGTGCTGATGCGTTTGGTAACCGTGCCGCAGAAGCACATCTCTTGAGCTTGATGGATTGAACAATTGCTGAAAAGCACTGGGGCGAGTGTTTGTCACTCGCCCCAGGTGTTTTTTTATGCTGTTAGGTCTTTTTCCATCCACATCATTTGCAGCTTGCCAAACAACACGCCCGTGATGCCAATTGGTTTGTAGCCGCAGCGTTCATAGAAGCCAGTTGCGGTTAGGCGGGTGAGGGTTCCGAGCCGTTTGTAGCCAAGTTCAAGCGCTTTCTTTTCAACCGCTTCAATCAGCATTCGTCCGATGCCGCGCTTTTGGTGGCTTTCGGCAACTGCAATGTGAGAGAATTGGCCCACACCGGGCTCTTTTTCAAATAGCTTGACAACGCCAACAATTTGCCCGGTTTCACTATCGAATGCTGCAAAATGTAAACTGATGGGTTCAAAGTCATCTTTCTCGCTGCCATGGGGTTGACCAAGAGGTTCACGCAGCACTTTGTAGCGCAATGCGTAGTAGGCTTTGAATTCTTCTTTGGTTTGGGGACTGCGGATGATGATCATGGTTTGACTCCTGATGAAGAAGTTTGATAAGACGACATTCCCATTATACACCCATTGAGGGGCGGTTCGATGGTTCGATTGGTAGGTATTTTTTGCAAATTGGGTGACAGGAATCACTATATTGCCGACAAATTTCTTCTATAATAGTAGTAAGAGAAACGAAGATGAATTTTGAAGCGGCACGTCGTTATGCACTTGAACGGTTGGAAAGGGAGCTGCCAGAGACGCTTTTTTATCACTCCCTGTTTCACACGCGCGATGAAGTGTGCATGGCGGCGGAACAATTTGCAAAATGGGAAAAATTGGGCAATGAAGATACGTTGCTGTTGTTGACGGCGGTGTACTATCATGATTTGGGGTTTGTGGTACAAACGCAAGGGCATGAGGAAATCAGTGCGCGCATGTCGGCAGAAGTGTTGCCGCAGTTTGATTACACCCCTCAGCAAATCAGCAAAATTCAGGGCATGATTATGGCGACGCAATTGCCGCAAACGCCACACAATTTGCTTGAGGCTTTGTTGGCGGATGCCGATTTGGATAACCTGGGGCAGGAATCTTTCTTTAAACGCTCGCAAGATTTGCGCCGTGAGCTGGCAGCCGCGGGTGTGGTGCTTTCGCAAGAAGAGTGGTATAGCCGGCAGTTGCGATTTATGGAAACGCACCGTTATTTTACAGATGCAGCCATTACCTTGCGCGGCGCGCAAAAAGAACAAAATATTTTGCGGCTGCGGGTGCTGGTAGCGCAGCATCAGCAACGGGGTGGGTGGATGCAGAATGGCGCTAAACGGTTTCAGGCTTAGGGTCTGGCGCTTTGATCAAGTTGGCAATTTTTTCAAAGATTGATGGTTGGGAGGCCTTTTCATGCAATGCATTCATTGTGGAACTATGAATCCGGCTCAGGCGCGCTTTTGCCTTGGGTGTGGAAACTTATTGGTTCAAGGTATTGTCTGCCAAAACTGTCACACGTTGTTGCCGCCTCAGGCACGTTTCTGTTTTCATTGTGGGGCTATGCTTGTGGTTGCAACAGGAAGCAGCACCGTGCCGCATATAGCGGTTGCCGCACCGATTGCGGCGCCGGTTGCGGTCTCCATTGCAACATCAGTTGCAACGCCGATGGTGGAGCAAGCCGCTGTACCGGTTGCCGCAGCGGAGCTGACAACAGTCACCTGGCAGGCCAAGTTGTCAGCCTTGAAACGATTTTTGCCTGAGGCACTTTACGAACCCCTGGAAAGAAAGCCAAATGAGCGTGATCTGCAGGCAGTGGCTACCCATTTGGAAGCGCTGCTGCGCACAACGCAGACCTATTTGCCCTGGCCGGTGATTGTTGCTCCGCAGCCAACGGGGCAGCCATTGGGCAGCATTCAACGCGGTGTGTTCGTGTTTGGCGATGTGTCGGGGTTTACGCCGCTCTCCGAACGATTGAAGCGCCTTGGAAAGGTGGGAGCAGAGCGCATTGCTGAGATTATCAACAGCATGTTCAATGAATTGGTTCAGGCGCTTTTTCGACATGGCGGCACGCTGTTAAAGTTTGGCGGTGATGCTTTGTTAGGCCTTTTTCCGGCGCAAACGGATGACGAAATGCGTCATGCTGCCTTGCGCGCCGTGCAGGCTGGCATGGCAATGCAAGCATGCATGGCAAAGTTCGCTGCTGTGGATGCGGGCGGCGAGATGCATACCTTGCGGATTAAGTGTGGCGTTTCGGCAGGGGAATATTTTGGCGCGCACATTGGCACGTTGCCCAACCCGGAGCGGGGCAGTTGGGGGATGATGTCTTATGTTACGACGGGGCATACGGTGAACCGGGCTGAGCAGGCGCAAAATCAGGCTGAACCGGGGGAAGTCATCGTCGGCGAGGAAGTCAGCGCTTTGCTGGATGAACAGGTGCGGCTGGAGGCGCGCAGCGCTGGCTTTGCCAAGGTGGTTGAGGCGCCCTTGTTGGCACAAGATGAGACGTTGCGCTATGTGGAAGAAGCTCCAGCGGGTGGCCTGGAGGCAAAAATCATCCATTCAACGGAGCGGATGGAACGTTTGGCGCCTTATTTGCCGGTTGAATTGCTGGCGCGTATTGTCAGCAACCCGGGGCAACCGCAAATTTTGCCCGATTATCGGCAGGTGACGGTGATGTTTGCCAATTATCTGGGTGTGAGCGATTTGATTGAGGCGATTGGCAAGAAGACGCCAGAGCTGGTTACAGAGCACCTGAATCGTTATTTCAATCACATGGCAGAGATTGTTGAACGCTATGAGGGCACGCTGGCGCGTATGGATCAATATGCCGTGGGCGATCGGTTGGTCGTCTTTTTTGGTGCGCCGAGCGTCCATGAGGATGATCCGTTGCGGGCTGTTTATGCTGCGTTGGAGATGCAACGCGCGGTCAAAGACCATTTTTCTGCCTTGCAGACCCCGGAAGGTATTTTCCGTTTTCAGCAACGGATTGGGATCAATACCGGCACTTTGTTTGCTGGCAACGTGGGTGCAGCTAGCCTGCGACAGGAATATACTCTGATGGGTGATGACATCAATATGGCAGCACGCTTGATGTCAAAAGCGGGCTGGCCTGAGATTTTTATCAGCAAGCGCACTCAAGAACGCGTGGAGCGTTTCGTGGAGTTGAAAGATCGCGGTGAGCTGAAGGTGAAAGGCAAAGAAACGCTGGTGCGTACGTATGAGGTGCGCCGCCGCCTGGATGAGTTTGGAACGTCACAAATGGTTTCTTCGACGGTCTTTGTGGGACGCGAAGAGGCTTTAGAGACTTTGAAGGCGTGTGAGCGCGGCTTGCTTGGTCAACGTGGACGGATTGTGTGCATTGTTGGCGAGAGCGGGCTTGGCAAGTCGCGTTTGTTGGCGGAAGGTCGTGATTGGCTGAATGCTCAGGCGGGTGAAACACCTCCGCAGTGGTTGGATTTGCGCGCTTTATCCTTCAGCGAACAGGTGGGCTATTGGCTGATTTCGCAGGCGGTGTTGGGGATGTTGGCGCCCAAGCCGGATGACAGCCCGGATGAAATTTTGTTTAATTTGTGGCAGCTTGGCAATGAATTGCTTGGCAAGGAAACAGCGCGCGAGGCAGTGCCTTTTTTGGCGCAGATGTTGAATTTGAAACTTCAGGGAGAGTGGGCGCGTTGGGTGCGAGACCTGGACCCGAAGGTGCGGCAAAAACAAACGTTGTGGGCGGTGCGCGAGTTTTTTGCCGCTGCCGCTCGCAAGCGACCTTTGGTGCTGGCTGTGGATGATTTGCATTACGCAGATGAGGCTTCCCTGGCGGCATTTGAGGATTTGTTGCAGGTAACGGTTGCTGAGCCGTTGTTGCTAATTTTTCTGTTCCGGCAGCAGCGCGAAAAGGGGTGTTGGCGATTGCGAGACCGGGCAGCAAGCGCCTATCCGCACCGCTTCACAGAACTGCAATTGCTGCCATTCTCAACCGCAGAGAGCGCGCAAATGTTTGCACAGTTGTTGCCGGGGGCTGTGTTTGGTGAGGCGCAGCAACGCGAATTGTTCGCCAAAACAGCTGGGAACCCGTTTTACATTGAGGAAGTGGTGCGCTCTCTCAAGGAGATGGGCGCAGTGATTGAGGATGAGGCCCGCCCGGGCTATTGGCGGGTGGTGCAGCAGACGGCGGCGATCGAGATACCGGATACGTTACAGGGTGTGATTATGGCGCGCATTGACCGCCTGACCGAAGATGCCCGGCAAGTGTTGCAGTTGGCCGCAGTCATTGGGCAGCAGTTCCAAAAGGATGTATTACATTCGTTGGTTGAGGCTGAGCATGAATTGGGCTCCTGGTTGGCACAATTGGAGCGTTCGGATTTGATTCGACCGGCGGGAATGGATGCGCTGGCCGATTATGTTTTTCCGGATGCGTTGGTGCAGGAAGTGGCCTATGAGAATTTGTTGGTGCAACGCCGGCAAGAGTTCCACAGTAAGATTGGCCTGGCAATGGAGAACCTGTTTTTGAAAGCTGCAGGGGGCAATACTTTGCTGGCTGAGGAGGCCCTGGCACAACGTTGCGAATTGTTGGCATATCATTTTGAGCGCAGCAATGATGTGGAGCGCGCCATCCGTTATCTTGAGATGGCCGGGCACAAGGCGCAAAGTGAGTTTGCCAATGAGACGGCTTTGCAAAATTACACTCAGTTGTTGGCGCGCCTCAAACAGAGGGGGGCCGATTGGCGTAAGATTTTCGATGTGCTTTACCGGCGGCAGCAAATTCATGGGTTGTTGGGCAACAAGACCGCGCGTCAGGCGGATTTGGATGAGATGATGACCCTGGCCGGTGAGGATGCAGGTGCGCGCATGGTGACGTTGAACGCCTTGGCTGACTTATATCAGTGGACGAGTCACTATCCTGAGGCGATTGCGGCTGCACAACAGGCTTTGGAATTGGCCGTTCAACTTTCTGACCTGGCCGGGCAGGCAGAGGCTTTGAATACGATGGGCATTATTGCTTATTATCAGGCGGAATATGACCGGGCACGTCCGCTGTTGCTACAGGCCTGTGAACTGCGCAAAGCCATTGGCGACCCGGCGGGGCTTGCCTGGAGTACGATGTATTTGGGCATGATGGATTTCATGGAAGGGAATTTCAGTGAGGCCGGACGCAGTCATGCCCACGCGTTGGAGATGGCGCGTCAACGACACGATGTGTTGCAAACGGCCATTCACCTCACCAATTTGGGGCGTGTGTCGCTGAGTGTCGGAAAATATGATCAGGCGCTGGCGCAGTTTGAGGAGTCATTACAGCTTAAGCAGCGTGTGGGAGACCGAACCGGACAGGGCTTCTCGCTGTTCAATTTGGGCCTGGTCTATTTGGAGTTGGGACGCCTGGAAGAGGCGGACAAAGCTTTGCGCGATTCGCTGACTGTGCGCCAACAAATCAATGATGAACGCGGCGTTGGCTATTGTTGGTGGGGGTTGGGCCTATTGGCGCAGCGTCAGGGTCAACACGAACAGGCAGAGCAGGCCCTACAACAGGCGTTGGAGATTCATACTCGCTTGGGGCTAAAGCCTGAAGCATTGAACGACCTGGCAGCGTTGGCAGAAACTTTGCTTGCGCAACATCGCACAGAGGAGGCTCAACAGCTGCTTGCACAGGCTTTGCAGCAGGTGACGGGGTTGGAAAAATCTGCCAGTGCGGTGAATGTATATCTTGCGCAGGCACATGCATTGGCTGGGCAACCGCAGGCAGCAGAATTTGCTGCGCGCGCCTATGAACTGGTGATGAAGCAGGCAGAACGCATTAGCAACCTGGACGATCGTCATCAATTCCTTTCGTCCGTGCGGGTCAATCGTGAGGTTTTGGCGTTGCGTAGCGCAAGGTGAGTTTTGGCTTGGGCTTTGGTATAATTCAGGCCATGAGCTACGCAAACAAAATTTCACAGCAGTTGCAGGTGCGGCCACAGCAAGTGGCGGCAACAATTGAGTTGTTGGACGCGGGCAATACAGTGCCGTTTGTGGCGCGTTACCGCAAAGAGATGACCGGCGGTCTGGATGAGGAACAGATTCGACAGGTGGAAGAGTGGATTGGCAAGCTGCGCGCCGTGGATGAGCGCCGTGCAGCTGTGCTTGCCTCAATTGAGGAACAAGGGAAACTGACAGCGGAACTGCGGGCCCAATTAGAAACCGCAGAGACGCTGACCGAAATCGAAGATTTGTATCTGCCGTATAAGCCCAAGCGGCGCACGCGGGCTAGCATTGCCCGCGAACGTGGCTTGCAGGGATTGGCTGATTTGATTTTGCGTCAGCCGATTGGCGGACCATCGCCTGAAGAGGCGGCGCAGGCCTATGTTTGCGAGGCCGTGCCAGGCCCCGCGGAGGCATTGGCCGGGGCGCGCGACATTGTCGCTGAGACGATCAGCGATCATGCTGAAGTGCGTCAGAATACGCGCCAGAAGGCTTTGCAGAACGGCACGCTGATCAGTGAGAAAATTGCTGATGCAGCAGATGAGCGGGCTGTATACACGTTGTATTATCAGTTTGAATCGCCTTTAGCCCGTTTGCGTCCGCATCAGGTGCTGGCATTGGATCGCGGCGAGGCGGAAAAGGTGCTGCGGGTGCGCGTGCAGATTGCTGAGCGCGATTGGCAGATTGCAGTGTTGGCTTGTTTTCGGGCCGATATGCGCTCTGCCTTCTTTGGGCAGTTTCAACAGGCCATGCAAGATGCAGCAGAGCGTTTGCTTTTGCCGGCGATTGAGCGGGATGTGCGACGGTCGCTGACCGAACAGGCCTGGCAGCAGGCAATTGCTGTCTTTGCAGCCAATTTGCGAGCATTGCTGTTGCAGCCGCCGTTGGCGGGGCATGTGGTGCTGGGCCTCGACCCTGGTTTTCGCACAGGCTGCAAGGTGGCGGTGGTGGATGCAACCGGCAAAGTGCTGGAAACGGATACGATTTATCCACACGAGCCGCAAAAACGCAGTGAGGAAGCACTGAAGACCCTGCGGCAGCTTGTGCAGCGGCATGGCGTCACGCTGATTGCAATTGGCAATGGCACGGCCTCGCGCGAGACAGAGCAACTGGTGGCGCGTTTGCTGCGCGATTTGCCGCATGTGCGCTATGTGATTACCAGTGAAGCGGGGGCGAGCGTGTACAGCGCAAGCTCCCTGGCGCGGGCCGAATTGCCCGGCCTGGATGTGACCTTGCGCGGGGCGGTTTCGATTGCGCGACGGGTGCAAGACCCATTGGCCGAGCTGGTCAAAATTGAGCCCAAGGCGATTGGCGTGGGCATGTATCAGCATGACGTAGATCAGGCTATGTTGGAACGTACCCTGCATGGGGTGGTGGAGGATGTGGTGAATCAGGTTGGCGTAGATGTCAACACGGCCTCGCCGGCATTGCTGACTTATGTCTCTGGGATTGGGCCCAAGCTGGCTGAAAAAATTGTCGCCTATCGCGATGAACATGGCGCATTTCGTTGCCGTGAGGATTTGAAAAAAGTCAGTGGCTTGGGGCCAAAGGCTTTTGAGCAATCGGCGGGTTTTTTGCGCATTCGCGGCGGAACACAACCATTGGATGCAAGCGCCATTCATCCGGAAAGCTATGCGGTGGCGCAACAGGTGTTGATGTTAGCTGGGGCAAGCATGGATTTGCCGGCAGAAAAACGGCGTCAACGCATTGAGGCTTTGCAAAAGCAACGCAAAATAACCGATTTGGCAGAAGAGGTGGGGTGCGGGGTGTTGACGCTGACCGATATTTTGGAGCAGCTCGCCCGTCCGGGGCGTGACCCGCGCGCCGATTTGCCTGCGCCGATTTTGCGTTCGGACGTGTTGAAGATGGAAGACCTTGTGCCGGGGATGGTGTTGAAGGGCACCGTGCGCAATGTAATTGACTTTGGTGCGTTTGTGGATATTGGCGTAAAACAAGATGGCTTGTTGCACCGTTCACAAGTGCCGCGCGGGCAAGACTTGAAACTGGGCGATGTGATTGATGTGGAGATTTTGAAGGTTGAACCGGAGCGCGGGCGCATTAGCCTGGGCTGGCCGGCAGGGTGATGACAATGAGCAAACGTCGCTGGGTTTGGGGATGCTTGATGTTGATGTTGGTCTTTGGGGCGTGTGAGTGGACTTCGCCGACATACCCAACGCAGCGACCGCCTTTGCCAACCGCGCGGCGCGTCACGCCGTTGCAAAGTGCAACCCCGCAGCCAACGCTTAGCCCAACACCCTGGCCAACGGCAACGATCACCCCTGAACCGGCCCCGCATGGTTTGGTGTATCAAGTGTTGCCGATTCGCGCTGAAGTGATTCCGGGGCAACCCCTGTGGTTGCAAACGACGACAGATGGCACGTTGTGGTTGGTGACGGATAAGGCCGTGCTGCGTTTGCGCACAGACCAAAAGTGGTGGTTGCCCTACCTGCAGGGCTACCCCGGCAAAGTCATTGGCATTGATGACCGTTGGCGGGTGTGGGTGTGGGATGAGGAAGCACAAGAGGTGCGCTGTTGGGATTCTAACAATTGGACGCATTTTGGCAAGGATCAGGGATGGTTGCCTGTGCAGGGGGAGGTTCGCCCGCAGCTATGGACGGATGCAACCGGTGGCTTATGGGTCATGACGGATGGCGATGTGCGCCGTTTGGATGGCTCGCGTTGGTCCGTGTACACACCGGCTGATTTGGGGATGAGAGAGGTTGGGGTAGAAGAGACGCTGACCTTGCAGCTGATTTATTGGCCGGAGCGCAAGCAGATGTGGTTGGGCAGTTGTGTTTGGGCTGGGCCACAGGCGGTGCGCGGGGCAGGGCTGCGCTGGTTTGACGGAAAAGACTGGCAACCCGAGCCGGCCCTGGAGCAGGAGTGTGTGCTGAACATGGCCGTTGCTCAGGGACGTTTGTGGCTGGCAGGAATGGGAACGGTGTATGTTTCGCCTTTGACCGGGCAGGGCGACTTCGAGAGGCAGCGTCTTCAGACGGGCCCAAGCGGGCTGAAACCGGCTTATGTGTTGGATTTTGCCTTTGCACAAGATGGCAGTGCTTGGGGGGTGGTGGCCTTGTGCGGTGGCGCAAGCTGCGATTCGGTGCGGGCAGTGTATCATCTGCAAGAGGGAGAATGGCAAGCGCTGGGCGAGGTCAATCCATTCTTGATTCAGGTTGTGCACAATGGCCTGGATGACAGCATTTGGGCGTTGGGTCAGGACCGGCTGTATCGGCGTCCGCCGGGTGGGATTAGCTTTCAGACCTTGCCGCCGCTCCATATGATCATGGTGACGGAAGATCAACACAGTGGGCAGGTGTGGGTGCTGGCAGTGGAAAACAAACAGCCGGGGTTGTGGAGTTTGGGCAAGGAAGAGTGAATTTTGCTTATTGACGGATGGTTGCGCAACCGTCTATAATTGATTTGTTCGCAATTTCGATCGGAGGTATCAAAATGAAGGTTGTGGTAGACCCCAATATTTGCATGGGTTGTGGAATTTGTGAATCAACCGCACCGCAGGTGTTTCAGCTGAATGATGATAATGTCGCGATTGTGTTGGTGGATGTTGTGCCACCTGAGCTGGAAGCGGATGTGCGTCAGGCAGTAGATGACTGCCCAGAGCAGGCGATTTCGATCGTCGGGTAGTGGATTGCTCTATCCCTGTTAAGGGATAGAGCAATCATCTAGAAAGTGAGGAGCCAGGAATGAGTGACCGCGCGCGTGCCTGGATGTCTTTGGTTTTCCTTGTGTTGGCGTTGCTATTGCCGTTGTTGGGCCTGGTGTTGGGCTGGTGGCGGGCGGATTTGAAGACCGGCTCGTTGCTGGCGCTGACAATCTTTGCCGTCAATTTTCTCGTCTCAGCGCTGATGTTGGTGAGCATTCAACATCCGCAGCGTTGGATGGTGGTTTTGCCTTTCTTGCTGGGGGTTCTTTACAACGTGTTGCCCGATTTTTTGCCCGGCGGATTGGATGATGCAGCAGTAATGTTGCTATGTGCATTTTTGACCTATGTGTTGGCTTTGCGAAGGCAACCGAATATGCCGCGTACTCCTTTGATCCCGTTGGTGATTGCTGGTTTGTATCCATTGGTGGGTGGCTTTATTCCATTGCCTTTTGATGAGCTGTTGGTCTTTGCGACCACAGGCCTGGCAGCGTGGTGGGGAAGCCAACCGCGCAAAGGATGATGTTCGTATGAACGCTGCTTATTATCATCAGTTGGGTGATCACTATGCGGCGCAAGGTCAATTTGAAATGGCGTTGCGCTCGTATCAACAGGCTTTGAATTTGGGTGGGGCAGACCCTGCTTTGCATCTGGCGCGTGGTGAGGTGTTGCGACGGATGGGGCGTTTGAGCGAGGCTGTGCAAGAAGTGCAGGCAGCGATTGAACTTGCTCCCTTGCTCCCTGAAGGGCATTTGGCATTGGCGCTGTTGCATCAATTGACGCAACAGCCGGAAAAGGCATTGCAGGAGTTGAACCGGGCAATTGACCTGGCGCCAAGCAATAGTGAGGGCTATTTCCAACGCGGATTGTTTTATCAGCAGATGGGACAGTTGCGCCTGGCGCTGCAAGACCTGACGCGCGCGGTGACACAATCTCCCAATGAGGCGCGCTTTTTGGCGGGGCGGGGGCGTTTGTATTTGGCGATGGGCGATTTTGCTGAGGCGCAACGTGACTTGGGACAGGCGTTGTTGATGGCCCCGCAGCTGACGGCGTTATATTATGATATTGCTCAAGCAGCGCGCGCGTTGGGCCGCAGGCGTGAGGCTGCTGAGGCTTTGAAGATGTTCCTTGCTCACAATCCACAATCTACGCTCCGTCAGAAAGCGGAAGCTGAGCTTGCTGCTTTGCAAGACTTGCCCCAACCCGAGGTGGTGGTTTTGCCGCCATCGGCACGTCATGAGGTGGAAGAATTGCTGCGACGTGGTGAGAAGGCTGAGGCGCTGAAACGCGTAGTGCAGGTTTCGGGGGCTGGCCTGAAGGCTGCAAAGGCATATCTCGACCGGTTGACAGAGCAGTTGAAATGATTTTTGAGGCAAAGAAATGAACATTGTCAACGTGCAAGACCGTGGGCAGATTGCCCACTTTTTGCGTCAGGATGCAGAGCGATATTTGTATGAACTGGGCGATTTGGACGATTTTTTTTGGCCCTATACGACCTGGTATGCATCCGTAGATACAACGGGCATTCAACACCTGGCGTTGTTGTATCGCGGCATTGAGCCGGTGGTATTGTTGGTGCAAGAACGGGAAAACTGTCCAATGGGCGATTTTATGCAGGCTTTGCTGCCGGTGCTACCAGAACGGTTCTATGCGCATTTGTCGCCGGGGTTGGAGCAGGCATTGATAGGGCGGTATGCGGTGCAGTCGCATGGCCGGCACTGGAAGATGGCGTTGAGGCAGCAGGCGGCGCTGATGGCGGCGGAGGTGGAGGGGGTGGTGCAGCTGCAAGGCGATGATTTGAAGGCCTTGCAAGATTTGTACGCGGCAGCATACCCGGAAAACTGGTTTGACCCGCGCATGGTGCAAACAGGGCAGTATTTTGGCATTTGGGAGGCTGGACGCCTGGTTAGTGCTGGTGGCGTGCATGTCTATTCTCCCGCGTATGGGGCAGTGGCAATTGGCAACATCACGACGTTGCCAGAGCGGCGGGGGCAGGGATTGGCAAGGCGCGTCACAGCGCAGCTTTGTCGCTCGTTGCTGCAACAGGTGGGGGTGATTGGGTTGAATGTGTTGGCCAATAACGAGGCAGCGCTTGCCTGTTATCGGCGGTTAGGGTTTGAGGAAGTGGTTGCTTATGAAGAGTTTATGTGTGACCGGCTGTAAAACCCTGGACGAAACGTTCTAATGGTAGTAGAATAGCGAACGCATTGGGGGCTCGTCTAACGGCAGGACAGCAGACTCTGGATCTGTTTGTAGAGGTTCGAATCCTTTGCCCCCAGCC
>Ga0208695_1000616_pt1 | contig 36443 bp, 21 predicted proteins | sample AD_UKC111_MetaG_FD_184449 | JGI IMG/M metagenome (GOLD analysis project Ga0208695, IMG submission 184449) | Active sludge microbial communities of municipal wastewater-treating anaerobic digesters from Hong Kong - AD_UKC111_MetaG (SPAdes)... | ecosystem: Engineered > Bioreactor > Anaerobic >...
TTGTTCGAGGGGTGTTTGCCATTATATCAGTCCATTAAAGAACCTGAAACAACTCGAATGGCCTGGTATGATGAGGCAACACAATCCATAAGATTCCAAACACCTACCCTTGGGATACTGCCAGGGGCTTATTACCGGATCATGGACATGACCGGCCGGCAGGTTCGTTCGGGTGTCCTTTCGGGGGAAACCCTGTCACTTAAAAACTTACCCTCAGGGGTTTATATTGTTGCCATTTCTGAATTAAATAAAAAACCGTTTTTTGTCTTCAAAATCAAAAAATACAATAAATAAGTTGTTGATTTTTCACTCTTGACTACTCACCTTATTCAAACAAACACGCACCATCGCATGAAACCCATCCTGTTTACTACCGTAATCCTGCTGGCATTCCTAACCCTTGCAAACGCCCAGCCGCCCCTGCGTATCCCTAACCGCTACGACCTCCCGCCTTCTAGTTTTCCCGGGGTAGAGCCACCTGAAAACGACTTATGGCCAAAACTTTACGGGGGCTATGAAAGCAGCACCGGAGACGACATTGAGGAATGTTACGACAAAGCTTACCTTATTTCGGGCAACCTGATTGACAATGTGGGCTGGAAAACAATGCCCTTCCTGATGAAAACCGATGTAAACGGAACTGTGCTTTGGGAAAAAAGGATCAGTTACCTCGGAAACTCAGGAGCCGTCTATCCCGAAATCTATACTTACGGTATTTGGACAAATACATGCCGGGACGGCGGCTTTCTGATAGCTGGCGGTACTACTGCAATAGAACATTGTTACGATTATGAATGCACCGATGGATGGGTGATGAAGCTAAACCCCTGCGGGGAAAAAGAATGGTGCCGGATAATACGTACACCCGGAAGTCTTGATTATGCGATGGAAGCCATTGAAAGGGAAAATGGCGAAATATGGGTGTTGGTTGACCTATATGGGTACGACAGGCTGAATAAAAGAATATGGATTTTTTGTCTCGACAATCAAGGCGAGTTGCTTTGGAAAAAAGTGTATTGCCAATACAAAAAAAACTATAACAATGAGTTTGGTTTTTCAATGATGCCGCTTTCTGGTAACCGGACCATGATGTTCGGGGATTGCTACATCGTGGATTCTGTATCAAACCCGGGCTGGTATTCATACTATATTGAGCCATTTCACATGATGTTGGACAGCCTGGGCGACGAGATTTGGGCAGAGTCATGGAGCTATGATTATACAAAGTATTGTGCTGAGGTGCATGGGGGATGCGAAGATGTGCTGGGGCATTTCTGGACTACCGCAAAAATGATCAGAAACCCCGGGATAACAATTTCCAGCGAGCCGGGCGGGCTGTTCCGTACCCTGAAAAACGGCACACCAGCCGGCTCAATCGTTTTTCTTGACCACATGGTCCCGTTTTATGGGGTGGGAAGGGTAAATTCGGTGGTTTCATTAGATACCAACCTTTTATTTACAACCCATATTTGGGGAGTGACTACCAACCCATACGTTCAATATATGAATGCCCAATTAAGCGATACACTCGGGTTATTGCTCAAGGAACAGGAACTAATGGTAAATGGGTTTCTTACCAAATCCATTCTGACCTCCGACCGGAAAATCGCAAGCGTCGGCGGGGTTTATATTAATTCCTTATATCAATTTGATGCTATTTTGTATAAATTCACGGATAGTCTAGATTTCGCCCCACTGGATACCCGTCCGTTGGTTTACGACAGTCTTTGCCCGCACCCCATTGTATCGGATACCATTAAATTGGATTGCGGCATTATTGTAGGCACCAACGATCTCCCGCTGGCCGCAGGCCGGCCGGAGCTGCAAATCTACCCCAACCCTGCGACCACCCGGGTTCGCATCCAACTGCCCGAAACCTGGGCCACCGAAGCAACATGGTCGGGCGGGATTGTACAAACGGTACACTATAAATGGCCAACGTCAATGGAGGTTCATTTTTTGGATTCCGGCGGCCATACACTTCTCACGTTGCCCTGGCCCCGGGGCGCGTCTTTCTTCGATGCCGAGATTTCGTCTCTCCCAAAAGGCTTGTTCGTTGTACGTGTTACGAGCAACAACCGCGAGCTGGCCACGGGAAAGGTACTGGTAACAAAATAAACCGCTTTGCTATGAACAGGTGCTTTACAATTTTTAATTTAAAAGTTATATCAAATCGCAAACAGGGGCTCACAATATTAAAACCGACAACACCCTTTAACCCTGCACCACACCTAAAAATAATAAAAACCACAACTCGCCTTCATTTCCCCGGTTAACCCATAATTCAACAAACAAAAATACCATGAAAAGAATCTCTACCTTACTGTTATTTGTCTTTATGCTTAGTGGCCTTTTTGCCCAGCCCGGCCCCATAAAAACCCACGGCGTTTCCCTCTGTCTGCCGAGAGGGGCGGCTGTGCTTGCTTCGGCAAGTCCCTGGCAACATCCTAACCCTGTTGTGGAAAACCAGGGTATGGTGGGATTTCTGGATCAAATCGGTTCCACGGTTTACGACCTGCAATCGAATGCATCCAGTGCATATGGCCGCTTGATGGCTTATCCATTCCCTGATTACACGATTGCTGCGGTATGGGGAATGGGCATGGATGCCGCCGGTGGTTTCCCCGACCTGGGCACCGGATACAATTACTTTAACGGTGCCCATTGGCTTGATATACCCACCAGCCGCATCGAAAGCGTGAGGACCGGCAGCCCTGTTTATGCACCCTGCGGCCCGGCGGGAGAAATCGTTGTGGCACACCAAGGCCCTGACCTTCCCCTATGGGTAAGCAAACGGGCATTTAAGGGCTCGGGAGCCTGGGTCGAATCGGCCATCCCCCTGCCACAGGGTGTATCCGGAATGCTCTGGCCACGGATGATAACCACCGGCAATACACACAATACCGTTCATGTGCTGGCCCTCACCACTCCGTTGGCCTTTGGCGGAAGCCTGTACCAAAACCAGGACGGCGCACTGCTTTATTGCAGGTCGGTTGACGGGGGCGAAACATGGGAACCCTGGCAACACTTTGACGATTTGTCGGCAACGTATTATTGCGGGTTCAATGCCGAAACATGGTCGTGGATGATTCCCTACGAGGACCATATTGGGTTTCTGGTCACCGACCCCGCCAAAGACCTTTTCGTGATGCACTCGACCGATAACGGCAACACCTGGCAGAAAACCCTCGTATGGCAGCACCCTTACCCGTTTTATTCCCCAACAGTAGCCACCGGTCGGTTTTACTGCCCCGACGGGGCCGGGCATGGGGCATTTACCGAGAATGGTACTATGCATATTGTCTTTGGCATTAACCGCGCCTATTCGGACGGCTCGCAATCGTACTGGTTCCCTTGGGTTGACGGGTTGGCTTATTGGAACAGCAACATGCCCGCCTGGACGACCCCCGATACCAATGCACTCAACCCCGACCTCCTCTACCAGAGCGGAAATCTCATCGGCTGGATGCAGGACCTCAACTCCAACGATTCGCTTGACCTTGTGGGTGTTGAAAACCCCCCGCTATACTATCTCGGGCCGACTTCTATGCCTCAAATTATTTGCAGACCCTATGAATCCGGAGCAGATCTTTATGTGATTTATTCGAGTGTAACTGAATTGTATAACAATGGCGTCCAGGACTACCGGCACATTTGGTTTACTGCCTTCTGGGACCAGGGACAAACCTGGACGGAAAAAGGTGATCTGACCTGTTACATCTTTCATGTTTCAAGCGAATGTGTATTCCCATTCGTCACCCGCTCGTATTTCGGGCACATCTTTGATTTTGTATATCAGGAAGATACGGAGCCGGGCCTGCATTGCAGGGGAGACCTTGATCCTCCGGGCATCAATCAAATCGTCTATTCTTATCTGGAAACTGAGGGCATCCACTCGCCCAATGCTGAGCCTTCGTTAAGGGTAGGCCATCCTTTCCCCAATCCCGGTACAGAGGTTGCCGGGCTGGATATCGAAACCCGTTCGGCCGGAACCATCACCCTGCGTTTGATGAATACCACCGGGCAGCAGGTAAGGGAAACCCGTATCGTGGCATCCACACCCGGCAGGTACAAAGCTGAAATTAATCTTGTGGGACTTCCGGCAGGGCTGTATGTATGCAAGGTTATGCAAAACCAGGGGCAGGTTGCCCGTAAGTTGCTTGTACAGTAAACCGGTACAGGTTTGGCTTAAGTGGCAAAATAACAATGTTGTAAAATGGTGTAGAATATTTCGCACTTTCGGTTACCCCATTACAATAGCCTCGTTACATGCATTGCCCGGGCGGGGATGCTGAAATGAAAATGTTGCTCGGGGGCGGCAACGAACGAACCATACAGCAATGGCCGTTTCCGGCTGTTGGCATAACCTGACAGATGCTGCGCACCTGTCAGGTTGAAAAATAATTTTCCGTTTCCCGTGGGATTCCTCCCCGTTTCATATTACATTTGTCTATATAAAATTTCTGGTGTGATGAAAAGCATAACGGCTAAACGGGTATCCCATACATCGTTAGTAACTTTTTCGAAAAAAAAGTGAAAAATCCCCTTTGGGGGGGTTACCTTTTGGCTGAAAAATGGATTAATATAATAGAGACGACCTGACAGATGCTGCGCACCTGTCAGGTCGAAAAAACCTATAGGTCAGAAAAACAAATAAAATAATGATTATCAGCATTTTACCCACCACCGCAAACTCCCTAGCCCTGAGGCAGGTGTTCGGGCACGGGTATTTTCAGCCCGGGGGTATATAGTTAATTCCCCAAAGGACATGTAAATGCCGGTGACTTTTATAAATAATTTATTACTACTAAATTAAAACCTTAATCATGAAACATTTTTTGTCGTATTTCCTGTTTTTAACACTGACGATTTCATCGTACACCCTAAAATGCCAGAATTATCAACCCGTTCTTATAGAAACCGGTTTTTTCTGGAATGTATGCTGGGCAGACATGCCCGGTACCCTCTGCGACACCTTGTTTGTTGCCCCGGATGGTACAACCGGCGAATTTACTGTCACTAATTCTACGGAACTCATTTGCAGAATTACAGAGGACCCTAACGGGGAAAAACTCCGGATTAATGACCTGTTCGGGAACAATTACGTAGCAATGGACATGACACTTGAAAAAGGCGACACCTTTGCCCTTTTGCCCGGAGTGCTCGATGCTACTGTTGACTCAGTATATTTCGAAGAAGGGAGGAAAATTATCCGCTTCGATGTTTGGTGCGAGCCCTATAACGAACAGGTGAAATTCATCGAAGGCATAGGGCCTAATATTTCCATCCTATATCAGTTAAGCTATAACATAGGATATCATATGTCGTGTAAACACCACGGCGACACTTTGGTGTATACTACGCAAAACCCTTTGTTCGAGGGGTGTTTGCCATTATATCAGTCCATTAAAGAACCTGAAACAACTCGAATGGCCTGGTATGATGAGGCAACACAATCCATAAGATTCCAAACACCTACCCTTGGGATACTGCCAGGGGTTTATTACCGGATCATGGACATGACCGGCCGGCAGGTCCGTTCGGGTGTCCTTTCGGGGGAAACCCTGTCACTTAAAAACTTACCCTCAGGGGTATATATTTTAAACCTTAGCGAATTGAAGGGAAACATCTTAATCTCTAAAATTATTAAATATTAAAAAAATGAAAAAGATTGTATTTGCATTAGTTATAACTGCTTTATCGATTAATTTAAAGGCGCAACAAATAATTGATACAGTTTTCTGGGTTTGGGTAAACAATGCTGATTATTATTCTGAAACAGATGGTCCTTCGCTTTCCAAAAATGAAAATCTTTCTATCTGGTTATTAAATAATAATATTCATTATTACAAACAAGCTTACCCTTTCGCAAAAACACCAGAATTATTAAAAATCCATGAAATCAGATGTTTACCTGGAGGAAACATTAATGATATCTATCAGTCGTTAAATTCAGCCTTTAATAATGCCTTTTCTGATATATCATACTTTGTAACCGCTGACACTACAGTAACCGTATACAATCCTGCTGACTGGATGTGGGTTGCGCATGCAGATGACTGGCTTTGGCATTTGAAGAAAATTCAGGCTGATTTAGGTTGGGATATATCAAAAGGCGATCCTAATGTTAAAATCGCCATAATAGATACTGATTTTGACATTACCCATCCTGATTTATCAACCGAAATCGAACCTTCATTTGACCCATATACTAATTACGCATGGGGATGCACCCAAGGTACTAGCCACGGAACAACAGTTGCAAGTATGGCGTCAGCCGAAACAACAGAATCTGGGCAAACACCAAATGGAATGCTCGCTTCAGTTGGTTTTAAAACGAAAATCATTGGTTACAAATCTAGCTCTAGCCGGCAAATTGTATTGCAAAAGGCACTTCATGCTTCAACCGTAATGGGAGCACAAGTAATTGTATCTTGTGCTGGATATGGCAGTTTGGGATGCTCTCCTATGCCAGAGACCGGTGAGGAATTGGTGATAAAGGAAATTCTTGATAATGGAACTGTAATTATTTCACCAGCTGGTAATGGCTATACCGGGACACATTGTAAGTACTCTAATGGCGATTTCCACAGCTTCTATCCATTTAATCCAGAATTTGACAGTAGAATTATTGTTGTGTCGAGTACTGAAATTAATGATTATCATTATTATTATAACACGTTACATAATAGAGAAGAAACACATAGTCATTTCCCAGAAGTAGATATTTGCGCCCCCGGTTATGAAATAATGGGGGCAGCGTCAACCTTTTGTGATCCAAACATTTGGCCCTACTATGGGAGTAATTCGGGCACATCCTTTTCATCGCCCATAGTTGCAGGTGCATGTGCCCTTCTAAAGTCTTTAAACCCAAATTTTACTCCTGGAGAAATTGAATATTTTATTAAGGCAACTGCTGATCCAATTATTGATGAAGCACAATATCCCGGATTAGTGGGTGCTGGCCGCCTTAATATATATAAGGCATTACAACTGGCAGCAGATTGTAATCCAATTGTAATAAGCAGTCCTGAAACATGGTATGAGAATAGAGATATTGTATGCGATCTAATTATTGAAGATGGCGGGATACTAACCATTAAAGGCATAACAAAAATTTCTCATAACGCAAGAATTATTGTTAAAAGAGGAGGCGTGTTATGTGTTGATGGAGGTAATCTCTCAAACTTAGACAACAAATATCTTTGGCGCGGCATAGAAGTATGGGGCAACAGCGAGCTATCTCAAATTCCTCAATCAAACCAAGGGTGGGTTAGGGTTATTAATGGTGGAAAAATAGAGAATGCCATTTGTGCAATAAAAACTTTTAGGCCAACAGAAGAAGATAATGGTACACCCATGCAAAATTATACCGGAGGTATTGTACAGGCAGATGGTGCAATATTCAAAAATAACCGTACGGCTGTTCACTTCCTCGGCTATAACCATAATAATCTAAGTTATTTTCAGAACTGTATATTTGAAACCACAGAAGCACTTAAAGACAACTCCATCCCTGATTACTTCGTAAAACTTGAAGGCGTAACAAACGTTCGGTTTACCGGATGTTCTTTCGAAAACAAGATCACCCCGGGAAGTATTCAGGTCGAAGACAGGGGTAGCGGCATTTATGCGATCAATTCTGATATTATACTGTGGCCCTTTTGCACCCAGTCTATCAACCCCTGCCCCGAGATTGACTACCAGCGAAACCTGTTTAAAAACCTATACCGTGGGGTTTATGGCCTGTCTACAGGACCAGATAAAATGGTCTCTATCGACCGGACGGATTTCGAAACCAATTACCGCGGACTGTACCTGAGCGCGATGAACTATGCAACACTGACACGTAATTACGTACACGTTTGGGAAGAACAATTTACACAAAACCCCCAGACTTACGGGTTTTACCTCGACCAATGTACCGGCTATCATATCGAATCGAACAATTTCAATTCGGAGAATACGGCACAAAGGGGCATAGGGCTTATTATTCACAAATCAGGACAGGCCAATAACATGGTATATAACAACAATTTCAGTAACTTGAGAATTGCTACCCAGGCACAAGACGAGAACAGGGGCCGGGAATACGACGGCTTGTGCTACAAATGCAACGATTTCTCGAATAATATGTACGACATCCGGGCTACGGTTTCTCATGCCCCCATAAATATTTACTCGGGTATTGCCGCACGGCAGGGCGCAAATGTACCTGGCGACAACAAGGCGCCCGCCGGCAACACTTTTACCCTGGATGAACAGGCGGCTTACAACCTGTCAAATTTTGCTAATGCATTCACTTATTTCCGGCACCAATATACTTCCGGACCGAAAATCCACCCCCAGCCTAATACAGGTAGCGGGGGGATTACTGTTTCATCGGTTCCCTATACAAATTACACCAAAACAATGGCATGCCCTTCAACCTTGACTTATGGCGAAATTGAGGATGAGAAAGATGCCATGGATATGGCTGGCGAATCGGAATCAGAAACCCGGCTTCAGTTGCAGGAATTGGTTGACGGTGGCAATACCGAAATATTGGATGCCCAGATACAAAGCAGTTCAACGGCCAATGCAGGCGACCTTTATCAGGAACTCATGGCATTGGCCCCGTACCTGAGCGATGTGGTATTGGGCAGTTCTATCACGAAAGAAGAGGTTTTGGTGGATGCCATGATAAGGGATATCCTGGTGGCCAATCCCCAATCGGCCAAATCAGACGAGTTGCTCGACCAGCTTGAACAAAGAGCCAACCCCCTGCCTGAATATATGTGGGACGAAATCATGCAAGGCGCTACGTTTACAGGGGCCAAAGAGAACCTCGAATCGGAACTCGTGCACTGGATGCAGGAAAAATACCGCCACAGGAACAATGCCATAAGGCTGTACCTGACCGACCTTAACAGCGCGGCAGCAATGAACGGGCTACAGGCATTCCTGCTCGAAGAAAGCACATTTGAATCGTTACGGCAAGTGGCAATGCTGAAAGCCTCAATGAATGATTTTACGGGCGCAAGGGCAATCATTGCGCAAATGGCAGTTGCATTTGAAAATGACCCGGAGCAAATCTCAGAAATTGACGGCCTTAGTGATTTCGTGGATATATTGGAAAGCGTTTCAAGTAATTTTAACGGCAGTTATCAGCCCGGCAACAACAATATACCAGCACTGCAGGCCTTGTATTCTGCCAATAGGGGTATTTCGGGTGTATTGTCGCGCAATTACCTCGTTCATGGCAACGAATTGGAATATGATGAACCCATACACGGGGACGAAACGCTTAAAGCAGGCAATAAGCTGAGAGGGAAAAATGGGGCTGGCGTTTCTGCTGCAAACGCCCTGTTGGCAATTTTCCCCAACCCGGCCCATGACTATTTTATCGTCGAAACGTCAACCGACGATATTGGCCTTTCGCTGCAAATGGTTACTTCCTTAGGCCAGACCATAAAAGCCCAATCTGTAAATACCCGCAAAAGCGTGGTTGTTACAAAGGATTTGAAGCCCGGCCTGTACTTCGTTCAATTGGTGAAGCAGGACAAAGTGCTCGCCACTGAAAAAGTTGTCATTAAATAGTATTAATTTTACGGGAGGAAGAAAAATTCTTCCCCCTTTATTAAAAATGATTTATCGCATGAAACCCATCCTATTTACTACCGTAATCCTGCTGGCTGCCCTAACCCTTGCAAACGCCCAACCGCCCCTGCGTATCCCTAACCGCTACGACCTGCCACCGGCCTACAATTCTGAAACCCTATTGCAAACCAATACATTATGGCCTAAATTATACGGGGGCTATTTAAGCACATTGGCTGATGATATTGACGAATGCTATGACAAAGCTTACCTTATTTCGGGTAACCTGACTGACAATGTGGGCGTGAAAAAAATGCCCTTCCTGATGAAAACCGATGTAAACGGAACTGTGCTCTGGGAAAAAAGGATCAGTTACCTCGGAAACTCAGGAGCCGTCTATCCTGAAATCATTACTTTCGGGTTAAACACCAACCTTTGCCATGACGGCGGTATCCTGGTGGCCGGAGGTACATTTGCAATCGACCATTGCGTGGATTATGAGTGCTCAGATGCCTTCGTGATGAAGATAAACCCCTGCGGGGAAAAGGAATGGTGCCGGATAATACGTACACCCGAAAGCCTTGAGTACGCGATGGAAGCCATTGAAAGGGAAAATGGCGATATATGGGTATTGGTTGACTATTACGGCTATGACCGGGTTTCGAAAAGAATTTGGATTTTCTGCCTCGACCCTAATGGCGATTTGATTTGGAAGAAAGTGTATTGCCAGTCACCCAAAAATTATAACAATGAAACTGGCTTTTCGATTATGAAGACCTCCGCTGGCCAGGTCATGATGTTCGGGGATTGCTACATCGTGGATTCTGTATCAAACCCTGGCTGGTATTCATACTATATCGAACCATTTCACATGATGTTGGACAGCCTGGGCGACGAGATTTGGGCTGAGTCATGGAGCTATGATTACACAAAATACTGTGCTGAGGTTTGGATGGGATGCGAAGATGCGCTGGGGCATTTCTGGACTACCGCCCTTATGATCAGGAACCCCGGGATAACAATTTCCAGCGAGCCGGGCGGGCTGTTCCGTACCCTGAAAAACGGCACACCGGCCGGCTCAATCGTTTTTCTTGACCACATGGTCCCGTTTTATGGCTGGGGAAGGGTAAACTCGGTGGTCTCATTAGATACAAATCTTTTATATACGACCCTTACATGGGGTTCGGGAGACCCGTACATGTGGTATGTAAATGCTCAGTTGAGCGATACACTTGGCGTTCTCACGAAAAGTCAGTCGTTGATGGCCAATGGGCCGCTCACCAAATCCATTCTGACCTCCGACCGGAAAATCGCAAGCGTCGGGGGGGTTTATATTAATGCCCAATATCTATTAGATGCTATTTTGTATAAATTCACGGATAGTCTAGATTTCGCCCCACTGGATACCCGGCCGTTGGTTTACGACAGTCTTTGCCCGCACCCCATTGTATCGGATACCCTGAAATTGGATTGCGGCATTATTGTAGGCACCAACGATCTCCCGCTGGCCGCAGGCCGGCCGGAGCTGCAAATCTACCCCAACCCTGCGACCACCCGGGTTCGCATCCAACTGCCCGAAACCTGGGCCACCGAAGCAACATGGTCGGGCGGGATTGTACAAACGGTACACTATAAATGGCCAACGTCAATGGAGGTTCATTTTTTGGATTCCGGCGGCCATACACTTCTCACGTTGCCCTGGCCCCGGGGCGCGTCTTTCTTCGATGCCGAGATTTCGTCTCTCCCAAAAGGCTTGTTCGTTGTACGTGTTACGAGCAACAACCGCGAGCTGGCCACGGGAAAGGTACTGGTAACAAAATAAACCGCTTTGCTATGAACAGGTGCTTTACAATTATCAATTAACTATAATACTCCCCGAAATTCAGACCACGGGTTAAGTTGAAGAAACGACTCATTTTAATCGTGGAAATAGGAAAGCATACAGATAAAAACACACAGCGGCTTTTAAAGCCCAGGTAGCCTTTGAAGCGCTCCAGGAGCGTGAGCCATTGGCCGAACTCTCAAGGAGGTTTGAGGTAAATGCCAACCAGATCTCCAGGTGGAAACAGGAGTTCCTTTCGCGCAACGTGGAAATCTTTCAGACCAAGGCTCCGGAGAAGAATCTGGAGTCGGAAAAGGAGAAGCTGCATGCGGTGATCGGAAAGCTTCAGGTGGAGAACGAGTGGCTAAAAAAATTTCACGCAAGGCCGGGCTATGCGTGAACTGATGAGTTATATCAAAGAAGATGAGAAGATAAGCATCCGGCAGAAAATGGTTCCGAATTTTATGCCGGCCTACGTTCATTCTTCGAATACTATAACACCAGAAAATCGCACCAAGGCATTGGCCGGGTTACTTCGGAATCACTTTACAGAAAGGCTGCATGAGTTATGAACCAAAGATAAAAGTATCCAAAAAGAAAGGCTGTTACTATCGAGAATAACTCTTCGAGTTATTTCCCGAAATTAACAGCAGTACAACACAAATATATTCATCTCATTCAATTATGAATGACAGGTCACTGGTCTAAAGAATGGGGAGTACTATAAATTTAGTTTCCCCTAATGTCTTGTTAGTTTGACTTCCATAACACTTTTTTAAGGGAAAGACCCAATTGTCCATAAATTGTCTATACGAAAAATGGGTCAGGTACTTAATTTGTCCATTATAATTATTTGACAATCAGTTTTATTCATAGTTACCTTTGCTTCGTGTTTAATCAAAAATCTTTATGGGCAAACCTAAGACACCAAATAAAAAAATACGACTGAAAAATAAAAAAAGACCTTCACATACCCCTTCTACCGATTCTTATTCTAAAGAAAGGAAAATACAATCTAAAGTGATAAGAAAGATGATCGATTCCATATCAAAAACTATTACTAATCACTGATTTCAATTAGAAAAATATATACAAAAATACTATGACGCTTTAATAATTTAATGCTAATCAATTTTATATGAATAAATGAATCTCCTAATTTTCAAATAACTATTTATGAAACACTTACAACAATTTATTAAACAAAACCCCCATTACATACTTGGCATACCTGATGTCAGTTGTAATAAACCTGGGTATGGTTTCTGGCAACACTTAAAAGAGCATTCTTTATTAAAAACAATGAAGAAGTCTTATGAAAACTCTCTTTTATTAATTATTCTAATGATGATACCCTTTTTTACTAAGGCTCAACTCTCATGGCAAAATCCCTTGCCACAAGGGAATACCCTTACTGCAGTTCATTTTGTGAATTCTGATGTAGGAACAGCAGTCGGTAAATTCGGAACCATCATACATACAACTGATGGAGGAAATACATGGACTGTTCAAGAAAGTGGAACTACACGCGATCTTAATGGAGTGTACTTTTCTGATATTAATCATGGAACTATTGTAGGTAATTGCACTACAGGCGGTGAAAATGGAATAATATTAAGAACTACTGATGGAGGTAATACATGGTTTGAACAGCAAAGTGGGATACACCAACATTTGTACGGGGTAGCATTCTCTGACAATAATAATGGATTGATTGTTGGTAATGCTGGAACGGTTTTAAAAACGACAGACGGTGGTACGACTTGGACTCAAAAAACAAGCGGTATTGCTAATGCGCTAAGCAGCATTGCTATATTAAATTCAAACACCGCCGTTGCTGTTGGAGCAGTTGGTATAATTATAAAAACCACGAATGGAGGTGAAACATGGACATCTATAACAAGTAACACTACTAAATATCTTAGAAGTATATGCTTTTCAAATTCAACTACTGGCTGCGCAGTCGGTGATGGGGGAGCAATTATACGAACCACAAATAGCGGCTCAACTTGGAGTAGTGTAACAAGCGGTACTACGCAGAATTTAAATGGAATATCATTCTTTGATTCAAATACCGGCGTAATTGTTTCTGGAAATACAACTTCAGGAACAGGAGGCCTTATGCTAAGAACTACTAATGGAGGAAGTACTTGGAGTCAAATTTCTGGCACCAGTCCATCAACTGCAGGTGGAACACTATATTGTATTAGTGCTACAAATACTTTTGGATATGCTGTTGGGAATGGAGGAAAAATTGTTCGAAGTAATAATAGTGGAGCAACATGGAACATCATTTCATCAGGCACGGTGCAATGGCTGAGGAATATCTATTTCACGGATTCATTGCATGGAACAGTTGTCGGAGCTTCAGGAACCATTTTACAAACCTCTAATGGGGGGCAAACATGGGAAAGTAGAAGTTCTGGAGTAACTGATGTATTATATGATATAACTTTTACTGACATTAACAATGGGATTATTGTTGGTTCAGGTGGTAAGGTACTTAGAACAATTGACGGAGGTGCTAATTGGATTATTAGTTATACTGCTCCTAATGTACCAGTTTTCTTAGGGGTAGCTTTTAATCAAAATGGTGTTGGCATTGCTGTTGGTCCATCTTATAAGCTAATAAGGACTTCAAACTGGGGAGCAACATGGAATGAAGTAGATTTGAGTCCTTTGAATTTAATGGGTTTGATTAATGATATTCAATTTACTGATTTAAATACTGTAGTAGCTGTAGGGAATGGATTCTCCTTACGAAGTACTGACGCTGGCCTTACCTGGACTCCAAAGCAAATTGGCAGTAGTACTTTCTATATGAATGGTGTTTATTTTTTTAATTCTCTAAATGGAATTGCTGTCGGATATGAAGCCATGAATCCTTATGGTCAGAGTGGATTAGTTTTCAGAACAAATGATGGAGGATTATCATGGACCACGGAATTTGTCGGTTCTGATCAACTGGAAGAAATATCATTTTCAGATCCAATGCATGGAGTCGCAGTTGGCTGGAACGGAACAATTCTGTTTACTACTGATGGAGGAGAAAATTGGATCAGCCAAAGACCCATCAACAATAGCCATATGTGGGGGGTAAAAATGATGAATTCTTCAAATATGATTGCCGTTGGAAGGAATGGAAATATAATAGCAGGGAGTTTTAATAACATTGCTACACGTATTCTTAATTTATCAAATGTTTATTTGGAAGGATTTTATCTGGGTGGTGGATTGATGAGTCAGTTGAAAAATCCAGAAGATTCCCTAACACCTTATTTTACATATTGGGGAAATACGGTTGACCTCGTTAGGGTTGAGCTTCATGATGCAAATAATTATAGTATTATAGCTTATTCAACAGAGACTTCAGGAGGTTCACTAAGTGAAGTTTTAAAAACGGATGGAACCATTAAAGCCTTCATTCCAGGACAATATTCAGGGAGTTATTATTTAACAATACGTCATCGTAATTCCCTTGGAAATCATCTTGCTATTACTACAGCACAACCAGTTTCCTTTAGTGAAAATATAATTAGTTATTCCTTTGATACTCAAGCTAAAGTTTATCAAGGAAATGTAAAATTATTACCTGATGGTTCTGTAGTTTTATATGCAGGAGATATTAATCAAGATGGCTATATTGATTTATTAGACAGGTCTTCGGTTGAAAATAATGTTTTCAACCAAATAGAAATATACGGTTATTCGGCTTGCGACCTTAACGGAGATGCTATTTTCAATCAGAGTGATCTAAATCTTATTGAAAACAATAATACACTGCAAGTTACAGAAAAACATCCATAATTTTAATTAGTTAAGAACTTTAAATAAATAAACATGAAAAAAATTAAAAATCTTTCAGTAAAACTTTTGTTTCTGGCTGTGCTTCCTAATTTGTTTGTCAATCAATTATCTGGACAAAGTATTCCAAGTCATGCTTTTCAGATTATTTTAACAAATGACAGACAGACTGCCCCTAACATTCTTAAGTTTGATTTTTTTGCGAAGGACATTGATGCAAACAATCCATTTGAATTGGCTGGTATACAATTAGGTTTGAAGATTAATAGTGGGATTTATAATAATGGCAATATTTCCGTTTCAGTTGAACAAGATGGATATCCGGCATTGGCTAATAATAATCAAATACCCAATGCAATTTCTTTTGTTCAGGATAATAATCTTATACGAATTGCATCTGCTCCAAGTGTAGGCAATGGTAATGGGTCATTATTGGCTACTGATGGCAATGGAACATATATTACTACAATAGTTATAACAAACACTGCCTCATTTACAGCCGATTCGCAGGCAAATATTGAAATCGTAAACAGTAACGTAAATGGTTCAACAAATTATCCATCACGTTTAGCAATTTATGATGATACAATGGCCGTTGTATTACCAGTTAAAGCAGATTCAAATGCATTTTTTAGTGGAACTAATATAGTACTAAATCCCACGGCAGATAAGTTGTTAACCCTTAATTCCGTATTTTTGGAAGGATTATATGCTGGCGCAGGTCAAATGAACCAAGCATATGATGAGAATGGCCCTCATTTTGCGACAGGTATTGCCGATCAGGTTACAGTTGAATTACACAATGAAGCTAACTATAATATCATAGAATATTCAACTTTAACTAACCTTTCTACAACTGGGGCGATTGTGGTTTCTGTACCTTCAGCCCATAATGGAAGCTATTATATTACCATAAAACATCGAAACTCTATTGAAATTACTACATCTACTCCTGTAAACTTTATAGGAACTTCGATTAGCTATATTTTCAATGCAGCCAATAAAGTTTATGGGGATAATATTGTATTGATGGCAGGGGGTGACTATGCCATATATTGTGGGGATGTCAATCAGGACTTACTCCTTGATGGAAGTGACTTAGCTTTAATCGAAAATCAAGCTGCACAAGCCGCATCGGGTTATCTGCCAGAAGACTGTAATGGAGACGGACTAATTGATGGTTCTGATCTTCAGCTCTCGGAAAATAATGCTGCAATGGCTATCGGGGCTATACTTCCCTAATTGTGCAGTTCTTTCTTATTAATTTATATCAATAAAATTTATAAAAATACTAATTATTAATATCACAATTCAAATGAAAAATTTAACTTCACATTTCTTACTTTTTTTATCGGTTTTGCTTTTCTTAGTAAACTTAAAAGGGTGGAGTCAACGTGACAATTTACCCCGGTCTACGATGGGTCTTAGTGATTTTGTCTATACTCTTCAAAATGATGTTCAGGTAAGTGACCGTATTTTAGAATTTGACCTTTACCTTCAGGATGCAGATGCATCAGATCCTTTTGAACTGGCTATCATTCAAGCTGGTGTTACCGTTAATCCTTCAATTTATAATGGAGGTTCTATTTCGCTTAGTATTGTACCTGGAAGTTCACAATTAGTACCATCACAACAACCTACCAGTGTGGTTTGGAGCCAAACACAAAACTGCATCAAACTTACCCCCAGTTCTGGCCCTGGTGCTGGTAATGGTACTATTATTAGTGTAACTGCACCTGGAACACGCATTTGTCGGCTGCGAATTACTAATACCGTCCCGTTTACTGCAAACTCTACTGCAAATTTGACTTTCAGCTTTACAACCGTTCCTTATCCTACTAAAGTATTCCAGTATATTGCTGGTTGGAATACTCAACTCACTTGCAACAGCCTAAATACCTTTAGTCAATTAACTAATATTGTACTAAATCCAACTTTACCACCAAATCCCTTTAACGTAACTGGTTCAGGGAGTTATTGCCAAGGTAATGCAGGCCTTGAGGTAGGATTAGATGGTTCTGAAATTGGGGTTACCTATACATTAAAAAAAGATGGAGTACCACAAACACCAACAATTGCCGGAACTGGAAATCCATTGAGTTTTGGTCTACAATCTGCAGGAACTTATACTGTTGAGGGGACTAATTCAACTGGAACTACTCCTATGAATGGAAGTGCTATAATAACAGAAACTATACCCTTATTGGTAAGTGTTATTGCTTCTCCCGATCAGAATAATGTTTGTCAGGGAGATCTCGTCACCTTTACTGCTATCCCCACCAATGGAGGCTCTCCTTCCTATCAATGGTATAAAAATAATTTGACAGTTGGAAGCAATCAAAACACTTACAGTTTTATTCCAGATAATGGTGATGAAATTTATGTAGTAATGACCTCATCCTTAACTTGCGTAAGTAATAATCCCGCAACATCCAATACAACAACTATGGTTGTGAATGATCCTGTCCCTGTGAGTGTTACAATTAGTGCTGAACCCGGTACTTCTGTTAACACAGGCACCATGGTTACTTTTACGGCTGTTCCTATCAATGGTGGTACTCCTTCTTACCAATGGTATGTAAATAGTTCCGCTACTGGTAGTAATCAAAATACATTCAGTTATATTCCTTCTAATGGAGATCAAGTATACGTTGTAATGACCAGTTCATTAACTTGTATAACTGGAAGTCCTGCTACTTCTAATATTCTTACCATGAACGTTACTACACCACCACCAGCTAATACAACATGGAATGGTGGGGGTAATGATCAATCTTGGTTTAATCCTGCAAACTGGAATAATGGCATACCTGGTAGTACAACAGAGGTTCTCATTCCTGGTGGACTTGGTAACAACTATCCTACTCTGCTTTCTGCTGCAAGTTGTGCTTCAATTACAATCGAAAATGGAGCTTCATTTATTGGTTCAGAATTTCTGACGCTTACTAACGGATCTGCACTTGTCAAACGAGATATAATTAATTCTGCTTTTCATTTCATCTCATCACCTGTTAATTATACAACTTTTGGCAGTGTTTTCCCTTTAAATCAAATGGAGGTTTGGGTTCGTGAATACAATGAACCTTCAGGTGATTGGATTAATAAGTTTATTTCTGATCCAATGGCACCAGGCAAAGGTTATAGTGTGCAAATGACTTCCCCTCAAACAGCAATCTTTTCAGGATCACTTATTTCTTCTACAATGACGAGTACACTTTCTCGACTTAACCCAAGTGGAGATAACAGTCGAGTTGGTTGGAATTTGATTGGTAATCCATATACTTCAGCTATTGATTGGGATTTGGTTGATCACAGCCAAACTGATGCTTCGGTATATGTATGGGATGGTGTTCAGTATGTAGCGTGGAATGGTATAATCGGTGGTCTTGATGATGGAATAATTCCAGCTCAAAATGCATTCTTTGTAAAAACACCTGTCGATGGAAATACCCTTACTATTCCGCTGACTGCAAGACTCCACGATGCTACTAATTTCTATAAAAATTCTTTAATGATTGATCAAATGCTCAAACTTACAGTTCAAGGAAATAATCTTTCAGACCAGATGTTTGTTCACTTCAACGATTTGGCTTCTGTCGAATTTGATGAGCAATATGATGCTTATAAACTTTTTGGCCTAGATGGTGCTCCACAGATATATAGTATCATGGATCAAATTATACTCAACATCAATGAGTTACCTTTTAATGACGCCAACAAAACTATTCCTATTGGATTTAAAAACTCCGTTGATGGAAATTATACAATTATTGCCGATGGAATAGATTCTTTTGATGAATCCATCCCTATAACTCTTGAAGACCTTAAATTGGGAACCCTCGTTGACCTAAGGTTAAACCCTATTTATTTATTTAATTATTCTGCTAATGAGCCCGAACATCGCTTTAATTTGCACTTTGATAAATATATTGGAATAAACGACCCCATTGGGCCAGAATTAATTATATATGCTATTCATAAAACTCTGGTAGTTGATAATCCTTCTCAAATTTCTGGACAATTGTGGGTGTATGATCTAACTGGACGGAATGTCTTCCATACTATTCTCGATGGAAAAACTCAGTTTAGGTTTAATCTTTATATTAGTTCGGGAAGCTATATAGTCATAATTGCACATGACAAGGGAATAGTTAATAAAAAATTGATTATTAATTAGTTATTTTTAACCGAGAGATTACCTTCTTTCTAAATAAATCTTAAATTACATAGAAATGAAAAATAAAAATCATGATTTCAAAGGCAGGCATAACATTTTATCTTCTACGCACAAAATTTTGCGAGGTATGTCTATTATAAGAAAATTTGTATTCCCCTTAATTTTACTATTACTCATTTCTGGTAGTGTAATAGGACAACCTAATCCTGGAAGCAATGGCAATAATAATCCAGTGGGTGGACCACCTATTGGTGGTGGTTCAGCTCCAATAGGTTCCGGACTTGGAGTGTTAACCGCAATGGCTGCTGCTTATGGCATCTCCAAGGTAATCCAATATCGTAAGCATAAAAATAAATTTCTCGATAAGCAACAGTAAGACATAATATAATAATTTTAGTCTTAATCCAACTTGAGCACTTTTGGTTTAACCCCCTATTGTTATGACTCAATTAGTGATGGTGCAACAAATATATCATCATTCTTCGTAACTTTGTCGTTTAGACCACTATAAAATTCTTCAATCGGGGTAGAGAGCCTTTTTGGCCTCTGCCCTTTGAAGAAAAAAGTTTGTTTTGTTCTGTTCCCTTTTGGTTTAACCCCCTATATTTAGCATAGTTTCAAATACTAATACAGCCTTTTTTATTAGTTCTTAATTTGAAGTGAGCAAAATTTTGATTATAAATCTATTATGATTCTTAATATCTGATAAGTTTTGCGTAGAAAGAATACAAAATCGGTTATCAAAATATCTTTTTACACTTTTTCGATAACCGAAGCAATTCCTTGCCCCACGCCAATACACATAGTGCACAAGGCCCTATGAAGATGATTGTTAACCATTTGATGTACGGCTGTAGTAATCAACCGGGCTCCGCTCATTCCGAGTGGATGTCCTAAAGATATTGCTCCTCCCTGTGGGTTAATCCGTGGATCATCTTCCTTTAATCCTAATAAACGTATGCAGGCCAGTGATTGTGAGGCAAATGCTTCATTCAGCTCAATAAGGTCGAAATCTTCGAATGAAAAATGAAGTTTTGAAAGTAGTTTTTGGGTAGCAGGCACAGGACCTATTCCCATGATACGAGGAGGAACACCTGCGGCTTGCACCCCAATAATTCGCGCTAAAGGATGTAGATTATATTTCTTCAAAGCCTTCTCCGAAGCAATAAGTAAGGCAGCAGCCCCATCGTTCACTCCCGAAGAATTAGCCGCAGTAACTGTTCCTCCAGGCCGAGATACAGGTCTTAGAGTCCCAATTTTTTCTAAGGAAGATAAACGAGGATGTTCATCCACCGAAAAAAGGTAAGGTTCTGTTTTGGGCCGAATAATTTCTACTGGAGTAATTTCCCTTGCCATGGCACCACTCTGAATAGCCTGATAAGCCTTTTGCTGACTGTTATAGGCAAATATATCCTGATCTTCGCGACTAATGTGATACATCTCAGCCACATTCTCGGCAGTTTCTATCATGGAATCCACTCCATAGATTTGTTCCATTTTTTTATTGATGAATCTCCAGCCTATAGTAGTATCGTAGATTTGAACATCTCTCGAAAAGGCTTCTGATGCCTTGCCCATAACAAATGGGGCTCTCGACATGCTTTCTACTCCACCCGCTATAATCAAATCGGCATCGCCTATACGAATCATCCGCATGGCCTGCCCCACGGCTTCCATTCCCGAACCACACAATCTATTTACAGTTACCCCTGGAATTTTTTCACTCAAGCCTGACAAAAGCAAGGCCATTCGCGCTACATTACGATTGTCTTCCCCAGCCTGATTGGCACATCCCAAAATTACATCGTCCACTTCATCCCAATTCACCCATGGATTTCTTTCCATTAAGGCCTTGATAGGGATCACAGCCAGATCATCGGTTCTAATAGAGGCCAATGTACCCCCATAGCGCCCAATAGGCGTGCGAATAGCATCACAAATAAAAGCTTCTTGCATGTCTTGAGGTTTTAATTATACATTCAACATAGGCTTGATGAATCTAAAACCTTCCAATGCAGTTTCCGAGAGTTTATCAATATGTTCCTGTTCCATTACTGTATTAAAGAAGCACGAATTGGAATAAACCAAAATAATTCCATGATCATACATGAAATCGAGAAACGCATTCACGGTTTTTTTATGATTAGCATCTTCATAACATTCTCGATAATTCTTAGGTAAGGTTTCTCTAAAATGCATCTTCATCATAGAGCCAGCACCAGCTATGGTTAAAGGAATTCCTGCAATTTTTGCTGCTTGTAGCAATTGTTCTTTAGCTTTTTGGGCTAAACGATTTACTTTATCAACTGCCTGCCTGTCGAACATTTCCACTGCTACGCGGCCAGCAGTCATGGTGATGGGATTAGCCGAAAAGGTGCCAGATAGAGAAAATTGCAAGGGAGTTTTTAAAGGATTAAGAACATCCATAATATCAGCTTTACCCGCTAAGGCTCCAACAGGGAAGCCGCCACCTATCAACTTTCCCAAAGCCGTTAAGTCGGGTTTTACTTTATAAACTGCCTGAGCACCTTGGTAATTTATTCTAAAACACACTACTTCATCGAAAGCCATCAATGCATTGTGTTTTCTTGTCCAATCATACACCGCTTCTACGAATTCATTGGTAGCCGGAATCATGCCTATTCGGTGGGGAACGGGATCGATCAATACACAAGCGATGTCATCGGGATGACGATCGAGAATGGCCAAGGTTCTTTCCACATCGTTATATGGAAAGACAATTACCTCGTTGAGCACGCTGGGGGGGGTATGATTTACGTGAGGTACGCTGTTGGGTTGTTCAACTGGTCCCCAATTATCAGGAGAAGCCGATTCACTTACTTCGGCAAAATCGTAACTTCCATGATAAGCGCCTTCGGCTTTTGCAATCTTATGTTTTCCTGTATAAGCTCTTGAGGCTTTGATTAACGACATCACAGCCTCGGTTCCGCTATTCATGAACCTAATTTTTTCGAATCCCGGAACTCTTCTACAAAGTGTTTCGGCATGAAGTATCTCTGCTTCAGTCCCTAAAGAATAAGCTGTTCCTTTTTGAAGCTGCTCGTATACAGCTTTTACAATGGCAGGATGGGCATGACCATGAACAAGGGACGCAATATTGTTGACAAAATCAATACGAGTTATTCCATTAACATCCTCAATATAACAGCCATGAGCCGAAGCCACGTAGTGCGCATGGGGTTGACGAAAGATTATGTTCCGACTTATACCCCCAGGAAGAACCTTAAGAGCACGCTCATAAAGGCTCTCTTCTAAATTCTTTTCCTCTTTCAATGAATCCATATAATCGTGAATTTTAATTGTATGTTTAAGACTTTGGTCGAAAATTAAGTTTGGCTTCGGTGAGATTTTGCAAAGTTTCTTTATCCAGACCAGGATACATTTCCCTTACTTCGAGACCATGAGGGGTTACATCTATTACAGCCAGATTAGTATATATGGTTTTAACTACTTTCTTGCCAGTAAGGGGGTAAGTACATTGTTTAACGATTTTAGGTTGACTGGTTTTTGTAGTATGTTGCATGATGATAAAAATATGAGGAACACCAGCCACAAGGTCCATGGCCCCACCTACAGCAGGTATAGCATTGGGCTCGCCTGTACTCCAATTTGCCAAGTCTCCACTTTCCGAAACCTGAAAGGCTCCCAACACACAGTAATCAATATGGCCTCCTCTAATCATGGCAAAACTATCGGCATGATGGAAGAAACATGCTCCCGGAATGGCGGTTACGGGTTTTTTGCCAGCATTGATGAGCTCATCGTCTTCTTGTCCGGGAGGAGGTGGAGGTCCTACACCCAATAATCCATTTTCTGTATGAAATATTATTTCTTTTCCTTCGGGAATATTTGAGGCCACCAGTTCAGGAAGTCCAATGCCCAAATTTACGTAAGAACCATCGGGAATATCGATAGCAATTTTTCGGGCAATTTCATCGTGGCTCCATCCTTTTATTTGACTAAAATTTACCATGGATACCTCCTATTTTCCTTGAGCAATTGGTTCTCACTCAAAGGATGAGAAATTTCTATAACACGTTTAACGAATATACCTGGAGTAATAACATTTTCGGGATCTATACCTCCAGGTTCAACTATAGATGAAGTTTGAACGATACTTGTTTTAGCCGCCATGCACATAATTGGACCAAAATTTCTAGCTGTCTTGTTATAAATCAGGTTGCCATAACGATCGGCAGTTTTGCATTTTACCAGGGCAAAATCGGCCCTGAGAGCATACTCCAAAACGTAAGATCTCCCATCGATTTCTCTAATCTCTTTGCCTTGTTCCAGTGGAGTTCCAATGGTGGTAGGAGTGTAAAAGGCTGGTATTCCAGCCCCACCTGCTCGTATTCTTTCGGCAAGTGTTCCTTGTGGTACAAGCTCCAGCTCGATCATTCCTTTAAAATATAATTCGGGAAATACTACAGATTGAGCAGTGCGTGGGAAGGAACAAATCATTTTCTTTACTTGAAGATTTTCGATTAGTGCAGCCAGGCCTACATGCCCATTACCGGTATTATTACTGATTACGGTCAAATTTTTCGCTCCCTGGTCGATTAAGGCATGTATCAGTTCGATAGGACTGCCCGCTTCACCAAATCCACCTATCATGATTGTGGCACCATCAAATATATCTACCACGGCTTCTGCTGCAGAAGCTACAATTTTATTAATCATTACATCATGTTTTTAAGAAATTATTTATACATGATGATAATGAAGTTTTTCTTCGAGTTGATGTTCGATCTCGGCCAGCTCGTCTTCGTAGAAAAATTTATCACCCCAGAAAGGTTTCAAACGAGTAATAACCGTTTCCTTTTCATCATATTTGGCAAGGAATATTTTATCCATCCATTCCATATTGCGGCCTTCGTTAATTTTTAATACAAACGCCTTTTCTCCCTCAATTTCAATGGTACCTAACATCGAGATTTTCCCTGCTGAGGAAGTCATGGTGATGAAACGTGATGGTCGGTTGATGGATGCCAATGAACGGTAAACTTTCTGGAAGATGTTATTGATATCGGCAAGAGGAGCTGTGAAATAATGATGTTCGCCAGTAGGACGAGCCATATATATAGAATGAAAACCAACACCCAACATGGCTAACAAATTGCCTAAATCTATCCAATTTTGAGCAGAACGATCTATATCAACTTTCCCATTTTCGTCGGTAAACAAACTGATATGATTCATGATGGGGCTCTGACTCTTCATGGTTACACCACAATTGCGCAACCGACGTATAGCAGCCACAGTTGTTGGATTCATGATCTCACGAGGAGTGGAGAAATGCGACATGAAAAGAACCTGTATCCCATTGTCGATCAATCGACGATATAAATTTAACATTCTTTCAAAATCGTGAGTAAGAATCATTTCAGGGAAATATGTAAGCATGCGCGTTCCTATACGTATAGTCCGAATATGATTCAATTCGGGATCTTCAATAATGGGTGTAATGTAGCTTTCAAAACGATCGGCTTTTAAATATCCGGCATCTCCTCCGGTAATTAATATATCAGTAATTTCTTTGTGTTTGCGTAAATAACGATGAACCTGCGAAAGATCCCTCTGTAAAAACATGTCGATATCGCCTCTTACTTGAGCATGGCGGAAACAATAAGTACAAAAAGCAAAACAGTTTTGGGTTTGTACATCAAAGATCAATTCACATTGAGGATACTTGTGCTGGCAACCCTCAAGTACTTCTATCTTGCCTTCTTCATTCTCAAATATCGGTTTATTGAGTAATTGTTTGCCATCATGTGGATGAGTATGACGAATGTATTCTGAAATGATTTTTTCCTTCTCGGCATCAGTACCAGCTGCAAAGTATGCATCTACTATTTCTTTTCTGATCATGCCTGGTTGAGGGAAAACCAGCTGAAACAGTGAATCCTTAGAAGGATTGTCCCAATTAATGATATTAAGAACATGACGCGTGGCCATAAAACGGTAAACTTTGATGAACAATTCTCTTTCTTCGAGATGATCCAATTCAATTCCGTTCATTTGAAGAATCTTGACAATTTCTCTGAATCCCTCAAGTCCTACATACTGTTTTTTATTTTTAAACATAAACAAACGTTCTTCTTTGAAAGCAGAATATTTAGGGAAGGCACAATGAAGCCGCCGAATCAAACCTAATGGTAGCAAATTTTCTTGTTCAACAATGCTTCGGATCTCGTCATTGAAATCGAAACGATCGAACATTTGTTGTAAGTCGCTTTCTGTAAAAGAATTGGCTTGTTCATAAGAAATAGCTGGAGTATTCATTTTATTTTGTAATTTAATATTGATCGATTTCTAACTCAATTTCTATAAAATATCAAGCAAATATGCATAGATAAGATAACTGATATCATTTGTAAAGCAGGATATTCAATTTCTGCGCATTCAAAAAAAAATTATAAATATTTAAATTATCAGCATTTCAATTCGTTTAATTCAATATCCTATTTTCTATTAGGTAAGAATAGATAATATACCGTTGCGAACAAATTGAAGCAAAATTAATATTTATAGTAAAATCCAACAATGATTGAAGAAAATTCGAAAAATTATTAAAAAGAGATGGATTACAAAATAGTGAAAGATAACACATACGAAATTTGGATTCTGAAGGTTTATTTGGGTTTTACGACATAGTAGAGAATACATGCATAAGTATGGAAGTATAAAGTAAAGCAGAGAAATGCGAGAGGGCGGCCCTTTGGGCCGCCCTCTCGCATTAATAAAAGTTGATACTAATTAATAGAATCATGGTTTATCCCACCACATACGGGTTGAGAAGACGTCTTCACCAAACTGGGCAACGGCAGCTTTATAATTGGTGACATTAACCGTTTGTTCTTCCTGAGGATAAGTAAGACGACGTGGAATGTCGTTACCCGTCAGGGCTTCGAATTGAACGGGATTACCACTAAGATCGATCCAAGTAACTTCACCCGGATGAACGAGGGTTTTTGGATAACCTGTTCTGCGGTATTCACTCCAGCCTTCATAACCTTGAGTATAAAGGGCGATATATTTCTGGGTAAGTACGGTTTCTTCTGACGCTGGTGGGAGAGCTGCCAGGAAAGCATCGCGTGTAGCAGCATCTACACCCCAATAGTCTAAAGAGGCCTTTACTCCGTTTTCGTAATGAGTTTGATCCCAGTTGTTGATTTCGCTCAAAATGAATTCAACTTCGGCATAATCCATCAAGATGGTTGCGAAATCGGCAGCCAAAATAAGATCTCCGGGCCATGATGAACCTTGAGCTCCAATGGCTTTAGTGATCTCGTCAGGCATGCCATAAGGCATTCCTTGATACCCAGGGCCAAGCATAGTAGAATCCTTTACCGGAGCAGCAAAGATGGGTAAACGAGGGTCTTCTAAACCAGCAAAAGGATTGGGTTTTTGAGCTCCACCAACTGGAATTCCTTTGAGCAAATCGACAAACTGTGCGGTGACCGCAAAGTCGGTTCTATTGTCAATGTAATAAGCCCTATACATAGGCGCAGTATTAGGAGCAGAAGGCATATATTTAAAGTCTGCAACATCATCATTGCTAGTAAATACACCTCCAGCAATCGCTTCATCGATGTATTTCTGGGCATTTGTAGGATCTGCCTTTTTCATTCTGAGTGCCATACGCAGTTTCAAACTATTAGCAAACTTTTTCCATTTTGCCATATCACCATTATAAATAACATCACCTTGAACCCAGCCACTTTTTGATAGGTCGATTTGCGCAGCAGCTTCAGTAAGTTCTTGAATGATTGCAGGATAAATATCACTCTGTTTGTCGTATGGTGGCAGGAAAACTCTATCTGATTTTGCCTTCAAAGCCTCAAAATAGGGGATATCACCATATAAATCTGTAAGATGCTGTAATGCCCAAGCGCGGAGAATACGAGCCGAAGCAATCTGATTCTCATTGGCCCCATAAGCAGATAGAAGATCTTTCTTTTCAGGATCCTGGTTCAATTCGATGATTTCGTTGAGGTCTACCAAAATAGTATAAATTGCCCTCCAATATCCATTATTTACATTCTGACGAATATTGTAGCGGTCTTCATCGGTATAGTTGTTTTGAGCCCAATATTGAGCCCAGAGCATGCTTTGACGGCCACCCCACCATTCGTCGAAGATATTGTCGCATAATTGCTTCTGAGCACTGGTCATGAAGGCATAGGTAGGAACATCTATTGGTCGGTTGGGATTAGTATTGATTTCTTCGAAATCCTTTGTACAACCTGCAAGAATTAAGATAGGCAGGCTGATAACAACGGCAATTTTATTTAATGTTTTCATGGTCAATAGAATTTAAGGTTTTACAAACAATTAGAAATTGCAGGAAAGGTTAATTCCGAAGGAACGAAGTGAGGGGAGTTGCCCGCCTTCAATGCCTTGAATATTACCCGCGCTGGTGGTATATTCCGGATCTATGTGCTGATTGTCTCTGCCCCAGATGGCGAGGTTACGTCCATAAACCGAAATGCGAAGATTCTGAATGGGTCCAGTGTATCTATTAGGAATAGTATATCCCAGACGCAATTCACGAAGTTTTACATAGGATGCATCGAATACATTCTGTGCAGCAGGGCCAGAATAATGGTCGGATGCCCAACGTAACCCAGAGATATAAGTTTCATTTTTAACAGGAGAATCAACTGGATTACCCTCCTTATCGAGATAGGTGACACTACCATCGGCATTGAGTTTTCCATAAACTCCATCAATCAGAACTCCGCCACCATCGGCAACATCATCGCGGATGTTTTTCCCATTGGCATTGATGGCAGCCGATTCTTCGAGCATACCACTATAAACACCCCACATGTAAGAGGTCGAGAAAATTTTGCCTCCATGCTGGATATCTATCAGTGCGCTAAAGTCGAAACCTTTAAACTTAAAGGTATTGTTTATACCGGCATTCCAATCGGGTAAAACGCTTCCCAGAGGTTGAACAGCAGTAGTTTTCAAATAACGTCCATTGGTTCCTACCACTTTGTTGCCCTGAGCATCATAGACAAAATCGGTCCCTACGAGCTGACCATAAGCTTCACCTACGCGAGCTTCAACTGAAATGTTGAAAGGACCATTGCTTAAACGAAGACTTTCAACTCCTTCGGTGAGTTCTTCTACCTTGTTGGTGTTCTTAGCAAAATTCAAAAGAATATCCCAGGTAAAATCTTTCACCTTAACCGGAGTAAGAGTCAATAAGAATTCTATTCCTTTATTAGAAATGCTACCTGCATTGATCATGGCAGAAGTAAAGCCACTGGCAGCTGAAATGGGCGTATTGAAAATTTGGTCGGAAGTTTTCTTGTAATAGTATGTAAAATCTAAACCGATACGATTATCAAGAAACATCAATTCCGTCCCAACTTCCCAACCATTGGTGCTTTCAGGTTTTAATTCGGCATTATTAAGGGTACCAGGAAGTGTGTAAACAATATCACTACCAAAATTTTGAATGTTTTCATAAAGAGTAATTAAACGGTAGGGGTCGGTATCGTTACCCACTTTAGCCCAGCCGAATCTCAACTTACCGAAATTAAACCAGTTTTGATTCTGAAGACCTGGCATTTCACTGAAAACATAACTAAAGGTTGCTGAGGGATAAAGATATGACCAGTTATTTTGTGGAAGCGTAGATGACCAGTCATTGCGTAAGGTTACATCCAAATATAACAAGCCTTTATAACCGAGATTCAAGCTGCCATAGAGAGAATTAATTGACTTTTGGGTAGTTTCGTCATGAACGAGTGCTGGAGAAAGTGAATTGCTTAAGTTGTAGAAATTCTTAATGACCAATCCGCCTTGTGTGATGCCTCCATTGAGCTCGTACTGACGGTGCATGCGGTTTCCTCCCAAGGTCAACTTCGTACTGAAATCGTCCCCAAAACGTTTATCGGCTTCAAGTAAGAACTCGGCATTAGTTTCGGTTACTTGTCTGACATCTTCCTGATAGTAGGGTAATGCCTGACTACCAATGGCTACTCTTTCGTTGATACGAAAAGTATAGGTATCCAGATTATATTTCCCTGTCAGTTTTAACCAATCGAATATCTGGTAAGTAAGGCCAACATTGCCATAGTAACGATCACGCCAGTCCTCTTCGTAGTTCATAAAACGAGTCCAGTAAGGATTATCCGAATAATTCGGCAGAGGGTCATTCCATGCTCTGCGGTTCCATGTGCGTTGGGTTCCATCGGGATTCATATAGTTTTTCGCTTCTTCCATATCGAGTTGACGCTGCCCCCATTGCACGAATTTCTGCAGAACATTGTTATCGTCGTAGCCTGTAGCAGGCCTGCCAAGGGCATAAGTCTTGATATAATTGACAGAGGTGAATGCTTGAAGTTTTTTCCCAAACTTTGATGTGCCATTAAAGTTGATTGAATTCCGGTTGAGGGTAGAGTTGGGCATATATCCATTAGAAGAGAAATTAGTATACGACAGACGGAAAGAACCATTTTCGTTAGCGCTAGTTAGAGCTATATTATTGGTATATCCTACTGAGGTTTCGAAGAAATCCTCCACATCATGTCTAGGTGCTACCCAAGGAACAGTTTCCAATTGATAGGGCGTACCATCGGGATTGGTAGCGGGTTTGCCTATAGCTTCCCAGTCGTAAAGACTCCAGTAAGGCAAATAATAAATATTTGGATTGTAACGTGGGCCCCAGCTTTCGTCGGTTGCATAGTCTGGAATCAAATATTCTATACCATTAATCTCTTGAACTAAGAAACCATCACGGGTTCCTTCACCAGAGAAAGTTGTACCACCTCCGTAAAGATTTTGGAATTTAGGAAGATAGGCCACATTTTCGATGTTAACGCCAGAATTGATGGATACACCAATACCCTTACGTGCATCAGCTTTTCCTTTCTTTGTAGTGATTAAAATAACACCATTAGCGGCACGTGATCCATAAAGAGCAGCAGCAGCAGGACCTTTCAACACCGATATGGATTCAATATCATCACTATTGACATCTTGGGCCATATTTCCATAGTCTATGCCACCAGCACCTCTAGCCGTATTCACGGTATTGAAATCGCTGTTATCGATTGGAACTCCGTCGATTACGTAAAGAGGATTGTTGTTGCCTGAAATAGAATTTACGCCACGAATTAAAACACGAGAAGAGCCAGCCATGTTTCCCGATCCGGTAGTAATCTGTAAACCAGCTACACGGCCAGAAAGAGAGTTGATAGCGTTGAGTTGACGAGCCTGAGTAATTTCATCACCACTCACATCTTGTACGGCATAACCTAAAGATTTTTTCTCACGGGAAATTCCAAGAGCAGTAACGATTACTCCTTCGAGAGCCGTAACAGTCGGTTGCATCTGCACATCTATTACCGCTTGATTACCAATGGTAACCTCTACGGTTTGCATGCCAACAAAAGAGAATTGAAGCACTTTGCCATCAGGTGGCACATTGATGGAATATTTACCGTTGATATCGGTAATTGTCCCCACCTGTGTCCCCTTCACGAGAACAGAAACACCCGGAATACTGGAACCATCTTCAGCATGAGTCACGGTTCAAATTACCTACCTTTGTCCATGTACCTGCAATCCCAGCAAAGCCAAGAAAGCAATTAAAAAAGAGATTTTTCGCATAACTGGGTAGATTTTGGTTAGTAATTAAGGTTAGCTTAAAAAACTTGAAAAGAACGTTTAATGCAGTTTCTAAAACTAAAATTCCAGAATTAGATTTCAGTTTTTCATTTTGGGGCTGCAATTTATAACATTTTTAACAAAAATAAACAACTTTCATAAAATTTTTCTTAAAATTTTATTATATTGCATTTTATGCATAGGTAAAAAAATCGATAAGATATATGGAAATAATTTATACTTGGCATATTATGAATGATTTTAGTTCATTATCGGCAAAAATTTACGATATAAAAAAATAAAGATGAGCGTGATAATAAAATCGACGAAAGGTATAGGATAATTTTCAAGCGCTAAAAAAGGAAGAATGAGCATCAAAATTTGAGCTGCAGTATAGAAATGAAACCCTATAGTACGCATTTTCCACATCAAATATACTCCTAAAAAAGAGATTAGATAAAGAAGCGCACCTATTAAAAAATACCTACTTCCTCCACTCATTAAGATTTCAATACCCGGGAAAGAAAACTGGCCCTGCTCTATCATGCTCTCAACCTCATTATACATCAATCCATAAAAAGCATAAGCCAACAATCCCATCCCACTTCCAATAAAAGAAAGTATGCATAGAATGGTGAGTATTTTTGGTCTCCCTTCCTGAGGTGGATTATTGTTATTAGTATTAGTTAATTCCATAAAGGATTTAATAAAAAAACGGATAAGACATTAACCTAAACTTCCTATTTTATGTTCAACCTTTTCGAGGATTTCGCAAGATGCCACCAGTTTTTTCATCGTATTATGATCGTCGAATAGGGGTCTGTCCACATCCAGAAATTCAACATATTGTCTGATAACTTCCTTGGCGCAGGTGGTGCCAGTTCCGAATTTATAATCTCGAAAATCCAGAGCCTGAGCCGCAGCCATCATTTCTATACCAAGAATTCCGTAAGCATTGTCGAGAATCTGAAAATTTTTCAAAGCCGTGTTCATGCCCATAGATACGAAGTCTTCCTGATCGGCAGCCGCTGGAATAGACTGTATAGAAGCTGGCATGGATAGAATACGTTGTTCCACGATCTGCATATCGGCGGTATATTGGCTAAGCATAAGGCCCGAGAACATACCAGCACCCTTAGTTAAAAAAGCAGGTAAGCCAACGCTCAGGGCAGGGTTATTGAGTCGGTTGAGTCTTCGTTCGGAAAGTACACAAACCATAGTGATGGCCGCACCTGCCATATCCATGGGTAACGAAACCGGGCTACCCTGAAAATTAGCTCCAGAAAGCTGAAGATTGAGTTCAGGAAAGAAAATAGGATTGTCGCCCACCCCATTCAGCTCAATTTCAACTTGCGAACGTGCATAAGCAAGTGCATCATGAGCTGCGCCAATCACTTGTGGGGTCGAACGCATAGAATAAGCATCCTGAACCTTGGATTTTAAACGACCTTCGGCTAAATCACCCCCTTCAACCATTTTACGAATGGCTTTGGCACTTCTCATGGCTCCCGGGAAACCTCTTACCTGATGAATCAATTCATGATAAGGCCTTAGGTTGGCTTTCAGCGCTTCAAGCGACATTGCCGTGGCAATTTCTGCTTGCTTCAGCCAACGATTGGCATCATATAAAAATATTGCACTCATGGCCGTAAGTACATTGCTCCCATTAATGGCTGCTAGTCCGTCTCTTGCCTTTAAACCCGGTATTTCTATACCTGCCCTTCGCATGGCCTCCTTACCATCTAACAATTCTCCCTCATAATAGGCTTTACCTTCACCCATCAATAAAAGAGCTAACTGAGCCATAGGCGCCAAATCACCACACGCACCTACCGAACCTTTTGTACATACATAAGGTGTAACACCCCTGTTAAGCATCTCAACCATAGTAAGTGTAATCTCGGGACGACATCCCGAATTGCCATGTGCATGCACATTAATGCGTCCCAACATCGCACCTCTAACCCATTCCTCAGGCATTGGATCCCCTATCCCTGCAGCATGATTGTAAATTAAATACTTCTGAAAATCTTTTACCTGCTCATCAGTTAATACAACTTCTGAAAACTCCCCAATACCTGTATTTACGCCATACATGATCTCATGAGCTTCTATCTTCTTTTCTAACATGGCTCTACATTTCTTAATCTTTTCAATTGCTTCGGGATGTAATGCTACTTTTTGATGATGCCGAGCTACATTAACGACATCTTCTACCTTCAAACCCGTGCCGCTCACAACTAATGTTTCCATAAATCTTAATTTTTGTTACAGCGAAGAAACAAATTTCTCGAAATTTTTGCAAATCTTCTTCTTAATTCAATTAACTACCCCAAATTACTGGCTTGATTTCGTGACTAATGGATGGCTAAATATTTCTGAAAGCCTTTAAACAAGGAGTATAGTGTTTTATCAACAATAAGTTACCAAAAAATGTCCTGAATATCTTCTAACTCGATAGAAATCCAACAAAATCAACCAGAGTAAGCAATTTAAACAATACATGACGGAATAAATGAAACCGAACAGATTGAAGTGAATTGTAGTTGTTTAAATGGATTGCAGGTATTTAAAATCATTGATTCTTCTTATGTAAACTACGAAAATCTTTCTTTTTAAACTCAAAAATTATAGGTCTATTCTCTCCAGAGAAAATATTGCAGAGTAAGAGTTAGCACATCGTTGTATTGGCCATAATTTGGAAAGCGTGTAGCGCCCGAAGTATGATCGCGGACCTGATAGAGTGAGTTTGTGCTTCTAAATCCTGCAGCCCATTTGTCGGCAAATCTATAATTTAAACCTACCAGGATGTTGAGGGCATGTGTATGAAATCCGGCATCACCCACATTGAGACTAAAATTGGCTTCTTCGTAATGATAGAGTAAATAACCATAAGATAAACCCCCTTCGAAACTCAATCGATCATTGTATAAATATTTGTAAATAAATGGAATATCAATATAATTCAAACGTAAAATATATTGTTGAAATCCGTTCTTTTCGCTTGGATTTTTTCGGGCTCCTTTTTGACTATAAACAAGCTCCATCTGAAAAACCGACTTTTCGCTTAAATGCGTATAAGCAAAAAATCCGGCATGAATACCTGCCTTGTCATATCCTGAAGCCACATCACCCGCCACCTGGCTGCCATTAATCCCTGCCACTATACCCCCATATACTTTCTGCGCCTGCACTCCTACATTAATGAAAAGCATACCACAAACCAAAATAAAAACGAAAACATAACCCACCAATGATTTCCATAAAACATCTTTGCCATCACTATTTAAGTATTTCTGTTTCATATCTTTATACCTTCCCATCGGATTATATCTCTGATTGTTACTTCATCTCATTGCAAATATAAATAATGTACTGCTTAAAAATCTTCGAATAATCTATGCTATTCTTTATATTGTATTTTCGAACTGACTGCCTTTCTTTCTGAAAACAAATACTGACAGTCGATAAATTATAAAATCAGTTGTTACCTTAAATCTGAGGTTATAGCGAATATAAATAAGTCTTTTTTATCCTAGTGAGTCTAAAAAACTTAATTTTGCGCCCTCATGTACACCTATTTTTTGGCATACAAGATTAAGATAAACCGGGCTGGACTATTTTCATCCTTTCAACTGGAGGATAAATTTTATGTTAGAATAACATGTACCTCTTGAGTCGTTACTTTAACGCTTCCTCCAATTCATATTAGCCAAAATAAGTAAAATCTTTAATGAATCATTAAAAGGAAAACAATTAAATGTCAGTATATTATATTTTATCCCAAGAACTTACTTACGAGAGTATACAGCATATTTTACAAGAAGGTTGGCAGATTGCCTTATCTGATGAAGCCATTTACCGAATAGAACACTGCCGCTATTACCTGGATGAGAAACTCGACAAGCATGCAGGGCCAGTGTATGGCATCAATACGGGTTTTGGCTCATTATGCGATATAGAGATATCGAAGGAACAATTGAGAGATCTTCAGAAAAACTTAGTAATGAGTCATGCTTGTGGAACTGGAGATGAAGTGCCCGAACAGATTGTAAAACTCATGTTACTGCTGAAGATTCAGAATTTATCGTACGGGCATAGCGGTGTACAATTGGATACTGTAAAATTGCTGGTTGAATTTTTCAATAAGGGAATCTACCCAGTAGTGTATGAGCAAGGATCTTTGGGAGCATCAGGCGATTTGGCACCTTTGGCTCATTTGTCGCTTCCTTTATTGGGCTTGGGAGAAGTAAACTACAAAGGCAAAAAAATGTCTGCCAGCATAGCTCTGAATGAAGCAGGTTTGAAACCTGTTGACTTGAGATCGAAAGAAGGGCTGGCTCTTTTGAATGGTACTCAGTTTATGGGAGCCTATGGAGTTTATTGTCTTTTGAGAAGTTTCCGTCTTTCTGCTCTCGCTGACTTGATTGGTGCACTATCATTGGATGCCTTCGATGGAAGAATAGAGCCTTTTTATTTGCCTTTACATGAAATTAGGAAACATAAAGGACAGATTTCCACTGCCAAAAGAATTTTCAAACTTCTCGAAGATAGTGAGCTGATGAACATGCCTAAGAATCATGTGCAAGATCCTTATAGTTTCCGTTGTATTCCACAGGTGCATGGTTCTAGTAAAGATGCCATCGAATATGTTGCAAAGGTATTTTCGAACGAGATGAATGCGGTTACCGATAATCCTACGATTTTTCCTGAAGACGACTTAATTATCTCGGGAGGAAATTTTCACGGCCAACCTCTTGCGCTTGCCCTCGATTTTTTAGCTATTGCATTATCCGAATTGGGAAATATCTCAGAACGCCGTACCTATCAACTTATTTCAGGAAAACGAAATTTACCTCATTTCCTGGTAGTTAATCCTGGCTTGCATTCTGGCTTTATGATTCCACAATACACTGCTGCAAGCATAGTTAATCAGAATAAGCAGCTTTGCACCCCTTCTTCGGTCGATTCCATCGAAAGCTCACAAGGCCAAGAAGACCATGTAAGCATGGGAGCTAATGCAGCCACTAAAGCCCTAAAGGTGGTAAATAATTTACACCGCATTTTGGCCATAGAACTTTTCAATGCTGCACAAGCATTAGAGTTTCGCCGACCCGCCAAAAGCTCTCCCTTCATTGAAGATTTTATAAAAGAATATCGCCATTATGTTCCCTTTATTCAATACGATGAAGTGATGCATCCTCACATCGAAAATTCGATACGTTTTCTATCGGAAGTAAAGCTACAAATCCCTGATTCCTTCATCCCCAACCTTTAATATAATAATTCATTAGTAACCGACAAAACATTTTGATATAAACAGGAAGGTCGGCCGAAGCTGACCAACCTGTATATTTGCTGTCTAAACTACCAATTTATACAGCATGAGCAAAAATACGAATAAAAATTTATTCG
>Ga0208695_1000621_pt1 | contig 36218 bp, 25 predicted proteins | sample AD_UKC111_MetaG_FD_184449 | JGI IMG/M metagenome (GOLD analysis project Ga0208695, IMG submission 184449) | Active sludge microbial communities of municipal wastewater-treating anaerobic digesters from Hong Kong - AD_UKC111_MetaG (SPAdes)... | ecosystem: Engineered > Bioreactor > Anaerobic >...
CGCAAATGCACAAATAAAGGTGTAGTCATCGTGGGTGAACTTTAGAGCATTTTTTATGTAGGCTTAAGTAAGCCATCCTACTGTAAAAGCATACTCACTTTTTAAAATTGCTCTAAATACAATCCATCGGGCGCTCTCCAAAAAGTAAAGCTGCGTTCAAAAACTGCTGCCCTGCTTTGGGAAAAGTAAGCCCGGTGTTGATAGACAGCCGTATGGACCGGATAGCCAAAAGCGGAAGAGCTCTTTAACCTAGGCACTGAGGGAAAGATGTACAGCCTGGTGTTTGGTACCGGTGTTTTGCATTGGCCCAGATGAGTCGGTCTAGCCCATCATAAGCAAAGGTTTGATCTAGGGTGTGGGTCTGGGTCAATTTTTTAATCTGTCTATTAAAAGATCAATATTTAGTAAAACGCGTGTCAAACTTATATCATCCAATATAAAACCCTGGAGGCCCGATAGCCAATGAATCCATGTCGCTACAGCTTCTAGCTCCTGAGAATTTAAAAGCGTCCAGCGCTCAAAGAAGAAGTTATCCCATAGTTCTAGAGAGGGAGTACGGTCTAGCATAAACAGCAGATTGCAGACTGCGGTTAGAGTAGGGCAGTTTTCCTCAATCGATGCAACGATAATGCCGGGTAGGTAATAGCAAAATGCTTCAGGCGAAAACCAACTTACTACATCGGATAATCGTTCCCAGTCTTTTGCACTTGTTTCTTTCCAGGAGAATTGAAAAATTTCTTTCAAATTTTCTTGTTCGTCTGAGCTTAACTCTAATGAGTTTGTTGCCTTGACAGGGCGAACGCGCTGGCTAAACGAAGTGCGTACTAAATTACTAACCCTTAGCGCATCAACTGTTGGCATATAGAAACCTGCTTCCACGCGGTTGCCTGTTCAGTTTGATGGTTTGGATCACCCCCATCAAAACATCGTTGATCACGTTGCGCGCGAGCTTGGGCAAGCGCCAACCAATCATTTGCGCGCTCTAAAAGTTGAAACCGAGACATTCCTGGGCGGCACACGGCTTCGCCTGCTTTATATTTTCTACCCATGTGATCTTTAGCATCGCGCACTTTTTGTTTGAAAGCGTCGCAAGGATCAGGATCGGGAGGGCAGGCAGCTTGAGGGACGGGTCTCGCAAGCATACCTGCTTCCGCACAAGCAGCGGCATTGGCGGGATTCAATGCACAAGCTGCCGGAGATTGCAAACCTTTTGGATCGGTATATCGAGTCGGCTGCCCATTCACGTAATTGTAAAGAGACCAACTCCCGCCCTCCAATCCCAGAGGATCTGTAGTGAGGTAATTGCCACTTAATGCTTGATACTCTCTATGATGATTCTGATGCAGATTCGTTTCTGCGTCATACACCTGCCCCGGAAACCGTTGATTAAAGGTAAAGCTGCCCAGATTATGTGGGTTTTGATTAGGAAGCGTCGCCCCAAACGGCTCCGCCGTCATCCAACTCCAAACAATACTCTGATCCGTGGCTTTGGTGATGAGCCTGGGCGTATCGATATGATCGGCATAAACGTTGAAGACTTCCGTCGTGACGGTATAGGTTTGCGGTTGGGTATTCGGGTTGGGGGTTCGGTTCTGTTTAATGACCGCCACCGGGGTGTCGTTCAGATAGACCGTCTCATAGATCGGAATTTGCTTATTGTCATATTCCCCTAAGAGATGTCCCGCTTCATCATAGAAATAACTAATGGATCCCGTAGGAATGAAGGGGGTGGGCCCGCTTTTGTGTACGCGTTGCTCTAGCCCATTGGTCAGATAGGTAACGGTGTGCGGAGTATTGGGGTTCTGAGGATTGGGGATCTGAGCAGAGCTGAGTCTGCCTCGGGCCGAATAGCTTAAGCTGAGTGGGGAGGTGCTGGGGCTGCCACTGGTGGTGCTGATCGTATTGCCTGCCGCATCATAAGAGATCGCTTGCGTTATCGGCGTATTGCCTTCTGCGGCAATCTGCATACTGGACAGTTTGTTACTGCTGGCAGAGACGGCATGCGTGTAAGGTGTTCCACTGAGCGTGAACAGGGTGCGATTGCCGGTGGCATCGTATTCATAGCCATAGGTGGGCGATCCTCCGATATTGGCCCAAATGAGCCGGTCTAAGCCATCATAAGCAAAGGTTTGATCCAGGGTGTTGGTTTGAGCGGTGCTGCCGGTGGGACCGCCTAGATGCAGATAGGTGGTGATGCGGCCTGCATTATCATAACCGACGGTGCGGGTGTAGCCTTGTTGTGTACTGTCGGCGATGGGATTTTGCTCTGTTCCGACTCGGCCCAGGGGATAGCCGGTCATCCGGGCATTCAGGTCATAACTGCGTAAGTAGTGACGCGTAGGATCATTGGGTGCTGGTGCATTAGGGGTACCGTTTCCCCAGCTCCAGCTCTTTATCGCTCCAAAGGCGGTGTATTGGATGTTGTTGAGTAAAGGGATGGCGCTGGCAGGGTCATTATTGGTGCCCGTGCCATTGGAATTGACAGGACTCCAGCTTAAGCCGGTGACGCGTCCGGGTTGTCCGTAGAGGAGGTTTAATCGTCCGCCGGAAGGGTAAGTGAGACTGGTGATCTGGCCCGAGGCATAGCTGGCGGGGGTATAGCTGCCGTAGGTGAGGGTGCTGCTTTGGACTTTAGGCGGCAGATTATTTCCAGGTTGAAGGGTCTGGGTTTTAGTACGCAGACGTGCAAAGCCATCATAGGTATAGGTGGTGGTGCCGGATTCATCGCTGATTTTGGTGAGCTTGCCCACGGCGTTGGGGGTTTGGGGGTCTGGATTGGGGCCTCCATCATATTCATAGACGGTGGGAATCCCGCTTTGATAAGTTGCCTTGGTCAGTCGATTCAGCGCATCATAGGTATAGGTGGTGGTTTGTCCTCTAGCATCGGTGCGGCTGGTGATATTGCCGGCGGCGTCCTGGGTGAAGGTCTGGCTGCCGCTGTCGGGAGAGATCTGGGTCGTAACGTTGCCTAGGCCATCGGGGGTGTACCTTGTTAGTAGCGCTCTGGGATCGGTAACGGTCAGCACCTGATCCTGACCATCAAAGTCGGTCTTAATCACCGGAGAGGACTGATTGGGTTTGGGCTGGGGGGCAATGATTTGCCGTGGACGTTTGAGGAGATCGTAGCTTTTGGTGGTGACGTTGCCGTTGGGGTCAATGGTTTTGGTGAGCTTGCCAGCAGCGTCGTATTCGTATTTCCAAGTCATGACGCCGGGTGGGGGGACGGGGGGATTGACTTCGGCTTGGGCCGAAAGAGCGAATAGGTTTAACGTGACTAAAGTAGCTGCTACGGTACATAGAGCAGCAGTAGGCGTAGGCAAATGCTTCATTGGGCGCTCCCGGTGGTTTGCTGGACGCGATTCAGAGCATCTAATACTCGTGTGATTTGTCGGGCGAGCACGGCATTGGGGTCTTTGGTGTGTTCTTGCAGCCGGTTACCCATGGCATCGAGGGTGTAGCTGATGCTGTTGCCAAAGGGGTCGCTGATGCCGATTAAGCGATGGGCGGCATCGTAGCTGTAGCTGATACTGCCGCCTTGGGGGGTGCTGGCTTTGAGGAGCTGGCCAGTGGCGTTGTATTCAAAGCTGCTAAGGCTGGCTTGTGCGCTTTCTGGAGAGTTGGCGGCGGCGCTCACGCTGGTGGAGAGTAACCAGCCGCGGGGATGGTAGGTGTTAAGCGTGGTGGTTCCGTTGGCCTCTACGCTTTGTAGAATACGGCCATGGGGGTCGTATTGGGTGAAGGTGGTGGTTTGGCCTGCGGCATTGGTGATACTGGCCAGATCGCCTTGCCGGACGTGCTCGGTGCTGACGGGATGATAGGTGTAGGTGGTGCGATCGAGGATGCCATTGTCTGTTCTTGGACCGTCGGCGGTTAAGAGTTGTCCCTTTTCGTTATAGGTGTAGCTCCAGACTCTGGCGGGGGTGTTGGGGGCTAGGGGGGCGGCAAAGCCCGCGCTGCCGGTGACGTCCAGCGTGGCTTGCTCCACCTGTTTGCACAGCACCGCAATGGGCTGCCCATCGGGCAAGAGGGCGCTGTCGGGGGCGCAAAAGGCGATGGCATTACCGGCACTGGGATCGGGTTGGCCGTGATAGACCCAGGTGGTAATGAGGTTGGGTTGCGCTTGTTTTGTTTTTAAGCGTAACTCTGGGTGCCATTGGGTGGAGATTTTGCGTTGGCTGATGCTGGCCCCCGGTGCAGGGGTGGGGATGCTATAGCTTTGGTAGGCGGCGGCATTGGCGGGACAGGCATTGGCGGCCGCTAGCCCTTCGATCCGAACAGTTTCTAGGTTGCGACTGAGATCGTGGCTGTGACAGGTTTTGCTGCCGGTAAAATCAATTTGACTGGCAAGATTGCCTTGGGGGTCGTAGCTGAGACTGCTGGCGGAGGCAGCACAACCCGAACCGGCGGGTTGGGATTGGCTCACGAGTTTGGAGACGCCTAGCAGGGTTTGGAATTTGTAAGTGGTTTTGCTGCCTAGGGGGTTGGTGACGTCGCTTTGGGTGTAGCCGCCGGGGTAACTCACGCTGTATTTACCGGCTCCCCCTACATGCTCGGTGCTGATGGCTTTGCCGGGATAGGTGTATTTGTAGTGAGCTAGTCTCGTGCCATTTTCATCGGTGAGGCCGGTTAAGGCGTTGGGGAGGTTTTGGTTGCTGGTGTGGGTGGGTTCGTTGTAATGATAGATGCGTTTAGCACCATCGGGATAGGTGACGCTGGTGAGGTTGCTGGCGGGGGGGTTGCTGCCGATGACGATGGCGCTGGGTTCGTCGTAGGCATAGTTAGTAATACCACCAGCGGGATCAGTTAGGGTACTTAAACGGCCTTTGACGTCATAGCTGAGTTGCAGGGCGCGGCCTTGCCAGTCGGTGACGCTTAAGAGTAAGCCGGGCTTGGGGGCGAGATTGGCGGGGGTGTTGGCGTCGGAGTAGGTGTAGGTGGTGGTTTGCCCTTGAGCATTGGTGCTGGAGAGGAGGCGACCGAGTAGGTCGTAGCTTTCTTGGGCGTGGGTGCTGCTGTTGGTGACGCGCCAGCCGATGAGTTGCTGGTTCTGGTCTTTAATAGCGAGGAGGCGATCATTGATGTCGGCGGGGGGGGTCCATGCCGTTGGGGCCGCCAAACCGAATGAGACGGCCATCGGGCCGCTGGAGAAGAAATTCATAAGGGGTGTTTTTACGTTTATAGGGGAAGCAATAGGGCCGTTTGGTGTCGGCGCCGATGCCGGGGTAACAGAGTTGGGGAGGATATTCTGGCTTAAGAGCTAGGGCGGGGGAGTTGAGGTCAAGCCCAGCATAATGCTGATTATGGGTCCAACCATTGGCGTCGCTTCTGTAGATGCGACTAAAACTTAAACCGCTGGGACTGCTGTAATCGGCTTCGGTTTGTTGCTTCCTACCCGTGGCAGGATAGATGGGGTTGCCGACTTTGACGGTGGGATTAGGACAGCTGTCGGGATGGGGGATGGTAGGGGGATAACACTTTACAGTGTAGGCGTAGTTATAGTTGGTGGGATAGGTGACAGATTTCTGAGCTGTGTCGGGGCATTCGGCTAGCAGGGTAAGATGGCCCGTCCAATTTTGAACATAGCCCTCACCCCCTTCTTTGAGGCTTTGCCAACGTAGGTAATGCCAATTGTAATCCATGGTTTGGCCATTCATAGTGAAAGGATAAGGCGTCAGATTTGGAAAGAGATCTTGTAGAATGTCCGGATGACCATTGGGTCCGTAATTTTTATTCATCTCCGCTTGCCGAATGGGTTTGTAATAGTCCCAGGCTTCTTGAGGAGACTTGAAATAAAGGTTCCCAGGAAGCATCCAGAGCTTGCTGTAATAATTCGGCTCAACTTCTTCCGGCTCTGGCGCCGCCCAGATGCTAGCACTACCGATCGATAAGGCAAGGGCAAGTAAAGCGCGGATAAACCGTGCCGGTGGCTTAAGCATGAGCCGGACTCCCTGAAGGGTTGAGGTGGAGAGAGTTGGGAAGAAAAATAACGATGTCCCTAATCTGTATGCGCTTCTTAAAAGAAAAGTCCCTGGAAAAGCGCATACAGATTAGGGTAAAGAAAACCTGCTCTCTTTTATTTTTCTCCCTTATTTGCGGTAGGGATTGTAAAAGCCCGGATAGGAAACTGGCAAGCAGTTTTAGAGAAGAAAAGAGCTTGCTTCTGTTCTTTTATCTTCCTTTTACGTTTTAAGGGCTTCCTTTAACTGCCCTTTGGACGGGGCGTTGTGGATTGCTGCACCACTCGCTCCAGGAGCCTGCATAAAGCGGCGCATGACCCAGGCCGGCCAGTTCAAAGGCCAGAATATGGTGGCAGGCAGTGACACCTGAACCACAACTCATCACAATATTTCCGGAAGGATGGCGGGCTTGTAGCGCCTGAAACTCATCGCGTAATTGCGAGGGGGGTTTAAACTGGCCGTTTTCCTGCAAGTTCAGTTTAAAAAAACGATTGAGGGCTCCGGGAATATGCCCTGCCACCGGATCTATGGTTTCTTGCTCGCCGCTAAAACGTTCTGGTGCGCGGGCATCCAGAAGGGTAAAACGGGGATGGCTGAGGTTTTCCTCTACCTGTTGAGTGCTGATGACTGAAACCAGGCTTGGGCGCAAGTTTAAGCTTGCGGGCTGCTTTTCGGGAATGTTTTGATCGCTACCACCGCCTGCGGCGAGCCAGGCAGCCCAGCCGCCATCCAGCACGGCTACTGAGCGAATACCTAGCCAGCGGCACATCCACCATAAACGGGCGGCGAACATACCGCCAGTGTCGTCATAACAGATAATCTGGCTATGTTCAGTTACTCCGTGGGAAGCTACCCAGGCTAAAAACTTTGCCTGATCCGGCAAAGGATGGCGGCCATTTTTCCCGGTTTTTTCTCCGGATAAGTCTTGCTCTAAATCGGCAAAATGGGCGCCCGGAATATGCCCTGCTGTGTATTGAGTTTTACCCCAGGCAGGGTTTGCCAGATCATGGCGGCAATCAAATAGGACCAGATCTTTTTTGGTGGACTGCAGGTTTTTTAGCTGCTCCGGACTGATAAGAGTTTGAAACATGGACCATCCTTTTAGAGGAGAAAGCTTTGCATTAATCTTGCCGCAAACATTCAATAGGCAAGAGTCTGGAGGCCCGCCTGGCGGGGTAGTAACCAAAAAATAAGCCGACGGCTGTTGAAAAAACTATGGCTGTGAGAATATGGGAGGTTGACAGTTGCATGGTAAATTTACCGCTCTGGGAAACGAGCCAGGCTCCAAAAGCTGCAAGCAACGTGCCGATCATTCCGCTAATGATGCACATGACCACGGCTTCGCTTAAAAATTGCATTAGTACATGATAGGGTTTAGCTCCAATAGCCATGCGGATGCCGATTTCACGCACCCGTTCACTGACGCTGACCAGCATGATGTTCATAATGCCGATACCGCCCACAATCAGGCTGATGGCGCCGATGGCGCCTAGCGCAATGGAAAGCCCTGCACCAATACTGGCTCCGGTCTGTGCAATAGAGGCGAGGTTAGTGATCTGAAAATCATCTTGTTTATCGCCCGTGATCCGATGACGGTCTCGTAAGAGTTCTTTGATATCGTTTTCGGCTTCGGTCATGCTTTTGGCATCTTTGGCCTGCACAATGGCATAGTGAATGGTGCGTGGCAGCGGCATACGCACGGGTATGGCACTGATGGGAACCAGCAGCATTTCCCCCAGGTCAGAACCGTCCAGCTGGCGCCCTTCTCCAGCCAATACCCCAATAACGGTAAAAGGTTTTCCTTCAACGCGGATGTTTTGTCCTATTGGATCTTGTTTGTAAAAGTATTGATTGGCAATTTTGCTGCCAATGACCATGACCTTGTTGGCAGCCCGTATATCGGACTGTGCAATGCCTACTCCGCGATCTATGGTCCAGTTGCGTACGCGAAATACATCCTGGGTGACGCCCAACACCACGCTGTTGGAATTGTCGCTGCCGTAATTAATTTGAAAAAAACCTTGTAAGGTTGAGGTGGCTCCTTTGACCGAGGGTAAGGTATTCATTTCCTCTACATCATCAATCGTAAGGGTAGGAAGCTCCCCAGCTCTGCGGCGCACACCTCCTTGCGTACGGGTGCCTGGCTGCACAATAAGTTGATTGCTTCCCAAGACAGAGAGTTCCTTGTCAATAAAGCTGCGTACGGCATCGCCAACGGAGAGCATTAATACTACCGAAGCAATGCCGATGATAATGCCCAGCATGGTGAGGGCGGTTCGCAGCCGGTTTGCTGACAAAGAGCGAAAGGCTTCAAAAATTATTTGTATCAAACTCATGGATGCAAGCCCTGGCGAGGTGGGCCATCAAATACGACTACACCGTCTTTTAGTCGAACCAGACGCTTTGCATGTTCAGCTACGTCTGGTTCGTGCGTCACCAGCACAATGCTCAGACCACGCTCCCGATTGAGTTGGCCGATCACCTCAAGCACTTCAGCCGTGGTTTGGGTGTCTAAATTACCGGTGGGCTCATCGGCCAGTAATAGCAGCGGTTCATTGACTAAGGCGCGGGCAATGGCCACGCGCTGTTGCTGCCCACCCGAGAGTTGATTAGGCATACGATGCCCAAGCTCTGCCAATCCCACTCGGCCCAGTAGTTCCTGCGCGCGCTTTTTTGCTTCACTGCGGCCTATGCCTGCATAAATGAGAGGTAAGGCCACATTTTCCAATACATTCATACGCTTGAGTAAATTAAAACTCTGAAATACAAAGCCTATGGTTTTGTTACGGACCTCTGCAAGCTGCGCAGGGCTTAAGCGCGTCACGTCTTGCCCGTTCAGTAGGTAGATTCCTTCATCTGACTGATCCAACAGGCCCAAGACATTCATTAGGGTGGATTTACCAGAGCCAGACTGCCCCATGATGGCCACATATTCTCCTGGCTCCATATTAAGCGTAATTCCGTGCAATACGGGAGTCAACACATCGCCACTGCGGTAGCTTTTTGTAATGTTTTGCAAGGCAAGCAGCATCAGTCGTTGCCTGTGCCAAAACTATTGGGAGCAGAAAGAGCACGGGTGATCACCGCATCTTTCACCTTCAGGTCTCCACTGGCCATTTCTGTAAAACGGCTGTTAGAGATGCCGATCGTGACCTCATGCAACTTGGGCGTATTATCCTTGCCCACGGTATAGACACGGAAGAGTCGGGAACCAGCTTTGGTGCTGGTAAACACCCCATCATCTTTTGGATCGGTTTTCGTTTTTTCTGCCGTGTCAGCAGAAGATGCCTTGTCTTTCTTTTCGGTTTTACCGTCTGTAGTGGCCTGTTTTTTCTGGGGTAGCAGCTCTTCTTCAGGGGTAAAACGCAGTGCCGCAGTAGGAATACGGATAACATCTGGTTTACTAGCCACCACAATCCGCGTTTGGGCCGTCATACCTGGCTTGAGTAGCTCTTCGGGATTATCCACCCCAACCACAATAATATAAGTGACGACCCCTGCTGTGCTGGTATGGTTAAGCCGAAATTGTTCCACTTTTCCTTCAAACTCACGTTCAGGATAGGCATCTACAAAAAACCGTACTGGTTGACCTTTTTTGATGAGGCCTACATCCGCTTCGGATACGCTGGTATAAATCTGCATCTGTTTTAAGTCTTGGGCGATCTGAAACAGATCGGGCGTCTGAAAACTTGCAGCAACTGTCTGCCCCACATCGGCATTGCGTTTGATCACAATGCCATCGATAGGAGAACGAATAATGCTGTTGTTCAGATCGGTAGTGCTGGAATCCAGCTGGGCACGGGCTACCTCAACATTTGCCTGGGCAGCTTGCGCTTCGCGCTTGGTTTGCTCTAACGCAGCCCCTGCAATAAAGCCTTGGGATTGCAAACGCAGATTGCGCTCATGATTAGCCAAGGCTAGCGTTAAGGAAGCCTCAGCAGAGGCAAGCTGGGCTTTGGCCTGGCGAATGCGGGCCTGAATGAGCGCAGGATCAAGCTTTAGCAGAACCTGGCCTTTTGTAACACGATCATTAAAATCTACCAGCCGTTCGCTGACAGTACCCGAAACTTGGGTACCGATGTTCACCGTAGTAACCGGTTGCAAGGTACCCGTAGCCATGACGACTTGAGTGATGGGGCCGCGGTCAATTTGTTGTGTGCGAAATTTGGGTAATTCCTGCGCTTTTTGTTTTTGCTTTTGCATCCAAAAGAAAAGCGCCACAATAGTAGCCACTACAAGAGCAGCAATCAGGCTTGTTTTAATCCATTTATTCATGATTTTGGGATCAACTTAGGTTGAATGTACAGGATGAGCTAGATTTTAGTCAGGCGTAAAAACCCAGAAGTTTGTAATATGCAAACCAGTATTCAAACTGCAAAAATGTAGGCACAGCTTTTGACGGCATAAAAATACATCGGAGAATTTAATGAAATATTGTTTGTTGGCTACTGTCTTTGCGGCTCATGTATTTAGCGCAGCGGCACAAAATGCAGCTGTTGAGTTCATTACACCCAATCCTAATCTAAAAGCCGACGGTGTTGCTGCCATCCCTAAAACAATAGCCGATAAAGTAGCACTGTATACGGATTTTCGTGGTTATAGTTTTGTAGACTGGCACCCTAAAGAAAACAGCATGATTGTGCGACATCGGGAAGCGGGAGCCAACACGGCGCAGCTATATTTATTGGGCGCTCCCGGTGCCCCGCTAAAAAAACTGACGGATTTTTCCGACCCGGTTTCGGCAGCCTCGTTTGAACCGGTGAAGGGTCAATATATTGTTTACTCCCGTGATGCAGGGGGCAATGAGGCTACCCAAGTATTTCGCATGGATCTGGATACGCTGCAGTCTACCTTATTGTCTGCTCCAGAGGAGCGTAGCAATGCCAGCTGGACACGTAAAGGGGATCGGGTGTTAATTTCTGCTGTCCCCTTGGATAAGACGGCTGCAGCGGGCAAGCGAGACAATATCAGTGTTACGCTTCGTTATGTCAATCCTCTGGCTCCTGAAGAAAAACACAAGCTGACTGAATTGCCGGGTAGCGGCTGGTTTGGCTTTAGATTTTCGCATGATGATGCGCAGATCGCTGCTTTGCTCTATCGTACTTCCAGCGATAGTGAAGTGTATTTGATCGATGCTAAAACCGGGGTACGAGAAAAAATATTACCAAAAGAAGGTGCAGCAAAAGCGGGGTATTTCGGCTTTGAATGGAGCAAGGATAATCAATCTTTGTTTTTGACGACGAATGCAGGCGGAGAATTTTCACAACTGGCTGTCTACGATATTAAAAGCAAGGCCTTGAAAATATTGTCTGGCCATATTCCCTGGGATATTGAAAATTTTCGTTTATCTGCAGATGGGAAACACTTAATGGCAGTCGTGAATAATAATGGACGAGATGAGGTGCGGCTATTTGATGCTAAAAGCGGTACGGAGTTGGCACGCCCTGCCATTGCTGCTGGCGCTTTATCCGGTGGGGACTGGCATGAAGTGCAAACAGGAGTTTTTGCGTTTTCCCTAAACTCTTCCGATAGTCCAGGAGATGTTTATAGTTACGATCTTTCCCAGAATAAACTCACCCGTTGGACCACTGCATTTGCACCTCCAGGCCTAGCGCCCGATACTTTTGTTAAGCCCGAATTAGTCGAAATAAAAAGCTTTGACGGTTTACCGATTAGCGGCTGGCTGTATCAACCCGATGCAAAAAAATTTCCAGGCAAACGGCCCGTATTTATAGATTTTCATGGAGGGCCTGAAGGGCAAGCCACTGTGCGGTTCCTGGGTCGTTTAAATTATTTTCTGAATGAAATGGGTATTGCAATTTTGATGCCTAATGTACGTGGCTCCAGTGGGTATGGAAAAACCTTTCAAAATTTAGATAATGGCTTTAAACGTAAAGATTCCGTTAAAGATGGGGGTGCATTTATTGACTGGATCTCTACCCAACCCCGTTTGGACGCTAGTCGCATTGTAGTCAGTGGCGGCAGTTATGGCGGTTATATGAGCCTGGCTATTGCAGTGGATTACAGCTCGAAAATTCGCGCTGCAATTGATGTGGTTGGGATTAGTAATTTTGTGACTTTCCTGAACAATACGGAAAGCTACCGCAGAGATCTGCGCCGCGTAGAATATGGAGACGAACGTGACCCTGCTATGCGGGAATTCCAGGAAAAAATTTCCCCCCTGAATAATGCGGCCAAGATAAAAGTTCCTTTATTTGTCATTCAGGGAAAAAATGACCCGCGGGTTCCTTATACCGAAGCAGAGCAAATCGTGACTGCAGTCCGTAAAAATGGCGTACCGGTCTGGTATCTTCTGGCCGATAATGAAGGACATGGGTTCCAACGCAAGGCCAATGCCGATTTTCAGTTTTTTGCTACAGTTAAATTTTTGGAAGAGACTTTGTTGAACCCAAGCAAATAGATCTTGTCTTTTATAAAGTTTTAGTCACTTGAAGCTGCAAAGTCTTAGTGATGAGTCCCTCATGCAGCAGTACGCAGGGGGAGATGCAGCCTCTTTTGAAGTACTTTATCAGCGGCATCGGGCTTGGCTATACCGCGTTTTACTGCGCTCTTTACGCGATGAAACACTAGCACAAGACGTTTTTCAAGATACCTGGCTAACCGTAATCAAAACAGCCCCTAAATACGAACCACGGGCAAAATTTACGACCTGGTTGTACGGTTTAGCCCATAGCCGCTTAATTGACATGCTCCGCAAAGAAAAAACGGCAGGGCGTTCTCTTCATTCTGTCCAGTCTTCTAACCCGGACTACTCTATTGATACGTTTAATATTTATGAAGAGAGTGCTGATCAATCCCTTACTCTGGACGCTTTGGCCCCAGATCCTGCCGAGGCAATAGCATGGAAACAGTTCGGTCAACAATTGGAGCAGGCCTTGAATACCTTGCCTTTTGAGCAACGCGAAGCTTTTAGCTTATGGGTTGAAACAGAGCTAACTGTTGAACAAATCGCTTCTGCCACTGAGTCAACATTAGAAGCTGCGAAAAGTCGTTTGCGTTATGCCCGGGCAAAACTCAAGGCTGCACTCTCAATGCATGCAGATATGGCTCACTAAATGAAACCGATATCCCAACGTTCCCCTACCTCTGCACCAAACCTTGAAAGCAAGCAACAGGTGGGGAGTGCTTTGGAGCTGCGGGATGTGGCTGCCCAGGCGTTGCGCGACGTTACCCTGCCTGAGTTGCCACCGTGGTTAGACGCACAGATTTTGTCGGCTGCACAGGAACAGGCACAACTACAACAGCAAAGGGGTGCGCGTAGCCTGACGCGACAGCCCTGGTTCAAATTTGGTTTGCCGGCGGCTACGGCCGCCGTGGTGCTAATCGCTGTGTATTTGCCAACAGTGCAGGTTACAAAACAGGGGGTTGCGCTACCTGCAGAAGGATCCCTGCCTGCAGCCTCTACTGCAGGCCATAGCCCCAAAGATCCAGCTGCATCGACTATCCTCCCTAGCTCTCCCCTAGCAACAGAAGAGCTTCAGGAGCCACAAGCCGCTCATCCTACAGACCGCAAGGCTATTTCCCTGCCGAAATTGCCGGATCAGTCAGCAGTAGTGGCTAAAGAGGATAATGCTAAGCGTTCCGCCGATGCGCAAGCAAGTAAAGAGCTTGCAAGATCCGAACCGAACTTTAAGTTCGAGGATGGCTCGCTCAAAAATAAAGATCAGCCCTCCTTAGAAAAAACCCCTGAAAAGACTAGCATTTTCTCTTCAGAAGGACCTGTTGTTGCGTCAACAGAGAAGTATCCGGCTGCGCCTCCCAAGCTTGCTGCTCCTCAGCCTTTTCCAGCCGATTCCGGAAGAGACGTGCTGGCCGATGCGCGAGAAAACAAGAAAAGACCAAGCCCTAGTTTAGAACCCCCCATACTCCTAGAAGAATCAGCACCCCTACCCCAAGAAACGGTATCTTCTCGTAAGGCAGAGACTAAGTCTTCCAAACCTTCTACGGCAAGCATAACTTCTTCTGCTCCGCTTGCAGGGACTATTAGCGACCCAGAGCAAGCTCAGACCCCGCAGGCGAGGAAGGGGTTGCCTTCTGTTGCCTTTAGAGGCTCCCTTCCAGAGCCGGTGCAAGCACCTGCAGCAAATGCAGATATTCAGGGAAAACCGTTTAGCAAGGCTTTTACTTGGGAAGAGGGTTTTCTGAATGAGGAATATTTCCAAATTCGCAAATTACTACAGGAAAACAAGGCCGCTGAGGCAAAAAACCGCTTAAAAGCCCTGCTTAAAGCTCAACCGGATCTTGTATTGCCTCATGATTTAAAAAAGGTGGTGCAAAACCAAGCTGGGGAGAATTAATGCTTCAAGTCTCACATTTTTAGTTAAAAACGCCAGCAGTGTCCTGCATTCGTGCCGAGACCTCCCCCAGATGATGCAGGGTGTCGCCAAAGCTAAGTTCAATGCAGGTAAGGCGTTTAAAATAATGCCCTGCTGCGTATTCTTGCGTCATGCCGATTCCCCCATGCATCTGAATACATTGCTGACCTACAAACCGCATGGAATGACCAAGCTGCACTTTTGCAGCAGATAAAGCGCGGCGACGGGTGGCACTGTCTTCCGTCAACTTAAGGGTGGCAAAGTAACTCATTGAACGGGCAAGTTCAATTTGTATTTTGACGTCTGCAATACGATGGCGTAAAGCCTGAAAGGTAGCAATGGGAACACCGAATTGTTTGCGTGTATTCAAGTAATCAACCGTCATCGCAAATAAGGCATCCATTGCACCTACAGCTTGCGCACACAAAGCCGCAATCCCTATATCGACTGCATGCTCTAATGCAGCTAAACCTAAGGTTTCTCCTACCAATAAAGTAGCTGGAGCATTATTCAAAGAAACCTCTGCAGCACGGGCACCGTCTTGTTGGCTATATCCCCAAGTTGTCACCCCTACGGCGTGACGCTCTACCAAAAACAGGCTAATTCCGATATGACTGCTATCGTTATGCGCAATGGCAGGAACAATAAACGCATCTACTTGATCACCCAGCGGCACTACACTCTTACGACCGGATACAAACCAGGTATCTTCTTTTTGATGCGCACGAGTTTGCGTAAAAGCCAGGTCATAACGGCTGTCATATTCCACATGAGCTAACACTACTTTGAGCAAGCCGCTAGCCAGACCAGGCAACCAGGTCTGCTTAATCGAAGCAGCCGCATGATCCCGCAATAAACCCGCTGCAATTAAGGCTACATGCGCATAAGGCTCAAGTACGAGGCTGCGACCTAACTCTTCCATTACAAGCATTGCTTCTACCGGGCCAAGCTCCATACCCCCATACTCTTCTGGAATCGCTAGACCCATCAATCCCAGCTCACTCATGTTTTTCCAGGTTTCAGTTGAAAAACCCCCTGCTTTGATAATGGAGTTGCGGTCTTCAAAGGTATAGTTTTTTCCAAGCCATTTACTTATGGTTTCTCGTAACATTTCCTGGTCTGGGTTAAGATCAAAATTCATGGTCCCCGCCTACTCAAGTGTTTACAAAAAGAAGCTCTTAAATATAGTTTTTAAATAGCCTTAATACCGTCTTAGCTGTAAAGCCTCCTTATTAATTACTTGGGTATAGGTTCCCTGGAAAAATGCCAATATGTTGCGAAACGCCGAATCAAAATATCTTTCATAACTATTAAGCTCAACAAACCCCAAATGTGGGGTAGTCAGTGTATTTTCCATCCGTAGCAATAAATGCCCCTGCAAAATAGGCTCACTTTCATAAACATCAACCGCGGCAAACCCCGGTCTTCCCCGGTTAAGAGCGCTCACCAGCGCATCAGGAGCCAGCAGTTCAGCTCTTGCTGTGTTTACAAAAAGGGATTGAGGTTTCATTCGAGATAAATCCTCCAGCGTTATTAGATGCGTTGTGCTCTCAGATAAGCGTAAATGTATGCTGAGAACATCGCTTTTCTCAAAAAGCGCAGCGCGGCTTTCTGCTACCTCAAATCCAGCTTCTTTGGCTCTGACTCTAGAGTGTTCCGACCCCCAGATCAATACATTCATTCCAAAAGCTCGCCCAAAACCTGCCACCAAGGTCCCGATTTTTCCAAACCCCCAAATTCCTAAGGTTGTTCCCTTCAGGGCCCGTCCAAGGCCAAAGTTTTGAGGTAAGCTCACCGCCCGCAAACCGCTTTGTTGCCAAGCCCCGTGTTTAAGCGCAGTAATATAGTGAGGGATACGACGCTGTGCTGCCAGAATAAGCGCGAAGGTTAACTCTGCGGTTGCTGTAGGATCTTCTAGCCCTTCTGTGACGGCTACGCCTCGTGCAGTGCAGGCTTGCAAATCAATATGTTCACCGACCCGGCCCGTTTGAGAAATTAATTTTAGATGGGGTAGCTTTTCAAGCAACTGACGCGTAATCAGCGAACGTTCCCCAATCAGTACGATGGCCTCCACATCCCTTAAGCGGACTGCCAACTGACCGATTCCTTTAACCGTATTGTTGAATATTTTTATTTCATGGCCGTCTAATAAACTATAGCATTGCAGTTTACGCACAGCGTCTTGATAATCGTCAAGAATAGCAATTCGCACCGGATATTGAACCTTTACACAGAGTCATAGATTTTGCTGCCAAAAAGAGGTTAGGCTTGAAACTTGCAAGGCACTGCAATTTTCTTCCCTCTATGCTACAGTGAATATGCCTGGCCCAAAAGGTTCCGCAGGAAAAAGAAGAGACGATTGGTAAACCCAAGCAGTAACAGACTGTTGGGCTTTCCAATCGTTTTTTACATTGAAAGGTCCTTTATGAATGCAGTATTTAAAACTTTATCGCCGGGAATGGCGCCAATTCCCGATTGGGTAACGCATAAAAAGTTGATTGACTGGGTGGCCTCCATTGCCCAATTAACGCAAGCCGATGCGGTTTACTGGTGCGATGGCAGTCAGGCAGAGTACGAGCGTCTTTGTACCCAACTAGTCGAGGCTGGCACTTTTAAAAGACTCAACCCCGCCAAGCGAGCCAACAGTTTTTTGGCTTGTTCCGATCCCAGCGATGTAGCACGGGTTGAAGATAGAACCTTTATTTGTTCTGATACCAAAGAAGAGGCAGGCCCTACTAATAACTGGATTGCGCCAGACCAGATGCGCAACACACTCAATCAATTATTTGCGGGTTGTATGCGAGGCCGCACGCTCTATGTTGTTCCTTTCTCGATGGGACCTTTAGGCTCTCCCATAGCCCATATTGGGATTGAATTAACGGATTCTGCGTATGTGGTTGTAAATATGCGCATCATGACCCGGATGGGTAAAGAAGTATTCAAAGTGCTGGGTGCTGATGGGGAATTTGTACCTTGTGTTCATAGTGTAGGAGCTCCTTTAAAAGCGGGGCAAAAGGATGTTGCTTGGCCTTGCAACCCCACTAAATATATTGTGCATTTTCCTCAAACGCGAGAAATCTGGAGCTATGGTTCAGGCTACGGCGGCAATGCCCTGTTAGGCAAGAAATGCTTTGCTTTACGTATTGCTTCCACTATGGGGCGGGATCAAGGCTGGCTGGCTGAACATATGCTTATTCTGGGCGTTACTAACCCCCAGGGTCAAAAATTTCATGTGGCTGCAGCCTTCCCCAGCGCCTGCGGCAAAACCAATTTTGCGATGTTGATTCCTCCAGCAGATATGCAAGGCTGGAAAATAACAACGATTGGGGATGATATTGCTTGGATTAAGCCCGGCGCCGACGGTAGGTTATATGCGATTAATCCTGAGGCCGGATATTTTGGTGTTGCTCCCGGAACCAATCAAAAAACAAACTTCAATTGCATCGCTTCTCTTAAAGAAAATGTGATTTTTACTAATGTTGCACTGACGGATGATGGAGATGTCTGGTGGGAGGGATTGAGTCAAGCTCCTGATCACTGCATTGACTGGCAAGGTAAGGACTGGACCCCGGAAATCGCTAAACAGACCGGTGCTAAAGCCGCCCACCCCAATGCCCGATTTACTGTCTCTGCCACGCAAAATCCCGTACTTGATCCGCAATGGGATAATCCTAACGGGGTAGCTATCGATGCCTTTATTTTTGGAGGTCGACGCTCAACGACGGTGCCACTAGTAACAGAAGCCCGTAATTGGGTTGAAGGGGTTTACATGGCAGCAACAATGGGTTCAGAAACCACGGCTGCAGCTGCTGGACAGCAGGGCTTGGTACGTCGGGATCCGTTTGCGATGCTCCCTTTTTGTGGTTACAACATGAGCGATTATTTTCAGCATTGGCTAAATCTGGGAAGTCGTTTAGAGAAAATAGGCGCCAAGTTACCCAAAATATTTTGCGTTAACTGGTTCCGCAAGGACCAAAATGGTCATTTTGTTTGGCCAGGCTTTGGGGAGAATATGCGCGTACTGGAATGGATACTACAGCGTGTAGAAAATAAATCTCAAGGTATAGAACATGTTTTTGGAATAAGCCCGCGTTATGAAGACATGCACTGGGGAAAAACCAGTATCACCCCAGAAGAGTTTGCTCTGGTCACTAGTATGGATCCGTTGGCATGGCAAGAAGAGCTGGCTTTACACGATAGCTTGTTTGGACAATTCAATCATCGTTTACCAAAATCTTTAATAGATACCAAAACCACATTAGAAAAAAAACTTACTGCTTGGAGGCAGGGAGATTAAGACGGTCTGTGGAGCAAATAAAGGCTAAAGGGTTTAAGCTTCTAGATGAGTCTATGCTCACCCGATGCTCTCTTATTCTTGCGCTAAGTCTATTTGCTCCACAGCAAACTTTGGCTTTACAGCCCTGCCCAGGGGGATCGAGTCCGTGTATAAACTTTATTTATTGTCTTCTTTTTATTTTCTTACCTAGTATTTTTTTCTTAGGGTTTAGTTATAAGGCCAGGATTAAGATCAACTCTTTTTATGGGAAGCAGGTAATAGCAGTTTCAATATTAGTACTAGGAATTTTATATTTATTGCTTGCTTTCTCGATTCTTAGCATCCTAGCGCCTTGCACACAAAGCTGTTGGTATTAGTGCTACTAAGAGAGGCTCATAAAACAGGATATTTAAAGCTAAAGAACAAATTTTTCCGTGATAATGGCATCCATCACTGCATCATGTTCCTGAGCAATTACGGAACACTCTTGGCAAGCAAAAGCGATTCCTAAGGTCAGGGGTTTAGGCCGCATACTGGCCAGTGTGCGATCATAATAGCCCCCTCCATAACCTAAACGTAATCGGTTGCGTGTAAAACCTACACAAGGAACCAGTAAAACATCGGGAACCACCCATTCTTGTTTATCCGGAATATCGATTCCGTGGGCTCCTTTTACCAAAGTATCGCCTATCCGAAACCGCGCAAACCTTAAAGGCATAGCAGGCTCAAGTACAACTGGTAATGCCAGAGCCGCTGCTTGCTGGAAATCTACAATAGCCATCCAACCTCGCAAATCTACTTCTCCGCGATGGGGTATATAAGCCCCAATAGTTTTTACAGAAGCAGCGCGCTGTTGAATCACCGCCGATAAGGTAGTGCTAATTGTCTGAGTTGCGATTACGCGATCTTCTTCCCTTATAGCCAAGCGCTGGGCGATTAATGCAGCGCGCCACTGGGCACGAGTTTTTGTTAAATCAGTATGGTTTTTGTTCATTAGAGACTCAAACAAGTGTTAACCTTATTAAAATTTTATGAATTTAATTCAAGCTTTTCAGGTGTAGTATGTTTCGTTTTTTGCTCATTGCAGCTTTATGTTGGCTTACCAGCGCAGTAGAGGCAAAATCCCCTGGCACTGCGCAAGGCATCTCTGTAGATGAAACCTTTTTGCAATTGCGTGAGGCTGCACGCAATTTTGATGTAAGCCGTACCCAACAGTTAGCCAAACGTATTCCAAAAGATTATCCACTAGCGATCTATGCAGATTTTTGGGCTTTTCGAACAAGATTTGTAGACCGCAAATTAGAAGACACTGGAAATATTTCTGACAAACAAGTACGGGAGTTTCTTGCAAAATATGAGGGGACTTTTCCAGCCGATCGCATTCGTAATGATTGGTTGCTTATCCTGGGTAAACGCCGGGATTTTAAAACCTTTGATGAACAATTTCCTCTTTTCATACTTCAGGATGATGGTCAACTTACTTGTTATGCTTTGCTTTCTAAGCTTTCCAAAGGTGAACTCATCACAGAAGAAGCCCGGGCACACTTAAACAAGTCTGCCGCGGTAGCAGGTACTGAAGGTTGTACTTCCTTAGTCATTGCTTTGGCCGGGGCTGACCCTACTATTGCAGTGGCCCAACATCAACTCTGGAGCCCAGCAGAGGTGTGGGGTCGCATCCGTCTGTTACAAGAAGGTAATCAGCGAACGGCTGCCAAACGGCTACTAGCTGCGCTGCCCAAAGATCAACAAGCAGAACCTCTACAATTAGACTTTGTATTAGATAGCTCTTCACGTTTTTTGAGCACCCGCGGTACGGTAGAAGGCCGCCTGTCCAAAGAATTAACGGTACTGGCGCTAGCCCAGATGGCCAGAGAAGATTCAACCGGAGTTAATGAAGGGATCCTCAATAGCTGGCTTAAACGTCTTCCTGCCAATGATGCCCGTTTTATACGTCTTCAATACGCTGCTGCTTGCGCTAAACGCCTTGGAACAAACTGCAACAGTTGGCTGACAGAGGTAGATGCTACAGATGGCAGTGAAGAAACCTTTGCCTGGGCAGCCCGGGCAGCCTTGCGCATGCAAGACTGGAAAGCATTGGCACGTGTATTGGCAGCAATGGGGGCAGAGCAGTTCCAGGAGACAAGCTGGACTTATTGGAATGCCCGTACTTTGAAAGCCCTGGGTGCGCCCCGTGAACAATGGGCTAGTGTCTTAGGGAGAATCAGCAAAGGGTTTGACTTTTATGCATTACTGGCCCGCGAAGAGTTGGGGGAGTCTTTCGTGGTGCCCACCCGGGCTGCAAATACGGTAGGTTTTACCGAAGAAGATGTGCAGGAAGCGGCACGCAGCCCTCATGCCATCAGAGCTTTTAAATTTTATGAGCTTAATCTTCGCTTTGAAGGCAACCGCGAATGGAATTGGCAGTTGCGTAATCTGTCTGATACCCAATTAGCCGCTTATGCTGAACTAGGACGCCGCGTCGGTCATCTCGATAGAATGGTGAATACCGCCGAGCGTACCCGTCAGTCACACGATTTCCTGCAACGGTTTCCTACTCCTTTCATTGAGCAACTCAAGCCTATCGCTCAGCCGCTGGGACTCGATCTGGCTTGGGTTTATGGTCTAATCCGGCAAGAATCGCGATTTATCATGAATGCTCGATCCTCTGTAGGAGCCTCCGGTTTAATGCAGTTAATGCCGGCAACCGCCCGGTTTGTTGCAAAAAAGATTGGTATGGAATTTGATGCTGGGCGAATTAACGAACTAGAAAAAAACCTTACCCTGGGAGCCAATTATTTAGCCATGGTCCATAACGATCTGGAAAACTCTCCCCCTTTAGCTACTGCTGCTTATAACGCCGGGCCAGGTCGCCCTCGTAATTGGAGATCTACCCTGGCCCATACCGTAGAAGGGGCCATTTTTGCGGAAACTATTCCTTTTACTGAAACCCGTACTTACGTTAAAAACGTACTGGCTAATGCAACCATTTATGCTGCTTTAATTGGGCAGTCCGTTAAAAGCCCCTCGCTCAAAGAGCGGCTAGGACTAATTAGCCCACAATCAGCGGGGAAAAGTAGGCTACCTTAAGCCATACGATTAAGATACAACCCAATTTTTTGAGAAAAACAGCCGCGCAATCTATTCAGATAACCATGACTCATAATATTCTTCTGATCGGTGCTACAGGCTTTATTGGACAGCATGTGGTACCTAAGCTTGCGCAACTTAATTGCCGTATCAGCATACTCACACGCAGAGCTGATCGGGCACGAAACTTCATTACACTGCCTACCGTCGAGGTCATTGAGGCGGATGCCAATACAGACGGGGTCCTACAGCAAGCCGTAAAAGACAAAACTGCAGTGATTAATCTAGCAGGGATATTGCACAGTCGTAAGGGATGGCCTTACGGGCCAGATTTTGCAAAAGTACATGTAGCACTGCCAGAAAAAATAATTGCTGCCATGCACACAGCCAAGGTAAGTCGCTTGCTGCATGTCAGTGCGCTAGGCGCCTGCTCTGAAGGGCTTTCGATGTACAGTCGGTCCAAAGCTGCAGGCGAAGCTGTGATCAAGGCTAGTGGCTTACAATGGACAATTTTTCAGCCCTCTGTTGTATTTGGCCCCGAAGATCATTTCTTGAATGTATTTGCGCGCCTGGCCAAATACTTTCCCGTCTTAGCATTAGCAGGCAGTAACGCCCGCTTGCAGCCGGTCTATGTGGAAGATGTTGCACAGGCCATTGTGCAGGCGCTAGATCAGCCCCACACTTTCAGAAAAACATTTGAGCTGGCTGGGCCGCACATCTACACCCTTAAAGAACTCGTGCAAATTTCTTCTTTAGCCGCGACAGGTTCTTTACGACCCATTTTACCTTTGCCTTGGAGCATAGGAAAATTGCAAGCCTTGTTCTTTGAATGTTTGCCTGGAAACCCTTTAATGAGCCGCGATAATCTGGATTCTCTGAAAACGGACAATATCTCTGGCCTGCAGGGTTTGCAATCTCTGGGTATTACTCCTACTGCATTGGAACCCATCGCCGCACAATATCTGGCAGGCAAACATCCACGCAGCCATTATGATGCTTATCGTATCAAACATCGAAATTAACAAAATAAAATCTAAGGAAAATCATGCTCAAACTGGTTATTGCCGACAAAGCCTATTCTTCCTGGAGTTTACGTCCCTGGTTACTGATGACTGAAACCGGAATTAAGTTTGAGGAAATACAGTTACGATTTGGTTCACCTAGCTATCAGGAAGATTTTAAAGCTTACTCTCCTAGCGGTCGGGTACCGGTTTTGATATTAGAGAATGGTCAAGCCATATGGGATAGTCTTGCAATTGCCGAAACCTTGGCAGAACAATTCCCTCAGAAGCAGCTATGGCCACAAGATTTTTCTACACGTGCTCATGCTCGCTGTGTTGTTGCCGAAATGCATTCTGGCTATCAAAAGCTGCGCACTCATATGCCGATGCATGTGTTGGCTAAATTCCCCGGTCGGGGTTGGAATCTCGAGGTACAAAAAGATATTGATCGTATTTGCCAAGTGTGGAAGGAATGCCTAGACAAACACGGTGGTCCGATGCTCTTTGGACAGTTCAGTATTGCAGATGCCTTTTTTGCACCTGTGGTAACACGATTAGATACTTACGCAGCAGCAGTACCCTCTTATATCCGTGCCTATATGGATCGGGTTTTTGCCTTATCTGCCATGCAAAGCTGGATTAGCAAAGCAGCTGAAGAATTTGAGTTCGTAGATTTTGAAGAGCCCTATCGGACGAGGGTTTAATTCCATTTCTAAATCATTGGTGTCTAGGTACCAATCCCAAGACGATGCTCTAGCCGGACAAGGCAAAGCAATAATGACAGAAACGATTTGCTCTGCCTTTATAAGAGCAACTTCTAACAAAGAATAAAGCGACCAAAAGCTTTGAAAACACTGGCACTTATAGTGCCAGTGTTTTTAGCTTAAACCTACCTAAAGCTTAAAATTATCGGGCTCGTCTTCGGAAGTTTCTCCCATATTCAAAGGTACATCATTGTCTACTCGTGATGCATCTTCATTCTCCGAACCAGGGCCAAATACGCTTTCAATCGTTAGTGACTTAGACGCAGCTAAACGCTCCTGCTCTTCAACACGCTGACGTTCTTTGCGCGCCAAGTGATAAGCCAGACCCGTTCCCGCTGGAATTAGACGGCCCACGATAACATTTTCTTTAAGCCCACGCAGAGGATCGCGTTTACCCATAATAGCAGCTTCAGTCAACACACGGGTTGTTTCCTGGAAGGATGCGGCAGACAAGAAGCTGTCCGTGGACAAAGAAGCTTTAGTAATTCCCAACAAGATATTCTCATATAACGCAGGTTGTTTTCCAGCAGAAATGGCCTGGTCGTTGGCATCCAAAAGCTCCGAGCGCTCAACCTGCTCGCCGGTAATAAAGGGCGTATCCCCAGGTGAAGTCACCTGAACACGGCGCAACATCTGACGAACAATCACTTCAATATGTTTGTCATTGATTTTCACGCCTTGTAAACGATAGACATCCTGAACTTCATCTACGATATAGCGCGCCAAGGATTCAATTCCTAATAAACGCAAAATATCCTGGGGATCAGCGGGACCATCTACTATTAATTCCCCTTTGTTTACTACCTGCCCTTCATGCACGAGCACATTTTTGTCTTTAGGAATCAAAAATTCGTGGGGATTCCCATCCAGATCGGTAATGACAAGGCGCTGTTTACCTTTGGTTTCTTTTCCAAAAGTTACAGTACCCGTTACCTCAGCCAGCATGCCGGCGTCTTTAGGAGAGCGTGCCTCAAAAAGCTCTGCTACACGAGGCAAACCGCCGGTGATATCCCGGGTTTTCTGGTTTTCCGTTGGGATCTTGGCCAGCAACTCACCGGATTTAATTTCCTGACCGTCCTTCACGGTAATCAAAGCACCCACGGGGAAGGTAATGGTTACCGGATGATCGGTACCGGCCAAGGTTACTTCCTTACCGGCTTCATCCAGCAGCTTGATCTGCGGACGAATCGCTTTGGTTGAGCCACGACGTTTGGCATCGATAACCACGAGCGTAGATAAGCCCGTAATTTCATCGAGCTGTTTAGCAACCGTCACTCCTTCTTCTACATGTTCGAATTTCGCTCGTCCGGCATATTCCGTAATGATGGGGCGTGTGAGGGCATCCCAATTAGCTAAATTCGTACCAGCAGAGATCTTGTGACCGTCCATCACCAGCAAAGTAGCTCCATAAGGGATTTTGTGACGTTCACGCTCACGGTTATTGTCATCCACAATAATGATTTCACCTGAACGGGAAATCACAATTTGCTCTTTTTTACTGTTGGTAACATAGCGCATCGCAGAAAAACGCACTGTACCGTTGGATTTAGCTTCTACCCCCGATACGACTGCGTTACGGGAAGCAGCGCCCCCAATATGGAAGGTGCGCATAGTCAGCTGCGTGCCGGGTTCACCGATAGATTGTGCAGCAATAACACCCACAGCTTCACCAGAGTTAATCATTCCCCCACGGCCTAGATCACGCCCATAGCACTTGGCGCATAAGCCATAACGCGTTTCACAAGTTAAGGGAGTCCGAACCTTCACTTCATCAATGCCTAGGGCTTCAATGCGCTCAACCATATCTTCATCCAGCATGGTATTGGCGGTATACAAAACCTCAGCATTTTCAGGGTTGATCACATCATTCACTAATACGCGACCTAAGATACGATCAGCCAGTTTTTCGATGACTTCTCCCCCTTCGACCAAGGCCTTCATGACCACGCCGTTAGTGGTACCGCAATCGTCTTCCACAACCACTAGATCCTGCGTAACGTCTACCAATCGACGTGTCAGATAACCTGAGTTGGCGGTTTTCAGCGCTGTATCGGCTAGCCCCTTACGCGCTCCGTGCGTAGAAATAAAATACTGTAAAACATTTAAACCTTCACGGAAATTAGCGGTAATAGGCGTTTCAATAATGGATCCGTCTGGTTTTGCCATCAATCCCCGCATGCCAGCTAACTGCCGAATTTGCGCTGCTGAACCCCGCGCACCAGAATCAGCCATCATATAAATGGAATTAAAAGATTCCTGCTTAACAGTAGTACCATGGCGGTCAGTGACATCTTCAGTAGCAAGCTGATCCATCATTGCTTTAGATACCTGATCACCCGCACGCCCCCAAATATCTACCACTTTGTTGTAACGCTCACCAGAAGTAACCAAGCCGCTGGAATACTGCTGATCAATCTCTTTTACTTCTTTAGAAGCAGCCTGAATAATGTTTTCTTTTTGTGGCGGCACCAACATATCATTCATGGCGATGGAAATACCGGCACGGGTAGCCAATTTAAAACCGTTTTGCATCAGTTGGTCTGCAAACACGACTGTGGCGCGTAATCCGCAGCGGCGAAAACTGGTGTTGATCAGTTTGGAAATTTCCTTTTTCTTCAGCGTCTTGTTGATATGCTCAAAAGGCAAGTTTGCCGGCAGAATTTCCGACAATAAAGCACGCCCCACAGTAGTCTCAACACGGCGCACGGTTTCCTGCCGCTCGCCAGAGGTTTTATCAATCGTGGCTTCACGGATACGAACGGTTATCCGGGAGGTAATTTCCACTTCACCGCTATCCAAAGCACGCTGCACTTCGGATACATCACTAAATATCATCCCTTCTCCCTTGCCATTGGTACGGGCACGGGTGGTGTAATACAAGCCAAGAACAATATCTTGAGAGGGTACGATGGAAGGGTCACCTGAGGCCGGAAACAGAATATTGTTGGAGGCCAACATCAAGGTGCGCGCTTCCATTTGCGCTTCCAGGCTTAAAGGCACATGGACTGCCATCTGATCGCCATCAAAGTCAGCATTAAAAGCAGCGCATACTAAAGGATGTAATTGAATGGCTTTGCCTTCAACCAGAACGGGCTCGAATGCCTGAATACCAAGACGGTGAAGTGTAGGAGCACGGTTAAGCATCACCGGGTGCTCCCGGATCACTTCTTCAAGAATGTCCCATACCACTGGCTCTTGCGATTCAACAATTTTCTTGGCAGCCTTGATAGTAGTCGCTAAGCCCATCGCTTCCAGGCGGTTAAAAATAAAGGGCTTAAATAGCTCTAGCGCCATCAACTTGGGCAAACCGCATTGATGTAACTTGAAATGAGGCCCTACCACGATTACAGAGCGGCCGGAATAATCGACTCGTTTACCCAGCAGGTTCTGACGGAAACGGCCCCCTTTACCTTTAATCATGTCAGCTAAGGATTTCAAGGCACGTTTATTAGCCCCTGTCATCGCCTTACCACGGCGGCCATTGTCTAATAAAGAGTCTACTGATTCCTGTAACATGCGCTTTTCATTACGAACAATGATTTCGGGCGCTTTCAGTTCAAGCAGACGTTTTAAACGGTTGTTGCGGTTAATAACGCGCCGGTATAAATCATTTAAGTCAGAGGTTGCAAAGCGACCTCCATCTAGCGGCACGAGGGGGCGTAATTCTGGAGGCAACACTGGTAGCACTTCTAATATCATATGTTCAGGCTTAATGCCCGATCTCTGAAAACCTTCCAGCACTTTCAAGCGCTTGGCATATTTTTTAATTTTGGCTTCAGAGGAGGTTGCCCCCAGTTCAGAGCGCAGTTTTTCAACCTCTTTATCGACATCAATAGAGCGCAACAGTTCTCGAATACCTTCTGCACCCATGATGGCGTTAAACTCATCTCCGTATTCTTCTACTTTAGCCAGATAGTCATCTTCAGACATAATCTGGCAACGCTTCAGGGGAGTCATTCCGGGATCTAGCACCACAAAGGCTTCAAAATACAGCACCCGCTCGATATCCCGTAGCGTCATATCTAATACCATCCCCAAGCGGGAGGGTAAGGACTTTAAGAACCAGATATGTGCGCAAGGTGCAGCCAACTCAATATGACCCATCCGTTCCCGCCGCACTTTAGCTAAGGTCACTTCAACGCCACATTTCTCGCAGATGACCCCGCGGTGTTTTAAACGTTTATATTTTCCGCACAGGCATTCGTAATCTTTGATGGGACCAAAAATCTTGGCACAAAATAGCCCATCCCGTTCAGGTTTGAAGGTCCGGTAGTTAATGGTTTCTGGTTTTTTAACTTCACCATAGGACCAGGAACGAATTTTCTCAGGAGAAGCAATTCCAATTTTGATAGCATCAAACGACTCTTCAGCCTGAACTTGTTTAAAAAGATCCAGTAAAGCTTTCATGATTTGTCCTTTAAGCGTTAAGCGGGATAAAGCAGGTGCAAAATGGGCATAAAAAGTTTTTTGCTTGCCAAAAATTTAAAGCACTCAAACTCAATCCCTCTCCAAATCAATATCAATACCTAGTGAACGGATTTCTTTGACCAGTACATTGAAAGACTCCGGCATACCGGCATCAATCACATGATCACCCTTCACAATGTTTTCATACACTTTGGTACGGCCATTCACATCATCAGATTTGACAGTAAGCATTTCTTGCAACACATAAGATGCGCCATAAGCTTCCAAAGCCCACATTTCCATCTCTCCAAAACGCTGCCCGCCAAATTGTGCTTTACCGCCCAAGGGCTGTTGTGTCACTAAGCTATAAGGCCCAGTAGAGCGGGCATGCATCTTGTCATCCACTAAATGGTGTAGTTTAAGAATATGCATATAGCCCACGGTCACGGGCCGCTCAAACATATCCCCCGTGCGACCATCAAAAAGTCTGAGCTGTGTTTTGGCAGGAGTCATCTGCAGCTTTTCCGCTAGTTCATCTGGGTAGGCTAGATCTAGCATAGCTTTGATGTCTTCTTCAGAAGCCCCATCAAAAACCGGTGTAGCAAAAGGAACTCCTTTTTGCAACTCACTGGCCATTGCAATCACTTCTTCATCAGTCAGTGAATGAATGTCTTCTGATCTGCCGCGCAAGTTATAAATAGCCTCTAGTGCTTGGCGAACTTCAGCGGCCCGTGCTTGCTCTTGTAATAAACTACCCAATCGGTAGCCTATGCCTTTGGCAGCCCATCCCAGATGCACTTCCAGTACTTGACCTACATTCATACGGGACGGCACCCCCAAAGGGTTTAGAACGATATCCACTGGCCGACCATCTGCCATATAGGGCATGTCTTCTACTGGAACAATCTTGGAAACTACCCCTTTGTTTCCATGGCGGCCAGCCATTTTATCGCCAGGCTGCAAACGGCGTTTTACCGCCAGATAAACTTTTACCATTTTGAGAACACCAGGAGGCAATTCATCTCCTTGTGTTAACTTTTTGCGCTTTTCTTCAAAAGCAATATCAAAGGCATGACGTTTTTGCTCAATAGATTCTTTAGCCGCTTCCAGGGTAGCAGCGGCATCTTCATCCTCTAAACGAATATCAAACCAGTGATATTTATCTAGATCAGCTAAATATTCTTGAGTAATGATGGCACCTTTAGCTAGTTTTTTAGGTCCGCCAGTAGCAATTTTCTTGAGCATCATCTTTTCCAGACGCGCAAAAGTATCTGCTTCAACAATTCTTAGTTGATCATTTAAATCTTGACGGAAACGTTTGAGCTCATCATCAATAATGGACTGAGCGCGCTTATCTCGCGCAATGCCTTCACGGGTAAACACCTGTACATCGATAACCGTGCCGCTCATGCCAGAGGGCACCCGCAAGCTGGTATCTTTCACATCAGAAGCTTTTTCACCAAAAATCGCACGTAACAGCTTCTCTTCTGGTGTAAGAGTGGTTTCACCTTTAGGTGTAACTTTTCCGACAAGCGTATCACCGGCGCTCACTTCTGCACCGATGAACACAATCCCTGAGTCATCCAGGCGATTAAGCTGACTCTCTGATAAATTACTAATATCGCGAGTAATTTCTTCCGGCCCAAGCTTAGTATCGCGTGCCATGACGCTTAACTCTTCGATATGAATAGAGGTGTAGCGATCTTCTGCAACGACACGCTCGCTAATTAAGATGGAGTCTTCGAAGTTATATCCATTCCAGGGCATGAACGCTACCAGCATGTTCTGACCGAGAGCAAGCTCGCCTAGGTCCGTGGAAGCACCATCTGCAATAACATCTCCCCGATTAATGGTATTACCCTTTTTAACAATCGGACGCTGCGTAATATTGGTGTTTTGATTAGACCGCGTAAATTTAGTCAAGTTGTAAATATCAACACCGACTTCACCTGCGACGTTTTCATCGTCATTAACACGTACCACAATACGATTGGCATCTACATAATCCACCACACCGCCGCGTAAAGCCTGAACGGTAGTTCCTGAATCTACTGCAACAGTGCGCTCAATACCGGTGCCAGCAAAAGGTTTTTCCGGCTTGAGCACAGGAACCGCCTGGCGTTGCATGTTGGCGCCCATTAAAGCGCGGTTAGCGTCATCATGCTCAAGAAATGGGATCAGCGATGCCGCTACCGAGACTACCTGTCCTGGTGCTACATCCATGTATTGCACGCGCTCTGGGCTGGTCAAAATTGTCTCTCCGGCATCACGTGCGGCAACTAAATCATCTTTAAAATGCCCCTTTTCATCCAGTGCAGCATTGGCCTGGGCAATAATATATTTACTCTCTTCGATAGCAGACAAATACTCTACCTGATTAGTGACTTTGTGATTTACCACCTTACGGTAGGGGGTTTCCAGAAAACCATATTCGTTTAAGCGAGCATACAAAGCCATTGAGTTAATCAAACCAATATTGGGTCCCTCGGGAGTTTCGATAGGACAAACCCGGCCGTAGTGCGTAACATGCACATCGCGCACTTCGAAGCCGGCTCTTTCGCGCGTCAACCCGCCCGGACCGAGAGCCGAAACGCGGCGTTTATGCGTAATTTCAGATAATGGATTAGTTTGATCCATAAATTGCGATAGCTGACTGGAGCCAAAAAACTCTTTTATCGCTGCACTGATAGGCTTGCTGTTGATCAGATCATGGGGCATGAGATTTTCTGACTCAGCTTGCCCTAAACGCTCTTTAACTGCACGTTCCACGCGTGCCAGTCCAGCTCTAAACTGATTCTCAGCAAGCTCCCCTACACAGCGGACACGCCGGTTACCTAAATGATCAATATCATCAACCTCACCTTTACCATTACGTAAGTCAACGAGTAATTTAATGGTATCCAGAATATCTTCATGCGTAAGAACCATAGGACCCTCCTGTCCCTCCCGATTCAAACGTGCATTTACTTTCATCCGCCCCACACGGGACAAATCATAAGTCTCTGGATTAAAAAACAAGCGGCTGAACAACATTTGCACCGCTTCTTCGGTAGGAGGTTCCCCTGGCCGCATCATGCGATAAATCGCTACTTTTGCCGTTAGCTCATCTGCTGTTTCATCCGTTCGCAAGGTTTGGCTAATGTAAGGGCCATGATCCAGATCATTAATATAAATAGTGGTGAACTCTTTAATACCTGCTTCACGCATATCAACCAGCAATGATTCCGTTAACTCGTCATTGGCATTGGCAATAATCTCACCTGTCTGGCTATTGATCACATTGGTAGCAAGCACCCGTCCCAGCAGAAAATCATCAGGAACAGACAAACGCTTTATTCCTGCAGCTTCAATGTCACGCACATGCTTGGCGTTAACTTTTTTGTCTTTAGGGACAATCACCTGTCCTTTTTTATCGCAAATATCAAACCGTGCGGTTTCCCCTTTAAGGCGTTCTGCAACCACCTCCATTTGAGCCCCATCTGGCATAAGAGTGAAGTGCTCTGCTTTAAAAAAGTGAGCCAAAATGCTTTCAGGGGTCATTCCGATAGCTTTCATCAGAATAGTGGCAGGCATTTTGCGCCGACGATCCACCCTGAAAAACAAGATGTCTTTTGGATCAAATTCAAAGTCCAGCCAAGATCCACGGTAAGGAATCACCCGAGCACTAAATAAAAGCTTTCCTGAGGAGTGGGTTTTTCCACGGTCATGCTCAAAAAACACGCCGGGAGAACGATGCAGCTGACTTACAATTACCCGCTCAGTACCATTAATGATAAAAGAGCCGGTATTAGTCATGAGCGGTAACTCGCCCATATAAACCTCTTGCTCTTTCATTTCTTTGATAGTGGGTTTCGCTGCTTCACGATCTAAAAGCACTAGGCGCACCTTAGCGCGAACAGGGGAAGCATACGTAAGGCCCCGTTGTTGGCACTCTTTAACATCAAAAACCGGCGATCCTAAGGAGTAGCTCACAAACTCAAGCCGGGCAAACTGGTTATGCGAGACGATAGGAAAAATTGCTTGAAACGCAGCCTGTAGGCCCTCCGCTAAACGCTTGCTGGCAGGGGTATCTTGCTGAAGAAACTTTGCATAGGATTCTAATTGAGTAGTGAGCAAATAAGGAACTTCATGGATAGCCGTGCGAGTGCCAAAACTTTTGCGGATGCGCTTTTTTTCTGTAAACGAATAGGTCATGGTTTCCCGTCCGTAAAGGTGAACAATAAAGGAGAATTAAAAAAACACAGGGAACTAATACGACTTTGCAAGAGTTTTAGCAAACCTTGCTGAGCTTTGGCGGCGCGCCACTACACGCCACTGGCAGACAACATCTTGCGCCTTGCACGCAAGCGTCCGACCAAACCTCTGCTCTCCGTCGTTTCAGAGAACACTGGAAAGCAGTCTCTCGACTGCTTTCCGGTATTCTTGGGCCTTCAGCAATGGAGATGAATCTTTGTGTTGAGGCTGACTTAAATGACGCTCCATTCAGCCCCAACCCATTACAGCTGGACAAAAATTTATTTAATCTCTGCTTTAGCTCCAGCTTCGACCAGTTTTTTCTGCGCAGCTTCAGCATCCGCTTTAGAAATACCTTCTTTAACGGCTTTGGGTGCACCATCCACCAGATCTTTGGCTTCTTTTAAACCTAGACCTGTTAACTCGCGGACGGCTTTAATAACGCTAACTTTGTTAGCACCGGCATCTGTCAGGATGACATCAAATTCTGACTTCTCTTCAGCCGCAGCAGCTGCGCCACCACCGCCCCCGCCTGCGGCAGGAGCTGCCATAGCGGCTGCAGATACACCAAATTTCTCTTCAATTGCCTTAACTAAATCATTGAGCTCCATAACAGACATGCTGTCCAGGGAGGCCAAAAATGCGTCTTTATCAAATGCCATAATAGTATGTTCCTAAATTGTTCAAGATTAATTACTCAAGGGAATGCCGCTCTGAACTAATAAAGTTAAGCGGCACTAGCACTTTCAGATTTTTTAGCAGAAACCGCAGCAATCCCACGGGCTAAGCTCGCCATAGGCGATTGCAGCAAACCACAAACTTGTGATAGCAACACCTCGCGACTTGGGATACTCGCCAGTGCAGCCACACTCAGCTTATCTAAAAGCTTGCCGTTATAGGCACCCGCTTTAATGACAAGCTTGTCATTGCCTTTGGCAAACTCATTCACTACTTTGGCCGCAGCCACTGCGTCTTGGGAAAATCCGTAAATTAACGGCCCTACCATATATTCGCTGGCCACTTCAAAACCCGTGCCTTTTACTGCCCGACGAGCCAAGGTATTTTTCAATACACGTAAATAGACGTTTTGTGCTCGGGCAGAACTACGCAATTTGGTAAGGTCCGCAACTGTGCTACCCCGATATTCGGCCAGGACCAGCGTCTGAGATTTCGCAGCTTGCGCGGCAATATCTTCAACAGCGGCAGCCTTGTCGGTACGATTAAGACTCAAAAATATCTCCTTAAAAGGTCATAAAAAGGATATCAAGCCTTAAAAAAACAGGCTATATCCCCCGGGTTTAGCGACCTTCTGTTCAGGCAGTCAAGTAAGCCCTCTACTTGTAAAAACCTTTCCAGCGGGTACACCATCTGCGCTGGCTACAATTTTTGTTTAAACTGTGATTAAGTAAGCAACCACTTACACCAACGGTCTTTGATAGTCTGAATCTGAAGATTCAGCCCACCAATTCATCTACCCAGCGTAAATAGAGAATTTAAACGCTCGGCTAGTACTTTCTTACACTTAGGCCATTAAGGTAGCCGTGTCTACTTTCACACCTACCCCCATGGTCGAAGAAACTGCAACCTTGCGAAGATAAATGCCTTTACTGGAAGCAGGCTTTGCTTTATTCAGCGCATCAATTAAAGCGGCAAGATTGGCTTTAAGCTGATCCTCTGTGAAAGAAGCTCTACCTATCGTGGCATGAATAATGCCGGATTTGTCAGTGCGATATTGAACTTGCCCCGCTTTCGCATTTTTAACCGCTGTAGCAACATCCGGCGTAACCGTTCCCACTTTAGGATTGGGCATTAAACCGCGAGGACCCAGCACCTGACCCAATGTTCCTACAATCCGCATGGTATCGGGAGAGGCTATAAGTACATCAAAGTTTATGTTGCCGGCTTTAATCTCCTCCGCCAGGTCTTCCATGCCGACAATATCGGCACCCGCAGCCTTGGCCTCTTCAGCTTTGGCGCCTTGGGCAAATACAGCAACTCGTTTGGTTTTGCCTGTACCAGAAGGCATCACTACTGCGCCTCGCACGACTTGATCAGATTTTTTTGCATCCACACCCAGCTGTACAGCTACATCCACGGACTCATTAAATTTAGCTTTGGCGCATTCTTTAACTAGCGTGAGCGCTGCATCCACGGCGTAGAGTTTTTGGGGTTCAACTTTGGCTTGAATAGCTTTTTGACGTTTGCTCAGATGTGCCATGATTAGATCCCTTCAACCGTAACACCCATTGAACGGGCTGAACCTGCAATCGTTTTAACAGCCGCTTCCAGATCAGCAGCCGTCAAATTAGGCATTTTGGTTTTTGCAATTTCTTCTGCCTGGGCTCGTGTGATCATTCCTACTTTATCAGTATGAGGTTTGGCTGAGCCTTTATCCAGTTTTGCTGCCTTCTTTATCAGATAGGTGGCAGGAGGCGTCCCCATTACAAAAGTAAAACTTTTGTCTGCAAAAGCAGTAATCACCACAGGGATAGGCATGCCAGGCTCAATACCTTGGGTTTGAGCATTAAATGCCTTACAGAACTCCATAATATTAAGGCCTCGTTGACCCAGCGCAGGGCCAATAGGAGGAGAGGGGTTGGCTTTACCTGCAGGAACTTGCAGCTTAATAAAGCCGATAATTTTCTTTGCCATGATACTCCTTTATGGGTAGTCGCGGTCTTGATTCATAGGCCAAATTATTTTGGAAAATATTCCAAAATAATTCTCCCGCCTTTTAACCAAAACCTCCCCGGTTTAAAATTTGCAATCATAGATTGCAAGCGATAAAAATAACTGTATCTATCAAACTGTTGATCTGCGCTTAATAGATGTGAAATCTTGGCCAGTCTGAACTAGACTTTTTCTACTTGCGTGAAATCCATTTCTACAGCAGTGGCACGGCCAAATATTGTAACCGAAACTCGGACTTTGTTGCGGTCATAGTTAACTTCTTCAACATTTCCATTAAAGTCTGTAAACGGCCCTTCCTTCACACGGACCACTTCACCTATTTCAAACTGAATTTTTGGTCGAGGCTTCTCAACGCCCTCAACCATTTGAGCCATGATTTTTTGGACTTCTTTTTCTGAAATGGGGGTGGGTTTATTAGCTTTTCCCCCTATAAAACCGGTTACTTTGTTAGTGTTTTTAACCAAATGCCAAGATTCGTCGGTTAAATCCATTTCAACCAAAACATAGCCGGGGTAAAAGCGCCTTTCCGTAATGGCTTTTTGACCATTCTTGACCTCTACCACCTCCTCGGTAGGTACCATAATCCTGCCGAATTGACTTTGCATGCCTGCCCGTTCGATACGCTCCTGAAGAGAACGCATTACACTTTTTTCCATGCCGGAATAGACATGCACTACATACCAACGCATGCTCATTTATTTTCTCCAGCCAAGCAACAGGTCATATAAAATCCATTCAAGGGTTTTATCTGTGGCGAACAAAAAAAGCGCCATAATAAAAACGAATCCAAACACAATCAGAGTGGTCTGCACGGTTTCCTTGCGGCTAGGCCATACCACTCGCCGCGCCTCCAGATAGGATTCGCGAGCAAAATTAATGAATTCTTTGCCTGGTGCCGATAACCAGGCAATCGCCAAGCCAGCCACCACACCTCCTAGCAGCATCAACAGGCGAACAACGGTAGGTTGAGTTGAGAAAAAATGATAGCCCACTATACCTGCCGCAATGACTAAGGCAGCCAAGCTAATAATTACATAGCCGCCGCGCTGATTGACTGTTTCTACTGCCTGGTTGGCCATCTTTATCACTTCATTTCTTCAAAGTTCTAATCCACGTGGCAGGGGCGGAGGGAATCGAACCCCCAGCCTACGGTTTTGGAGACCGTCGCTCTGCCAATTGAGCTACGCCCCTGCAAGTCTATATACTCTCTTCGCTTGCCCTTTCTAAACCATCGAGGCGAACTTTAGTCCGCCTCATCTATTTAAACTAAGGCTCGTTTAATGACTTGAAACTTACTCTTAGCGGGCTACTACTCTGGTCAAGAGCACTCTGTTAACTTAATCACTCCATGATTTTAGCGACGACGCCTGCCCCGACGGTACGGCCGCCTTCGCGAATCGCAAAGCGTAGCCCTTCTTCCATGGCAATGGGGGCTATCAGCTTAACGGTGATGGTGACGTTGTCTC
>Ga0208695_1000624_pt1 | contig 36164 bp, 32 predicted proteins | sample AD_UKC111_MetaG_FD_184449 | JGI IMG/M metagenome (GOLD analysis project Ga0208695, IMG submission 184449) | Active sludge microbial communities of municipal wastewater-treating anaerobic digesters from Hong Kong - AD_UKC111_MetaG (SPAdes)... | ecosystem: Engineered > Bioreactor > Anaerobic >...
ATATGTAGTATTTTTCTACATACAGTATATCGCAAAAACGCCTTGAAGTCCAGTAGTTTCAATAGTTTTGCGAAGTTTTCAAAGATCGATATTACCTGTTTTTAACAGGAGTTATTGCAGTGGAATCATATATTAATACCAAAGTTTCTGCACAATGCAGCCAATCCTCCCTGGAAACCACTTCCAATCGCATTAAACTTCCACTCTGCACCATTTCTATATAATTCTCCTACAACAACCGCTGTTTCAACACTAAAGTCTTCACCCAAGTCATATCTTATAAGCTCTTCATTAGTATCTTCCTTAACTATACGTATAAAAGCATTGGATACTTGTCCAAAATTTTGTTTTCTTTGTTCAGCTTCATGTATAGTAACTGTGAAGGCAATTTTTGAAACTTCAGCCGGAACTTTACTTAAGTCAACCTTTATCTGCTCATCGTCTCCTTCACCATCTCCTGTAAGATTATCTCCCATATGTGTAACAGAACCGGAAGCATGATTTAAATTGTTATAGAAAACAAAATCAGCATCACTCTTTACTTTACCTGAATCATCCAATAAAAATGCTGCTGTATCTAGGTCGAAAGCAAAACCTCCATCATACTTATTAGTATCCCAACCCAATCCTACCATAATCTTTGTAAGACCTGGATTAGTTTTTGTTAAATCAACCTTTTGTCCTTTTTGCAAACTTATTGCCATAAAAATCCCTTCTTTCTTTTTAGTATATTTACAACAAAATTACTTTCAAAAGCTACAATAATATATATCAAAGTATATTATCGGCAAAAGTATTTAATTTATTATACATTATATAACAAATTATCAAAAAGTAAAATTATTTTTTTAATATTTAAACATATTTATTAAATATTTTTATATTTTTTCGTGTTTTTTATTATTTTTTTAATGCTATCAAAAATAATATTTCTCATGTTCTATTGAATAAACTTAAAAAAGTATCTAATATACTTGTCTTATTATTAACTTTTCTCTTTTTTATCTCTTTATTGATATCCTTTGTAACACTAAGGTTAAATCTAATATCCTCAAGATTATGGATATTAAAAAGATTATCTTTTATACCGTTTTCTATATTGTTATAACCTGACGGTGAAAAAACCAATATATCCAAACCTATTGCATTTAGCAAGGCTACAGTAATATAATCCTCAACTATAAAACCCTTTTCACTGTTATCGTATATTATAAGTTTTGGTACCTCAAAAGGATAATCAAACATCTGAAGAAGCTTTAATATCTCTATTTGAAGGTTGAATACAGTTGATATTACTTTTATTTTCATGTTTAAGTCAATATTAAACTTAAAATATTCTTTTATAAGAATTTCATTTGACTTATCCAATATATTATCCTGCACTGATGTTTTTAAAAAGGACAGAGGATAATCCTTATGTAATTTTATTTTGTCTTTGTCAAGTAAACCTTTACTGTTAAATAAATCTCGGTATTCATACCCTTTGGACGATTCATTGGAAAATGGAACTTTATCTATAATATAAATAAAATTTCCCTTATCCTTAATTAGATTGCTCATATCTTCCCAATACCTGGCTATATCCTTATGAGTACCGTTTATTTTTGCAAAAATATTAGGAATAATCACAGTGTTATTATGTATTTTAAAACCATTTCTATACCTGGCTTCTTTACTCCAAAAAGAGAAAATTTCTTCATATGTTGTATTAAGTGTAATCGCTTTGGTAGGAAGATTCTCAAATTGCCTCGGTTTAAAGAGATTAGGATTCTCGGCATTGACACTGGACTCAATACTTTTTTCTGCTTGATAAGCAGTTGTTGCCATAGTAACAATGCTTTCCGATTTAGGAAACTCCTTAAGAGGAACTTTTCTATCAAATTCAAGCTTAATACTGTTTTTTGGATCAACATCCTTGAATTCAGAATTGGAAAATGAATTAAAATACATTATATCAAAGCCTATATAAGAAAGGAAAGTCATAAAATATATTTCATCTTTTTTTACTTCTCCATAAAATAAAAACTTTGGGTTATATCCGTTAAAATCAAAATCTTTATAAAAATGTAACCCATACTTTTCAAACCAATAAATAATTTTAATACAAAAATTTTTAATTATACTTGAGTTTTTTGGATGCTTTTGATTGGATATAAAAAAATTAAGACAATTTTCAAATGCCTTTTTAATTATCATATTCTTAAAATCGCTGATTGAATATTTTAATATCCCTGCTCCGGATAAATTAACTGCCAAATACTGTGCCCTTAGATTAGTATCTGCCTTTATTTCATTCCAAACATTATTAAATTTGTCAATAAACTGGGGACTGACATATGTGTCCAATCTCTTTTCAAATCTTTGATATATATTTCCGATTTTTTTTAACTCAATATCCAGATTATAAAGCTCATTATAGTATTCGCTGTCACTATGCTGCTCTATTCCAATTACTCTGTAAAAATAAACGGGAAAGCACAATAAACCCCCATTTATACAGTAACCTCTTCTATCTACAGGCTTTTGTAAAACATCGCGATATATATCGTTTGATATAATATTAATAGTATTGTAGTCATTAAATGTTCCCATTTATACCACCTGCTTGATATATTTCTTATTATATTAAATCAAAACTAAATAAAAATAACAAGCAGTTTTTAGTTTATTCTTCCCTCTCAAACACCTGCCTTAGAAATATTATCAATTTTTATTATACTAATTTAATTTTCAATTATTTAATATTAATTAATTCATATCATCGTTATTGTATGTTAAAACATCCGCCATCTCTATATGAAATTCTTTTATCTGATTTTCCTTTGCCTTTTTTATCAAGTATTCATACCTTATCTGACATGCCTTCATCATATATGTGTAGTAATCTACCGTTTCCTTTTCATTTGCATAGTTAAAATTAGAACTTGCACAAATCCAATCTCTTCTGGCATTTTTTATACTCTCAATAAGCTCATTATATTCATTGTTTTTAATATCATTACAAGCAGTTTTTTCTTTAATTGTAAATATTTTGGATAACCTAGATATAATACTTCCTTTATCCTGCTCTAACAAATTGTTTTTCAGAGTACCTGTCCTCATGGCAAATCTCTCCATATCTCATTATAGTTTTTATTATTCAAAGTATAAACAAAATTTGCCTTGTTTATGCACCATGAGCAGAATTTAATCAATAAAATAACTTTTATTCAAAATTAATCAGTAACTTGAAGGACTTGCAAATTTGGAAATAATCTTTCCTTCTTTTATTTCTATAACACAATAGGTTGGTCTGTCGGAATCCATAGGTACACTTATGCTTCCGGGATTTAATATAAGCATATTATCATAGAAAAATTCCTCTGTTTTATGGGTATGCCCGAAAAAAACTGCGTCGGCATTTAAAGAAAGACCTTTAGATATGATTCTTTTATAATCATTTTTTACACTATAAGTATGTCCATGAGTAATAAATATTCTTTTTCTTTCTGCTATAATCAATTTTTCAGAAGGGTAATCACTAGTCCAGTCATTATTCCCTGCCACGAACTCATAAGCGGGTTTCCTAATCTCCTCTTTTAATTTTAAAATATCCTTTAAAAAATCACCAAGATGAATAATCATATCAATATCATTATATTTTTTTACTACTTTAACCATGTTTAACATATGGCCGTGTGAATCACTAAATAATAGTATTTTCATATATGCATTCCTTAACTAAATTATGTGATTTTTTACTTAATATTTAAAAGCCCGGTTTAGCAATAAATAACATATAAAAATATATTGTTTTTTTTTATTAAACTTGCGATAATATTAATAATACACCTAATTAAATATATTTTATAGAAATATTTAAATTAGGAATATATAGAATAAATATTCTTATTATTAGTTGACTTAGTGGAATTTAAGTCTTAGTTTATTGTACATATTTTTAATTTCAATTAAACATAAGTTAACTCTTAAATTATATGATTAAAACATCCTACTATTAATAATATAATTTATTCTATATATATACAATACTAAATTTTAATAATTGGAGTGCTATTTATATGAATACAGAAATTCAAAAGATAAAGAAGATAAGTGAAAAAAATGCTATTTCAAAAAGCGATAAAGTAAGCATTAAAAAAATTATTAAAGTCTCAATATTGACATTAATAATTCTTTCCGCTATGTTTGCAGGTTTATCTCTATATTCTGTACTTAACTACGACAGAATTTATAATGGTGTTTTCGTCAATAGTTTTAATGCAGGTGGTCTAACTCGTGATGAACTTACCAAATCTCTTACTACAAACTTTTCACAATCATTGAAAGATAAGAAAATTACTTTTAAATATAAAGACAAAGAAGAAGAAATATCTTTGAGTGATATAAACTTTAAATATCAAATAGATAAAGCTGTTGAAGATGCTTATAGTGTAGCGAGATCTGGTAATATTTTTAAAAGAGTTTTTGATGTATTTAAGATAGGAAAAGAAAAAATAATTATCGATATGGCCTATTCATATGATAAAGATCAATTGGAAAAATTAATAGACGAACTTAATAAGAACGTATCAGACCCGGTTAAAAACCATGAACTTACTTTTTCAAATGACAAAGTAATTCTAAAAACCGGTCATATAGGAGATGCCATAGACAAAGAAGCCACCTACAAACTTCTTGAAGAATCATTTAAAAAATCTACATTCAAAACCATAGAAGTTCCTTCAATTAAAACCCATCCAGAAAAAATAGATGTTGATAAGGTATATAACGAAATAGTTAGAACTCCGGAAAATGCACAATTTATAGCCGAAGGAAAAACATATAAAATTAAAGATGAAGTTATGGGTAGAAGTATAGATAAATCTGTATTAGCATCAATTATTAATGAACTAGATCAAGTCTATGATACGGAAAAGGTTTTACCTGTAATTTTTACAAAACCTGAGATGACTGCTAGTAAAATTAAAGAAAATCTTTTTAAGGATACGCTGGCATCTTTTAGTACTAAATTTACTACAGGAAACACAAACGATGCAAATAGAGGAGTAAATATAAGACTTTCTGCAGCAAAAATAAATGGAAAACTTTTAGCACCCGGTGAAGTATTTTCATTTAATGATACAGTCGGTGAGAGAACAAAAGAAGCAGGATATAAGGAAGCCCACACATATGTTGCCGGTAAAATTGTGGACGGAATAGGCGGAGGTATATGTCAGGTTTCAACGACACTATATAATGCTGTATTGTTATCGGATCTTGAAGTAGTTAGAAGATCTAATCACCAGTTTACAGTAGGATATGTACCATATGGAAGAGATGCTGCTGTGTCCTTTCCGGACCTTGATTTTAAGTTTAAAAATTCAACAAATTGGCCGCTTAAGATAGTTTGTAATGTTACAAGCAATAATGTTATTAATTTTTCTCTTGTAGGTAAAAACGACACTACTACAAAAGAGGTAATAATTAATACAAAAATAATAAAAACTATAGCACCTACTGTAAAAACTATCCAAGATCCTACAATGAATGAAGGAACTACTGTTGTTTTAAAATCAGGCGGCAACGGATATGTTGTTGATACTTATAAAATTGTTAAAATAGATGGTAAAGAAGTAAAAAATTCAAAAATTCATACAAGCTATTATAACCCTCTTACTCGTGAAGTAAAGGTAGGTACTAAAAAAGTTGCTGCTACAAAAGAAGAACCAAATGCAGCCAAAAAGCCGGCCGCAATAATACAAGATGTTGATGATTCTAATAGTAATCCTCAGCCGTAATTTATAATTAAAATAATCATTTTAAGCCTAGGAACGGTTATCTACAATAAATTCCTAGGCTTTCTTAATACCTAATGTGAATGATTATTAATAAGTATCAATACTTGTTGCATTATTTGATTTTAGTATTTCAGATATGCTTTCTATCTTATCCTCATCTGTTTTCATACTAAAAAGTACTTTTCCGGATTTTATATCTCCTTCATATTGTTTACTTTTATTTTCTGGAATACCTAAATCAACTAATCCTCCTACAATACTACCTGTTACAGCTCCTGAAAGTAATCCTGTGATAGGACCCGCAGCTGCTATAATTCCCAATCCTGGAATAACCATACTACCTGCACCTACAAGCAAACCGGCCAAACCTCCTAAAATTCCACCCGTTACTACACCATCGGATATATTATCATTAACAGCTTGATTTGCTGTATTAGTACCCATAGTGGCTGTTGTTCCTATATCACCCTGTGATACATGCTTTGTAACTATAGATATATCATCTGTCCTTAAACCTCTTCCTTTAATCTCATTTGCTGATTTTTCAGCATTTCTGTAATCATCAAATAAAGCAACTATAGTCTTTGACATTGCATAGCCTCCCATATGATTCATTTTCACAATTATTATTTGTAGAACATTCATTTTTATTCTTTTATTTGTGAATGTTTATAATAGTGTTCTACATTAAATACGTTATCAACCTCATATTATCGCTATTAATTTACTCTTAGAAAGTGTAATTAATTTTTAATATGTTATGGTTATTTTATAGTGTATAATTTAAATATGGTTTATTGTAATATTAAAAGTGCCAAATAGCTATATTTACAAGGAGTGAAATTATGAAGTTAAAGGTACGCTCATTATTAATAAATATACTAATAGCTGCATCACTTATTTTTATCCCTTCCAATTCAAAAGCAGAAGACCAGATAATTAATAATGCTGCAGATAATCTAGTTAGTTTAAAAATTATGCAAGGATATGAAGATGGTGACTTAAGGCTCCAAAATAAAATAAATAGAAGTGAGTTTGTAACACTTGTTGTAAAAATGTTAGGTTATGACAGTGATACTGAGTTAGATAATTTTAAAATATCTTTTAAAGATGTATCCAGTACACATTGGGCGTACAACTATATTAAAGCAGCAGTTAAATATAAGCTGGCATATGGCACAAACGAAAACAAATTTAATCCTGTTAATAATATAACATATGCTGAAGCCTTAACGGTAATGGTGAGAGCTCTTGGATATGAAAGCACACTAAAAGGAGATTGGCCTCAAAATGTTATCAATAAAGCTACAGAATTGGGAATTAATAATAATATAATATTACAGCCTAATACACAAATTAGTAGGGGTGAAATGGCTCTTATAATTGATAACTCTCTTTCAATAGAAACTATTGAATAATCATATATTGTTTTTTTAAGATTAGTGAAATCAATAACATTATTATAAAATGCTATATCACAATATATAAAAATAAATATGTATAAAATTTATACTATACAAAACTCGATTTTATTATGATATAATATGATGTCTTACTTAAAAATAATATTTTGATAAGACATCATATTTTATGAAATTTATATTTTTAAAGGTGAAAATTAATGCAATTTGAAAGTTTTCTTATAATATTGCTTTTATTATTTATTTTTCCCATAATAATATTATTTTCAAATCCTAACGTATTTTTCGCTATAACATCTTTAATAATTTTATTGTCATCATTCAAGAAAATAAATATGATACTTTTTGAAAAAACACATAATGATGATGACAATGTAGATGAAGATAATTTTGAAGAGTTAGAAACAATATCTAATATTGATTTTACAAAACTAATTAAGTATATAAAATTTCTTTGGAATATATTTGCAATAATATTTTTTATATATTGCATATTCTACATTAATAATATATTTCTTAAAGAAATATCCGTTATTGTTATAACCTACAGATTTGTAAAACTCGTTGATATACTCAATATAAAGAACATAGCCAGATCTATACCTCATTTTGAGAAAGTGAGAAGCTTATCATCAATAATAATTAGTACATTATCAATAATAATTATTACCATCGTGTGCTGTAACAAATTTATTAGATTTTGTTTTTAGATATCATCAAATACTTAATTTATGAGGAACTAATAACTTTTATTTTAAAACTCTTGTAGATTAATATTAATTTAATTATAATCTTAATAGGAAAAAATATATATTTTTATAAGATTTTATTCGTTTTAAATTAATATAATTTAATGGAAAAAAATAATAAGTATCTGATAAACAAAATATGCTATAGTAATATTGAATATAATTTAATGATGTTGGAATTATTTTTTATAAAATATTTTCAATTATGGGGTGATTAGTTGAAAAATTTCAAAGGCACTTTACCTAATATTATAACTTTAATAAATCTATCTTTAGGTGTTATAGCTATATTACTCGCTGTAAATGCTGAAAGAGATAATTATAACCAGCTTTTTCAAGCCTCTATGCTTGTCATAATAGCTGCATTAACAGATAGGTTTGATGGAAAAGTCGCTCGTATGCTTGATGTCACCAGCGAGTTAGGTAAAGAGCTTGATTCACTATCTGACTTAATATCCTTTGGAGTTGCACCAATAATAATAGCATGGAAAATTAATGATTACAGCTATCTAGGTATTATAGGATATATAATAGCAGTGCTTTTCCCTGTAGCCGGTGCTTATAGGCTGGCAAGATATAATATAAGTGTTTTTGATAATGTATTTAGGGGAATACCTATTACTATAGCAGGTGCCTTTATATCGATAATTAACCTATATACATGTTTCTCAATGCAACGCAATAATTATTCCCAGATTAATTCAAATATTTTAATTGGAATGGTCGTGGTCCTCTCTTTCCTAATGGTAAGCAAAATAAAATTTAAAAAAATATAATATGAATTATAATTCCCCTGATGATTATTATATAATTAATAACATTACAAAATAATCATCAGGGGAATTTTATTTTTAGAATACATAATTAATAGAATAAACAAACATATAAAAAACACCCTTCATTATTTGAAAGGTGCTCTTCTGGCGGAGAAGCGGGGATTCGAACCCCGGCGCCGGTTGCCCGACCTAACGGTTTAGCAAACCGTCCCCTTCGACCTGCTTGGGTACTTCTCCAAATTGGCGGAGAGAGTGAGATTCGAACTCACGGTAGCCTCACGACTACGCCGGTTTTCAAGACCGGTGCCTTAAACCAACTCGACCATCTCTCCATTAACAAGCGACGAATTATATTTTACATTGAAATTATCATTATGTCAATACTTTTATTGCGATTATTTTAATTATAAATTTTACCATCAAATATATAATAAAGTTTATATTTTATATAACATAAACTTTATTATATATTTTCATATCTCTAATTAACCATTAAATTAATATTTAAAATACTAATTTTACTTGATTATAAAAATATAAACATACTTCAATAATCACAAATTCTTATGGATAAAAGCATCTTTTAAATTACTTTATTATTTCTACAGAGTTAAAATATTTTCTTAACGCTTCAGGAATTATTACTGACCCATCCGCTTGTTGATAATTTTCTAATATGCATGCAGTTGTTCTTCCTATTGCCACCCCTGAACCGTTTAATGTATGAACAAATTCAGGTTTATCTTTTACCGACCTTCTGTACCTTATTCCTGCTCTTCTAGCCTGAAATGATTCAAAGTTACTACATGATGAGATTTCAACATATCTATTATAACTTGGCATCCATACTTCTATATCATATTTCATTGCTGCAGTAAATCCCAAGTCACCTATACAAATTTTAACTACCCTGTATGGTAATCCTAAAATCTGCAACACTTCTTCTGCATCATTTGTTAGTTTTTCAAGTTCATCATATGATGTTTCGGGTGTAGTGAACTTAACTAATTCAACCTTATTAAACTGATGCTGTCTAATAAGACCTCTTGTATCTCTGCCCGCTGCACCTGCTTCAGCTCTAAAACATGCCGAGTAGGCAACATGCTTTATCGGCAGGTCTTTTTCATCAAGTATTTGCTCCCTGTACATATTGGTAACAGGCACTTCCGCTGTTGGAACAAGAAAATATTCCGTGCCGTTTACTTTAAATGAATCTTCTTCAAACTTAGGTAATTGACCTGTACCTATCATACTGTTTCTATGAACCATAAATGGCGGAAAAACCTCTGTATATCCATGTTTATCAACATGAAGATCCAGCATAAAGTTCATTAATGCTCTTTCAAGTCTAGCACCTAATCCTTTATAAAAAGTAAATCTAGCACCAGTAACTTTAGCAGCTGTACTAAAATCCAATATATTTAATTTTTCGCCTATTTCCCAATGTGCTTTAGGTTCAAAATCAAATTTTCTGGGTTCTCCCCATTTTCTTATTTCTACGTTATCTTCATCAGAATCTCCTAAAGGAACACTATCATTAGGAATATTAGGAATAGTAAGCAATATTTTTTCTATTTCATCATCCAATAATCTTACTTTATTATCTAATTCTTTAATTTCATCAGATAAAGCTTTCATTTCTTCCATAAGAGAAGCTACATCTTTGCCTTCTTTTTTATATTGAGGAATGAGCTTTGATGTAACATTCTGTTTATTTTTTAGTTGCTCAACCTTTTGAATTATATCTCTTCTATTTTCATCGATTTTTAAAAAACCTTCGATATCAAAATTTTCTTTTCTTTTTTGTAATGCTTTCTTTAATATTTCCGGATTGTTCCTTATTGCTTTTAAGTCAATCATTATTTCTTATCCCCTTTTATCTTTTATTAATTTTTTATAATTATACTATATTAAACCATATTTATCTATAATAAATACGTTATTATTAATTGTTCTAATCATTACCCAATGTCTTAAGAATCCTCTGAACTTCTTTTATATAACTGGAATCTTTATAATTATCTAATATTTCCTCAAAATCCTTTTTAGCATTAACCTTATCACCGATATTCAAGTATGAATATGCTCTTAGATAATAGCAATCATCTGATAAATAATTATGCTTAGAGAAATTCAAAGAATCACTAAATTTTTGAATCGAATCATAATACGATTTTTGCATATAACTTTTATATCCTTGAATATAAAGCTCTCTTGCAGCTTTATCAAACACATCAAAAGATAATTTATTATACATTTCCTTTCCTATTGAATTAAGATTATTATTATCACAATTATTCAATAGTATATCTGCACTTTTAACATAATTGCCATTATCATATTCCTTTTTAGAAAGTAAAAGCTGATCATACGAATTCATAGTTTCAAGATAGTTTTTTCTTACTTTTTCTATTTCTTCTTTGGATTCTTTCAATTTATTTTTTTCTTCTTCCAACTGTTTTTTTAAATTTTCTATCTCCTTATTTAAATTATTTTTTTCTTCAAGGGCACTATTCAAATTATTTTGATACAGAAGACTTTTCTTTTCCTCATTTGATAATCTACCTTTATAATCATTTAAACTTTTATCAGTTTTCAATTGGCTGTAATATGTTAATAATAGAACTACAAATGCACTGGTAAAAAGAACAACCGCATACAACCAAACAGTCTTCTTTATATTCTTATTATCGCCCAACTTTCTCACACCTTTACATTTAATTTATAATATAAAACATAAAATAAGTAATGGTTTATTAATTTTTTATGGCCTCATTTATAGCTTGTACTTCTTCATCAGATAAGACATACTTTGATTTACCGTTAACAATAGGCTTTGCATAAGTAGAAGAACTATCTCTTGAATATATTCCGCTTATTACAATACCATTATCATTACTGTCTAAAAGAGCAATTGAATAACTTAAATCACTTCCCATATTATCAAATGCGTTATATCTGATAACTCCAACTTTTTGAATGCAATTTATAAGACTATCTTCCATTTCTGATATTCTATTTTCTATATCTTTATTTTTTGAATTTATAAGCTCAGTTCTATCAAGTATAATATTAAGGAGTTCTTCTATGTTTTTATCTCCTTCCAGACTCATAAATCTATTATATTTTCTTTTTAATTTTCTTATCTTAGATCTGTTAGAAATTAATAATATGAGTAATAGTAAATTAAATAATAAATTTATAGAAAAAAAAATTATTATTTCTATATTTATATTTTCCAAAGAGAAACCCATGATCTATCTCCTTTAACTTTCGTATAATAATATTGATGATAATAAATTGTTTCACGTGAAACAATTAAATTTAATTTACTTAATAAAATAATCATTATCTATTTTTTACCAAATTGTTTATTAAGGCCTATTTTCCATTTTAATCGATTTTTTATATCAATAATGATATTATATTAACCTATCTATTTTTTTTGCTTATTTCAGCTTTTATGAGATGGCTTTTTTTCGGACAAATTTTCTACCATCTCTATAATTCTTTCTAATTCTTCCAATGAATAGTATTCAATCATTATTTTTCCTTTTTTATTTTTACCAACAATTTTTACTTTTGTACCTAGAATATTTTTTAATTTTTCTTCTATTTCATCATAATTTTCATCTTTATTATTTTCTTTTTTTTCATTCTTCTTTGATAAATATTTTTTTACTAACTTTTCTGTATCTCTTACATTCAAATTATTTTGTATTATTTCTTCAGCAATCTTTTCCTGTATCTCTTCATCCTCTATAGATAATATTGCTCTTGCATGTCCTGGACTTAAGGATCCATTTATTAAATAATTCTTTATATTATTATTTAAATTTAATAATCTAATAGTGTTTGCTATAGCAGATCTACTTTTTCCAACTATTCCAGCTACTTCATCCTGTGTCATGTTATATTCTTTAATAAGCTTTTCAAAAGCCTCTGCTTCTTCTATTGGATTTAAGTCTTCTCTTTGAATATTTTCTATTAGAGCTATTTCCATTACCTGCTTATTTGATAATTCTTTCATTACAACAGGAACTTTTGTAAGTCCTGCAATTCTCGCAGCTCTCCATCTCCTTTCACCTGCTACTATTCTATATACACCATCTTCATTCTTTACTATTATTGGCTGTACTATTCCATGCTGTTTAATTGATTCTGCAAGTTGTGTAAGTTTTTCATCATCAAAGTATTTTCTAGGTTGTCCTTTATTAGGTTCTATCTCATTAATCTTTAATTCTATTATACCTTTTTCATCATTAGAACTATCATCAATAAGTGCACCTAAACCTTTACCTAAGCCTTTTTTAATCATATTTTACTCATCTCCTCAGTATATTCTATGACTTCTTCGGCTAATTCCAAATAACACTCTGCACCTTTTGACTTTGGATCATATAGTATTATTGGAAGACCAAAACTCGGTGCTTCACTTAACCTCACATTTCTAGGAATTATTGTCCTATAAACTTTATTTTTAAAATACTTTTTCACCTCGTCTACCACTTGAATAGAAAGATTAGTTCTTGCATCAAACATAGTAAGTACTACACCTTCTACATCTAAATTATTATTTAAATGCTTTTGTACAAGCTTTACAGTATTCATTAATTGACTTAATCCTTCTAATGCATAGTATTCACATTGTATAGGTACTAATATTGTATTTGATGCTGTTAGCGAATTAAGAGTTAATAAACCAAGTGAAGGTGGACAATCAATAATTATATAATCATAATCTTTTACTATAGAAGAAATTGCATATTTTAATCTTGTTTCTCTTGACATTAAAGAAACCAACTCTACTTCTGCTCCTGCCAATTGAATATTTGACGGACATAGTTTTAATCCTTCTATAGCCGTATTAACCATAGTTTTATTGATTTCTACATCATTTATCAGTACATCATAAATTGATAATTTTATATTTTTTTTATCCACACCTAAACCACTTGTAGTATTTCCTTGTGGGTCAATATCTATTACCAGTACTTTCTTTCCTTTATATGCAAGACAAGAGCTAAGATTAACTGCAGTTGTAGTCTTACCTACTCCACCTTTTTGGTTTGCTATTGATATAATTTTTGCCAACAACATCACTCCTCTAATATTTAACTCAATATATATATGTTATATCTACTAAACTTTTTTTTCAATATAAATTATATACAATTTAATTATAAAACTAAATTAATTTTAATTTCAAACTTTTTACTATTTCTTTTTTATTTTTTATGATTCTAAAGAAATAAATAAATGTTTCACGTGAAACATTTATTTATTTCTTTTAATATGTTAACCTTCATTAATATTTTTTAACCTTTTTATAATATTTTTTATATTATATTTTCATTTTCATTTTAATATATTAAATTTATTTTAAAAACTTTCCTTTATAAATTATATTAAAATATAATTTATGTTAACCATAGACTTAGAATCAATCTCATTCACTAAAATCAATTTTTTTATTTGTTTTTTATTTTTAAAGTATATTTTATATCAACTCATACATATAATCATATAAACTCATTATCTTTTTTAAATAATATTTTAAAGGAGTAATAACGTGTTAAAGTCAATTTTTACAACATTTATTTTAGTTTTCTTAGCAGAATTAGGTGACAAAACACAACTATCTACTATGATGCTTGCTTCAAAATCAGAATCAATATGGTATGTTTTTTTAGGGTCCTCTGTTGCATTAATATTATCTTCACTTTTAGGTGTTTTCGCAGGCTCTTTATTACATAAATATATTCCTATTTACTACATGCAACTAATTTCAGGTGGAGCTTTCATTCTAATTGGGATATTATTACTGTCGGGTAAAATATAAAAAGCCATTTAAGGCCTTTTATATTTTAATAAAATTAATACTAAAAAATTATTAAATATTTTTTTATATATCAAGGTTTGTAACCATTTTTGCATGTTTTGTTATGAACTCTTTTCTAGGTTCAACCTTGTCCCCCATTAATATTGTAAAAATCTCATCTGCTGCAGCCGCATCATCTAACTCTACTTTCAAAATAGTTCTTCTTGCTGGGTCCATAGTTGTTTCCCATAGCTGTTCCGGATTCATTTCACCTAATCCTTTATATCGTTGTATTGAACATTCTTCCTTTTTCCAGTTTCTTTCTTTTGTTAGTTTTTCTACTTCCTTTTCATTATAAGCATAAAAGAACTCTTTGCCCTTTGAAACTTTAAATAATGGAGGTTGTGCTATATATACATGTCCTGCTTCGACAAGAGGCTTCATATATCTAAAGAAAAATGTAAGCAACAATGTTCTAATATGAGATCCATCAACATCTGCATCGGCCATTATAATTATTTTATGATATCGTAATTTTGTAATATCAAAATCATCACCTATACTAGCACCTAATGCAGTAACAACCGGTAGGAGTTTCTCATTCTCATATACTTTATCTATTCTTGACTTTTCAACATTAAGCATTTTTCCCCATAAAGGCAATATTGCCTGAAACCTTCTGTCTCTTCCCTGCTTTGCTGATCCACCCGCAGAATCTCCCTCAACAATATATATTTCACATAAAGATGCATCTTTCTCCTGGCAATCAGCCAACTTTCCAGGTAAAGTAGTTGTCTCAAGAGCACTCTTTCTTCTTGTTAGCTCTCTTGCTTTCCTAGCTGCTTCACGTGCTCTTGCTGCAGTTAAACACTTCTCTAATATTATCTTTGAAGTTGCAGGATTTTCTTCTAAAAAGTCTGTTAATTTTTCATTAACTACATTTTCTACAAGACTTCTCATCTCACTGTTGCCTAATTTTGTTTTTGTTTGACCTTCAAATTGAGGCTCCTGTATCTTAACACTTATAACAGCTGTCATACCTTCTCTAATGTCTTCGCCTTGCAGATTCTTATCATTTTCTTTTAAAAAATTATATTTTCTCGCATAATCATTAAATACTTTTGTTATGGCAGTCTTAAATCCAGTTAAATGGGTACCTCCTTCAGTTGTTGCAATATTATTTGCAAAACTGAAAATATTCTCAACATAAGTATCGTTAAATTGCAATGCTATTTCTACAATTGATCCGTCTTTATGCCCCTCAATATAAATAGGATTTTTGAAAAGTACTTCTTTATGCCTGTTAGTATATTCAACAAATGAAATAATACCACCTTCATAATGAAGCTTCTGTTCAACTCTTTCTTCAGGCCTGTCATCTATTAAATTAATAGTTATATTTTTATTTAAAAAAGCCAATTCTCTTAACCTATTTAACAATATACCGTAATCAAATACCAACTCATCAAAAATTTCTGGATCCGGTTTAAATGTAGTCATTGTCCCTGTTTTATCCGTACTTCCAATAATCTCTAAATCCGAAACAACTTTTCCTCTCTCATATCTTTGCCTATAAATGTTTCCATCTCTAAAAACTTGAACTTCCATATATTCAGACAGTGCATTTACAACAGATGCTCCAACACCATGCAATCCTCCTGAAACTGAATATCCATCACCGCCAAATTTTCCGCCTGCATGTAAAATTGTATGGACAACTTCCACTGTAGGTATACCCATTTTAGGATGTATTCCTATTGGAATTCCTCTACCGTTATCAATATTTGTAATTGAATTGTCTTTATTTATTATGATTGTAATTTCCGTACAATACCCAGCTAAAGCTTCATCTATACTATTGTCAACTATCTCATAAACTAAATGATGAAGTCCTCTGCTAGAAGTACTTCCAATATACATTCCAGGCCTTTTTCTAACAGCTTCCAATCCTTCTAATACCTGAATCTGATTTTCATCATACGAAGTATTATTTTTATTTAATTCCAGTATTTCATTATCTTCCGATATTCTTTCTTCTTCCAGCATTTTTTCCTCCACACTCTTTACTATTTATGTTTTTAATCCATGAAACAAATAAAATAAATTTAGAATAATATTTTTCCGATTCAAATGTTTTCATTACTTTAAATATAAGAAAATATAAACTTTATTTATATATTTGATATATCATTTATAAATCCGGAACGTTTTTGCAAAGTCACAGACGATATTGGAGAAAGATATATCTTACTTTTTTTATCTATTTCTGTGATTATAAAAGATTTTGGAAGATCTTGGGATATACTTTCAATAAAACCTTCTTCCTCAGCTATTTTTAAAAAATCTTTGGAATCTTTTGAAATTGTTGTTGTTTCTATATCCATAATAGCTATAATATTTTTTAATGGAAGCACTACATCTCCTCCAATGTGTAAAAACATCCTTTTTCCTCCTAATTATAGGATTTATTTTAATATTACTTTAATTTTTATGTATCTATTATCTATTTCTTATATATTTTATATTAAGTATAACCAAAGTGCAAATTTGATTTAATAAAACTTCTTTTTTTAATCTATTTAGAATTATTAACAACTTTTCCACTTTCTATTTTAATAAAACAAGTATCTTTTTCAATTTCTTTGATAAATTCATTTTTATCAGTACATGTTATAAAAGTTTGTATATTTTTTATATTTTCAATTAGGTACTCTCGCCTTCTGCTATCAAGTTCCGACATGACATCGTCTAAAAGCAATATAGGATACTCCCCGCTGCTTTCTTTAATTATCTCCAACTCCGACAGCTTAAGAGAAAGTATTGCCGTACGCTGTTGTCCCTGGGATCCAAACTGCTTTAGGCTTGCCCCATTTATACGAATATCAATATCATCTCTCTGCGGACCAATAAGTGTAGTACCTTTTTGGATTTCTCTATTTCTCTCAGCTTCAAGTCTTTTTATAAAAACACTTTTTATATCATCTTTTTCATAATCAAACTTTATTGACGGTATATATTTTACTTCCAGATTTTCACTGTCATTTGTTATGTTATAATGATATTTATTTGATCTTTTATATAATTCATTTATAAATTTTATTCTTTCTATAATTATTTTAGTTCCGGTTTCAGCAAGACTTTGATTCCATACATCCAAAGTATTTATATTTTCTTTTCTTAAAAAAATTTCTTTGAGTAGATAGTTCCTCTGGTTTAATATTTTAACATACTGTTGTAAATTATAAAAATATGATGGTTTTAATTGACTTAAAGCAATGTCAATAAATCTACGTCTTTCTGATGGACCTTCTTTAATTATTTGCAAGTCTTCAGGTGAAAACATTACAGAATTCAGCTGCCCCATTAGATTTCCAATTTTTTTAATAGGTATATCGTTTATAAGTATACTTTTTCTATCCTTTTGACTGTAGCTTATTTCAATGCTATTGTCTTTTCTTTCTTGCTTACTGAATAATAACTTTATAAAATATTTATCCTCACCATACTTTATAAGCTCATTATCTTTATTTTTCCTGTGAGATCTTCCTGTTGTACATAAATAGATTGCTTCTAAAATATTTGTTTTCCCTTGAGCATTATTTCCGTAAATAACATTAAAGCCATTATTAAAACTGACTTCCAAAAAACTGTAATTCCTATAACTTTTTAAAAACATTCTATCAATATACAAATTTTATCCCCGGCCTATTCCATAATAAAGGTATTTGAAACAATGCATTTTCAAATAAAATATTAATATTACTTATATAAAAATAAAATAATAATTCAATCTAATCTATAATGTACTTTTTATCTTCAACTTCAATAATATCTCCAGGTCTTAATTTTTTGCCTCTTCTTAGTTCTACCTCTCCATTTACCTTAACATCTCCGTTAAAAATTATTTCTTTTGCGTCGGATCCTGAACCTACTATACTAACCCATTTTAAAAATTGATCAAGCTTTATGTATTCAGTATCTATTTTTACTTTTTCCATATTACACCTTCTTTTCTACACATCTCTATTCATTCTTACAGGCAAAATCATATACGCAAATTCACTGCCATCTACGGGAAATATCGTGCTAGGACCTATTTCAGATGTAAAAACAACCTTTACTGTTTCTTCGTCAATTGCTTTTAATGCTTCAATAAAATATTTCGGATTAAAGCCTATCTCCATCTTTCTTCCCTTCATATCCACTCTTATTTCTTCCCTTACTGTACCTAATTCAGTACTTGATGATAAAATAACTTTATCATCCTCAATATTAAATCTAAGTGGATATTTTTTTTCTTCACTTGAAATTAGAGATGCCCTTTCAAGACTCGCTAGAAATTCCTTTTTATCAACCAATATTTCCGTTTCGTAGTCCGAAGGTATTATGCTCTTATAATCCAAATATTCTCCTTCAATTATCCTAGATAATATTTTAACATTATTAATATCAAATAAAACATGATTCTTTGAACTTATTATTTTAATTTCTTCATCTTCAGGATGTAATATTTTTACAATTTCATTCATTGTTTTCCCTGGAACTATAACTTTTATCAAACTGAATTCTTCATCTGAAACTCTTCTTCTTTGAGCCATCCTATATCCGTCTATAGCTACAAAATCAAGTTCTTTTCCATTTGATTCTATGAGTATTCCTTTAAGGACAGGTCTGTTATCGTCAAATCCAACAGCAAATATAGTTTGTCTAATCATATCACGAACAATATTTTGGGTAGTGACAAACATATTTCCGTCTTCAATTAATTGAAGCTCGGGATAGCCGTCCGATGGAATTCCTTTAATTTCAAAATGAGAGTTTTCACACTCTATTATTACTTTTTCTTTATCCTTTACTTCTATGAGTACCTCTGAGTCAGGCAGTTTTCTTACTATGTCCCCCAACATTTTTGAGTTTATTACTACGGAGCCTTCCCTTCTTATATCCGCTTCTAAGGTACACTCTATCCCCATTTCCATATCGTTTCCGGTCATCTTGAAATTATTCGTTGCCTTAATTAGTATTCCTTCAAGTATTTGCATTGTACTTTTTGTCGACACGGCTTTTTGTACTATATTTATTCCATCAAGTAAATTTTCTTTAGAAATAATAACTTTCATCCAACTGCCTCCTTTATAATAAATAATAATTTTTCAGTAATAATAATAATAAGTATTGTTGATTTTGTTAATAACTTCTATAACGTTGATTATAGCCTAAATTTAAGACTGTTAATTAATTGTTGATATCTGTTAATTATTTATCAACAATATAAAGGTCAATTTTTTAATTTTAAGTTGTCCACATTAACTTATACCCATATACACAATTTATGTTGATAAAATTTAAATCAAACTTTAATTATATTAAATACGTTAATTGATATTACATTTAGCAAATCAAAATAACGAATGCTTTTTCAAGACATTAAAAAATAAGAATTACCCATATTAAATACGTTATTGCTCTTAATGTTACATTTAGAATCAAAATAATGAACGCTTTTACTGAACTAATCGTATTTAATATATAGGTAATTTTATTTTCAATATAATCAAATTAAATATATAATAAAATAGTAATTAATTTTATGAACCTTGAATATTCTTTTTTAGTTCCATTATTGCACGTCTTGTTTCTGAATTTGTATCAATGTCTTCAGAAATTTTTTCACATGCATGTATTACTGTTGTGTGGTCTCTGCCACCAAATTCATCACCTATCTTTGGTAGTGACATATCGGTGAGCTCTCTGCACAGATACATCGCTATTTGCCTTGGATAAGATATTTCCCTGTTTCTCTTTTTTGATTTGAACTCATCCACTCTTATGTTATAGTATCGAGCAACTACTTCTTTTATTAAATTACTGTCGATAACTTTTGTTTTGTTGTTGGAGAGCATGTCCTTCAGGGCTTCGGTTGCCAACTCAATGCTTATCTCGCTTTGAGTAAGTGAGGCATAAGCAATTACTCTATTTAATGCACCCTCCAGCTCTCTTATATTTGATGCAATATTATCTGCTATAAAGACCATTATGTCGTTTGGAACGTCCAACATTTCAAGTTGAGCTTTTTTTCTTAATATAGCTATTCTTGTTTCCAGATCCGGAGGTTGTATATCTGCAATAAGTCCCCACTCGAACCTTGAGCGAAGTCGTTCTTCTAAAGTTTTTATTTCTTTAGGAGGCTTATCACTTGATAGAATAATTTGTTTATTAGATTCATATAATGCATTGAAGGTATGGAAAAACTCTTCCTGAGTACGTTCCTTTCCTCCTATAAACTGAATATCATCTATTAGAAGAACATCGATATTCCTGTATTTTGATCTGAATTCTTCGTTCTTGTCATCTTTTATTGCATTAATAAGTTCATTTGTAAACTTTTCCGATGACACATACAATACCTTTTGAGAAGGATTCTGTGTTAAAATGTAGTGGCCTATGGCCTGCATAAGATGTGTTTTACCGAGGCCGACACCCCCGTATAAAAAAAGGGGATTGTAAGCTTTTGCAGGTGTTTCGGCTACTGCCAGCGATGCGGCATGGGCAAAACGATTGCTGTTTCCAACCACAAATGTGTCGAATGTGTATTTAGGATTTAAAACAGAAATTACCTGCTCATCGGAATTACTGCTGCTTTCGACAACATTCCTTTTGACATCTTCCTGTGAAGGGATAAGAATGTTAATTGCATATTCCTTGTATGTCAATTGTTTTACTGCATTTTTTATTAACTTTAAATACCTGCTTTCAAGTATGCCTTTATTAAATTCATCAGGTACACCCAAATTTATTGAGTTTGCTGTTAATGATAAAGGCTCAATGGAGTTTATCCATGTATTAAAGCTTATTTCTGTAAGCTCTGTTTTAAGAAGATCAAGTGTTTTATTCCACAAATCGGTTAACTGGTAACTCATAGTATCCTCCAAACTAAAGAAAAAAATAAAAGGTCGTAAATTTATGTTTCGATCAAATTTCAAGTTGATGAAGAAAAAAAATAAATCATTATGTATAAAATAATAGATTTATTTTTAAAACTATCCAAGGAATAAAATTTAATATTCCGTATACCAAATTGAATTGTAAATTATCTTTTGTAAAATTATTTATAAATTATTGACAGCTTGTGCATAACTATATACACAATTATAAAATATTGAAAAGTCAATAAGCATATTAAATATATCAGACTTTGAATTATTATTCAATAAGATATCCACAAATTTTTTAAGTAAATTAATATTTATCCACAACTAATTTTTTATATACAAAATTGTTTAATATTTTTATAATTTTTGGTTATATATAATTTACTGGAATTAAAAAATATTATAAAATGAAAATACAAAATATAGATTTTGCTTTAATAGTTCATCAATATTTTGTGCAAATAAGCAAGTAGGTATATTTTGTTTAACAGGGTAATAAAAATAGATTCTTGACATGTATTTATAATATAATATATAATTGGTTTGATTTCTTTAAAATATGAATAAATATGAAATATAAATTTAGTATATCTTGTATTTATCGATGTTTTACCGCTTTTATGAAACGGAGGTGTAATATAGATGTTAAGAACCTATCAACCTAAAAATAGACAAAGAAAAAAAGAACACGGTTTTAGAAAGAGAATGCGTACTGCTAACGGAAGAAAAGTTTTAAGAAGACGCAGGTTAAAAGGTAGAAAAGTATTAACAGCTTAAGACCGCAAATTCTGTGGTCTTTTTGTTTAATATACTATAAATTTAGAAATAATTAATAATATATTATATTTATTAGTATTTATTTTACTAATTGGTATTTAATTATTAATATGAGGATAAATTATAGCTTATGGTAAAAACTATTCCTCTTAAAAAAAATCATGAGTTCATGAGGGTTTATAAAAAAGGACGTTTTTATGTTGGCAAGTATATTACTTTATACACCCTCAATAATAATATTGAAAAAAACAGACTTGGAATTACTGTAAGTAAAAAAGTTGGAAAAAGTGTAAAGAGAAACAGGTTAAGAAGGTTGATAAAAGAGAACTACAGGCTGGTCGAAGATAAAGTTAAGCGTGGCTTTGACATAGTATTTGTTGTAAGATCCTCTGAAGATATGCCTGGTTTTTTTGAAATAAAAAAGGAAATGAAATATTTGCTAAAAAAGCTTAATATATTTGAACAGGAGAAATTGGATTGATAAAAAGACTTTTAATATATTTAATAAAATTTTATCAAAAGTATATTTCACCTTTAAAAAGACCGAGCTGTAGATTTTACCCTACCTGTTCACAATATGCTGTAGAATCGATTATGAAATATGGTGCCTTTTTGGGTGGAATAAAATCGGTGAAAAGAATTTTAAAATGTCACCCTTTTCACCCGGGAGGCTATGATCCAGTAAAGTAAGGATAAGGAGTAGTTTATTGATATGTTAGATTTTATTGCAAACCCTTTAGGTCAAATATTGTATTTTATTTATGATACTCTTGCTTTTAAATCATATGGTATTGCTATTATTATATTTACAATATTTGTAAAAATTTTACTTATGCCTTTGATGATCAAGCAATATAATAACATGGCAAAAATGCAGGAATTAGGCCCTAAATTAAAGGAAATACAGATTAAGTACAAAAATGACAAAGAAAAGCTTCAACAGGAAAGTCTTAAGTTATATCAGGAAAACAATTATAACCCTATGGGAGGTTGTTTGCCTTTATTGATTCAAATGCCTATATTATTGGCTTTATGGCAGGTTATTCAAAAGCCTTTAAGGTATATGTTAGGCATTAGCATTGTTGATATTGATAAATTAGCTAATGCTCTAAAATTGTCAACTAATAATGTATATGTTCAAATTGAAATAATAGGAAAATTTTTTAAAGGCGAAATTAGCGGAGCTGAAAATATTTTAAGCGGTGATATGATAGATAAAATAACAACGCTTTCCAGTAGCTTTAGTAATTTTTTGGGATTTAATTTAGGATCGGTCCCCAAGGATTTCAGCAGTAATTATTTGCTCTTATTGATACCGTTTTTGGCAGCTGCGACTACATATATATCATCTAAATTATCGACAAAGTTAACTACTGCACAAAATGATAATCCTATGCAGAATTCCATGTTGTTTATAGGACCCTTGATGACATTATTTTTCTCTTTCTCGTTCCCGGCAGGTATGGGTCTTTATTGGATAGTAGGTGGTATTTTTCAGATTTTTCAACAACTGTTTATTAATAAACTAATGGCAAAAAAGAAGGAGGTTCAGAACGCGTAAATGGCTAATTCTATAGAAAAAACTGCAAAGACAGTACAGGAAGCTGTTTCATTGGCTTTGGAGGAACTTAATCTCAGTGAAGATAAAGTTGATATTGAAGTGCTTGATGAGGGTAATAAAGGTATTTTCGGAATAATTGGAAATAAGATGGCCAAAGTTAGGGTTACTGTTCGTGAGTCAAAGGGAGAAAAGGCCAGAAAGTTTTTGTATGATTTGTTTGAGAAGATGAAGGTTAAGGCTGAAATCGAGCTTGAAGAAAATGATGATGCGGTTACATTAAATATTAAAGGTAATGATATAGGTATTTTAATAGGAAGAAGAGGAGAAACTCTTGATTCTATTCAATATTTGTCAAGCCTTGTTATAAATAAAAACAATGATGATTATAAAAGAGTTATTGTTGATGTGGAAAACTATAGAATGAAAAGGGAAGAAACACTTATAAATCTTGCAAACAGGCTTGCTGACAGGGTTGTAAAATATAGAAAGAATATTACTCTTGAGCCTATGAATCCGTATGAAAGAAGAGTTATACATTCTACACTTCAAAATAATAGCAGCGTTAGAACTTACAGCGTTGGAGATGAACCTAACAGAAAAGTTGTAATTACGATGAAATAGGGATTAATTAATAAATTAAGTCATATATGGAGAAAGTTATAATGTAAGATTAGTAACTTATTTATTTTATTTGGATTATTAATTCTAATAATTAAAGATTTTTATTGGATATTATAAGGCTCAGGAGTGCATCTCTTGAGCCTTTAATTGAGAAGTTTTAATAAGGAGTATAACAATGGAAGATACTATTGTTGCAATATCAACGCCTCCTGGTACGGGAGGAATAGGAATAATAAGGATAAGCGGTGAAAAGTCTTTTGATATAGCTTCAAGAATTTTTAGAGGAGCAAAGGATTTTAAAGATATAAAAACTCATACCATAAATTACGGTAGGATTGTTGATCCCGCAAATAATGAAACACTTGATGAGGTTTTGGTATCTAAGATGAAAAAACCTGCATCTTTTACAAGGGAGGATGTAGTTGAGATAAACTGCCATGGAGGAATAGTTGTATTAAGAAAGATATTAGGGTTGATTGTTAAGGAAGGTGCTCGCATAGCAGAAGCAGGGGAATTTACCAAAAGGGCATTTTTAAATGGCAGAATAGATTTGTCTCAGGCAGAAGCTGTTATTGATCTCATAAATTCAAAAACTGATGCAGGGTCTAAGGCAGCACTTGATCAGTTAGAAGGTAAGCTTTCAAAAAAGCTTAAGGAAGTAAGAGAAAAGCTGATAGAGCTCATTGCTCATATTGAAGTAACTGTTGATTATCCCGAGCATGATATAGAGGAAATAACGGGAGATATGGTATATGAAAGCTTAAAACCTATAAGAAACTTGATTTTTAATATTTCAAACACGTTTGAAAACGGAAGAATGATAAGGGAAGGCTTGAATGTTGTTATTGTAGGAAGACCTAATGTAGGAAAGTCATCCCTTTTAAATGAACTGAGCGGTAAAAACAAGGCTATTGTCACCGATATTCCTGGTACAACAAGGGATATAATTGAAGAATATATAAATATAAACGGTATACCCATAAGGCTTATAGATACTGCAGGTATAAGAGAAACAGAGGATGTAGTTGAGAGGATAGGAGTAGAAAGAGCGAAGAAAGCAGTTGATGAAGCAGATCTTATTTTAGTTATGATAGATGCGGATACCGGTATAATTAACGAGGATATTGAAATATTTAATAATGTCAGGAATAAAAGAAATATTGTAATACTAAATAAGATTGATATATCCAGCAATGAGAAGATAAAGGAAATTGAAGATTATTTTAAGGATTTTAATTTGATTAAAGTATCTATAAAAACAGGCAGTGGAATAGATAAAATTGAAGAAGAATTAACAAGACTCTTTAATAAGGGCAATCTTAGATTAAATGATGAAGTTATACTTACAAATATAAGGCACAAAAATATGATTGACAAATGTATGGAAAGTATCGATAATGCAATTTCCGCTTATGAAGGCGGAATGCCTCTTGATATGATTACCATAGACATAAAGGACGCGGCTTACTATCTCGGACAAATAACCGGAGAATCGGTAAATGAGCAGGTTTTAAACGAAATATTTAAAAGATTTTGTATTGGAAAATAGAAGGGGTTTTAGATATGGATTATGAAGCAGGTTATTATGATATTGTAGTGGTTGGTGCCGGACATGCCGGGTGTGAGGCCGCATTGGCTTCAGCCAGGCTTGGTTGTAAAACCGTTTTGTTTGCAATTAATCTTGACAGTATAGCCAATATGCCATGTAACCCAAGTATAGGCGGTACGGCAAAGGGACATCTTGTAAGAGAAATTGATGCCCTTGGCGGAGAAATGGGCAAAAACACAGATAAAACATTTATACAGTCAAAGATGTTAAACTCAGCTAAGGGACCTGCAGTATTTTCATTGCGGACTCAGGTTGATAGAAGAAGATATCAGATTGAAATGAAACATACTTTGGAAAAACAAGATAATCTGGATATAAAGCAGGCAGAAATAGTTGATCTTCTTTCAGATTTTGGTGAAAATGGAAAAAAAAGAATAATTGGTGTTAAAACTCATACCGGTGCTATTTTTAGATGCAAAGCAGTGGTACTTACTACAGGAACATATTTGAAAGCACGGATTATAATTGGCGATGTAAGCTACAACGGAGGACCTGATGGAATGTTTCCGGCAAATAAGCTTTCTGACAGCTTGAAAGAGCTTGGTCTGGAGATTTTTAGGTTTAAGACAGGAACACCGGCACGATTAAATAGAAGAAGTATAGATTTTTCCAAAATGACAGAACAGCCTGGTGATGAAAGAATTGTACCCTTTTCATTTGAGAATGATAATATTGAAAAAGAGCAGGTATCTTGCTGGCTGACATATACAAATAAAGAAACTCACAGAATAATAAAAGAAAACCTCCATAGATCCCCTTTATATTCCGGTGATATTAAGGGAATAGGACCAAGATATTGTCCTTCAATAGAAGATAAGGTTGTAAGATTTGCGGACAAGGAAAGCCATCAGGTTTTTGTTGAGCCAATGGGTCTTGATACGGAAGAAATGTACCTTCAGGGTATGTCAAGCAGCCTTCCTGAAGATGTTCAAATAAAGATGGTCAGATCTTTACCCGGTCTTGAGAATGCATCTATTATGAGAAGTGCATATGCAATAGAGTACGATTGCATAAATGCGACTCAGCTCAATCTTACATTAGAAGCAAAGGAAGTTGAAGGATTGTATTCGGCAGGTCAGATAAACGGTAGTTCCGGTTATGAAGAGGCTGCGGCTCAGGGTCTTATTGCCGGCATTAATGCAGCTTTAAGTGTGCTGGGTAAAGAGCCCATTATAATAGATAGATCAGAGGGATATATTGGAGTTCTTATTGATGACTTGGTAACAAAAGGTACAAAGGAACCTTATAGGATGATGACTTCAAGGTCGGAATACAGGCTTCTTTTAAGGCAGGACAATGCCGATTTTAGGCTTACTCCAATCGGTTACAAAATTGGGCTTATATCCGATGAGAGATACAATAAATTTAAGGAAAAATGGGATAAGATAAATAAAGAAATAGAGAGGATAGAAAAAAAAGTTATTCCTCCAAGTGAGAAGGTAAATTCATTTCTTGAGAGGATGAACAGCACTCCTATAAAAAGCGGAGCAAAGCTTTCGGACTTGTTACGCCGGCCTGAGCTTAATTATGAATCTCTTTCTGAGATAGATGAAAGAGAGGAAGATTTAAGTTTCGCCGTAAAGGAACAGGTTGAAATATCGATTAAATATGAAGGATATATTAAAAGACAGCTTATGCAGGTTGAACAGTTTAAAAAGCTTGAAAATAGGAAGTTGGACAAGGATATAAACTATTTGGAAATAGATGGACTTAGGCTTGAAGCAAGGCAGAAACTAAACAGCATTAAGCCTGATTCAATAGGACAGGCTTCAAGAATAACAGGAGTTTCTCCTGCCGATATATCTGTTCTTTTGGTTTATATGGAGCAAAGAAACAGAGATAAAAGGAGCAATGATAAAGATGAGTAAAGATTTAGTAGATATGCTAATAGAAGGATCCAAGGAGTTTTCTGTTTTATTAAATGAAAGGCAAATAGATAAACTCATTAAATATAAGGATATTTTGAAAGAATGGAACCAAAAAATAAATCTAACGGCTATTGAAGATGATAAAGAAATAATAATAAAGCATTTTATTGATTCGCTTAGCATTATTCCATATTTAGAAAATAAAGATATAAGGTTTATTGATGTTGGAACAGGTGGAGGATTTCCGGGTATACCCGTTAAAATAGCCTATGATAAAATAAATGTTACACTCCTTGATTCTCTTGATAAGAGGATAAAGTTTTTAAATAATGTTATAAGTGAAATGGATCTTAAAGAAATAAGAGCATGCCATGGAAGAGCAGAGGATTTCGGTATGATGGAAGAAAACAGAGAAAAATACGATGTTGCTGCCGCAAGAGCAGTAGCTAATCTTCCTGTTCTTCTTGAGTATTGTCTTCCTTTTGTTAAGGTAGGAGGGACTTTTATTGCAATGAAGGGAAGCAGTACGGAAGAGGTTGATTCTTCTAAAAAAGCACTTGATGTGTTGGGCGGTAAAATTGAAGAGATAATAAATTTAAATCTTCCGTTTTCCGAAGCCACAAGAAATATAATAATAGTAAAAAAAATAAAAACTACTCCAAAAAAATATCCCAGAAAAGCGGGAAAACCTTCTAAAGAGCCTATTTTATAGTTCTTGACTTTTTAGCATGAAAAAATTCAATTTTTTTCACTGATTTTTCAATTTTTTTCACAACTTTTATAAAGAATTACTTTATAATCTATATAATATGTGCAAATAAGACTGGCATTTAGAATGGGAGTATATAACAAATTTTTATCGGGACAATGGGGTATTTTGATTTATTATTGTTTAGTTTAATTTAAATTTATTTACAGGAGGGGACAAAATGAAATTTAGAAAAATTATTGCATCGGTATTATCATTATCTGTATTCTTATCTAGCACAAGTATGAGTATAGTATCCTTTGCAGCAGGAAAAGAAGGCAGAATGAAAAATTATAAAGTTCATTTAAAAGCAGCTACTATTGAAAACGGTATAGAAAATCCAAAGAGAAAAACCGCTGAAAAAAACTTCAATAGCAAAGCCTCAAAAGAAAGCAGTCCATACATAATTTCTTTTACAGGACCTATAACAGGAGAAATGAAAAAGAATGTTACAAAAATGGGAGTTAAATTACTTGATTATATACCTAAATACTCCTTTTTATCTTTTATGAAAAGTGATATAGCAGAAAAAATAAAAGAAATTGAATGTGTAGCTGAAGTTATACCATATTTGGATGAATACAAAATTGATCCTGAACTTATGGAAGAAATAAATAACAGTAATGATAAGGGTCTAGAAGAGGAAGTAAACGTAGCAATCAGTACATTTGATATGGATTGCAGTGATGTTATAAAAGCGGTTAATAAGGATGGAATATCAGAAATAAGCGAAAAAGGCCAGCTTAAAAAAGTAAAAATAAAACGTAAATCAGTTATAGATATATCAAAAATTAAATCTGTAAAATTTATTGAGAAGCAGCACGAGTTTGAATTACATAATGATGTTGCGAGAGGTATAATGGGCTTTGAATCATCACAAAACATGTCTTATGAAGGAGAAGGACAAATAGTTTGCGTTGCGGATACAGGACTTGATAAAGGGAATCCGGGTCTTAAAAATAATACCATACATAGTGACTTTGCCGGAAGAGTAAATAAGATCATCGATAAAAACGGTAAGGATGGGTCAGATTCAAACGGACATGGAACCCATGTTTCTGGTTCTGTTCTTGGAAATGGACAAATGTCCAATGGAAAAATTAAAGGAACTGCACCGAAGGCGAATCTTATAATGCAGGATATTTGTCCTGATGCAAGTAAATCCGTATATTTTAATGAAACACTTTATGAATTGCTTGATGAGGCTTATAATAATGGTGCAAGAATTCATACAAACTCTTGGGGATCGGCAACAAAAGGGGCATATACAAGTACTTCTGCAGATGTGGACCGTTTTATGTGGGATCACAAAGATATGGTGGTGTTATTTTCTGCAGGAAATAATGGGGAAGATGGCGGATGTACAGTCGGTTCACCAGGAACAGCTAAAAATTGTATAACAGTAGGAGCCTCAGAGAACTTCAAGCCTTATATGGAATTGTCAACATCCGATAATCCTGGTGAAAGAGCAAATTTTTCAAGTTATGGATGTGTAGATGGAAGAATAAAACCCGATGTAGTAGCTCCAGGAAGTTCTATATTGTCTACAAGATCCATGCTTAATTCTGAATCCAATGAATATTATACATATATGAGCGGGACTTCTATGTCTACTCCGCTTACAGCAGGTACAGTTGCAGTTATACGTGAATATTTGCAAAAGAATAAACTTTTGGAGCTGTTTGACCTGCGGGGCAATAAAATGTTGCAGTTATACGTGAATATTTGCAAAAGAATAAAGGAATTGCAAATCCAAGCTCTGCTTTGATTAAAGCTTTATTGATAAACGGTTCTTTGGATAAAGGATATACGAATGAAATGGGCTGGGGAAAAGTAAGTGTATATGATTCATTATACTCTACAAAAATAATAGACCAGGATTCATCATTAAATACAAATGAGAGTAGAACATATGAATCCAGTTGTTATGTTAATGATACCGATAAACCTCTTAAGGTTACTTTAGTATGGACTGATTACCCGGGAACCTCTACTTCTCCAAATTCTCTTGTTAATGATTTGGATTTAAAGATAATATCTCCTGATAGAAAAGTTGTTTACAACGGTAATGACTTTACAGCACCTTATGATTCTGAATACGATAGGATAAACAATGTTGAAAATGTAATAATAGATTATCCCGAAAAAGGTATGTATAAGATAGTAGTGTCGGGTTATAATGTTTCATACGGACCACAGCCCTATGCGTTGGTTGCTTCTTATGACTTTTTTAGTACACCTAAAAATGTTAAGGCTTCACCCCATTTAAATTCCATAAAGGTAAGCTGGGATAGGGTTCCGGGTGCAACAGGCTATGATATTTCAGTTGACGGAAGAATAATAGAATTGACTGATACAAGCTACACACACAGAAATCTTAAACAAAATACACAGCATTCATATAAAGTAAGAGCAAAAAGCGGTAATAAGATAGGAGATTGGAGTAATGAAATATCGGTTTTTACTGTTTTGGATACTCCAATTCTTTCAGGCGAGGTAGAAACCAATATTATTAATCTTAAATGGCAGCCTATCGAAGAAGCAGAATACTATGAGATTTTTTTTGAAGGAAGTTTGATGGCGGAAACAACAGACACAAGTTATAATTTATCGATAATTGAACCAAAATCTACATTTAATTTTTTAGTTAGAGCAAGAACAGATACTAACTCAAGTTTACCGTCAAATAATCTTACAATTACCACATTGGATTGTGGACTTAATACAAAGGCTTCAATGAATGAAGCAAGAATGAATTTTGATTCATTGGCATCAAAAAACGGTAAGGTTTATGTTTTTGGAGGTATCAATGATTCTCAAAACTACTTAAATTCAGTTGAGGAATATGATCCGAAAAATAATATTTGGTTAAGAAAAGAATCAATGTCAGTTGAAAGAACAGGAGTGGCAGCTGTTGAAGCAAGTAATGGAAAAATTTATGTTATAGGTGGTTATAACGGTTCATATCTTAATACAGTTGAAGAATATGACCCGTCAACAGGTTTGTGGACGGTAAAAGCCCCTATGATTACACCAAGAAGTGATTTAGGTGCTGTGTATGTAGACGGAAAGATATATGCTATAGGCGGTAAAAATGAAAAATCTTTAGATACGGTAGAAGTATATGATCCTATAACTGATAAATGGACTGAGGCAGAAAAAATGCCTACAGCTCGCAGCAATTTTGGAATAACTGTAAAGGACGGATCTGTTTTAGTATTAGGTGGTGTAAATGGAACAACAAGTTTGAAAACAGTTGAAGAATATAGTCCTGCTTTAAACAAATGGACAGTTAAGAAGAATTTAAATAAATGGAATTCAGATTTTTCATTATCAGAGATCGATGGCACTCTTTTCTTAGCAGGTGGAAAAAACTCCGATAAAATTGAGGAGTATGATGTGCTAACAGGGTTAACAACGGAAAGAATAACTTTGCCGACATCTTTATATGGACATTCGTCAGTAGTGGTTGATGGAAAGCTTCTTATAATTGGTGGTAATAACGGTTCTAAATGTCAAAATAAAGTATTTTGTTATGATACTTTTGGAGGCAGATGGAATAAAGAAAATGATATGAATTATCAAAGATCTTTCTTTTCATCGGCAGTAGTAAATGGAAAAATATATGTATTTGGTGGTTTTGGAGGACAAAACTATAATCTTAAAAAACTTAATACAGTAGAAGAATACGATCCTTCAAGCGATACATGGACGCTATGTCCGAATATGCCGGCAGCAAGAATATGTTCATCAGCTGCTGCAGTAAATGATAAAATATATGTTTCGGGAGGCAGTGATAATCAATCTGTGGATGGAGTTAGTGAGGTCTATGATACCATGTATGAATATGATACTGTAAATAAGACATGGACAAATAAAAGTAAAATGCCCGAGAAAAGATTTAGACATGAAGCTGTTGAATTAAACGGATATATATATATAATTGGAGGACAAAAATTAGTTAATAATAAAATATCACTGGCAGAAGATATTTTAAGATATGATCCTAAAAACGATAAGTGGGATATTTTGGGTAAAATGAATATACCCAGGTATAATCACTCTGTTGGTGTGGCAAACGGTAAGATATATGCTTTTGGTGGTCAGGTAGATATAGTGACAACAATAGATTCCATAGAGGAGTATGATCCTGCAACAAATAAATGGAGTGTTAAAAATCCAATGCCGTATAAGGATAGTCAGTTTGGTATATTCAGCTTAAATAACAAGATATATGTTATAGGAAGCTCAAGGGAAAATTTCTTAGAATATGATCCTATAACAGAAACATGGGTGAGAAAAGGAAGTTATGCTTATAATGATGCTCACAGACATAAAATTGTGTATTTAAACAATAAGATTTATGCATTAGGAGGAATGAGTTACTATACTATTCCAATTGTATTAAATACTGTATATACAAGTGATGATTTTGTAACTGCATTCACCATAGGAAGTGATGTTATGGAACCAAGGTCGGGTAAAAGATCTGTACCTTTAACAATAAACAATGTTCCTACAGATGGTATTTATAGAGCTGAGGCAGAGATATCATATGACCCGAATAAGATCACAGTAAGTAATGTAACACCGGGACAAACAGTTCCCTATGGATGTAATTTTACTTATAATGTTGATAACAGTGTTGGAAAAGTTAAAATAACATTTACCGGAAATATGCAATCACAGTCATTGATTAAAACAAACGGAGTATTTGCTGATGTTGAGTTTGATGTGTCAGATAACGTAAATGAAATTGGAAGCATACCTCTTACTTTTGAAAAAGACAATTGTAAAATTTATAAGTCACCTGATTTCCAATATGATGGGATTAAGCTCAATAACGGTTCTATTGATATATTTGTATATGGTGATGTTGATGGGAATTCAATTGTTTCAATGGATGACGTTCAAATAATTAAAGATCATATATTAGGCTTAACATCCGATTTGTCATATGACCAGTATGGACAATTAGCTGCTGATGTAGATGGTAATGGATTGGTAAACACAATAGATGTGGCATATGTTATTAAATTTGTTCAGGGCAAAATAGATAAATTCCCTATACAGCAGTAGTATATTGAAAAATTATAATAAGTGAACCGTTAAAAAGCTGGCAGCAACTACTTCTCTGCCAGCTTTATTTTATCCTTAATTTCATTATATATTTTGTCTGTATCTTTATAGTATTTTAATGATTCGTTATAGTAATTTATTGCTAATTTTCTATTGTTTTCTGTATTTTCTAGATCAGATAATAACAAATATACATTACCAAGTTTATAATTAATTTCAGCATATTTATTTGGAAAATTTTCAAAAGAATAATATTTTAAGCATTCAGTATATTCTTTTATACTTTTAAGGAGGTTATCCTTCTTGTTTTCAAAATTTGAAAGTATTTTATATGCTTCGCCCAAATCTTTTTTTAAGTTGGTATAAAATTCAGGATATATTTCCTGGGTAAAGACTTTTATTGCAGTAGAGCAAATATCTATAGCTTTATTAGCATTTTCTACGGGTTTTTCACCGAGGCTTGCCAAATAGACCAGATATGTCGATAAAAATGATAGATTATATGCATGATGTAAGGGTTCGCTTTCTAATGAAAATACTTTTAGGGATTCTTCACAGCAATTTATTGCTTTGTTGAGGGTTTCAATATCTTCGAGCTGTGTAGCTTTTATATAATAAGCATATGACATTTCTGTTAATGCTCTTGCATAATCCATTGGATATTTCTCTAATGTATAAACCTTTAATGAATTTTCAAAAGAATTTAAAGATTTTTCAATATACTCATTGGAATATTGAGAAACTGCCATTCTAGTATATATGGTTGCATAAAGTAATTGTGCATTAGCATGATATATAGGATATTGGTCAATGGTGTAAATCTTTACCGTTTCATCAAGAGCATTGAGGGATTTTTTTATGTTTTCGTCACGATTTGAATAGGATGAAAATTTTAAGTAAATTTGTGATAAATTGTTTTGAATATAGGCAAAGCTTTCAGGCGATTTATCTATGCTGAAATATTCAAGAGATTCATTCAATAAATTGATTGCACTTTCAAATGTTTCGGTATTTGGTTGAATTGACGCAATATCTCCATAAACCGAACCAATATAAAATTTGATTTGGGCATGTTCAAAGGGATCATTGATTTTAGTTGCATACTTTAAAGCATCATAAAAATTAATCAATGATTTAATAAGATATTCAGCATTACCTGTAGTATAATATGCTGAATTAAAAATAAGACCTCGTATTTTTTTAATTTCTATATAATGCGTTGATGTTTTTTCACCGTTATATGTGCTAAAAGAAGAATTATTTGCTTCAAGTGCTTTTATTAAAAATTCATTGTTTTCTTTAAAAACAGAAAGAGTATAATATGAAAATGACCGTAGAAGCTGGACATAGGAATAATCAAGGGCATTAGTTTCCTTATCATACAGGCTTAATGCCTCATTTAAGGCATCTAATGATTTATTTATATTCTCTTCGGTATTACGGATCCTGAACAAATTAATATATGCATTTCCAAGGTGTTTGTAAGCATTTGCTCTTGCAATTGAATTGCTTTTACCCTGTGTTTTATCCAAAACTTCCTCAAATATGGATATTGCTTTAAGTGTATTTTCTTCTTTATTTGCAAATAGTGCAAGATTGATATAACAGTAACCCATATTTGTCATTGTAATAGCATATTCATTAATATTATTTTTACTGGATATTTTTTGTAGTATTTTTTCATAACTGCGAATAGCACCTAGATAATTATTCTCTGTAAAAAGCTTGTTGGCGGATTCTATTTCTTTATTTATACTGCTTGATTTATCATCCTTATAAAGCAATGTTGCAATTATATTTGGTCCTGCAGTGAGAACATTATTATACCCGGATACTGAAATGAAGGAACCGTTTTTGCTTTTGAAACAAACGGTTTTTTCTTTTTCCAAAATATCTATTTTGAGGTCAAGACTTTCGCTAATAATGCTTGCAGGAGCATATATACTGCTTTTTATTATTGAAACCGGGACAGGAAGATTAACATTTTTTCCATTAATCTGTGCAACATTATCATTTATTTTAAATGTAACTTTATTGGTGCTTTTAACACATGTAACCGATTTTGATGTGAAATCCCAATTAACATTATAACCAAAAATTTCATACATTTCTCTTATTGGCAGCAGTATATCTTCTTTTTCCTTTATAGGTGCTGTTGTAAATTGAACTGAAACATCATTTATTTTTACATTGTATTCTTGTGGAGCAGCATGTACAGAGGTTATCTTAAAAATACAAAAAAGAATGATAAGTACAAGGGATTTTCTTTCAAAACATTTCAACAGTTACTCACTTCCTTGTACAATTAATATTGTATTAAATCAGTGACCGAAGCCACTGTTCGACCCATTAAAATTCATTGTTAACATAACACTTCAAACTTCATTCTTTTCTAAACATCAAGCACATCATCCGGCTTCAC
>Ga0208695_1000625_pt1 | contig 36133 bp, 39 predicted proteins | sample AD_UKC111_MetaG_FD_184449 | JGI IMG/M metagenome (GOLD analysis project Ga0208695, IMG submission 184449) | Active sludge microbial communities of municipal wastewater-treating anaerobic digesters from Hong Kong - AD_UKC111_MetaG (SPAdes)... | ecosystem: Engineered > Bioreactor > Anaerobic >...
AGCACGTTCATTTTACCCTTGATAATTTCACAGGCGAAGCTTTATCATCATCAAGGCGAAATTTAAAGCAATTTTACTTAATTCTACGAAACATTGTGCTTTTATTTCATTTTTAGTTTACAGAGCCAGTTTATTTATTAACAATAAAATTATATTATGGAAAATTATTTAAAACAACTTGTATAGAATTTTCCAATGCTTGAAGCTTTATCTATCAATATTTCTTATTTAAAACTTAAAGCCTTGTGTTTTCAACAATTTAACATTATATAAAAAATGGGTTATCAGCCTGTATTAAAATCTTAATTGAATAAATATATATCATATGTTAAAATACAATTATTCTTGAAATTTGGAATTTGCTTATTTATCCAAAGGTGAAGGTGTAATTATGAGATATGTCTATATGGACAATGGAGCAACCTCATATCCCAAGGCTCCCGGTGTCGCTGAAAGTATGTCGGATTATATTTTAAATATTGGAACAAATATAAATCGCGGAGCCTACGAGTCTTCATACAGGGCTGAGCATACCGTATATGAAACAAGGGAGCTCTTATGTGAACTCTTCTCGTTCAACAAGCCGGAAAATGTGGTATTTACCAAAAATATAACAGAAAGCCTGAATGTTCTCATAAAATGCCTCTTGAAGGAAAAGGACCATGTTATAGTGTCTTCAATGGAGCACAACGCTGTCATGAGGCCCCTGAATGCCCTTAAAAATATTGAATATACCAAGGTTTTGTGCAGTGAAAAAGGGGAACTGAATGTTGAGGATGTTGAAAAGGCAATTAGAGAAAATACCAGGGCCATAATCATGACCCATGCATCAAATGTATGCGGCAGCATTTTAGATTTGGAAAAAGTGGGACAAGTATGCAAGAAACATAAGCTTTTCTTCATAATCGACAGCGCCCAGACGGCAGGTTTTTTGGATGTTGACATCAATAAATTGAATGCTGATGCCATCGGATTCACAGGTCATAAAAGTTTACTGGGCCCCCAGGGCATAGGCGGCTTTATCGTAAACGACAGAATGAACAGCCAAATGACAAGCTTTATCGAAGGAGGTACCGGCAGCTTGTCGGATACCGAAATGCAGCCTGACTATATGCCTGACAAGTTCGAAGCAGGCACCCTGAATATTCCGGGTATATACGGACTGAATTCTGCCTTGAAATATATATTGAATCACGGGGTCAGCAATATCCGTGAAAAGGAAATTTTTCTCATGAGCAGGTTCTTGGAAGGCCTCAACAACATAAACAGCATTAAACTGTTAGGAAGGGATACAAGCAAGGACAGGACAGGCATATTTTCCATTGACTTTATCAATAAGGATAACGGCCTTGTTTCCTACGAGCTTTGCAAGGAATACGGCATTATGACAAGAAGCGGCATGCACTGCGCCCCTTCTGCCCATAAAACCCTTGGAACTTTTCCTAAAGGAACCGTGCGTTTTTCCCTAAGCCATTTTACAAGCATTGAAGATATAGATTATACAATCGACTGCATCAATAAGATAGCCAATAAAGGAAGGTAGCTTATGGAATTCAATCAATTGGAGAGTTTTATCAATGTAGTTAAGTTTAACTCTTTCTCCCTGGCTGCAAAAGAGCTTTACACGACTCAGCCCACAATAAGCAATAATATTAAGAATTTGGAAAAAGAACTGAATACCACTCTTTTGGACAGAAACAGCAAAACAATAAGCTTGACCGATTCAGGCAGGCTCTTTTACAGGTATGCGGTTGAGCTTGTCAACATAAGGGACAAGGCCAAGTTTGCCATAGCAGAGCATGACTGCAAGGTTGAAGGTGTTATAGAATTATGTGCCAGCTCCATACCGGAAGAATATGTTCTGCCTTACATAATCAAGGATTTTTTGAAAAAATATCCCAAGGTTTCTTTCTCCGTAACCCATAAGGATTCAAAAAAAGTAATCGATGATATTTTGGCGGGAAAGCTAAACTACGGAATCGTAGGCGCAAAGTATTACTCGGAAGTATTGGAATACATTGATTTTTATGAAGATGAGCTTGTTTTGTGCGTGCCTGTGAGTGAAAAATACCCCTGGACCCAGGATGAACTCCCGGATATTAAAACCTTGTTTTCGGAAAAATTCATTTTCAGAAAACCCGGCTCCGGAACCAGGCGCTTAATCGAAGAAAGACTGGGAGAAAAGGGAGTCGATTTGGATGATTTAAACATAGTTTCCTATATTGACAGCAATGAAATGATTAAAAAGATGATCGAGCTTGGATTGGGCATAAGCTTTATGTCAAGAATAGCAGTAAAAAACGAAGTTGATTTAAAACTTATCAAGGCATTGAGTATTAAAGATTTAAATTTAAAAAGAAATTTTTACTTTGTTTACAACAAAAACAGGACCCTGCCCCCTTTGGTGGAAACTTTTAAAAATTTCTTGATATCTTGGAAATACTAATCGAGGAGGTGTAAGCATGCCATCGGATGAAATAAAATTAACCCAAATGACTCAAAGCGCAGGTTGAGCCGCAAAAATAGGTCCTGACCTCCTGGCACAAGTTTTGTGCCATATAAACTATGATACTGACGAAAACCTCCTTGTAGGAATGACTACTTCGGATGACGCATCAGTATATAAGATAACCGAAGATCTTGCCCTGGTCCAGACCCTTGATTTTTTTACCCCTGTTTTGGATGACCCCTACCTTTATGGCCAAATAGCAGCAGCCAATTCATTGAGCGATGTTTATGCCATGGGAGGAGAACCCAAGCTTGCAATGAATATTGCATGTTTCCCTAAAGACCTGCCCAAAGAGGTCATTAAGCAAATCCTCCTCGGGAGCCATGATAAGGTAAAAGAAGCAAATGCCCTGGTGATCGGAGGCCATACGGTAGAAGATAAGGAACCCAAATTCGGCTTGTCCGTAACAGGCTTCATTCATCCAAAAGATGTTGTTACCAACTGCAATGCAAAACCCGGCGATGTTTTAATCCTTACAAAACCCTTGGGATTAGGTATATTAAATACGGGTATAAAGGCCGGGTTAGTCAGCCAAGAGGGTTATAATACAGCTGTCTTTGTCATGACTCAGTTAAACAAGTTTTCTAAAGATGCTATGATGAAGGTTGGGGTGAACAGCTGTACCGACATAACCGGATTCGGCCTTCTGGGCCATGCTTATGAAATGGCCGAAGGAAGTGATGTTACGATAAAACTTTTCTCCTCTTCCGTACCTGTAATTGAGGAAGCCATATCCCTGGCAAGGATGGGTATAATTCCGGCCGGAGCTTACAGAAATATGGAATATGTAAAAAAACAGGTCGAGGTTTCAGATAAGACAGCCCAGGAAATTATCGACTGCATGTGTGATCCTCAAACCTCGGGCGGGCTCTTGATATCTGTAGAAAAAAGCAAGGCGGACCTGCTTCTTAATGAGCTTAAAAACTCTCCCACCCCCTATGGCTTGGTTGGTGAAGTTACAGAAAGGCAAGATTGCAGAATAATCGTTGAATAAAGAATCCGTAGATCTTATCTACGGATTTTGCTTTTTATTCCTGGGTTTCCTCTTCCCGGACCGAATCGTCCATATCCAGTTCACTTGAAATAAGGACATCATTCTCCCACTTTCCTTCTTCAATTGTTCCGTCTATGTAGTATATAACTCCCGAGCCATGTTTTTTTCCGTTCTTGAAAGATCCCACATACTTATTCCCGTTTGCGTACGTGTAGGTTCCCAGGCCTTCTTTCATTCCATTTACAAATTCTCCTTCATACTTGTCTCCGTTGGCATATGTGCTTGTTCCGTGGCCGTTTATGAAATCATCCTTGAATTCACCTTCATAAACATATTTGCCAGGCACGGTAAATTTGCCCATTCCGTCCTGTTTATTTTCTTTAAATTCCCCCTCGTAAACATCGCCATTGGCATAGGTATAGATGCCGTAGCCATCCATCATGCCGTTTTTCATTTGTCCTTCATAGACAAACTTATTTGGCGAGGTTAATTTTCCGTGACCGTTAGGCTTATTGTCTTTAAATTCACCTTCATATATGTCCCCGTTTGCATAGGTATAAAGGCCGTAACCGTCCATCATACCGTTTTTCATTTCCCCTTCATAAACATCACCATTGGGATATACTACTTTCACCCTATTCTTGCTGATAACTTCCTCAGCATCCTGTGAATCTGATTCATTTATCGGACCTGGGCCTTCAAGACCGGTTTCATTCTCTATAATGTTTTCATCAGGATTATCAATACTGCCTTCCATATCCGTCATTTCACCAGGATCATCACTGATTTGGTTTGAAATATAATCTTCATCTCCCTCATTTTTTTCAAGTCTTGAACAAGATGATCCTAAAATTAACATAATCAAAAAAACAATTGCAAGAGTCTTATTCATTCCTGCCTCCATGCCAACCCCTGTTTTACATTTTTATTATTGCCGGCTGAGGCAAAAATAATGATAGCAGTATTTTTCAGTATTGTTAAATCATGTCAGTTTCTCGGATCTCCTGCTTTCTTAGGCTTATAAAAGTCAGAACCATGTTAAGAATCCCAAGCATCGTAAAAATTATCAATGCCATGTTATTGGAACCGGTTAAATCGTATGCGTAATTAATTACGGGAGTTCCAAGGGAAATACCCGCCGAAACCAAGGCAGATGCTATGCCTATGATATCGCTTAAGTATTCATCCCCTGCCAGGGCTGATGTAAACAAGGGCAGTAAAACGGAAAGGGCACTTAGGGAAATACCAAACAAGACAGCAAACAGCCATGCTACTGTTTTACTATTTACAATAAGCAAAAGTATTGAGCTGATAACAAAGGACACCAGGCAAATACCGACTGCAGCCCTGATGCCAATTTTGTCATATACGGCACCGACAGAAATTTTGGCCATACCCATGATAAACAAGACTCCACCCAATACCTGGGATGCGAATATTTCATCAAATCCCCTGTCCATCAAATGTGAAGGCAAAACATTGAGCCAGGGTGCTATTAAGAATGCCATCAAAAATATTGCTATGAGGCCTAAAATAACCCTTTTCTCTTTTAAAACCTGGCCTGTTGTTTTTCTTTTATTGCATGTTCCTTCTTCATTAAAGCTTTCATAGTGCTCATTGGGATTTTCTTTTACGAACAAAGCGATTGGAATTATCAGGATGATTAATATAATGAAAGTTAGCAAATATGATTGTTTAAAACCGTAAGCAGCTATGATATGGCCTATGACAGGGCTCATGACGGATCCACCGAAGCCGGTTCCTGCGGAAATCAAACCTAGGATGGTCCCCCTGTTTTCGGTAAACCAGCTGTTTATAAGAAGTGAAAATACAAGCATGTTTGTGTATGTATAACCCAAACCATGCAAAAATGCTCCCAGGTAAAAGTGCATGAGCTTAGTTGAATTATAATATACAAAAAAGGCCGATGCACAGAAAAAGGCCCCCAAGATTACAATTTTTCTTATTCCTAAAGTCCTGTACAGTTTTACAAAAGCTAAATTGGCAAATATGGTGATTATGTAAATTATACTGAAAACTATCGAAAATTCGGCTCTTGTAAAACCATAGAAATTAGTTACGGGAACCACATACAAGCTGCCTGTATTAACTGCAAGGCCTACGTAAAAAAATGCAATAATAAAACATACCAGAGCTACCACATAGCCATAGTAAAATTTTTTATTCATGCTTCCCAATCCCTTAATATTTTAAAATTCAATGGACTGATTGTTGATATCAACCAGGTACTTTCTGCATGTCCCCTGGAACCTGTTTATTACCAGGTCTTCAATATCTTTCATGGCTTCATAGAGAGATGACCCTTCCTCATAATCAAAGCCCACCAGTTGAAAGAAAACATGGGTGCTGTCAAGAGTAACTTTCCCCAACTCACTTTGCCTCCAAAGCCATTTATTGGTTTGAACAATGTTGCCGCTTGTGAATATCAGCTCATTTTCATCTACATCTTCATATTCCTGGCAGCCAAAGGGCAAAAAAACATCTCCCTTTCTGCTGTATCGTACTTCCAGGTCCTCATGGATATCCTTTAAATCATGTCCCCCCAAGGATATTCCCTTTTCTATAGCCACGGCATTGCATAAGTCAACTAAGGCATTTATGAGGGGAAGTTGGCCGCCTTTTACTATTCTTTTGAACATGGCTTCCACGGATGGAGGGTATTTATTGGGATTTATGCCGGATTTCTTCACAACTTCCCTGTACAATTTCACATTCTTCAATTCCCTTATTTCTTCAGCCTTTACTGTCTCTCTCATCTTTGCTTCGGCTCTTCTTAACCTTTCCTCATCCTCAGGTCTTGTTTCCGAATTTACTATATTGTTTCCTATCAATATTCCGAATCTTATGTTGGGATCCAGTTCGAAGACGGATTTATCAACCGTATATTTCATATTATTGCTCCTTTCGATTAACCAAAAATCATTTACTGGGCAAGAGCCTTCTTTATTACCTTCTCTTTTGGTATTTTTTGAATGAGTCCCGTTTCCAAAAGCTTGGGGCTGCTGATATATTTCTCGAAAAGCTTAAAGGACCTTGCATAATATACACCGTCACATATCCTTTCATCCATGGTATAACCTATCTCGCAGCATTTTTTAATAACTACCTGGTCATTTTCCACAACAGGAAGCTTTACTGTCTTCCCTAATGCCGCAAATAAGCCGGTGGTCCCAAAATCATAAAGATGGTGATAGATGTACTGGGTATCTATTGACTTTAAGTAAGTGAAAAACATGCTGGTATGAAAGGGACTTGCATCAATGATGCTCTTGGGAAGCATGTTGTACTTATCTGCAGTTTTTAGAATCCTGACTAAAAGCTTTTTCACGAAGCCGGGCATTGACATTACCATTTCTGCCAGCTTGTCAGTATCATTATTATCTTCCGATAAGGCCTTAGCTATATTAGTATCTATGATTTCAGCAATTTCAAAAATATTCTCCTTGCCCGTAAATTCAAATTTTACCGTTGTTTCTTCCCCGTCATCCCTGAATGAGCGTTTAACAGCCATGGAAACATATATCTTGTTTCTTTGGTAAATCTGATTATTCATCACAAACCTGTTGAGCTGGGGCCTTTCTGCTATAACCCTCACATAAGCTGCTATAAAAACATGCATGTAACTGAAATTATAGCCTTCTCTCTTTTTTTCCAAAATATATTTATCAATACTCTCAGCAGGAAAAATCTGCTTAGAAAAATTTTGTGCATCACTTCTCTTTTCCATTACGTAAGGAATAATTTTAACGAATGGGTTTAAATCTTTAACCAAATACCCGTCACTTCTCTTCATATCAGCCCTCCATAATCACCGAAATTTTGCAGGATACTATGAAAATCCTCCAAGCAATGCAACTTAATCGAAGAATATCACATTTCAACATGGGTATCAATGTTTTTTTGGAAATATCATAGTCATGAATATATTTTACTATAAGTCAGGAAATTTGTAAATCAAGAGAAATTCATATTGACACATAAATACCTTAATGTTAATATTATGTTATACGATATATCGCAATGCATAATATATTTTCAAGGAGTGATATTATGCCTTATGAAAGCGGTCCAATGACCGAAGCCATGTACTATGTGCTGCTGTCTTTGCTTCGTCCTAACCATGGTTATCAGCTAATGAATGAAATTGAAAAGGTATCAAAGGGAAGAATAAAAATGGGACCCGGAACCTTGTACGGCGTTCTCACAAGGCTTTTAAAGGATAAATTAATCATAGTTGTCAATGATGACGGCAGAAGAAAGACCTATTCTATTACCGAAGACGGAAGAAAAGCCCTTGAAATTGAATATGAGAGATTAATCAGTATGGTTAATGACGGAAAAATTATAATGGAGGACCGGGATGAGTAAATCAGTCAAAAAATTTATGCCTGGAGACCTGTGGGATTTTGGTAAAAATGAAAGCTGGTTTTCGGATATGGCTTTAAAAGGCCTGCATTTACAAAGTATAGGCAGCTGGTTTGCTGTATTTGAAAAAGGCCAGCCCCAAAAAACCAAATATAGGATTGAAGTACTGGAAGAAAGCCCCTCTCAGGAGCAGCTTGAATTATACAGGGAATGCGGCTGGGATTTGGTTGCAAACAAACAGATGTTCTATGTTTTTTCCTCACCTGAAGAATTAAACGCTCCGGAGCTTCAAACAGATCCTATGGAACAGGGCTTTACCTTTAAGATGATTGACAGGCAGCTAAAAAAGAATATGATAGCAATTTCCCTATTATTTTTATCATTTTTACTTTCACAATTTCACCTGTCTTTTCAGGATGAACCATATTTATTTTTAATAAAACAACGTGCTTTTACCCTGGTAGCGATAATAGTTCCATATATCTATATTTTTATTGAATCAATCAGGGGGTATCTTGCAGTAAAAAAAACCAGGGGCTCCCTCCTTATGGGCATACCAATTAACCATAAGAGGAAATGGAAGCTTTCTTACATAATTTCAGTTATAATTCATGTTTATTTGATTGGATTGATAGCATTATTATTTATTACTCCCTTCTATGCTGTAATGCGAAGGGAGACCTATACCTATAAAACTGTTGAAGATATTCCTGTTATAAGCATATATGATATTGAAAAGGGCCCTGTCTATGATTATTCCCATTCTATCGACTATGATTGGAGCCTGGTTTCTCCGGTCCAATATATAATCTATGAAGACGGTTATATAGAGGGTCAAATGCAGGGTGATTTCAGCGGTGCATATTTTAAGACAAGCATACAAACCAGGTATTATGAGCTTGCATTAAGAGGAATTTCCGAGGGACTTTTAAATGACTTGATTCATCGTTATTACCGTCATTACGAAGAAAAACTCATTGAGATTGAAAACGAGAGATTTGACCGCCTCTATGCTGCCTCCGGTGAGGGAAATAAATTGATTTTCGCAAGCTTTGACAATAAGGTTATATATATCAAATATTCAGGGAAGGCAGACTTGGATTACATAATTTCATTGATAGAAAAAAAGTATAATCTATAGTTTACGCTTATGTCCACTTATAAAAAAATGGCGCATTTCTGCGCCATTATTGTTATTATTTATATTCTTTCATCAGCTTTTCAAATACAGGCAAGGCCTTCACGCATTTTTCGGTTTCTACGCAATATGACAGCCTTATGTGGGTGTCGGTTCCAAAACCTGCCCCCGGTACCACCAGGACATCATGTTCTTTTGCCTTCTTGGAAAATTCCTCGGAATCTCCGTCCGGTGCCTCGATGAACAGGTAAAATGCACCATCGGGTTTTGCAACCTTGTAACCCATCCTCGTAAGACCATCATAGAGTATGTCCCTGTTTTTCCTGTAAGCTTCTATATTTGGTTTTACGTCAATGCACCTTTCAATAACAAGCTGAAAGAGGGTAGGAGCACATACATAGCCCAGGGCTCTCGCAGCCCCTCCAACGGCTGCCATTACGACTTCCTTTTCTTTACATTTATCGTTAACCAAAACATACCCTATACGCTCCCCGGGCAGGGATAATGATTTGGACCATGAATAACAAATGATTGTATTGTCATAGTAATCGGGAATAAAAGCCGGAGGTTCATCATTATAAACCAATTCCCTGTAAGGCTCGTCGGAAATCAAATATATGGTTTTATCAAGTTCTTCCTGCATTTCCATGAGATAATCCGACAAGGCCTTTATTTCTTCCTTTGTGTAGACTACTCCCGAAGGGTTGTTGGGGGAATTTATAAGAATTGCCTTGGTATTCCTGTTAACAGCTTCTTTGATTCCATCCATGTTAAGCCTCATATCATTTCGGCTTGGAACCAGTCTCATCCTTGCACCCTGTCCTTCTATAAAGACTTTATATTCAGGGAAATAAGGAGCTAAAACTATTATCTCGTCTTCAGGAGAGGCGGTCAAGGCCCTGAATGTGATGCATAAAGAAGCTGCAGCTCCGCAAGTTAAAAATAAATCATTTGGTGAATACTCCCTCTTGAATCTCTTGTTTAAATTCCCGGCAATTGCCTTCCTGCAGCTTAAATGTCCCTGGGATGTGCTGTAACCGTGATAGACCATGGGGTCATTATTCTTCACAATGTCAATGATTGCTTCTTCAACTTCCTTTGGAGCCGGTACACTGGGATTTCCCAAGCTGAAATCTAAAACGTTTTCCGCTCCGATGACTTCAGCCCTTTGTAAGCCATAGGCAAAGAGCTCCCTGATGACGGACCTTTGTGTACCTAATTTAATCATTTCTTGTGATAACATAAAATCCTCCAAAAATTTATATTGTTTTTCCCTTCTCTTATATTACCATATCAATGGAAAAAAGTAAACGTTATAAACTTTCATTTTCTTTTCTGCATAATCGACAAAAGAATAAAGGCCCCACCCGCTAAAGCTAAGAAGAAATACATAAACAATTGAAAGGGCCCTCCCCCAAAACTGCTTAAGGGAAAAGGTCCTTCAATTATCTTCATATACCTTTCATAGGAGCCATGTATGATCCAATACAATACTACAGGACTTAGGCAAATTCCGATACCGATATATAACAATATCTTTGACAGATTGAAGACACTTCTTTTCATTTTATTCCTTCAGATTTATGGTTGCATAATCTCATTCAAGATTGCCTTGTTTCTTTCAACTGATAAGTTGTAGCTCAGCCAGCTGTCTTCCCTCATATTGTAGATTTCCCTTATATCTTCCAGGTAATTCAATGCTTTTGTTCTTGTCAATATCTGAACCTTGCTGTCAGCCAACCTTGCTATTTGAGGCAGGGTGTCCTGGGACAAGGTCAATAAATAATCGATATCAATTTCTTCCGCCTGGCCGCTAAAATACATGTCAACATTTCTTTTGGCGATGATTTCATCAATCCTTACAAGATTTAATGTCAGGTAAAATGCAAGCCCGAGAGCGGCATATACGGCAAATATATTGAAATTGTGCCTGATAATGTAGGTTAAAGTAGCTATCAGACCTAAAGCTTCAAAAAAGAGGAATATATATACAAGGACTCTCAACCTTGTGAAGCCGTAGGCACCGTCGTAAAGATACATCCTGTAATATGAGGATACCAGCAATATCCCCGTAACCAGGCACAGGTAAATGAGCATAAGCCGGGTAAATAAGGCCCACTTGTTTTTATCCTCATAAATTTTGTCTCTTAACAAGTAGCTTGTAAGCAGTATTAAACCTATATTCAATAAACTCAGGAATACAAGCTCAAAGAATCCTCGTCTGGCATATTCCGAATATGTGAGCCCATATGGCAGAGTCCCCCCGGAAAACAAATATTTAAACTGAATTGCAATAAATATAGTGTAGATCACCAGTATGGATGTCAATAATATGTTCAATACGACTAAATCCCCCTTAAAGCGGCTTAAATTATCATTCTTATAAGAAATCATGTCCGCTAAGCTGTCCTCATTTTTAAAGACCGAGTATAAATGGCCGAATAAGTATAAGCCTGCAAAGGTTCCGACTATAATTTTGGGAATGTTAACCTCTTCAAACAATTTTTTTAACCATTTATTAAAAACCATGAAGCTGTTGTTAAAGACCAAATCGGCCTGTGACAACATGGTTACAAGAAATATGACGGCCGGAACGGTAATTGCTATTCCCAACAAGATCCTTCTGGCAAGGATATTCTTATCTTTGTTCTGCCGCCTTTCAGCCATCCATTTAAAGGGAACCATAAAATTGATGACAGGCTCGAAAATATTAACCAGGGTTTTTAAAACATCAAGTATTTTTAATTTCATTACATTTATGTTGTTCCCCAGCAGTAAAAACATGATACTATACAAAAATACAAGAGCCAAAAAATTTGTGGGCATCATCATGTAGTTAGCGCTTATAAAATTGTTCAATGCAATGATGAACATGGGAACCAGCATGAATAATCCCTTTAAGTTGACCCATCCTTTGTTGTTCAGGCCAATGTAATATAACATGGCGGATTGAATTACAAAGAACGTTGGTATACCTATACCGGGAGGGCTGTCGGCAAGTATCAGATAAATAAATGACAAGGCTGAAATAATGCCGTAAACGGACAAGCTAACTTTAATTTTCTTCTCCATCTTCTTCCTCCCTATATTCAAGAATGTCTCCAGGTTGGCAATTAAGAGCCTTGCAGATCTCATCCAGGGTTGAAAACCGTATTGCCTTTGCCTTGTTATTCTTAAGTATCGAAAGATTGGCAGGAGTGATATTTATTTTTTCAGCCAATTCCATCAGGCCTATCTTTCTTTTAGCCATCATTACATCAAGCTGTACAATTATAGCCACATTATCCCTCCTAAACCGTTAAGTCGTTTTCATCTTTATAATAGATGGATTGCTTGAATAAATCCTTTAAGGTCAGGCATAACAAGCAAGCCACAACAAATATCACTATTATGACAATAGTTGAAATCGTAGGCATAACAAACATTTTTACCAGATAGATAAGAGCAATGCCTAAACAGGCAAGAGCAATTTTTCTTAAACAGGATACATTGGCATGTATGAAAGGGTTGCCCTTGAGCAAGGTTTTAAATATGACCTTAAGCTGCCACAAAATGTATACGCAGGTCAAACCTGATGTCAAGAGGATTATCTTTACAAACAGGGCTTGGGAATCACCTATTCCAAAATAAAGGTAGAGCCAGTTTGATGAAAAAGGAACCAGCATACAGCAAATTATTGCCGTAATAAAAAGAATATCGATGCTTATTTTAGTCATGTAATGAACAATACTCTTCTGATACATAAAATCCTCCATAGAATTATTATCATATTTTCATTATAGCAGGTATTTTATGTATGTCAATATTTTTTTATTGATTAACGATATATTTTTATCGACAAATAAAAAAGCATTATTTGACTGAGTCAAATAATGCCGATGATTAAATTATTCTTAATTATGTCATTCTGAGGGCTTTTGCTCGAAGAATCCATAAGATCCTTCGCTGTCGCTCAGGATGACAGCTGGTATCATTCTAAGTGCTTCAAACCGAAGAATCCCATGAGTTCCTTCGCTGTCGCTCAGGATGAAATGTTGTTCTCAGTATGACAAAGCAAGCTATATGAAGCTAAGCTGCTGGTTTCTGTCGAGGATTTTCTTAATGAAGGTCTTCCTGTGTATTTGGCAGGGCCCGTATTCAAGAAGGGCTTCTATATGTACCTTGGTGCCGTAACCTTTGTTCTTGTCAAATTTATATTGAGGATACAATTTATGCATTTCATCCATCTGCCTGTCCCTGGTTACCTTGGCCACTATGGATGCAGCTGCTATTCCGTGACATCTTGCATCTCCATGGATTATGTTTAATTGAGGTATGGCAATATTGAGCTTTTCTGCATCAACTAGGATATAATCCGGAACTATTTTCTTTCCTTCCTTATCCCTTAAGTTTTCTACAGCTTGTACCATTGCAAGCTTTGTGGCATTCTTTACATTGTATTCATCAACCTGGGTCCAGTCCAATTCCCCTATCCCCCAGGCCAAAGCAGCATCCAGAATTATGTCGTACAAGACTTCTCTTTTTTTGGGAGTAAGCTGTTTGGAATCATTGACACCTTCGATAAGCAAGCCCTTGGGCATGATAATTGCACAGGTTACAAGGCTGCCTGCCAAGCATCCTCTCCCTACTTCATCAATGCATGCTATGTAATTATATCCCTTGTCCCAAAGGTCCTGTTCTATTTTAAGCATCATGAATTCTCCTCGGATCTTCCAGGCTTATCCTGCCCAGCCTGCCTGCCCTGAAGTCCCTAAGCAACAAATTTGCAACTCTTAAGTAGTCAATGTCGCTCTTATTTATATAAAAGCCTTTTTTGTGGGCTATGTTGTCCAAAATATCCAGGGGTTTTTCCCCTGCCTCTATACCGTATTTTTCAAGTATGGCCCTTTCTTTTCCCATTTCCTGCATCCTGAGGACAAATTTCAGGGCAATTTCCTCCAGCACCAGGACATCATCCTTAATTGCCCCTGTAAAAGCGAGGTTCAATGCGCATTCTTCATCATCAAACTTAGGCCACAAGATTCCGGGAGTATCCAATAAATCAATACCACCCTGCAGGCGGATCCACTGCTTGCCCTTTGTAATTCCGGGCATGTTTCCGGTTTTTGCGCTTTTCTTTTTGGCCAGGGAATTAATAAGGGTTGATTTGCCCACATTGGGAATGCCCACAACCATTGCTCTTATGGTTTTGTTCAATAATCCCCTTTTTTTGTATCTTTCAATGATATCCTTTGTGGCATCCCCTATGGCCTTGTTTAATTTATTTAATTCCCTGTTGTTTGTTGAATTATATAGGACGGCTGACCAGCCCCTGGCCTTGTAGTGGTCTTCCCACAGCTTATTAATCCCGGGGTCTGCCAAATCATATTTATTTAACACTATCAGCCTTTTCTTATCCCTGAACAAGCTGTCTAAGTCAGGATTTTTGCTGCTGTATGGAATCCTTGCATCCACCACCTCGATGATTAAATCGACTAATTTAATATTTTCCTTCAGGAGTTCCTTTGTTTTTTTCATATGTCCGGGATACCAGTTAATATTCATATATACCTCTCATTGGTGCACATTTTTATTCATGATGGGCAGGTCTCATAAATTAAGACAAAAATTGAGGACTAACGTCCTCAATTAAATTAATATTGTCTTGATTCTTTAACTTTTGTAGCCTTACCTGTTCTTTCTCTCAAATAGAACAAACGAGCACGTCTTACTTTACCTTTTCTTACCACTTCAATTTTTTCTATCTTAGGTGAATGAATAGGGAAGGTTCTTTCAACTCCGACTCCGTAAGAAATTTTTCTCACGGTAAAAGTTGCCCTGTTGCTTTCGCCTTGTTTTTTAATTACGATACCTTCAAATATCTGAATTCTTTCCCTGTTTCCTTCTTTTACCTTTACATGAACCTTTATGGTATCTCCAACATCAAAAGGTGTTACTTCCTTAATTTGTTCATTTTCTATAACTTTTATCAAGTCCATTCCTATACCTCCCTTCATTTAAGTCTACTTTGCAGTTCAGAGGACCAGGTATAATCAGTTGATTATAGCACACGGATTATTGCCTATACAAGCTTTATTTGAATTTTTTTGCTAATTCCTCGTACTTTTCAATTATACTCCTGTCCTTTATCATATCCGGCCGTCTTTTTAAAGTAATTTCTATAGCTTTAAAAAGGCGCCACTCTTCAATATTTTTGTGATGACCGGACAACAATATTTCAGGTACATCCATACCTTCGTAGCTTTCCGGTCTTGTGTACTGGGGATATTCCAAGAGATTTTGGCTGTGGGATTCTTCCTTCGCAGATTCATCCGACCCCAAAACTCCTTTAAGCAGCCTTCCTACAGCATCAACTATCACCAGGGCAGGCAGCTCTCCGCTTGTTAAAACATAATCCCCAACGGATATTTCCTCATCGACATACTTGTCGATAATCCTTTGGTCTATACCTTCATAATGTCCCGGAATCAGTATTATATGCTCTTTGCTTGATAATTCTTTTGCCTTGCTTTGATTAAACAAAGAGCCTTTTGGTGATAAATATATTACATATGAATTATGTCTTTTGATGGAATCCAAAGCTCTGAACATAGGTTCCGGCTTCAACAGCATGCCCGGACCGCCGCCATAAGGATAATCATCCACTCTTTTATGCTTATCTTCGGAATAATCCCTCAAGAGCACGTACTCAAGCTCAAACAACTTGTTTTCCACGGCCCTGCCGATTATCCCGTTGCTTCTGTAAACTTCAATCAATTCCGGAAATAAAGTTATTATCTCAAACCTCATTCAAGCAACCCTTCGATAACATTTATTATCATTTTTTTTTCTTGAACGTCGACTGATTTAACAACACCCTTGACAGCGGGTATTAAAAATTTCCTGTCCTTGCTTTTTACTTCATATACATCGTTGGCTCCGGTTTGATAGATTTCGGAAATCTTCCCCATATGCTCACCCTCGGTGGAGTACACATCCATTCCCTCCAAATCGAACAGATAGTAGGAATCTTCGGGAAGCTCTCTCAACTGGTCTTCAAGTATGGATATGTAGGTGTCCTTAAATTTTTCTGCCGTATCCATATCATCAATAGCTTCCAGTTTAAGATAAACCATCCCTTTTTGGTACCACACATCATAGATGGTGCGCTTCTTATGGTCTTTTTCCGTGTAGACATATTTTAGTTCCTGGAATCTTTCCAAATCATCGGTCATTGGTATGCACTTCACATAACCTTTGACCCCGTGGGTTTTAACTATTTTGCCAACTTTAATATAATCCATCATCTTGCCTCAATAAGGTTATTGAATTATTTCGACAATAACTCTCTTGTTATCCTTTGTGGCAGCAGCTTTTACAACGGTTCTTATCGCCTTTGCTATTCTGCCTTGTTTTCCGATAACTTTACCCATATCATCGGGAGCTACTTTCAATTCAATTATCAGTGATTGACTGCCTTCTACTTCATTGACTTCCACCATGTCGGGATTGTCAACAAGTGATTTTGCTATATATTCTACTAATTCACCCATGATATCACCTCTTACTTGTTTTCATCTCTTTTTTCATAGATTCCGTTATTTTTGAAAAGCATGTTAACGGTATCTGTTGGTTTTGCACCGTTATTCAGCCATTTAATCGCACTTTCGTCGTTGATTTTCACAACCTTCGGATCCGATACAGGATTGTAATATCCTATTTCTTCGATGAAACGACCATCTCTGGGAGAACGTGAATCTGCAACTACTATTCTGTAGAAAGGTTTCTTTTTGGAACCCATTCTTTTTAATCTGATTTTTACTGACATTCTGTCACCTCCTTGTAATTAATGTGTGGGGTTACATTTTATTATCCCCGTATTTTATATGAAAAAGGAAAATTCCTATTTCCAGCTCTTAGAAAGGCAGTTTAAATCCGCCCATACCGCCGAAGCCGCCTTTCTTCTTCCCTGCACCCAGTGCCTGGAATTTTTTCATCATTTTTTTCATCTCTTCATACTGCTTTAATAAAGCATTGACTCTTTGTACCGATGTCCCGCTTCCGGCTGCTATCCTTTTTCTTCTGCTGCCGTTTATAATTGAAGGGTTCATCCTTTCCTTCTTAGTCATGGATTGAATGATGGCTTCGGTATATACCAATTCTTTTTCATCAATTTTTAGGCCCTTCAGCTTTTTCTTGCCTCCTATACCCGGAACCATTTCCAGGATTTCATCCAATGGGCCCATGTTTTTCATCTGCTGAAGCTGGGCCAGGAAGTCTTCCAAATTGAAGTCTTGGGTTTTTAGCTTCTTTTGAAGCTCTAAGGCCTGTTTTTCATCAAAAGCATCCTGGGCTTTTTCTATAATTGAAAGGACATCACCCATACCCAAGATTCTGGATGCCATCCTGTCCGGATGAAATGTTTCAAGCTGGTCCATTTTCTCCCCTACAGACACAAACTTGATAGGCTTATCCACTACTTTTCTTATGGACAGGGCAGCTCCTCCCCTTGCGTCTCCATCAACCTTGGTAAGGATTACTCCGGTGATATCCAGGTAAGAGTTGAAGGTTTCCGCAACCTTTACCGCATCCTGGCCTGTCATTGCATCCACCAGCAAGAGTATTTCATGAGGTTTGACGGTTTCTTTTATTTCAACCAATTCATCCATCAATTCTTCATCTATGTGAAGTCTTCCTGCCGTATCTAATATTACCACGTCGTTGCCCTGCTTCATGGCATGGCTCATGGCTTCCCTGGCGATTTTTACGGGAGAGACCTTATCCCCCATTTCGAATACTGGAACCCCTACGCTTTCTCCAACCACCTTAAGCTGCTTGATTGCAGCAGGCCTGTAAATGTCGCAGGCCACCAACAAGGGCCTCCTGCCTTCCTTTTTAAGCTTCCTTGCAAGTTTTCCGGTGGCGGTGGTTTTCCCTGCTCCCTGAAGACCGCACATCATAAAGTAACTTATGCCGTTTGAGTTGAAGTTCAGCCTGCTTTCGCCCCGGCCCATTATTTCCGTCAATTCTTCATGGACTATTTTTACCACCTGTTGGCCTGGTGTCAAGCTTTCCATTACTTCGGTTCCCAGGGACCTTTCTTTTACGCTGTTAATGAAGGCTTTCACAACCTTAAAGTTAACATCAGCCTCAAGAAGGGACATCTTGATTTCTTTCATGGCAAGGTCAATGTCCTTTTCGGTTAATTTCCCCTTGCCTCTCAGCTTTTTCAATGCATTCTGCAGTTTATCGGATAAATTTTCAAACATTTTTAACCCTCATTAATTATTTTTGCGGCTTCATGTTTTATTTTTTCAACGATGTCTTTATACTTTTCATCATTTATCCCTGAAGATAAATTTATGATGTTTTCCACTGCCTGGCTGTATTTAATATACTTGTCATGAAGCTTTATCTTCTCCTCATAGGCTTCGAGGTTTTTTTCGGCTCTTTTTAAGGCATCATGGACTCCCTGCCTGCTGATGTTCATTTCTTCGGCTATTTCTGACAAGCTGTAATCCAAATTATAATACATGTCTATTATGTTGGCCTGGTTTTCTTTCAGCAAATTACCATAGTAGTCATACAGGATGCTATAGATAAAATTTTTCTCCGACATCTCAACCTCTGTAAAGTATTTTGCTTGACAGTGCATTTTACCGCATCCGGATGATTTTGTCAATAGTTTTTTATCATAAAGCTAAACAGTAAATGGATATTAACACCGGATCGTAAAAAAATAATAAAAATATCAAGCGAACATTTGCAGGACACGATAATAATTCTTAGCGAATGAAGGTTAAAAATCCGTTTAACAGCTTGCGTTGTTTGAGCGGAGCGAGTTCGCAAGCTGTAGGATTTTTAGCCGGAATGAGCTTTAGAATTATTCGTGTCCGAAACCGTGAGCGGATATTTTTATTATTTTTATTTTTTATGTTAAACCTTTATTCAAAAATAGCATTCACGAATTCTTGGGGGTCAAAATCCTGTAGGTCGTCTATGCCTTCTCCAACACCCACATACTTAATAGGTATCTTAAGCTCATTAACAATGGGGAAGACTATGCCCCCCTTTGCAGTCCCGTCCAGTTTGGTCAATATCAAACCGTTAATATTGCATGCCTCTTTAAACATCTTGGCTTGAACGATACCGTTTTGACCTGTAGTGGCATCAATTACCAGGTAAACATCAATGTGGGCTTCGCTGAACTCCTTGTCAATTATCTTAAAGATTTTGCTGAGCTCCTTCATGAGGTTTTGCTTGTTGTGAAGCCTGCCTGCCGTATCACATATCAATATGTCCGCTTTCCTTGCCTTGGCTGCCTGTATTGCGTCAAAAACTACAGCTCCCGGGTCTGAGCCTTGTTCCGAGGCTATAATATCTACATCTGCCCTCCGGCACCATTCCTTGAGCTGGTCCACGGCTGCAGCCCTGAAGGTATCCGCGGCAGCCACAATAACCTTTTTGCCGGACTGCTTCAACCTGTATGCAATTTTTCCAATGGAGGTAGTTTTCCCCACTCCATTTACCCCTACAATCAGGATTACCCTTTGCTTGTCGCTTGCCTCGGGACTTTCATTTTCCTTGAGCAGGTTTACAAGGTATTCTTTGATTATAGCTTTAATTTCCAGGCTGTCTTCTAATTTTCTCTCCTTTGTTTCTTCCTTGATGTATTCGATAATGTCCATAGTCGTTTCAACACCCATGTCGGATGTTATCAGTATTTCTTCCAATTCGTCAAGGAAGACGTCATCTATTTTTTTATGTTGAAAAATGACACTCTCGATTTGTTGGGTAAGACTTTTCTTGGTCTTGGTCAACCCTTCTTTAAGTTTTGCAAAAAAACTTTTATTCTCCTTATTCATTGCTTCCTCCCTAAGTTATTGGGGTTAAATTGCATCTGCCAATTTCAGAGATACTATTTTTGTAACACCCTTTTCTTCCATAGTTGCCCCGTATAAGGTATCCGCATATTCCATGGTCCCTTTTCTGTGGGTTATAACGATGAATTGGGTCTCCTTTGAAAATTCCTTTAAATATTGAGAAAACCTGTAAATATTCAAATCATCAAGAGATGATTCTATTTCATCCAACACGCAGAAAGGAGTGGGCTTTGTTTTTAATATTGCAAACAATAGGGCAATGGCTGTAAGCGCCTTTTCGCCTCCGGATAGCAAGGATAATTTGCTTAATTTTTTGCCCGGGGGCTGAACCGTGATTTCTATGTTGCTGTTTAAGGCATCTTCTTCATTTTCCAAATATATGTCCCCGTTGCCTCCATTGAACAGCTTCCTGAATACTTCACCGAATTTTGCCCTTATGCTGGAGAATTCCTCCAGGAATTTATCCTTCATTTGAATTTCAAGCTCCTTAATCACCTGATTCAGGTGGTCAATGGCATCTGTCAGGTCTTTTTGCTGGTTTGTCAAAAATTCATATCTTTTTTTGACCTCCTTGTATTCTTCAATGGAGTCCAAGTTTACATTCCCTAATTCTTTCAGGGCCTTTTTGCATGAATTGACTTCACTGTAAAGTTTCGTCTGGCTTATGCTGTCATCCTTGTATTTAAGCGCCATGGCATAGTTTATTTCATAGTCTTCCCATAGTTTTGCCGAAATATCTTCTAATTTTGTGCTTTCCCTTTCAATTTTTACGTTCAACTTGATTTCATCGTCAAGAATTTCGGTTATAAGCTTGTTTGACTCATTTATCTTGCCTTGGTATTCGTAAATTTCATCCTGGCTGTTTCTGAGAATTTCTTTTGCTTTGGCATAGTTTTCGTTGATTGCCTTTATTTCTTCTTCTAAAACACCTGCTTTACCTGCATATTCATCGATTGCCTCCCGGGCTGCCTTAATCTCCCTGTCAAGGCCGGACAAACTTTCTTCCTTAAGTTTCCTTGCCTCATTGTTTCTTTCGATTTCCATATGACTGTTCTTGATTTTTTCTTCTATAAGCCTGATATTTTGAATGATTCCTGAAACCTGGTCCCTTTGCATGGAAATAGTATTGTTGTATTCATCATGTTTTACCTTATAGGAATCATTTTGTTCTATAGCCTTTTCGATTGCCTTTTCCTTTTCTTCGATAAAGGATTTCAGCTTTTCCGTTTCCTTGTTCAGTAAAACTACATCCTCCTCATGTTTTTCCTTTTCCTTCCGGATGAATTCAATTTCTTCCCTATATTTGACGATGGCCGACAGAGTTTTTTCGTTTTGCTCCGACAGCATCCTTATTTTGGACCTGTTCATCTCATAACGGGTATTTTTTTCACCGATGATATTTTTGATTTCTTCAGTTAAAGAGTTGTATTCCGTAATTTTTTCATTCACTGTCTTCAGCGAATCATTCTTTTCTTTTATTTTTTGAGACAAGTCTTCCAGATGAACTTTTAATTCTTCAATTTCCCTCTTTCTTCCCAAGAGACCCAGGCTTGCGTTAATATGGCCGCCTGTAACCGAGCCGCCCGGATTTATAACCTCTCCCTGGAGAGTGACAATTTTGACGCTATTACCTAATTTTCTTGATATTCTAAAGCCGTTTTCAAGCTTGTCCACAATGATAATCCTTCCCAGGAGGTTTTTAATTACTCCCTGGAATTTTGGACTTGTTTTAACCAACTTGTCTGCCGTGTCAATAACACACTTTTCCTTAAGCACATCACTTTCGGCCTGGTTCAAAGTCCTTTCCGAAAGCAGGTTGATGGGAAGAAAAGTAACCCTCCCTATTTTCTTTTCTTTCAAATATTCTATGATTGCTTCAGCTTCAGAGTCAGTGTTTACTATAATATTCTGTACTGCTGACCCCAAGGCCATTTCCACGGCGGTTTCATATTCTTTTTCCGTCCTTATGACATCAGCCACCGTACCCAATATGGTCTTTAATACCGGCTCCTTGTCCTTGTTGTTCATCAGGGTCTTTACGCTTTTATAGTAGCCCTCGTAATATGCTTCCATGTTGGAAAGTATGTTCATTTTGGACATGGTTCCGTTATAATCTTCGCTTAGCCTGGAAAGGTCCGTATTCAGGCTTTCTTTATCTGTTGACGCCTGTTTCAAAGCAAGATATGCATTTTCAAGCTCTGCCTTTTTCTGACTCAAATCTTCTTCTATAATGCTTTGCTCCTCAAGAAGCTTATTTATAATTTCGGTCCTTTTTTGTCTTTCTTCTTCTTCTGAATTGACTTCCTGGGATAATTGCTTGATCCTGTCATTATTGTTTTTTATAAAAGATTCAATGGTATTCTTCTTTGAATTTATTTTGTTGATTTCCTTATGAAGTTCAAAAAGCTCGTTTTTTTGCCTTTCAATCTCCTGGACCAGGACATCCATTTCTTTTTTGTATTCCTTTATATTGGAATCCAGCAATTCATACTTTTCCTTATCCTTCTTGTAAGCCTCTTCAAGGGATGTTTTTTCCTGGATCAGGGCATTGATGGCCTCGGCCAGGTCCAAATTCCTCTTTTCAAGAGCATTTATTTCATTTTTAACATTTTCTATATTTGAGGCATAAAGGGCCTTTTTTTCCTTGTGAACCTGGATTAGCGAATTGTAATTCTCTAATTCTTTAATCTTCGACTCTCTTATTTTTTCTGTTTCACTTATTTTATTTTCAAGGTCCTTGATTTTTTCTTTTTTATCTTCAATAATTTCTGTATAGTTGTCTCTTCTTTTTTGAAGCCTCAGCTTTTCTTCCAGAGCTGTGTCTCTTTGGTTCTTCAGCGCTGCCAGGACCTGGCTGTGCTTTTCGTATTCGTGGCACAAATAATTTAATTCATGCTTTTTTAGTTTGTCCCTGATTTCAATATACTTTTGTGCCTTTTCGCTTTGCTCGCAAAGAGGATCGAGTCTTTCCCTAAGTTCTCCTATTATGTCTTCGGTTCTTTCCAGATTTAATCTTGTTTTTTCCAGCTTTCTTTCGGATTCTTCTTTTCTCACCTTATATTTTACTATTCCGGAGGCTTCTTCAAAAACTTGTCTTCTTACATCCGAATTGGGACTTAAAATGTCTTCCACCCTGCCTTGACCTATAAAGGAATAACCCTCTCTTCCTATTCCCGTATCCATGAAAAGCTCCCTGATATCCTTGAGCCTGCACTGTTGTTTGTTTATGTAGTATTCGCTTTCGCCGCTCTTGTATAGTTTGCGGCTGATTGCCACTTCCTTGTATTCAAGAGGTATTATTCCTGATTCATTGTCAAAAACAAGCCTGACTTCGGCATAGCCCAAAGGTAATCTCTTTTCGGTTCCTGCAAAGATTACGTCATCCATCTTGCCCCCTCTAAGGGTTTTTGCGCTTTGCTCGCCCAAAACCCATTTAATGGCATCGGAAATATTGCTTTTGCCGCTTCCGTTGGGCCCCACAATGGCTGTAATGCCTTTTTCCACATCTATTTCCGTTTTTTCGGCAAAGGATTTAAATCCGTTTACATAAATTTTTTTTAAATACATAAATCCTCCGATTGCATGGTTAAATAATTTTGAAAAACATCTTTATTGCTAAAGGAGCATAATTTCTTATTCTTACCGTATATATCAATTATATCATTATTTTTCATCTTAAAGGATATATCTTTGATTGAAAATATTTCTTTCAGCTTATTGACATTATTCCTTTTTTGTCCTGCCAGATTGCTCATGAGTTCCTGGGGCGCATGAATTACAATGCCCTCTAAAATATCTTCCATGTTAAGCTTGCTTAATTGGGATTTCAAGGCAAACAGGAAGATTCTATCTTCAACCAGCTGCCTGAAAGCAGGATGAAAAGGTCCTGCTATTACATCCTCATTTTCATTTACGGATTCGGTATTTTGAAGTCCTATTCTTATAACATTTATATCATTTATTCTGTATAGACTGTAGATATAAGCCGACAATTCTATAGCCTCTTCCAAGGTCAGGGGCTTATAGGAGCCCTCTAAGTACATGTCATAGAGGTCCGTATCCTTAATCACTAAGGTAGGATAGATTCGAACCATGTCAGGTTTCATTTCTATGGACTCCAGGCATGTTTTTAAGTCCTTTTCCCTGGTGCTTCCCGGAAGTCCCGGCATTATCTGGTGACCTAAAATAAATCCGTGCTCCTTTATCAAGCGGCTCGCTGATAGTGATTGGCTCTTGTTGTGGCCTCGGTTTGACTTAATCAATACATCATCATCCAGACTCTGTATACCCAATTCAATTATGTCCATGCCGTATTCTTTTTGCAGCCTTAATATCTCTTCATTTATGGCATCCGGCCTTGTGGAGCACCTGATCCTCTTTATGATTCCCGAATCCTTGTATTGCCTGGCAGCCTTCAAAAGATCCTTTTGGATTTGAGGATCGATGGCGGTAAATGACCCCCCAAAAAATGCAACTTCCACATATGTATCCTTATCTATGGTTTTTATATATTTTTCAACCCTATTTCTTACATATACCCCATCAATCTTGTCATCCTTCCGGCCTGTGATCCTCCTTTGGTTGCAGAAAACACACTTGTTTGGGCAACCTGCATGGGGTACAAAAATTGGGATTATTTTTACTTTTTTATTCATCTAAGTGCCCTTCTTTTATAAGTGCATCTCTGGCGGCATTCTGCTCAGCAATTTTCTTGTTCTTTCCCACTCCTTTTCCGACCACGCTTTTATTGATCATCACATTTACATGAAATACCTTTTCATGGTCGGGCCCTTCTTCCTTTTCCACTATGTATCTTATTTTGCAGTTCTGGCTCCTGCTTTGATAATATTCCTGGAGATAGGACTTGTAATCCGTTACGATTTTTCCCTTAACGGCTGTTTTTATATACTCGGTTAAATGAACCAGTACGAATTTTTCGGCTTCCTTGTAGCCTCCGTCTAAGTATATGGCAGCTATGACAGCTTCAAGAGCATCCGCCAGTATGGACTTTCTTTCCCTTCCTCCTGATGCTTCCTCTCCTTTGCCCAGGAGGAGATATTGGCCTAAATTTAGTTTTTCGGCCACTAAGCTCAAGGTATCCTCGCATACCACCCGGGCCCTCAATTTGGTCAGCTCACCTTCGGGATAATCCGGGAATTGGTCATAAATGAAGCGACTCACGGAAATGCTAAGAACCGCATCTCCCAAAAATTCAAGCCTTTCGTTATTTATCTTGTTATAGGCCTTATCCTCGTTTGAATATGAACTGTGCGTAAGGGAATTTTCCAGCAGTTTAATGTTATTAAATGCATAATTAATAATCTTTTCGAACTCATGAATCCTGTCTTTATTCATTTTTTCCCTCCCCTCAAGGACCCCTTCAGAATATCCAAAAAAGGAAAGAGGACACATCTTATAGTACATCTATGCTATGGGGTCGATTCTTAAAGGAATGCCCCGATACAGTGTCCCCATACCTCTTTAATTATTTATCTCTTCCAAATATTTTACAATGTCTCCGACTGTTTCGATTTTTTCAATGCTTTCATCATCAACTTCTATGTCGAATTCGTCTTCTATTGCCATTATCAATTCAAAAAGTGTTATTGAATCCGCATCCAAATCGTCTGCAAAGGATGTATCCGGCGTTATATCTTCAGGATCAATACCGACCTTCTCTGCAACCAATTCTCTGATTCTTTCAAACATATAATCACCTCCTCGTCATGCTCTCTTCGATTAATTCATTCACCTTGCTTTCAACGCAGATTTTTGCCTGGCGTATGGCATTTTTAACGGCCTTGGCATCTGAACTGCCGTGGGCCTTTATCAGAGGGGCTTTCACTCCCAGGAAGGGTGCACCCCCATGCTCCGAATAATCCAATTTGCTTTTGAAATTCTTAAGTGCCGGTTTTATCAGGGCACCGCCTATTTTAGTCCTGAGACTGGACATGATTTCTTCCTTCAGGCCCCTCATAAGCTCTAAGGCTGTTCCCTCTATGGTTTTCAATATCATGTTTCCCGTAAACCCGTCACACACGACAATATCAGCCTTTCCCCTGAGCAAGTCTCTCGCTTCAAGGTTTCCGACAAAGTTTATGGGAATATTTGAATCCTCCAGCAATTTATATGTTTCAAGGGTCAGCTTATCCCCCTTGGTCTTTTCCGTGCCTATGTTAGCCAAGGCAATCCTGGGAGAGGTGATATTCATTACTCTTTTCATGTAAATATGGCCCATAAGGGCGAAATCATACAAAAACTGTGGTTTTGAATCTACGTTTGCGCCGGAATCTATCAATAAAAACAAGCCCCCCGACATATCGGGTATCAAGGATCCTATTGCAGACCTTTCAATTCCTTCAATCCTGCCTATAATAAGGGTTCCCCCGCTTAAAAAGGCACCCGTGCTGCCTGCAGAAACTAAAGCATCGGCCCTGCCTTCCTTGACCGCATACAAGGCTTTAACCATTGAAGACTCTTTCTTACGTCTTATAGCAAGGACTGGTTTATCGTCATTTGTAATTATATCTTCCGCGTCAAGGATTTCGATATTATTGAAATTTGATGTGTTTTTTTCCAATATTTTTTTGATTTCCTTTTCTTTTCCGGCTAAAACAATACTTAGATCGTATTCATCCCTTGCCTCAATGCTACCCTTGACAAGAGCCTGGGGTGCATTGTCTCCGCCCATGGCATCTACTGCAATTATCATATCCACCTCTGTTACATGTACTCATGAAATAGTATATAGTAGTAATATTTGTTTTGCAATAAAAAAATAGTGCTCGGCACTATTTTTATAGCCTTACTTTATTCAACAGCCACCACTTCTTTACCGTCATAGTATCCGCATGCCGGACATACTCGGTGAGGTAGCTTTTGTTCATGACATTGTGGGCATTCCACAGTATTAGGAACAGTAAGTTTTGCGTTGGCTGCTCTTCTTGAATCTCTTCGGGCCTTGGAAGTTTTTCTCTTTGGTACTGCCATCTTTACACCTCCTTATTTCAACAGGTCCTTCAACTTATCAAACCTGGGATCTGTTATGCTGTTTTCGCATTGACATGTTTCTTCATTTAAATTAACTCCGCAATTAGGGCATATTCCTTTGCAGTCATCCCGGCACAATGATTTCATGGGCATGGACAAATAAATCAGCTGTTTGATTGCTTCATCCATCTTAATGGTTCCGTCTGTTATAACCATTTGAAGGTTGTCGGATTCCATATCTTCCTCTTCCACCAGGTCAGCCAAAAATTTGGTTTCAATTTTTTTATCAAACTCTTTTAAACACCTGGCACACTCAACGGTTATTACATATTCCAATTTGCCTGAAAATGTTAATGAATCTTTAATTTTATATATCTCGCCGGTTATTAAAACATTTTTGTCAAGACGTGCTTCTTTTAAGAATTCTTCATCATTTATTGTAAAATTCTCATTCACTTTTAAGGACACATCATCAGATGACAAAAATTTATTGATTTCAAGTAACATAATACCACCCTTAAATTGCAGAGTTAATTATATGAAAAAAGAAAATATTTGTCAAGGTAATATTTTTTCTTTATTTGCTGGTTAATTCCTTAGTATCCCTTGCAATCATCAGTTCCTCATTTGTAGGAATAACGAATACTCTTACCCTGGACCCGTCTTTGGAAATTTCGGCTTCTTTTCCCCTTATGTTGTTCTTTTCTTCATCTATTTCAACACCTAAGAATTCTAAGCCTTCACATACCTGTTTTCTTGCAGGAGCTGAATTTTCTCCAAGGCCGGCAGTGAATACAAGGTAATCCAAACCACCCATAGCTGCAGCATATGAGCCTATATACTTTTTAACGGTATATGCAAACTTATCAAGGGCTAACTGTGCTCTCATATTGCCTTTTTCAGCTTCAGCTTCAATGTCCCTGAAATCGTTGGAAACGCCGGAAATACCCAATACTCCCGATTTTTTGTTCATTAAATTATCAACTTCTTCAGCTGTCATGCCTTGTTTAGTCATCAAGAAGGTCACTATTGCAGGGTCTATGTCTCCGCATCTTGTTCCCATTACCAAACCTTCCAGAGGAGTCATTCCCATTGAAGTATCAAAGGACTTTCCATCTTTTATTGCTGTCAGGCTTGCACCGTTTCCCAGGTGGCAGGTAATAATTTTTGTTCCTTCCAGGCTCTTTCCCGTAATCTGGGCAACTCTTTCGGATACATATTTATGTGAAGTTCCGTGGAACCCATATCTTCTGATTTTTAAGTTTTCGTATAACTCATAGGGCAAAGGATATATGAAGGATACAGGAGGCATCGTCTGATGGAATGCAGTATCAAATACTCCTACCATGGGTACATCAGGCAATAAATCCTTGCAGGCTTCAATACCAATGATGTTGGGTGGATTGTGAAGGGGTGCCAAACCTATGCATTCCTTCATGGCTTCAATCACTTCGTCGTCAATTAAAACAGAAGATGCAAATTTTTCGCCGCCGTGAACCACCCTGTGCCCTACGGCATCAATTTCGTCCAAAGATTTCACTGCTCCGTATTTTTCATCAAGCAATGTTTTCAGAACAAGATTGATCGCTTCCTTGTGGGTCTTTAAAGGTTCTTCAATGATCAATTTGTCCATTCCCGTTTTTTCGTGTTTCAATAAACTGCCTTCAATTCCGATTCTTTCAACCAGACCTTTGGCTAAAACAGATTCATCATCCATATTAATCAACTGATACTTCAATGATGAACTGCCGCAGTTAATTACTAATACATTCATATTATTTCCTCCATAGATGTTATGTTTATTTTATATATAAAATCAAAAGATTTTAAATCAACATTTAATTATCCTGTCAATTTTTTTGTTATTTATTACGAATATATCGCAATTAGAAATTTCATAATTCCACAAGCTGTCATCATCAGCTATCTTAAGATACAAGAGTATCCCCTGGATAACCCCGTAATGGGTCGAAATCAATGAATTGTCTGGCACCTTTTCCATAAAAAATGATACCCTGTTAATAATATCATCATAGCCTTCCCCCTTAGGGAATTTATATTTATGCTTAAATTTTATCCAGCTTTCTATTTCATCGGCATACATATCTACAATTTCTTCCCATTTAAGGTTTTCAAAAATGCCGAAATTAACTTCCGTAAGGCTGTTATCAATTATAATGTCTTTTTTGTTGAAACCTATTTCATCTGCAATGATTTCAGCCGTATTTTTTGCCCTTTTTAAGGGGCTTGAAAAAATATGGTCTATTTTTTCATCCTTTAGTTTCCGTCCTGCCCTTGCCGCCTGCAAGGCACCTCTTTCGGTAAGTTCAACATCCGTAATACCGCTGAATCTCTTGCTGATATTTGCCTGTGACTCCCCGTGGCGAACTAAGTATATCATAACTATCCCTTTAAGAAAAGTACCGTTATCATAAATATTATTTGGCTTATTTCAGTAATTGCCCCGCAGGTATCCCCTGTCATCCCCCCTATTTTTTCATCTATCAGGGTTGATATAAAATATGATACAGCTATTGCGGCAAAACATGCGGTGAATATTATTGTCCGGTACCAGGATAAAATGGAAAAGACAAACAAGGTAACCAAATTAGCAAGGAGAACCCTATCATTTATGTTTTCTACAAAAACTGTCCCAAGGCCCCTTGTACCCTTGGCATATTTTTTATTCCAGCAGGCAGCTATGGTGCTTGCTTTTCCCACCAGGGGCATCATAAATACAGTTTCTATGCTGCTGAAAGAAAAGAGTACGAACTGAGACAGTATAATCAGTATCAAGCTTATAACCCCAAAAGCTCCAAGATGGGAATCGCTCATAATATCAAAAATTTTGTCTCCCTGTCTCCCGGATAATAAACCGTCGGCAGTATCCGCAGCCCCGTCCAAATGTATGCCGCCGGTTATGGCAGCATAAGATAGGGTAAGCACCAGGCCTCTCAGGAATGATCTTTGATAGTTGAATAATAAATATGTAAGAGTCAAAAGCAATCCTGTCACAGCTCCGGCCAGGGTGTAAAGCTTTAAGGCCTTTATAAAGTTTTCTTCTTTATATTCAATTTTTTCCCCTATCGGAATTCGGGTGAAAAAGGATATGAGTATTAAGAATCCTGAGGCCATTTAATCATTTCCCCCTTATGCTTGAGCTTAATGGGTATTCCCGAAAAAATCAGGTACATATGGTCGGCTGCTGTCCCAATCTTATTATTTAGGCGCCCGCTTATATCCCTGAAATAATTTCCCATAAAGTAAGGAGGCACAAGCCCCATACCTGTTTCATTGGATACGATAATAAGCTTTTTGTTGTTTGCCTTGCATACCCTTATTAAAGAAAAAACCTCTTCGGTTATCATGTTTTCCAGTTTATCAACTTCTTCAAGGCTGCAGGTGTCAAAATTCAGCTTGCTGTCAACCATGAAATTACCGATCAATGTTGTTATGCAGTCCAATAGAACTACTTCAGCCTTTGTGAATTCAGCCTTGTCTACTAAGGTTTCAAAATTTCGGTACATCTCCAAAGTATCCCATGTACCCGGTCTTTGGGCCGTGTGCCTTTTTACCCTGTCAGCCATTGCCTCATCTGTTATAACGGCAGTTGCTATATAGAGAACTTTCTCCGAATATTCTTTTGCCTTTGTTTCCGCAAAGGTGCTTTTACCGCTCCTGGCACCGCCGACTATAAATATGACACTCATTACTTCACCATTCAACATTTTTCATCATAACATGAACATTATACCATCACTTTAACAAAAAATAAACAAAAATTTGTGTATTACTAATCAGTAAGATTTTAACTTACAATTCATACGCATAAAAATAATAAAAATATCCGCTCACGGTTTCGGACACGAATAATTCTAATGATGTTCGCTTGATATTTTTATTTTTTTTTAATCAAGACAATACTTTAAAAGGAAATTTTATAATTTCATATTTTTATTGACATCTGTGCTTTATAAAATTAAGATATATAAAAAAATATATGGTGCCCGGCACCGGAGGAATGAGATGAAAATTACGGGTGTTGTTGCTGAATATAACCCCTTCCACGCAGGACACGAATACCAGCTGAGGATGGCAAAAAAACTATCCGGCTGCGATTGTATTGCTGTTGTCATGAGCGGAAACTACGTACAGAGGGGTGAGCCTGCAATCATAGATAAATTCAAGCGAGCAGAAGCTGCGGTTTACGGTGGGGCAGATATCGTAATTGAGATTCCTATGCCTTTTTCATGCCAGAATGCAGAAATGTTTGCTTTCGCAGCTATAAGGGAATTAAGCAAGCTAAATATCGATTCCTTAAGCTTTGGCTGTGAAGACGATGATATCAGGCTCTTGAAAAAAATTGCCTCAATACAGCTAACACCCGAGTACAATTATTTCATAAAGGAAGAAATGAAAAAGGGATTATCCTATCCCAAGGCCATGGCAAATGCCCTTGAGAATTTAATAAGCGATGATTCAAAAGCTGTCTATACTCCCAACAATGTCCTGGCAGTGGAATATATAAAGAGCGCCTTAAAACTAAACCTTAACCTTCAATACTATCCTGTCAAACGCCTGGGCATGGGGCATAATGACATGGAAATTAAGGGCCCCTTTCACAGCGCCAGTGCCATAAGAAACTCTCTTATAAAAGGCTCCTTCTCTGACCTCAGGCTCACGGAAAAAAGTTTTGAAATGATAGAAAAATTTTATGCGGAACATAAAAAGTTCAACACTTTAAATAATTATGTGGATTTTTTGTATTACAAAATATTAACCTGTGATGACTTAAACTCTATTTATGAAATAAAGGAAGGGTTAGACAATAAAATAATGGCACAAATTTTCCGGCACGAAAATGTTGATGACTTGATCATGTCTCTAAAATCCAAGCGTTATACCTATTCAAAACTAAGAAGATGCCTCCTTAATATTTTGCTTGACATCAAAAAGGTTTACATAAATAAATTTATGTTAACCAATTATGATTATGTTAAGGTGCTGGCCTTTAACAACATGGGCAGGCAGGTATTTAAAGAAGCAAGAAATAAGGGTATTAAGGTGATAAACAGGTATTCCGATTACAAAAAATATAGTTTGGATCCGGAAAAATTAGACAGGTTTCAAATAACAAACACTTCAACAAACATTTACTATCTTCCCCTTAAAAACAGGAAAATGAACAGCGAATACACGGAAAATGCCGTATACGTGGACATATAAGGCATGAATAGACCAAAAATTGCATGTATCATAATAATTGTGATATGTAGCATATAAAAAGACCCCAGACAATAAAATTAAGAAGGGGTGTATTTTATGTTGAAAAGAAATCTTATACCTGTTTTCATCCTGCTCACTATCTTATTGTTTGTCATGAATCCTGAAATGGTTTCCCAGGGGGTATTTAACGGCCTGAAAATATGGATTAACAACATGATTCCTTACTTGCTTCCCATGTCAATTCTATCAAATATCCTGCTCCAATATAATTTTTTGTACAGACTGTCAGAAAAACTATCATATGTGTCCAATAAAGTTTTTAAGAGTAAATATGCACTCATCCCCTACTTTATAAGTTTTGTGGTTGGCTATCCCTCGGGAGCTATGACAGTAAACACAATGGCATCCTACAAAAGAATAGATAACAAAGAAGCAAATGCCCTGGTTGTTTTCACAAATAACTGCAGCTATCAATTTATGGCCGGAGCAGTATCCTTTTCAATGTTAGGTGACTTAAATCTGGCTAAATATATAGTTCTCCCCCACCTGATAAGTGCCGCCTTAATAGGGATGTTGTTTAAAAAGAGTTCCATGTCTGGAGGATTTGCATGGGATAAAAATAAAAAATACATAAGCTTTTATGATGCTTTCAACTCATCGATTTACAAATCCATTACCTCCATCTTATCCATAGGAGGGGTGATTGTAATATTTTCTGTTTTTTCCAATTTTTTTGACAGCCTCCTCCTTTCGACTTCAAAATACTTATCACTGAGCATGAGTTTAAGTGATATGATACATTCTCTTTCGGTAGGTATTTTAGAAATATCAAACGGTTGCAGCCTTGCTGCTTCCTCGTCACTTCCCCTGAATGTAAAGCTTATCCTGATTAATTTTATAATAAGTTTTTCAGGGGTATCAGTCCTGTTTCAAACAATTGCAGTTTCTGATGATTATAATTTCAATATTAGCTCTTATATCTTTCATAAATCCATCCAGGCCTTATTGGCTGCTTTGATATGTATCATCATGTTGATTTTATATTGAAAAAGATGCGATTAATATGTATAATGAAACTACTTAAGAAAAAAGGTGATAAAATGATAAAGGTAACTTTAGTCGGGACAGGCGGGATGGTTCCTCTTCCCGGCAGGTATTTGGCTTCATGTCACATCGAATACCAGGGAAAAGCACTGCTCATAGACTGTGGCGAAGGCACACAAATTTCCCTCCATAAGGGAAAGATAAGCTTGAATAAAATTGATACCATACTTATAACCCATTGTCATGCGGACCATGTCACCGGATTGCCGGGTCTTCTCCTGACCATGGGAAATCATGGCAGAACTGAGCCCTTAAATATTGTTGCTCCGAGAGGCAGCTCAAGAATCCTGAATTCCTTATTGCTTGTATGCGGCTTCCTCCCCTTCCAGGTTATAATATCGGAGCTTCATGACACAAAGCCTCAGGAATTCGATTTAATAGGCTTAAACATAAAATCCATACCCTTAAGGCACCATATTAACTGCTTGGGCTACAGCCTTGAGCTGGTATTAAGGCCCCACTTCCAGCCTGACAAGGCAAAAAAATACAATATTCCGGTTAAGCTTTGGAGACTCCTTCATGGAGGCCAGGAAGTCGTTGTTGATGACAGGACAATTACACCGGACATGGTTTTGGGGGAACCGAGGAAACCTATTAAAATTTCCTACGTAACGGATACTAGGCCTGTCAAGCTTATAGATGAAATTGTTAAAGACTCTGACTTATTTATTTGTGAAGGCATGTACGGAAATGATGAGATGCATGAAGGAGCTGTCGCAAAAATGCATATGATATTCTCAGAGGCTGCCAATATTGCCTTAAATGCAGGCGTGAAAGAATTATGGCTCACCCATTTCAGTCCTTCCATGCCTAATCCTGAAGAATATAAGGATTCTGCCGCTAACATATTTGCCAACACAGTAATCGGAAAGGATTTAATGAGCAAAACCTTAAAATCTGACTGATCTAAAAAAACTCCATAAGTAAAGGAGCGGAAATCCGCTCCTCTTACATTTATATTATGATTTATCAGAATATTCCCAATCCGAAGAAGTCGTCCAGCTGACCCAGCAATACGAAAAACATTGCAAGCGGTACTATAAACTTAAAGCATATATCCCAGAAGTTGTATGCTCTTATCTGGTAACCGGGAGTTGATTCCACTTCTTCCTTGATGAGAGTTGTCTTAAGTTTCCAACCGATTATAAGTGACATCAACATGGCACCCAAGGGCATGAAAACACCTTCGGAAATCATATCATAGAAGTCAAGCCAGCAGTCAAATGCCACTCTTACTTCTTTCATTCCGAATATAACGGCAGGAATGTCAATCATAGCTCCACCTGCTCGGCCTGAGCCAAGTCCGTCCATTGCCGGCAGAAATCCAAGGAGGAATATGATAATACCCATAATAAGAGTAATTTTCTTACGGTCGGGACTTAAGCCCTTAGCAACTCTTTTGTCTATAAAGTAGGCGGTACAAACCTCCAATAGAGAAATGGATGAAGTAACAGCTGCTATAAATACAAGGAAGTAGAAAAAGGCACCGAAGAAATTACCCATGAAACCGCCCATACCTACACTGAATACCCTGTGAAGAGTAACGAACAAAAGTCCGGGACCTGCTCCAAATGAAACTCCTTCAACTCCCTGATAGATGAAGGCACCTACTGCAGGCAATACGGCCAAAGCTGACAAGCATGCAAAGGTTGTATCAGCTATAGGTATAATCATGGCATTCTTCTCTAAGTTTTCGTTTTTGCTCAGATAGGAACCATAAGTAATCATGCAGCCCATACCTAAGGACAAGGAGAAGAACATCTGGCCTGCCGCTGTCTTTAATACTCTCATGAGGCCTATTTCCTTTATGGCTTCTATATCAGGCTTGAACATGAATTCAAGACCTACAAAAGAGCCTTCTAAGGTAACGCTTCTGATTACTACGATTATAACCATCACAAACAAGGTTGGCATGGCAATTGCCGAGAATTTTTCAATACCTCCCGAAATTCCGCCCATTACTATGATAATGGTGGCTCCCATAAAGATTGCGTGATACAAGAGAACTACAGGAGCATTAATGATATAGCTGCCAAAGAAAGCCCCGCTGTCCATTCCGCCAAAACCTGCGCCGCTGCTGAACATTTCCAACAGAAATCCGAAGAAATACCTTACGGTAAAACCGCCCAATACGCTGTAAAAGGCTAAAATGAAAAATCCTGATAACCAGCCCAGCCAGCCTATCCATGTGTATTTTTCACTGATCTTCCTGTAGGTTCCAATAACTCCCATACCGTACTTACGGCCTAAAGCGAGTTCTCCCAACATGGTGGCAAATCCGACAAAGGATACTAAGGCCAAATATATTATGAGAAAAATGAATCCGCCATTTGCACCCATCTTGTACGGGAATCCCCAAATGTTCCCCAAGCCTATGGCTGACCCTATAGCTGCCATTAAAAATCCGAAATTACTAGCCCATTGTCCTCTTTTTTCTTGTTCCATTCTTTCCTTCCCCTCTTTCTTTACATAATATTATGAGATGATAAAAACGATGGCTTATATAAATTTTTAAGCCAAATTATTTTGTGTTTATTTATTCACCTCCTGTTGCAGGAATACTTTTATCATTATCTGTCCAATTCCTATTATGTAAACGTTTATCATAATCATTATAATACTCTAATCGGCTTTTGTAAAGCAAAATGTATTACAATATAAATATTAACTTAAACTCAACTTTATTACCAGATTATGCATAAAATTAAAAGGAGCGGAAATCCGCTCCTCAGACTATTGACAAACCCGCTATTTAGCGGGTTTTCATTTTATGTATTAAATGAATTAATCCTATACATATGATGATTTAGCAAAAAATCAATATTTTATTGATATTGCAACAAAAATTCAAATAAGCATTAAAAAATCCACCTAATATAGTGGCAATTTTCTTTATATTATATGCTGCTGCGGTCAGCAGGCAT
>Ga0208695_1000631_pt1 | contig 35922 bp, 23 predicted proteins | sample AD_UKC111_MetaG_FD_184449 | JGI IMG/M metagenome (GOLD analysis project Ga0208695, IMG submission 184449) | Active sludge microbial communities of municipal wastewater-treating anaerobic digesters from Hong Kong - AD_UKC111_MetaG (SPAdes)... | ecosystem: Engineered > Bioreactor > Anaerobic >...
GAACCATTAATCATATGAAATACTTAAAAAACATTATTGGGTTTATTTTTGTAATTTTATTTATATTTATATTCGTACTTGTAATATCTCTAAAAAATCTAAACACAATTTCTCGATTATTATTATTGTTTATCATGCTTGTAGGATTACTTATAATAAATATATTTATAAGACCTTTAATGGATAAAATATCAAAAAAATAATGCACTCTTTACTTCTCTAATTCTATTTTTTATTTGTGAGGTTAATCTATATAGAAAAAGTTTTGTAGAGTATTCCCTGATTGGAGATTTGATAATACTGTATAAATTACCAAAAAAAATGGGAAAGTATATATTATCACTCTTTGCTTGAAGATACGAATGAATAATTATCAAAGATTTGCCTGGTATAGAGTGAATAATTATAATTAAAATATTCAGAGTTAATGCTACGTTAAACTCCAGAAATATCAACATTATCAAGTACTATTGCGTCGGGACCTATATAGCTACCTTTTTTAACGATATTTGAAGATAATTCAAGTGTATCAATGAGATTTCTAATATTACCAGATACCGAACCACCCTTGATGGGGATCTGTTTTCCATTCTTTGTAATATATCCAAGTCGGATTTCAGAAGAAAAATCACCTGTAATCTCTTTCGGTGAAAAAGCACTAAATCTAAGAAGAAGAACTATATTTTCTTCTTTAACAATCTCTTCAATGCTTCTGGTTCCGGGGTTTATGACATAATTAGTCAAAGGACCGGTATATGGAAGGTTTAGATATTGTGAATATTGGAGATCTGAGATATACTGAACCATCTTATTGTTTTCAATGATACTAAAAGGTTTCAAGGGTATACCATAGTCATCTGCCACTCTACTGGATGCTCCACCCGGGATAAAAGGATCAGATTTGATTGTTAGAGGAGTTTTAGGATTTTTAAAGATAATTGGTTCACCTAATTTTAGGAGAGAAAATTTATTGTAAACGGCTAAAGCACTTGCATGAGTCAAATAAAAATTGAAAAATTCTTCTAAAGCTTCTTCAGAAAAAATAACCTTATATTTTCCTGTTGGTAAAGTTGCCGCATTTATGCTATCATTTGCATATTTTGCATGTTTTTTTAAAGTTTGTTCAAGATCAAGTTCATCTAAAAAAGTTGCTTGATCTAAAAAATAACTTTCTGATGAATCGTCAGGTCCTGCTAAAAAAACTCCTTCAAGCATAATTTTAGTTTTATCGAATGAATATCTATTTGATGAGGAGTTCGAGTAATGTTCAGATATTCTGGAAGTAAATAACTCTGTAGTTGATAATTTTGCATTGTTTATAGATTTAGCAAGAGAACTTATTTTATTGGATAATTCATCACAAACAATGTATGGATTTTCATATATACTGGAATCACAATTGTTAAATTTATTGTAATGAAATTTTTCATTTTTTATTTCATAAAATGGATTGTTAACTAACCTGGCTGATACTATCAATTTGTCTATCATATTTTGAATTTGTTCTTCTGTACAGTTTTCTGGTAAAATTCCAGAAGAATCACCTATGGTTTGAAGCTCATTTAACTTATTTAAAATAAAAATAGAAATCTTGTATTTTACAATATTAATCTGTCTTTTTGATTCTGTTTGTCCAAATATAAAGTAATTCTCTGCTCTATTTTCTTCAATTGTTTTAACAGACCAGAAATAGAGATCTTTATCTGATAAAATTTTTTCTATGATTTTCTGGGTTTCATTTATATTATTTTCCATAATAGTCTCCTCATTTTTAAAAAAACTGATTTTATCCTGAATAAAAAGAACTAATATACAAATTATCTAATATACAAAATATTGAATATCCATAATCTTTTTTTAAAATAATTTACTCTTAAGCTAACCTTGCCTTTAATAACAAATGGGGACCTCCATCTGTAACTTTTACCCATTCTTTATGTCCTTTTCCACAATAACCCATGGAAGAGATCTTAAACTGATCACTAACTGCTGTTATGCTCATTAACAGATCAGGAACATAACCTGTAACAATGACAGGTGAAAAAATATTTCCTGTAAGTCTGCCATTTTTTATTTCCGCAGCATAAAGAGATTCAAGTTGAATCCCCCATCCCTTTGGATCTTCCATCCCGTTTGTAGCATAATCAACGTAGTAACCGTAATTCACCTTGCTTAACATCTCTTCAAATGAAGTATTTCCTTTCTCAAAGTATGTATTTGTCATACGGGCATATGGTTTATGTGAGTAAGATTCTCTTCTACCGTTTGGTGTTCTAGGAATTTTAAGCTTTGAAGCCGAATATAGATCTGTCATACCAGATATCAGAATGCCATCCTTTATAATATGTGTAGTAGATGCAAGTTTACCTTCATTATCGAAAAAGAAAGAAGCACAGGCTTCGGGATCTTCTTCCCCTAAAGTTGGATTATCCCACATGTTGACAAGTTTTGAGGCTACTTGTTTACCAAGATATTGTTCACCTTTTGCTCTTTTTTTCAAGAACATATCTGTTTCCATTCCATGGCCAAATGCTTCATGTGCAAACATTCCGGCCATTTCTTGAGAAAATATACAATCATAAACTCCGGGTTTTAATCTGGGTGCTCCAAGTACCTTAATGCCATCTTCTACAACAACTTTTGCTCTAGATTTGTCAAAAAACGAATGTTCAAATCCACCAATTTTACAAAATCCATCAAAAATAGGTGAAGAATTTTTGCCATCCGATAGGACCATATAATACATTGAATCAAATCTACAAAGAGATTGAAATAAAACTTTGTTTCTATTGATAAATAATTCATCCCTTTTTTCATATCCAATCCGGTACATAGACATCTGTATAAGTCTGGATAGGGAATCTATTTCTTCTCTATTATTTCTAGCTGTTTGAAGGAAATCTTTTATATCAATAATAGAGGGATCTTTGATGATGGGCTGCGAAAAATCTTTTGTCAATTTTTCTCCAGGATCAATCTCAAATGTTTCCGAGCTTTTAGAAAAAGGAATAGACATAAGCGTTTCAACACCCTGCTTTATATTTTCAAATGTAAGAGAAGAACTTGAATATTCTATGAAATAAGAACCAGTAAAAGCTGTTAAAACATAACCAGTTTCAGGATCAGGAAAGATTATCTTATCTTCTCTTGTAGATGAAGCAACAGAAGATCTCTCTACTGTTTGAGCAAATGCAGATGAATAAGGAAATCTGGTTTCTAGAGTTTTTACAGCATCAATAAACTCTTGTTGATAATCTTTAAGATTTGTCATTTTTTTTCCTGCAAATAATTATTTTGTTATAAGTAGCTTCTCGCTTTTTTATGTAGTCAAAACAGTTTAAAGTTCGAAGTATAAAGTTAAAAATTCGTCAAAGGTTTAAAAATTGAACTCTTCGCTGTTTTGTTTGGGTATTAATTCTAAGTTGCAAGTTATAATAAAAAGTTATTTTTATATTATTTTTATATTATATAGTATTAAAAAGTAAAATAATGTTATGCTTTCCACTTTTTAATTTAGATAGCAAAGATTTTCACTGTACAATCAAGCTGAGCAAATAAAACAAAGGAAGAGCGAAAAAATATATGTAAAAAGTTGTAACAGGGCTGGTCAAAATGAGTAAAACATATTGACTTAATTGAAACAGAATAAGATTTATTGTCTATGAAAAATTATAATAGCCATTTAACAACTAATTTTGGCTTTTGGCTATGTTTATGTATGCAATCTCATCATTTATTTCCCACTTTTTTGACTCTTTTGGAGGTGCACATTTATCAAGATCAAAGAGATTTAATCTGTTGCACAGGGTTTCATTGCATATATATGATTTAAATTTATTGATACTTTCCAGTATTGATCTTGTAGTCCATATAGAAACTTCTATTCTATCGATAACATTATAATTTTCTTCTTTTCTTGTATTCTGTATTTTATTTATGATTTCTCGTGCATCGCATTCCTGCTTTAAATCTAAAGTTATATTTGTATCAATGGCAACTGTAAGATGTCCTTCATTTATAATGGCCATATTTTTTGCGGGAACTCTTTCTACAATAATATCATCAGCTTGAAGTTCATATGCGAAGTCATCTTCTTTCACTTTAATCTTATTTCCTTTTAAAATAGAAGCTATTTGTGCTGAACTGAGTTGCAAAATGGCTTTTTGTGCTTTGGATATATCTTTACCTAAAATTTTCCCGAGTTTTTTAAAGTTTGGCTTTGCACTATATTGTAATATGCCTTCTTCTTCTGATGAAAAATTAACCTGTTTAATATTTAATTCGTCTTTGACCATATCTTCAAGATTGCTTATTAAATCAAGTTCATGTTTGTCGGGGTCCACTATAAATATCTTTGCTAATGGTTGCCTGACTTTAAGATTATATGAAGTTCGTAAATTTCTTCCAAGCATAACTGCTTTTTGTATTATTGACATTTTATTTTCGAGGTCTTTATCGACAAGAGGATATAAACTATCAGGGTATTCAGTTAGATGAATAGATTGAGGCATTGAAGGCAACTTCAGGTTCTGATATATAGATTCCGTAATAAAAGGGATGTAGGGAGCTGCTATCTTACAAAATGTCAGCAATACAAAATATAATGAGTGATAGGCTTCGTTTTTATCGGTATCATTTTCTGATTTCCAGAATCTTCGCCTTGAACGTCTGATATACCAGTTGGTTAAGTCATCGATAAAATCTATTATGGGAGGTATTGCAAGATACAGCTTATAACTTTCAGTTGCTTCTGTAACTTTTAATATAAGTGTTTGAAGATTAGAAAGTATCCATCTATCAAGTTCATTAGAAAATTGCTTCATATTTAAAGGAGAATATATAAGTTTTTCATCTGGTTTCCAGTTGTCGATAATTGCGTAGGTAACAAAGAAAGAATATGCATTGTATAGTGGAAGTAATATATTTTTAACTACCTCTTTGACTCCATTTTCTGAAAAAAGAAGTTCTTCCGCTCTTATTACAGCCGAATTTATGAGGTATAACCTTAAAGCGTCTGCTCCATAGTTATTCATGATATATGATGGGTCAGGGTAATTTTTCAACCTTTTACTCATCTTTTTACCTTCTTCATCAAGGACCAGCCCGTTTACTATACAATTTTTAAAGGCTGGTTTTTTAAAAAGAGCAGCAGCTATAACTGTTAAAGTGTAAAACCAACCCCTGGTTTGATCGAGTCCTTCAGCTATAAAATCTGCTGGAAATCTCTGTTTAAATTTTTCAACATTTTCAAAAGGGTAATGTTCCTGTGCATATGGCATACTACCAGATTCAAACCAGCAATCCAGAACCTCAGGGACTCTTTCCATGGAACCGCCACATTCTGGGCACTTTAAAACTATTTTATCGACAAAATGTTTATGCAGATCTTTTACTTTTGTTGATGAAAGTTTTTCGAGTTCGGAAATTGACCCTATGCAAATAGTTTCTCCACAATCCCTGCATTTCCAAACAGGTAGTGGAGTGCCCCAGAATCTATTTCTTGAAACAGCCCAGTCTCTTGCACCTTCAAGCCATTTGCCAAATCTACCATCTTTAATATGATCTGGCACCCAGGTAATTTGTTTATTTGCATTGATCATATCATCTTTTATTGGGTCAATCTTAACAAACCAGGTAGAGACAGCTTTATATATTAAAGGAGATTCACACCTCCAGCAATGTGGGTAACTATGAGTTATGGTTTCTTTTTTAACAAGTACCTTTCGTTTCTTAAGATCTTCAATGATTAATGGATCAGCATCTTTAACCAGCATCCCTTTATAATCTATTACTTCTTGAGTAAATTCACCATTTTCATCTACTGGAGATACTATAGGTAGTCTATATTTTATACCTGTATTGTAGTCATCTTCACCAAAACCTGGTGCTGTGTGAACTATACCAGTTCCATCTTCTATCGATACATAATCTGCAAGCACAATTTTAAAAGCAGAAGGACTGATGCTTTTAAAATATGGGAAAAGGGGAATGTATTCTTTACCTTCTATTTCTGCACCTGTAAATCTTTTAACAATGGTAAATCCTGATTCATCTTTATAGTATGAATTTAACCTATCTGTCGCCAGGATATACCTTTCTTTTGATTCATGGTCAAGCACCTCGATATATTCTATCTCTGGACCGACAGCCAGAGCAAGATTTGATGGTAATGTCCATGGTGTGGTCGTCCATGCAAGATAAAAAAGAGTATTATCGTCTTTAGCTTGAAATTTCACGGTTATTGCTGGATCTTTAACCTCTTTGTATCCCTGGTTTACTTCAAAATTTGAAAGAGGTGTCGCACATCTTGGACAATATGGTAATATTTTGTAACCTTCATAGATAAGATTCTTTTCCCATAAAGACTTAAAAACCCACCAGATAGACTCCATATATGATGGATCCATCGTTCTATAAGCATTTTTAAAATCGACCCATCTACCACTTCTCTCTATGATCTTTTCCCATTCTGATGTGTATCTTAAAACTATGCTTCTACAGGATTCATTAAAATTTTCTATGCCATAAGAGATTATATCTTTTTTTGTCTTTAAATTTAATTCTTTTTCCATCTCATTTTCTACAGGCAAACCATGGCAATCCCATCCCCATCTTCTTTCTACATGATAACCTTTCATGGTTTTATACCTGGGGACTATATCTTTAACAATGCCAGGGACGAAGTGTCCATAATGCGGAAGTCCTGTTGCAAAAGGTGGCCCATCGTAGAATACAAAAGCTGGAGAATTCTCTCTAAGTTCTGTAGATTTTTTAAAAGTATTTGTATCTTTCCAGAATTTTAGTATCTCTTCTTCCATTTCTGGAAAACTAACATTCTGGTTAACTTCCTTAAACATAATAACTCCTTGATGGAAATAAATATAATCAAAAAGAAAAAGTTTGTAAATTAAAAATTGATAATCACGTTAATCTATTTAGCAGCTATAATGATGCTAAACCTGGTATTGGTTCATAATTAAGTTATCTAAACTCTCTTTTGTTAAGTACAATTTTACAGAAAAAAATTATCATGATATCCATTAAAGAAAATAAAAAAAATTTGAAAATCACTTCCGGATCAGCTATTTTTGGCAAAGAAATAATTGCCGATGGGAAGTAGATCTTTAGCAATGGGAAAAAGAAAAATCCTTTCATTTCATAAGATAAAATAACCAGACCCGATATGAAAAGCAAACCAGCTGCTGAAGAGTAAAAGAAAAATCCGGATATAAAAGCAAGAAGTATAAAAAAGTATATTGAAGGTAAAAGTGAAATATATGAAAAAATTAGATTTGATAAAAGAAAGGAATCTGATACTGGTGCACCATTATCGAATCTTGGCGGTCTGCCAGAGAAAATAAGATTGTAGCTTATAAGATGACAGATAACTAATGAAATTAGCAACCAGAAAAGGCAAACAAGAAACCAGTGTAATGTTTTACCAAGAAAATAATTTGTTCTCGATGCACTTTGAGTAAGAATTAAAAATATTTTATTGCTCTTAATTTCATCTCTAATATCTGAATCAAGTAAAAGCAAGATTATAAATATACATATATAAAAAACTATATTGAATGCATATCCGCCATAAGAATAGTTTAAAGGTATTTCAAGATTTCCACTATTGCCAAATCTTCCAAGATGCAAAATGAAAGTTAGAATTATCGATAAAATAATGAAAGCCAAAAAGTAAATCAAAAATGCATTATTCTTTTTGCTTTTAATAAATTCTATTTTTATAAATGAAATAGTGTGATTCATATTACCAACCTTTCTATCATCCTTATTTATTATTCTTTCTTTACTCAATCTTTTCACTTACTTCAGCAAATATTTTGGACTAATAAAAAAACCTAATTTTTAGATCATGGAGAAATTGTGAATAATTCATTTTTCGATAAAAAATAATTCCTTTAGATGTTTATATATAGGCTCTATAAAAGATATCTTGAATTTGTTTTCGAAAAGAAGATTGTTTATCTTTTCAATATAATTGCTTAAATCGTTCACCTTATCGATGTAGTCTTGAGTATTGAAGTTAACTTCCAGTTTGTTTTCATAAAAATCTATTTTTGTAATTGGGATGCTAGTTTCCAGAATAAGTCTTTCTATTGTTTCTTTTTTGTTGTTGTCAAGAATCTCATTAAAAGTTATGGTAACACCTAATAGTTTCATTATCGCAAGAGATTCGTTTGAACCATCAAACTTTTTTTCACCTTTGTGGATTATTATTATATGATTTGCAAGTCTTTCAACCTCTTCAAGATAATGCGATGAAAGCAAGATAGTGCACCCAGATTTAGATAAAGTTGAAAAATATTGCTCTACCAGATAGATACCATCAATATCAAGACCATTAGTAGGTTCATCAAGAATTAAAAAATCAGGATGTAGAAGAAGAGCACTGGCTAAAGAAAGTCTTTGTTTCATTCCTCTCGAAAATGTCTTCACAGGCTTATATATCCAATCTTTAAGGCCTATCTGTTCAAGAGCATAAGTTATATCTTTTTTTATCGATCTCTTTTTGAATTTTGATAAGTTTAAATATGATATTATGCGAAGATTTTCATAAGCTGTTAAGTTATCATAAAAATTCTGAGAATCAAAAATGAAGGTTATTTCTGGTTTATTACCAATGGATCTTTCTGTTTTTCCCTTGTAGATAATCCTGCCATCGTAATCAGGCAAAAGTCCAGCAAGTATCTTGATGGTTGTAGTTTTACCAGAACCATTTAATCCAAGAAAACCAAGAATTTCACCCTCATTAACTGAAAATGAAAGCTCTTTAATAGCTTTAAATTGACCATAATTCTTTGTTATTTTATCTAATTCCAATAATGGAGGCATCACATCTCCTTTTTTTGAGTCTATCAAGTTATGCAATGGCTTTAAACTTGAAGTTTTAGACTATCTTATTTAAAAACTTAAGTTTTGTATTTTATCTCTTTGATTTATAAATTTTATTTCGGGATTTCAGGCTTTCGACTTTTGACTGTATTGATAAAATATTTTTCCCGAACTTTTGACTTGTGACTTTCAACTTTTAACTATTGTACTTTCGACTGTATTATATAAATTTTTTTGCTAAAAATGTAAATTTAACTATTCCATTAATGAAATCTTTATCCCAGAAATACTGGATAGATAAAGGCAGTGATACAATACCTGGAACTCCTATTGAAAATAATAAGCCCAATCCATAGCAAAGAAGTATATTAGTATCACCAGAAATTTTTATAAGATCACAGGAACATATTAGAGAAGTATTTACAATTGAAATTGAAAAAATATGTATTAGAAGGTCAGAAGAGAAAGAAAATGCCTGTGAACCATTTATACTAGATACATTATCCATAAATCTAAAAGGTATTACTTCTGGATATAAAAAATAAAAATAGGGTGAGGATAAAAAATAATTTGAAATTGTAAAACTATTGTCAGAATTGGGAGAATTACCATATTTAATGAGCCCATAAGAGTTTTTATAATAAATAGATGAAAAAAATAGATTAACAAAATTAAATGCTTTAAAAAAAATGTCTGTTCGAACATTAAATGAATAATCAGAAAAGTCATTTAGAAAATTAATATTAATGGATAAAGGGTTTAAATCAAGTCTAAAGATTTGTGAATTAATAAGATAACCCTTCAATGAAAATCCAAATATTGTTCCATACTGGTAATTCTTATCAAAATTATTTTGAAATAAAAAATTTTCAAGCGCATAAATTTCAAAACATGGTAAAACATTTAAACCAATACCAAAAGCTATTGAAGGAGCTAAACTTTCTTTATTAAATGGGTAAAATATACTAAAAGATAAAATTATAGGGAAGTAGGTTTTTCCAATTTCGTAGCTAAATGAAGTTTCAATAAAGTTTTGCATTGAAAATTGGTATTCGGATTTGTTTTGATATTCTATAATTACCTTGATGTCCAAAGACAGATCATTTTCAATTATTTGTGAGGAAACCCTTGTTATATAGGGAAGTTTAGAAATCAATGCAAGATCATGCTCAAGAAAGGCTGGATTAAAGGCTTTTCCCTCTTCAATTTTTAATTTTTTTTCGATATTTAAAAGATTTATAGAACTATTGATTAACCTATAACTATTAACGATTTTATTTTCTGCTAAAGTTATGATTATGTTTATGATAATTAGATCGGCTAGATTGGCTGTATTATAAGTTTCCTGTATCTTTTTAATTATTTCATTGTTATATATAGTTTCAAAGTCCACTTCAACAAGGTTGAAATATCCCCAGCTTACCAAAAGGTTCTGGATATCTATAAGAGTTTCTACAGGATATATTTCATTTTCTGATATTTTCAAATGGCTGCATATTTCTTCGTTTGATATTGTACTGTTACCCTGTATAATTATCCTGTTTATAAAATATTCACTTCCAAACAGTGTAATCGAATAAAAGTTGAAAAATAATACAAATAAAAAAATGGATAAAATAATAAAAAATGCTTTTATATAAAGATATTTGTCAAACATGCTTAGCTTCATTTCTTAGTGTCCATGACCTTTTTTAGAACGTATTCATTTAAATTTTGCATGAAAATAATTGTTGGTTAAATAAAAAATTAATAAAAAAATAAAATAAAATTTATCATAAAAAATTGAAAGTATTCAAAAGCTAAAAATCGACAAGAAGAGATTTCATTAAATTATTGCACCTCACAACTTAAATATTCAAAACCAAACCTGAACTTCTTAGCGCAAAGAGCAAAAAACATTTAACCTATAGTTGTTAAATAAATTTTCCCTGTTTTTTTCAATATATTTAAAAGATAAAACATGTTGCCATTGTTTAATATGACAGAATATGGTCCAGAAAGATAGAAAATATTCAAAAACTCCATAGAAACAGTAATAATTTTATCTTCCTTTTTTGAATATATTGATGGATTCTGAATGTTTGAAAGGTATATAGAAAAGGTTCCGTCAAAATTATATACAACAAAATCATTTATTCCATCTTTATTTAAATCCTTTTCATTGTTAAAAATAATTTGACTTATCAATGCTTCAAGATCAAGGGTAGAATAAGAATCGAATGTAAGTTGGTTTGATTCGAGTAAATTTGGATTATCGAGAGAAATATTCTTTTCAATTTCTATTATTGGAGATTTAGCGAAAGCATCAGCTATCTGCGGGAAAAGGGAGATCTGGAGTGGCAAGGCTCTTTTCATAGAAAGGGAAAGAAAAAAATTTGATGCGAACAGTTTTGATCCTACACTTATAAGATCTGTTTTCCCATCTTTATTGAAATCATTGAAGAATAATTTGCTTTCAATACCTGATAATGATTCAATAAAAAACTGGTTTGATGGATTGGCTTGCCAGCCTTTACCATCTCCCTTAAAGAGGTAGCATAGAATACCGGTTTTGTCTGTATTGACTACTGAAGCCATATTAAAGTTCATGGTTAATATATCTGGATAATTGTCATTATTAAAATTAGAAATTAAAAGGTGGCTGTTGAAAAAGGAATAGCCTGACCTTATAGAAACAAATTTTGAAAGATCAAGAGTATTTTGTACTTCAAAGGAGTTTTTCTTAGAGTTAAAAATACTGTATACAATTTTTGTCCTGTATTGCAAAATAAAATCATCAAATCCATCACCATTTATATCTTTAAATATCAGATCAGGAAATACTATAAAAATATTTTGAGAAGATGAAAAGCCACCAAACGAGGATTTATAATCATAAAAAGCCTGAAAAGAATATGGAATCGTTTGAATCAATTTCGTCTGGGAGTATATATCTATGTAATTTGAACTTATAAGAAAAAGCTCTTCTATCCCATCTTTGTTTATATCATCACTCATTTTGATATAAGGAAAATCTGATGAAAAGGAGTAAGCAAAAGCATTTCTTTTAGTATTTAAATAATTTTCAATGGAATATGAGCCATTTTTTAATTTAATAATATCTATACTTGATTCTTTAAATAGAAGAATAGAGTTGTAATCCGACGATTCAAAGGTTCCAATCGTAAAAAAATAGTATTGTTCGCCTAAAGGGACGTCAAAGATTTTTTCTATTATTCCTTTTTCAAAGCTTAATATTGCAATATGTATCTTTTTTGTAAAAATGTTTTTATAAGAACAAATTAATTCTGGACTATTTTTCCCATAAATATCTTTGTCTATATATCGAAAAATCTCACCATTCAGGGAGAATGAGGGTGATTTGTTTTGTAAACCCTCTATGTCAAAAGCAAATAAGAATAAAAAAAGAATGAAAAAAACAAGAAAAATAGTAAAGAATTGTTTAATTTTACTCATATTTTGCCTTTAATCCTTTTATTATCAGTAAATATTTAGTAAACAAGAGACAAATCCTATTTTTAATAATATATAAAATAAAGATGCTATAAAGCAAGCGAAAATGGGTAAAATATATAAAATATTTACCTTCTTGCTATTATTCTCTTGAATGATAGCATAAAATTCAATATTTTTTATGAGTTTTTATGAGTTTATTAGATAAAAATATAGTCGATATATAAGATTATAGGTATATTTTTAACAATCATTTTTTAATATTCAAATTTGATGAAAAAATTTGGTTTAATGGATCCATTTTACTTTGATTTGATGCTATTTCTTAAAGAGAACCACTTTTTTAGTGATGATAAATATCTTCTATATAATTTTGATTGCATCTCCATCCTTAATGAATCTATTGATAGTGGTTTGATTGACATAGCACTGACTGATAAAAGCCTGCTGTATGAATCGGATAATGTTGGTCTATTATCAAATTTTATGGACACTCCATATAGATTGGTGGGTGTATCAAACTTTTATGAGAAATTAAAGGATAAAGATCATATACTAAAAGTTGCTTTGCCCATCAAATCAAATCCTTTTAAACTTATGATAATGAATTTTTTAAAATCCTATCAAGCCAGGAATGTTAAAATACAATGGATAAAATACAACTGTTCAAATATTGAAAAACTTTTTTCATATAAGCTTATAGATTTTGCAATAGTCCTTGAACCATATAATTTTCTTCTTATGAGTTCCAATCTTGCTTCGATAATCCCTTATCAAGTATCTGAAAAAGTAGCATTGTCAGTTATTTATAACCGAAAAAGCTTTGATACTTCTAAAAATGCAAGCTTAAGTGAAATAAAATATTTTAAAAATTCACTTTTAAAGGCCTTTGAGTTTTTGGCAAGTCCGAACTCAATAAATCAGTTTTTATCAAAATATGGGCAGAAATACAACTACCTTAAAAGTTATAAAGATATCTTTATTGAAAGCTTTAGCTTAAATATAAAAAATGGTATAAATAAAAATGCAGACAAAGAAAAAGATATTAAGATTCGAAAAGAAGGAGCAGTCAGCTCTCTTTTAAATCTAGAATTCCTTGACGATAAGGAAAAAATTGATATCATCTCAACTCAACTTAAAAATCTTTGCGAAAGCATAATAAGAAAAAAAGATGGCAAAATTTATTCTATTCCAGAAATAAAATTAATAAATATTTATTTGAGAGAATTAAGAAATCAGCTTTGTTTTCTTAAGATCGAAAATAAAATACTTGACGATAGAAACAAAATTGCAATTCAGGAATTGCAAACAAATAGAGAAGAACTCGCAAATCTATTTATGCAATTTAAAGAAACTTCGGATCAACTTATAATAAAAAATATACAGGATCAAGAAGCTGTTAATTCAAAAAATAGATTTTTTGCAACAATAACTCACGATTTAAAAACTCCCCTTTCAGGTATTATATCAATAACCGAACAGCTTTTCGAAGATGTAAAAGAACCAGAAGCAAGGAGAAAACTCGGTATAGTACTACAATCTGCCAATATTTTATTGCAAATGCTAAATAATATGCTTGAAAACGCCAGAGATATCAACGTATCTCAAAGACTTGAGGAAAAAGTTTTTAATTTTACAAATTTAATAAATTCAATAATTGCCAATATAAATGAGAAGATAAAAGAAAAACCGCATGTCGAATTTAAGACTTTGATTGATGAAGATATACCTGAAATTTTGTATGGTGATCCATTAAAGTTAAATCAAATTGTCTATAACCTTCTTGGTAATGCTGTTAAATTTACTTCAAATGGTTATATTGCCCTAATAATAAAACTTGAAGATAGATCAAAAGATGTAGTTAAAATAAGCATCTGTATAAAGGATACTGGTATAGGAATAGCTGAAGAAAATCTTCAACATATCTTTGATCCATTTGTTCAAGAAAATGAATTGATAAAAGAAAAATATGGAGGCACAGGTCTTGGCCTTTCGATTGTTAAAGAGTTTATCGAACTTATGGGAGGGAGTATTCACTGCACTTCAAAAAAAAATGAAGGGACTACCTTTTCAGTATTTCTAACTTTTAGTTTGCCAAAGATAGAAGAAAAGAAAGAGCACATTGAATCTTTTGTTGATCAGATTGTTTTCAAAAATTCTTCTCTGCTTATTATTGAAGATAATGCTGTGAATCAGGAAATAATAAGATCTTATTTAAAAAAATATGATACTTTAAAGCTTACAATTTGTAACAATGGATTGGAAGGACTTGAGAAACTCTCTAAAGATGAGTATAATCTTGTTCTCTGCGATATAAATATGCCAGTGATGAACGGAAAAGAATTTTGTATAAAGGCAAAGAAAATATATCCAGATCTCCCTATTATTGCTTTGACAGCTCATGATTCAGTAGAAGAAAAAAATGAATTAATTCAACTTGGATTCAATGATATAATTTCAAAACCATATAACAGGACTGGAATTATTAGAGGGATCACTCGCTTTATACCAGTTAAAAAAGAGATAAATAATAAAAATTATGATGAAACAGAAATGAATAAAATAGAAAAACAGGAGAATTGCAGAAATTTGACTGAAGATAGAGAAAATAGTTTAGAATCAAGAATATCAACAATAAATCACGAAGAGATAGATAAAGGGAATGCGACTTTCGTTGATAATTCTGGATTTTCTGAAAGAGAAAAAGAGGTTTTTATTAAGTTGCATGAATATTTGAATAACAATAAAGAACTTATGAGTTACCAGAGGTTATTTTTAACTGATCTTTTAAATTTTTACAAGAAGCTTAAGGATGGTATTGAAAAAAAGGATAAAGAGCAACTTAAGTATTTTACTCACAATCTTAAGGGAACAGCACCTATGATAGGTTATAATGAGTTTACTGATTTCGCTCTGGAAGTTTCAAACTTATATAAACAGGATAGGTTTGATGAACTTCAAAAATATAAAGAAATTATGCTTTCAATTATCGAAAAGATTGTAGAAAGATAGAGCAGATTAAGAATGTTATACCAGAATTTAGACATAATTCTATTTTATATATGGAAATATGGATTTATCTAAACAAGATCTTATGCTGTTGTTCGTCGAAATAGAAGGTTACAGGACCACTCATCTCCTTTTTATTCTGGTATACTTCGCTTCCAAATCTTATAATAACTCCATCAAAAATTCTAATCTTTATCTGAATAGTAGCATCTTTAAATGAGATTGATTTCTTAAGGTTATTTATTGATTCTTCCAGCTCTTTTTGGGTATCAATGAGATTAAAGAATTGGTCCAATTTCTTTTCAAATTCATCTAATTTACTATCTGGTAATTTTCTTAAGAAATTTTCAGGATCCTTAAAATAATCGTCACCTATAGATAATCTGACCTGTTTAAGTTTATATGTTGAGGCCAGGAGTTGCTGTTTTAGCTCTTCAAGTTTGCTTTCTCTCTCTATATCAACTCCAACAATAAGAGTAGTAGGAGCTGCAAGTTTTGAACCTATTTCATTTGCTATTATTCCTTTTGAAGCAAATATTTCTCCACCAATTATGACTGATTTCCCTATACCCTTAATAGATCCTCCACATATTATCTTTGAATGCAATATTGAATTTGTAAATTGAATATTCCCAGCACATTTAATGTTGGCGTTTTCTATATATTCAGCAACTAGATCTTTTTTTACAAAGATCTTAGTTTTTTGCATTTCTCCGGAAATTCCATGTTTTACTCTGCAATTTCCGCCAACTTTGATACTTGCATTGAAGATTGATTCCTCAACTATAAGGTCTGCTTCTGTCTCAACTAAAAAGCCTGGATTAATTTTTCCATTGACTAAAATTGAAGATTCCGATTTAATGTTCCCGGTGGAGAGATCAATATCTTTATCAATTTTTATTATATTGTTGATTGAAACTTTATTAAATTCATCAAGTTCAACTATTCCATCTATTGCAGCTAAAACCTTTGATCCTTCTATTTTTAGATTTTTTCCAACTTTATAACCGGTATGAGGCTCAATAGGTGGTTCTATTTCGTTACCAAACACATCATACCCTTTCACAGGTTTCCTTCCTTCAATATATTCACCTATTTGCTCTCCCGCTTTTACATTGATAAATTTTTCTCTTTCTTTAAAATCTATTGAGCCATCATCTTTAAGTTTTCCTGCCTTTGCCGAAAGTCCAAAAAAAAGTTTTATTTCAGCTTCTCTTCCACTTACTGGCTCCACCCCCTTTGCAAGAAGTATGGTGATGCCATATCCTTTTACTGCAAAATTGAGAGCCTTCTGGATATTTTCTGTTGAAGTGTAATTTAATATCTTTTTATCTTTGATGATCTTTAATATATTGTCTATGACCAGGTAGCCAGGATCTTTACTATCTAATGGAGGTAATATAAGATAAGCATAAAGATCCTTTTTGAGAGTGACTATTGGATCTAAAATATCAATTTTTGCACCATTGAACTCTACAAAGCCAGTTCTATTAACGCATAGTGCGCCTATGCTTGCATTATAATAGATATCAATGCCACTAAAAAAGCTTTCTATTTCATTTCCCTGTATAATTGCCTCATCTGAAAAGAAAAAGTTTTGGGCAATTTCTTTATAGTAAGATTGATTTTTTGGATCACTCAGTATCTGTTTGATAAGCCTTCTTGGAGAGATTTGTTTGTTAAATAAAAAAACTGCATCTTTAATTCCCATTATATTTTCCTTATCGTATAAATCCACAAAAAATAAATACTACAAACTGATAAACCACAGAGTACTTTTTATTAAAATAATAGATTAAAAATTCTTATTTTAATGATTAAGGATAGTTTTTCTGATATAGATTTTTCTTATAGATTATTACTAATAGACTTTTACTTTGATGAAAGGAGAAATTTATATATAAATTTTCAATTTTTGAAAATAGCCCAGGTGAGGTTGGATTCATCCTTTTTAAAAAATATTTTTTCATATAGTTTTATGGCTTTTTCATTTGTCATTCTCACAAATAGTGAGGCATTTTTCATATTAAGGTTCCTGAAGGAATAGTTGAGCATTTTATAAAGCAAAAACAGTCCATAACCTTTTTTTCTATAACTCTGGTCTGTATATACTCCACCTATTTGAAAGTATTTGTCGGTGAAAGCATTCCATTCGCATTTGCTAATAATTTGATCTTGAAAGGTTAAATAAAAAAGTTTGAAGTTGCTATATATTTTCATCAAATTCTGAAAGACAAACTTATCTGAAAGTATATATATTGGATAATGCATCTCCTCGTGAAGATACCCTTTTTGTAAATCGATAAGTTCTGCAATATCATGTCTGCTCGCTGGCATTTTAAGATAAACCTGAGATTCATATTCAGGATTGATTTGAATATTATCTAAGTTATTTATAAATGTATTATAATCAAGGTTATATACATAATAATCATTGACATCAAGAGCGCAGGCATATAGCTTTGGATTGTTTAAAAACAACATTTTGGCTGTTTCTGTATTTGTACCTAGGTATTGAATTCCATTCCCGACTTTTTTAAGATTATCAGTGATTTTAAGATAAAAGGAAAAATCATCTATCCCTTCATTTTTAAGGTTAAAAAAGTGAAGTTCTCCACTTACTCTGTTATATGCAGCAAAAAATGAAAAATTTTCATAAGATTGAAATGTTTCATCGGGCATTATGTAGGCATATTTTTCATTTTTACAATATATAGAGTGCAAAAGATAAATATTCCTGCAACCCTTATTGAATAAATAATCTGAAAGTTCAATTCTTTCTTTATCTGAGACTTTATTTATTATTGAAAAATCTTTTAAAGTTTTATTCAAATTTTTCCTCATCGTATTAATTATAAAATTTAGCTTCTTCTCAAAAGCAGGTTTAGGCATGACCTGCAAAAAAAATCTTGATAAAATCGTTAAATTGAGTATATGACAATTTTTGAATTTTGAAAGAGATCAATTAAAAATGGATTTTATCTTTATGAAAAATAAAATTTTTAATTTTACTCAATAAGCTTGAAAAATTAAATTAATATATTATATATAATTTTGTAAAAAAATTAGTTTGGAGGGAATCCATGCATAAAAAGCTTTTTGTTCCTGGCCCAATAGAAGTTGCTGATGACGTGTTAGCAGCTATGAGTACGCCTATGATTTACCACAGAACAAAAGAGGCGAGTGCATTACAAGCTGAATGTGCCGAAGGAATGAAAAAAATAATGCTTACCAGCAATACAATACTTTTTTCTACATCTTCAGGTACAGGCTTGATGGAAGGTTCAATAAGATCCTGCACTTCTAAAAGAGCTATTGTCTTTTCAGTTGGTGCATTTGGTAAGAGATGGTATGAGATTGCTGTTGGTAATGGTATCCCTGCCGATATCTATACTGCTCCATCTGGTGAAGCAATAAGCCCAGAAATTGTTGAGGAGTATCTTTCAACTGGTAAATATGATGTCATGACTATTACACATAATGAGACTTCTACCGGTATAATGAATCCGGTTGCAGATCTTGCCAGAGTCTGGAAGAAGTATCCCGATGTTATAGTTCTTATGGATTGCGTATCTTCCATGGGTGGAGTTAAGATAGAAACAGATGCTCTTGGAGTTGATGTTTGTCTAACTTCTTCACAAAAAGCGTTAGGTCTTCCTCCTGGACTTGCAATATGCAGTGTTTCAAATAAAGCTATTGAAAAAGCCAGGACAGTTAAAAATAGAGGTTATTATTTTGATCTTATCGAGCTTTATAAGTATGTTGCCGAGAAAGAGCCTTACAATCAATATCCTTCTACTCCTTCACTATCACATTACTATGCACTGCAACATCAGCTAAAAAAGATTGAAAAAGAAGGGATTGAGAAAAGATGGGAAAGGCACCAACAGATGGCTGAATATACTCGCAATTGGGCTAAAAAGTATTTTGAACTATATCCTAAAAAAGAGCAATGGTGCTCTGTTACGTTGACAACCATATCAAACACAAGAAACCTTTCCGTAAAAGGTCTCAATGAGGAGCTTGGTAAACGAGGTTTCATGATTTCAAATGGATATGGTGATCTAAAAGAGAAAACCTTTAGAATTGCGCATATGGGTGATTTCACATTGAAAGATATTGAGGAAGTCATCGGTCATATTGAAGATATATGGAACCTGAAGTAGTCTTCAAAACATCTTCTCAATCTTTCAAATTTAGTATTTTCAGTTATTATGTTTAGTTAATTTTATTTCTCAAAATTGTGGAAGGATTATTCCTTTCACAATTTTTTTTCTTTTATCAAACAAGGGTTTCTATCTATCTGGGGATAGTAAAACCTGTACAATTTGCTTTAATAGCGCTAATTTTATTTTCTTTTAGTTAATGCTCTTTTATTTAGCTGAAGACTATCCAGGCATTTGTTTAAAACAAAGCATGAAATATCTTGATTTATTTTTATATAATTATTATTTTGTATAAAGAAATATAGATAAAGGATTCAAAATGGCGTGTAAATTCGAATTTACCCGGGAGAAGACTAGAGGCACTATCAAAGTTACCATTCCCCTGGTTGATATCAACGAAAAATATAAAGAAATTTTGAAGGAAAATATTTCTAAGATAAAGATGAAGGGTTTTAGACCAGGTCATGTTCCCACTTCAATTATTGAAAAACAGTTTGGCGAACAGTTCAAGTTTGATGCTATTAACGATATCCTTCAAAAAGAGTATAAAGATTATATCGATAAAGAAAATATTGATCCTATTTCACAGGCTTCATTGAATTTTGAAGAAGAAAAGGTTAGTTTTGATAAAGATGTTGTTGCTAACCTGACTTTTGAGTTACCACCATATATTCAACTTGGTGATATTAGCAAAATAAAAACAGATAGAATCGAAATAAAAACTAACGAAAAAGATGTTGAAAAGGAGATAGAAGATTTTCGACAGAGGTTTTCCACTCTTGAGGAAGTAGATACAAAAGCCGAGAAGGATGATTTTGTCGATATTACAGCAAAAGCATTCGATGAAAATGGTGAACTCTTGAGAACTGTTGATCGTATGATTAAGATAGGAGAAGATTTAAGCAATCTCCACCTTGACGATCACCTTATTGGTCTTAAAAAGGGAGAAAGTAAAAAATTCGATGTTACTTACGATGATAACGTTGTTTTTTCTGAGTTTAAGAATAAAAAAGTAAATTATGATGTAGCTGTAAATTCGGTTAAGAAATCGAAATTGCCAGATTTGACAGATGAATTTGTTCAAAAAAATACCAGATTTACAACAGTTGATGAGTATAAAAGCAAACTTAAGGAAAGACTCGAGTATTATTCTAGAGAGTTTGAGAGAAAATATAATTTAACTTTTATATACGATGAAATAGCAAAAATATCAGACATTGAGATTCCAGATACTCTTGTCGAACAACAGGCAGAGATAGTCATTAACAATTATGCAAGTTCTACTTATGGTCTTTCAAGGGATAAACTTGAAACCATGCTTAAGGCTTCTGGTTCTTCGATCGAAGATTTCAAAAAGGTTGTAAAACCTTCAGTTGTTAAAGATATAGAGATTGAAGTTATTTTAGATGAAATAATTAAACAGCAAAAGATAGAACTATCTGAGCAAGATTGGAATGAACTTAAAGAAGATATAAAGAAAGATGGACTTGAAGATGATCAGGTGGCTGAAGAAATCGAGAAAAATAAAGTTAGATATGAGTACTATCTCAAGAAAAAGAAAGCTGAGGACTATATACTAGCTACCTGCAAAACAGGAAAAATCAAAACTTATACATATTCAGATATCCCGGATCTTCAAGTAAAGCTTGATATGTATAGGGAAAAAGAAAACAAAACCGGAGATGAAAAAAAGGAAGAAAAACCTGAGGTTTGAGGCGAATGTTGCTTTAAATACGGGAAATAAGTGATTATTTTAGTAGTATATTCAATTTTATACTAACTATATTTTAAATAATATCATATTCTAAATTATACATGTTTTATACACCTGATTATGAGTAGAGATCAGTTGTTAAAATTATATACAATTATAGATAAAATTTGCAGATTTTTATTTTACCTATTTTGTTTTATTGAATAATCTATAAACTATTTTCTGTAAAATATCTAAATTCCTTAAAAGTACATGGTTATGATGATAAATATTATCTAAATGTTGGGGGAAAACAATGAATCCTAAAAATTATCTTGTCCCGATTGTTATTGAACAAACAGGTATAGCTGAGAGATCCTACGATATATTTTCTCGTTTGTTAAAGGATAGAATAGTATTTATAGATGACGAGATAAACGACCAGACAGCAAAACTTGTTATAGCACAATTACTTTTTCTAGATTCTGAAGATCCAGATAGGGATATTCATCTTTATATAAATTCTCCGGGTGGCGTTGTAACTGCTGGGCTTGCTATATATGATACAATGCAACTTGTAAAACCAGATGTATGCACAATATGTCTTGGCCAGGCTGCTTCTATGGCAGCTGTCTTACTTGCAGCCGGTGCTCCTGGTAAAAGAACTGCTTTACCACATTCAAGAGTCATGATTCATCAGCCATGGGGAGGATTCCAGGGGAAAGCCTCCGAGATAGAGATACAGGCGAAAGAGATCAGCAAAATGAAGCAGCAGATTTTAGATATACTTTCAAAGCATACAGGGAAGAGCATAAAGAAGATAGAAAAAGATATTGAACTTGACTATTTTATGGGACCAGAAGAAGCAATAGAATATGGTTTGATAGACAAGATTATTGAACAAAGAGTCGGAGAGAAAAACAGTGGCAAATGAGTTAAAGAGATGTTCATTTTGCAACAAATCTTCGAAAGAGGTTAAACAGCTATTTATCGGTACAAATGCAAATATTTGTGATCAGTGCATTGAGTTTCTGTTTGATCTTGTTGTTAATCAAAAAAAACCTGAAAGCGGAGTCAGCTCTTCGGTAGATTATTCAAAAATTAAACCCGCTGATATAAAAAATTTTCTTGACCAGTATGTTATTGGTCAGGATGAGGCTAAAATAGCACTATCTGTTGCTGTATATAACCACTATAAGAGAATATTTACCAAAAAATCAGGCGAAAGTGAAGAAGATGTTGAACTTGAAAAATCCAACATACTTCTTATAGGACCAACAGGAAGCGGGAAAACGCTTCTTGCTCAATCTCTGGCAAAATTTTTACAGGTTCCCTTTGCAATCGCTGATGCAACTACACTCACAGAGGCTGGTTATGTTGGTGAAGATGTTGAAAATATCTTGCTTAGATTGATACAAAATGCCAATGGAGATATTAAGGCTGCACAGCAGGGTATAATTTACATAGATGAGATAGATAAAATCTCGAGAAAAAGCGAAAATCCCTCTATAACAAGGGATGTTTCAGGTGAAGGAGTTCAACAGGCTCTATTAAAAATTGTTGAAGGCACAATAGCAAATGTACCTCCTGGTGGTGGAAGAAAGCATCCATATCAAGAGTTTATTCAAATAGATACAAAAGATATACTCTTTATATGTGGAGGCGCTTTTATTGGAATAGACAAGATTATATCTCGAAGAATAAAAAAAACACCTATTGGATTCAATAGAGAATATGTTAATGCAACTGAAACGGAGCTTGAATCGCACGTTGAAAGTGAAGATCTTATCAAGTATGGTATAATTCCCGAACTTGTTGGTAGGTTGCCTGTTGTTGTTCCTTTACAGGAATTGCAAAAGTCAGATCTTGTCAGGATACTTACTGAACCGAAAAATGCCATAATAAGGCAATATCAGCATCTTGTAAATCTTGAAGGTAAAAATCTTATATTTGAAGATGATGCTCTCGATGCCATAGCACAGCTGGCTTTAGATAAAAAGCTTGGGGCAAGAGGGCTAAGATCTATTATAGAAAGAAAGTTACTTAAACTTTTATATGATCTTCCATCTTTTAAAGATGTCTCAAATGTTATTATTACCAGAGATTTTATACTAAATGATACAAAGCCGATATTTGAGTATAATAAAAAAGCATCTTCTTCGAGTTAAAGGATCTAAAGTGATAAAGGATGAAAAGGTTGTTGTCACGGTTGAAGAGATCCCGGAAGATCTTAAATCATGTCTTTTACAAAAATATGAGTTGATAGATTTATCCGGGTATTTGAAAGATTATAAGAGAATCAACAATTATGAAAGAAATGATAGAGATAGATGGAATAGTATACTTAAGGAATTACCGGAATTCAAAAAACCTTCTGTTGTTATATTTAGAACCTATTTGATACTTGATAGCTATCTTCTCTCACTTTTCCCGGATAAAATACTATATCTAAGAGCTGGCTCTGGCTACGATAACATAGATATCGATTATGCATTTTCGCATGGTAGTTTTATAGAAAATACACCTGCTGCAAACACAAATGCTGCGGTAGAACATTCTATCGCCTTATTGTTTGGATCACTCAAAAAGATAAATGTCTTTAACAGCTCTATAAAAGCTGGCCTATGGCGAGACAATATCTCACTCAACAGAGAAATATCAGGTAAAAACATCTTAATAATAGGTTTTGGTAATATAGGTTCAGAGGTTGCCTCTGTAGTGAAAAGCCTGGGGGGGAATGTTTTTGTCTACGATCCGTACAAATCTATGGCTGGTAGTTTGGATAAATTTGCCTCTGCTTTAAACACCTTCCAGGAAAAAAACGAAAAAGAGCCTTCTGTGGACTCAGATCCAGACAAAGATTGGCAGTACTGGAAGGAAAAACTTTATGAGTTAACAGGAAAAGCTGATATAATCTCATTTCATCTAACATTGCATGATAAAACTTATAAAATGATAAATAAAGAGTTTTTATCCAGCTGTAAGAAAGATCTGATACTTATAAACAGCGCTCGTGGAGAGATCTTTGAAGAAGATGATGTTTATGACTTTTTCAGTATCAATAAAAATGCTTTTCTTGCATCCGATGTTTTTCCTTTTGAACCATATGTCGAGGGAAGTAAGTTGCTAAAACTTGAAAATGCTATCTTTTCACCTCATGTAGGGGCATATACTTACGAAGCAAGGGAAAGATTGACTGAAGAGGTGATTCGATCTATTGATGCTTACTTTAAAGATGGAACGATCTTAAACCCGGTGGATAAAAGATTCAGATTTTCTCCATATTTTCAAAATTAAAGATTTTAATATTATCAAAATGAAATAGTTAAGGCCAAGCTAACAGGTTCCTTTTCAGAAAGTTAACTCTGCAAATACAAATATCGGTGTTAGATCAATGAACAGCAACCTTCTTTACTCTCTATAAAATTATCATCTTTACTAAAATCACCTTGATATAATTTTTTTATTTGGACTACAAAATCCTTCGATGGATTGACAATAGCATCAACAGAGAGATCAAAACAGGCAAAGTCCAGTTCTACCCTTGATTTTCCAAATGGACGCATACATCCTATATATATTTTTTTACCCGGCAGAGTTGACTTTGCATAATTTATTATCTCTGATAACCGCTTAATTTCTACGTTTTTAGCCTTAGCATAAAAAGTACCCTTTGTCGGGATAAGGAAGTTAAAAACAACTTTATCAATGTTCAATTTACTGATAAAATCAATGGCTTTTTCCTCATAAGAATCCATACCATTTAAAATTCCAATTGTTATATGTGGAACAATTTTTGGAATTTTATCACTTAAAAGTGGATTTTTGGATTTAGCATTATTTAAAAATTCATCTATCTTGAGAATATTATCTTTCAAGTTCGAAATATCGACATCAAGGTTATAGACCTCTTTTAATATTATCTGATCTCCTACTATGTCTATAGAAATGCTATCGAAAAATGTGAGATAATGAAAGTGTTGGGTTGGTAAAAAGCCTGTGTGGACATTTAAAAGATATCCATTATTTTTTATCTTTTCAATATTTTTCATCTGCTTATAAAAAGGAACACTTCCATCTTTTAAACTGCCTCCAGAAATGAGAACAGTACTCTTTTTCTTTACCTTAAGGGTTTCGATGAGTCGCTCATCATCAATATCATACATGGATTTCAGATATTTCTTGTTGCAATGTTTACAGTTAAGTTCGCAGTAATCTTTTGTAGTAGAAACTGAAAGAACAGGATCTGTATAGATAAGTTTAAAATTTTTATTCATCTTTTGCTCTTTATTTGTGTGAATATTCTGGCTTTATACTCTTAACCAGATTATCAGGCTAAGATGCACGGGGGGGGGAAATGCTGGGTGAGAAATTGTGTGAGGCTTTTTATTAATTTATTATATTTTGGCAGTATGTAAAACTTTTTATAACCCTACATTTTTTAGATTGCTTTTATTTTTATTACTTTTCTTATTTTTCTCTGTCTTTTAACTGGATTAATCTTTTCATAGATTTTAGACTTTCGATTTTACTCCAATTTTGAATTTTTTATTTAAAGATCCTACTTTTGTGCAAAAAAGGTGAATTTTTACATTTTTTTCAAATAAACTAATGCACTCATTAGACGAAAACTGCTTGCTATATAAAACATTACAACGCATCATTTAGTCATAAAAAGCACAAATTAAATTGAAGTTATAAAAACTTTCAATTTTTCTTAAAATTATAGTTGAAAAATTTATTAAAAATGTGAATTTTTATATGTTATGGAAATAACTTTAATAAGATATGGAGAATTAGCTTTAAAGAAAGGGAATCGAAAATATTTCGAAAAAGTTCTCGTCCAGAATATAAAGGCAAAATTACCAAAAGCCAACATACAAAGGCAAACTGGAAGGATCTTTTGCGAAGTCGATTTACCAAAAGAAGAAATAATAGCAATCCTCTCGAAAATACCCGGCATAACCTCCTTTTCTTTTGCGACAAGAGTTGAAAGAGATTTTACAGCCATTAAAGATAAATGGTTTGAGATATTAAGCTCAAATCCAGAGCTTCGATCTTTCGATAACTTCAAGTTCGAATCAAAAAGAGCGGATAAATCCTTTGAAATACATTCAGATGAGCTTTCAAAACTTCTGGCTGAAGATATGATCCAAAAGTTTCCTGAATTTGCTGGAAAAGTTAAGCTTAAAGATCCCGATATGACATTCTATACTGAGATAAGGCATGATTTTGCCTATCTATTTACAGAAAGGTTCAAAGGTGTTGGTGGGTTACCGGTAGGAACTGCTGGCAAAGCTTTAGCTTTGCTTTCTGGTGGAATAGATTCACCTGTTGCTTCATATATGATAATGAAAAGAGGAATGAAGGTAGATTTTATATATTTTCATGCTTACCCTTTTACACCAGAGCAATCTAAGGAGAAAGTTCTCGAGCTAGCGAGGATACTTACAAAATATGAGATGAAATCAAGAATGTTCGTCATCCCCTTTACTGAGATACAAACAGAAATTCGCAGGAGCACAGATCCAAGGTATCTTACTCTACTTATGCGTAGAGCGATGATGAAGATTGCATCAGAAATAGGAAAATCTTACAAATACGATGCCCTGATAACAGGAGAAGCTTTGTCTCAGGTGGCATCACAAACTATAAAGTCGATGATCTGTTCCAATGAGCAATCAGAACTTTTCGTGTTAAGACCCCTTATCGGTTTTGATAAAGAAGAAACAGTTGCGATCGCTAAAAAAATTGGCACATATGAAACATCTATACTGCCTTATGCTGACTGTTGTAGTTTATTTGTTCCACCAAATCCAATAATAAAACCAGATTTAAGTGATGTTGTCGCTGTTGAAAGGAATCTTAATGCGTCACTTTTAATAGAAAAAGCAATAGGGGAAAAAGAGATAATAGATATTTAAAAAATTAAAAAGAGGTAGAATATGCCAGGGAGAGGTAAGATACAGATATTTTCAGGCAGGTCTTCTGAAGAATATGCAACTGAGGTTTTGCAGAATCTTAGAAATCTCAATGAATATACATCAAAATTTGTTGACCTGGCAGGGGAGAAGCAGGTAAAGCTCTTTTCAAATGGGGAAATGGAGGTTGAGATTTTAACCTCTGTAAGAAAAAAGGATATATACATAATTCAGCATACATCAAACAGAAACTGTCAGATGCTCTCCACGCATGAAAACAAGATAGAACTCTATCATCTTGTTGATGCTTTAAAAAGAAGTCATGCAGGTTCCATAACAGTTTTTGAGCCTTTTATATCTTGCTCGAGGTCGGATCGAGCATATGCAAGAAATTCTTCTGGTCTTGCAATTCATTTCAAAACTCTTGTTTCAATTGGTGCAAATCATATCATTACATACCAGATTCATTCCGAAAAATCAAAGATGATGGTTGATCCAGTTACGGCTTATATTGACGATATCCCTTTGTATCCTGTTATTCAAAGGTATATTTTAAAGGAATTTGTTAAAACGAGGGACTATTTTCACGATGTGGTTCATAACAACTGGGCAATATGTTCTGTCGATGCTGGTGGAGAAAAGGTAGCAAGAAACTTTGCAGATATCTTTTCATGCCAGCTTATAATAGCAAATAAGAGAAGAAGTTACTCGAAGACGAATACGATAGAGGGGGTATCACTGCTCACAGACGAAAGTATAGAGGGTAAAACTGTGTGGGTCATAGATGATATGATCGATACTGCTGGTTCTATTGTCGAGTTGTTAAAAGCTTTAAAAGAAAAAAAGCCTGCACAGGTAAACGTTGCGGTTGTTCACCCTGTACTTTCAGGGCCAGGGATATCCAGACTCATAGAGCTTCATGATCTTAAATACTTAGATAATCTTATGGTATGTGATACTATATGGATATCAGATCAGATGAAAAAAGATCTTCCTTTTATGCAGATAATTCCAACTGCTCCATTAGCCGCAGATATAATATATAAGACAAATATTGGGGAAAGCCTATCAGTATACTATGATCCAGTAAATCCTTATCATGTGCTAAATTACTAAAAATAGCGCAACAAATTGAGATATCACATCCAGTCAAGATTTTTTAATATAAAGAATCCAGATAATAAGTATGAATGCATAAGTAAGTGATGTAGTGGAGGTTTCATGAAAAAAAATTTGCATAAAAATTTAATGATTACGGAAAGGCTATTTATTATAGTTTTTATATTTTTTTTGCTGATTTTTACTGGATGCAAAGAGAAAGAGCCACTCGAAAGTATTCAAAGAGAAGACGATCAGATAATTGATAAGCTAAATAAACTTATAGATAAAGATCTACCCTCTAAAATTGCTGGATATAGTTTTATTTTGTTTGATGATAAAGGGAAACTCTGGTCAGCTGAGGGAGGTTTCGCAAATATTGAGAAAGGAATAAAGTTTGACGAGAATACTGTTATATATACTGGAGAAATTTCACAGCAGGTTACCATAAGTGAAATACTAAAGCTTTATGAAGAAAATAAAATTGATATCGAGAAAGAAGTTTCTTTTTATCTACCTGAATTTTTTGAAGGTGGTTCAGATAGGTTGAAGAAGATAGGGGATCTAAAGATCAGTACGATAATTAAGGGTTTGACAGGCTTTGCATCGATAAGTCCAGAATCGCTTAAAAACTATAGATTTGATAAAGATTTGAAAAATTATCTGGAAAAATCGAATCAAATTTATCCAGAGAATGTAAAATATACCGAATCCCCTCTATTCATTGATTTATTGGGTTTAGTTATTCAAAAGATAGGTGGGAAAGATTTTTCTTCTTTCATGGATTATCAGATCTTTATCCCTAATAAGATGCTATCATCGAGCTATTCACCAGATAAAAAGCTAAAGAATGTTTCACTGTTCTATTCATCAATCATAATGCCTCAAGATGATAGCCTTCGTGATTCTGTTATAAAAGGTAATCTTAACATTTTATCACCCTCAACATCGATGCGATCGAGCACCGGGGATCTTGCAAGATTTTATTCACTATTTTTAGATGAAGACCCGGGAAATGAATTTCTTTCAAGAAATACAATTAACTATTGCTTTACACCTGTTTACCAGGGGCAACTTGATATGGAAGGTTTTGAAACTGGTGTGGGCTGGAAACTTACAAACACAGACCTGGACTACGCAGGTAAAGTTGCCTATTTTACAGGTTCATTCCTTGCACACCGTGTTTTCATAATTCTTTTGCCGGATCATAATTTAGGTTTAGTTTGTGCATGCAATGCATATAGTTGGGAAGAAAAAGGGGATCTTTACACGGTGGCAGTCAATATACTGAAGGAATATATAAAAATGAAATTTAACATAGAGCCACCCTCTTTTGCTAAGCCTGCTGAAAAACAGATCCCTGAGAATATTAAAAAAAAGATCAGTGGTTTTTATTTTTCTGATAAGGGTATATTGATGCTTGATGCAAAAGGTAATGAACTTCATTTATCATACAATGGGGGTTATTCAACATTTTATTATTTTAAAGATAATATTTTTTTACCAGTTGAACAAAATACATATAAAGAAATAGAGTTTATTCATCCGGATAGGTTAATTTTAAGATTTGACACAAAGGCTAAGCTGGTTATGCAAAAACTGATCACTGAAAATTATGATTCATCATTTTCACCGGTAACTGGAATATATAAGGCACAGGATATGTACGCCTATCCAGCATCATTTATGATAAAACAATACTCAAATTTCTATGTAATAATAACAGATGATGCAAAAGAGCATTTACTGGTGCCGATTTCAAAAAACGAAGCTAAAATTTTATGCGATAAAACTTCTATCTTATATGGAAAAAAGCTATATATTGATGAGTCGGGAGAAGTTATGCTGGATAATGCGAAATACAGTATAATGAAAAAGTAAATCAAATAGAAAGATAGTTGATTTTGCATTACCCAAAATAGGCACTTGAATAAACAGATTTTTCCATTACCAGGCTAAAGTACCGAAATTAAAAGGGGAGTTATGATACTTATCGAAAATGCAAAGGCAGTTAACTTTTATCCTGCATCTATAGAGCCAGCTATCGACATCGTTATTGATGATGGTATGATAGTGGATAAAGGTAAAGATCTGAAAAGCTTATATCCGCAAGCCAGAGTGATAGATTCCGGCACCTTTGTGAGTCCTGGCCTTGTATGCTCTCATAATCATTTCTATTCTCAGCTTTCAAGGGGTATGATGGTCAATATAAAAAAATCTTACGATTTTGTACAGCAGCTAAACAATCTCTGGTGGAGACTCGATAGAGCGATCGACTACGATATTACGCTGGATTCCTCACTTTCAGCCTGTGCTGAAGCAGTGATGTCAGGAGTTACATCTGTTATTGACCATCACGCCAGTCCAAATCTTATAGATGGAAGTCTTGATGCAATAGAACAGGGTTTCCTCACCGTTGGCTTGCGAGGCGATATCTGTTATGAGGTTACAGACAGGAATGGCATAGATGGTGCTACCAGAGGTATTAACGAAAATGTTAGATATGCAAAGAAGGTAGATAAAAGTCTGAAGGAGGATAAAAACTTTCTTTTGAGTTCTTCAATAGGCGCTCACGCCTCCTTTACAATTTGTGATAAAACGCTGGAGAAACTTGCTGGTGCTGTAAAATCAACAAATAAAGGGGTACACATACATGCAGCCGAAGACAGGTTTGATGCGATAGATAGTCGATACAGGTTTAAAAAAAATATTATTGAAAGGCTTGATGACTTGCAGATGATAAATAATCGTTCTATAATAGTTCATGGAGTTTATCTTTCAGATATCGATATAGATATATTAAATAAAAGAGATGGATTTTTAGTTCATAATTGTCGATCAAATATGAATAATTCGGTTGGATATAATGATCATATTTCATCTTTTAAAAATGTTGCTCTTGGGACTGATGGCATAGGATCAGATATGTTAACGGAGCTGAAGTTTGCGTATTTCAAACAAAGAGATGTAAATGGAACCTTAAATCCTGAAGATTTTGTTAAGATGCTTATAAGTGGAAATGAAATATTACAGAGAAGATTTGAGGGTAAAAAATTTGGAAAGATTGAAAAAGGTTACATGGCTGATCTTGTGATATGGGATTACGATTCCCCTACTCCTCTTTTACCTGAAAATCTATCCGGACACCTTGTGTTTGGTCTTAACTCAGGTAATGTTAAAACAGTAATTATCAATGGAAAAATCGTTGTAATGGACAAAAAGCCTTTATTTGACTATCCTGGGATAATGGAAAATTCTAGAAAATCTGCACAAAGGCTCTGGAATAATATGAATAAACTAAACTAGGTGTTGATCCAATGATCTTACCTCTCTTAGTTGTTTTTTGTTACACTAATGAGATGTTTGTTGATAAAGCCACCAAGAAAAAATAAGGTTCATTAATCAAAATACTGGGTGACGTTAAAAATTTTCGTTATTTAAGATTTCCATTATTTTAGCTTAAAAGTACCAGATGATGGTTAAATATCTTGCTATTTACGAGGAGCATTATTATAATTCAGGAGTATTATATGAGTATTTAAATATTTTACTATTTTTTGGGAGTATAGTATTTTTATAAAATTATGGGGGTAATATGAAAGATGTAAATTTTAGTGAAATATATAAAAAGGCAAAGAACTATGAAGATCTTGTATCTTCCTATCTTTCAAGGATTATCAAGACACCTGCTATGAGTAACAATGAAAAAGACAGGATAATGCTTTTGAAATCTATGTGTGAGCAGATCGGATTCGACGAAGTTAAAATAGATGGGCTTGGTAATCTACTTGCAAGGATTGGTAATGGACCAAAAAAACTTGTAATAGATGCTCATATTGATACAGTTGGAGTTGGTGATCAAAAAGCCTGGACTAAGGATCCATTTTCTGGTGAGATTAAAGATGGGTACATTTATGGCAGAGGGGCTTCTGATCAGCTGGGTGGGGCAGCTTCTATGCTTTTAGCCGGTAAAATCTTAAAAGAAATGGGTTATAAAAGCGATAAATGGAGCATATGGTTTTCTTTTACTATTATCGAAGAAGATTGTGATGGATTATGCTGGAAGTACCTTATTGAAAGTGAAAAGTTTATGCCTGATCTGTTTATCTCGACAGAACCAACCGGACTTAAGATTTATAGAGGTCATAGGGGCAGGATGGAGATAGAGATAAATCTCAAAGGTCTATCCTGTCATGGTTCAGCTCCAGAGCGAGGAGTCTCTGCAGCATATATGGCATCCCGAGTGGCACTTGGCATTGAAAAACTCAACAAGGAGCTGAAACCAGATAAAGAAAAATTTTTAGGTAAGGGAACAGTTACAGTATCAATGATGAAAGTCAGTGGACCTTCTCAATGTGCTGTTCCAGATATCGGGTACCTTTACCTTGATAGAAGACTAACTACTGGAGAAACAAAAGAACTTGCAATAGAGCAGATCGAAAAGGTCATAAAAAAATATGCCGGGATAAATCAGTCAGAATACAATATCAATGTACCGACCTATTCAAAACCAAGCTGGACCGGCAAACTTTTTGAACAGGAACTTTACTTCCCTACATGGAAATTTGATGAAACTCATCCATTTGTCTCACTTGCAAAAAAAACTTATCAGGAGCTTTTTGAAGCTAAAGCAGTGGTCGATAAGTGGACTTTTTCAACAAATGCGACTTGTGTAGCCGGAAGATACAACATCCCATCTATCGGTTTTGGCCCTGGACTGGAAAAAGAGGCGCATGCGCCAAATGAAAAGATTGCTATTTCAGACCTTCCAGTTGCTGCTGCCTTCTATGCTGCAATTGCCTTTTCTGTGGAGGATTTTTGAAAGGATTGTTAGCTCTGGTCAACTTGCTAAATTTTAGCTATTACAAGATTTGCATTCTTTATAAATTCACTAAAAATAGATTCACTAATAATAAAATCACTTAAAAAATAAGGTTACTTATCTGGCAAAATTTTAAAAAACATAAAATATATTATAATGTTAATTAGCTATTAAAATGTTAAATAACTGTAAAAGAGGATTGTATGGGATTTGAGATGATCGAAAAAAAAGAGCTATATGAGAGGCTTGACAGGCTTTCGGAAAGAAAAATCGAGATGTATCAAAAAGATTTTCTTCAAACCTGGGAAAAATCGATTGATGAGATAATAGCCACATTCGAAGTGGCAAATATTTTGAGATCTTATAGATTCAGTAATATTTCCAGTAAAATCTATGATTCAGGGATAGCTGTTTCTGTTTTTAAAGATAACTCTACCCGAACTAGATTTTCTTTTTCAAGCGCCTGTGATCTTTTAGGGTTATATGTTCAAGACCTTGACGAGGGTAAAAGTCAGATAGCACACGGTGAAACTGTTAGAGAAACAGCTGTGATGATCAGTTTTTTAGCTGAAGTTATAGGTATTCGCCACGATATGTTTATAGGGGAAGGTGATAGCTACATGCGTGAGTTCGGTAATGCACTTACTGAAGCATATAAAGATAATATTTTACCGGATCGACCTATGATAGTTAATCTTCAGAGCGACATAGACCACCCTACTCAGTCTATGGCTGATTTTCTGCATCTTACAAAGCACTTTGGTGGCTTAGAAAACCTTAAAGGGAAAAAGTTAGCCATGTCCTGGGCTTACTCACCATCCTACGGAAAACCACTGTCTGTCCCACAGGGTATTATAGGTCTTGCTACCAGGTTCGGTATGGATGTTGTTCTTGCTCACCCGGAAGGTTATGATCTTTTACCTGATACTATCGATCTTGCAAAAAGACAAAGTGCTGAAAGTTCAGGCAGCTTCAAGATAACAAATAGCATGGATGAAGCCTTTGAGAATGCCGATATAGTTTATCCTAAGAGCTGGGCTCCTTACTACATTATGAAAAAGCGAGTTGAACTTCTTAAGAATAACGATACAAAAGGCTTAAGCGAGCTTGAGAAGGAATGTCTTACCAGCAATGCCAGATATATCGATTGGGAATGCAATGAAAGCAAGATGAACCTTACTAAAAATAGAAATGCTCTTTATATGCACTGTCTTCCAGCGGATATCTCAGATGTTTCGTGTAAAAATGGTGAAGTATCTAAGGCTGTTTTCGAGAAGTACAGAAACTTCACTTACGATGAAGCTGGCTATAAGCCTTATATCATAGCATCGATGATACTTCTCGCTAAGAAAAAAGATCCTGTTCAGACCTTGAAAAAGCTTTTCGAGATGAGTCAGAAGCGTATCATAGCCTGATCGTTAACTACTTTGATCAAAAATTAAAGCCGCAAAAGGATTTGCAGTTAATAACATTTTTCAGTTTATATCTATTCTTTATTTCACTATTTTATCAACCAGAGGTAAAGACAAAGGCAAAGTCATCGGGCTGGATATGACTGAGGCGATGATTCGAAAGGCAAAAGATAGCACTTGGAAATTAAATAATATTCTTATTCTAAAGAGCGCGAAAAAGTGTCTTAAGTCAGAAGATAACAAGCGAAAATTCAGTGGAAGGCTTTAATTAAAATAATCAAAATTAACGTAAAATACTATTATTTGAAATGTCAGAGGGAAAAATGAAAAAGGAATATATTAAAAAAATTGTCAGGGTAAAGTATTCTAAAATTGCAAAAAATAGCGATTGCGGTTGTGGAAATAATTTTACCTGCTGTAATGCCTCACTTTCAGCGGAAGAAATATCTAAGAGCATCGGGTATTCTGAAGAAGAGATCAATTTTGCATCAGAGGCTAATTTAGGACTTGGCTGCGGGAATCCAGTGGCTCTTTCAACCATAAAAGAAGGTGATGTAGTCCTGGATTTAGGAAGTGGTGCCGGATTTGATGCTTTTCTGGCAGCCAAAAAAGTTGGGAATAAAGGCAAAGTCATCGGGCTGGATATGACTGAGGCGATGATTCGAAAGGCAAAAGAAAATGTAGAACGATATGGCTACAAAAATGTTGAATTCAAGCTGGGTGAAATTGAACATATGCCAATTGAAGCAAATACAATAGATGTTATTATAAGCAATTGTGTTATAAACTTATCCCCTGATAAAAAGAGAGTCTTTAGTGAAGCATATAGAGTATTAAAAGATGGTGGTAAGATGTTCATCTCAGATATTGTCTTACTTGAAGAATTGACGCAGGAACAAAGAAACGATAAAGAATTAATTGCAGGATGCGTTGGTGGGGCAATTTTGAAAGATGAGTATATTAAACTAATTCAAAATGCAGGATTTAAGGTTAAAGTTTTAGCAGAAGACAAAAAAATTAGCAAAAGACAATATAATGGAATCAAGTTAGAGAGTTTAAAAATTGAAGCAAGAAAATAAATTGATAAATAAGGAAACATGCGCCAATAAGTAACACCAGCAATAAAGATATATTAAAACACTAAGGTATATGAAAGGAAAAGAGGCCGTAAATTATGATGATTTTGTTGCCTTCGTTTAATTTCATAGGAGGAAAAGGGAGGGTGAAACTGCTACGCAACTTTCATCTAATGAAAGTTAAACAAAATTTTTCTTATTTTTGCAGATGGGGCTTTTTATGAATTTTTCAAAAAAGATTTATAATAAAAGAGATAATAGGGTAATATAATGACCAAAGAACAAAAATTTTATAAGGCATTACAGGATGTTTTTATTGGCGCCAGGATTGAGGGCCAGGGTGGTTTTGTTAACCTGATGAGCATAAAATCAAATTATTACCGCAAAATTGAAGATATTCTTAAAAAAGATATTGAGGCGGCTTT
>Ga0208695_1000632_pt1 | contig 35883 bp, 32 predicted proteins | sample AD_UKC111_MetaG_FD_184449 | JGI IMG/M metagenome (GOLD analysis project Ga0208695, IMG submission 184449) | Active sludge microbial communities of municipal wastewater-treating anaerobic digesters from Hong Kong - AD_UKC111_MetaG (SPAdes)... | ecosystem: Engineered > Bioreactor > Anaerobic >...
GATTTTGTCTTTCACTGGTATAATCCATTTCGGTCTTCTCCGGTTTCTAGTGTTCTAGCATACCTATTTTACCGAAGAAGACCTTCCTTTGTCTTTGTCAAGCAAGCTTGTGAATGCCGTGGGAAATGTGTTTCCCTTAACGCACCCGTAGCGGCATGGCGATCTTGTAGCAGGCCTCGCCCCTCCCGCATCCAGCCATGCCCTCTAGCCCTGTAGAGAGCCTCTTTCTTCATATGGGGCGAGTGGGGGAAGCCCCCCTGTAGAGAGCCTCTTTCTTCATATGGGGCGAGTGGGGGTCGAACCCACAAGGTTTTCACCGGCGGATTTTAAGTCCGCTGCGTCTGCCGATTCCGCCATCGCCCCGGCACCTCTATTTTACCCCGCTTGCCCAAAAATTACCAGTCAGCCGGACAAAATTTTTATCTTCCACACCATTCTTCCCCCATCTTAACTTCAAAAAAATTGCTTGCAACCCTGACAGAGTCGTGATATAATCTGCCCTCGCGTTGCGGAACAGCTTTCTCTCCGCATCATCTCGACCAAAGGAACGAACGATGTCTGAAGAACAACTCAAAGCAATCGAAGCGCCGATTAACCCCAACATCCCCGACCTGCGCACCGGCGACACAGTCAGTGTGCACGTCAAGATTCGCGAAGGCAATCGCGAACGTATTCAGGAATTTAAAGGCACGGTGCTGTATATTCACAACAATGGTGCAAACTCCACCTTCCGCGTCCGCCGCGTTGCCAGCAACGGCATCGGCGTTGAACGCACCTTCATGCTGCGCTCGCCGCGCATTGACAAGGTCGTCGTTGAACGTCACAATCAGGTGCGCCGCAGCCGCCTTTACTTCTTGCGCACCCGCACCGGCAAAAGCGCTCGCCTCAAGCAAAAATTTTCTTAATCTTCTGGTCGCGCTTGTTTGCGATGAATGGATAGGGTGCAGCCCCTGCATGGTTGCGCCCTTTTCGTTATTCCCAGGTTTCCAAAGAGGTTCTCCGCCATGCTTCACGCTCCCCTAATTGGCATTACCATTGGGCGCACCCAAAACGCCAACAGCCCGCTGCCCACCGCCACCGTCTCCGAAGCCTACCTGCGCGCCGTGCAAGCGGCCGGCGGCATTCCCCTCCTCATCCCGGCCAGCACCCCCGCTGAACGGCTCAACGACCTGTCTGCCCGCCTGGATGGCTTCCTCTTCACCGGCGGCGGCGATATTGACCCGCAGCGTTTTGCCGGGCTGCCACACCCCGAAATCTACGACATTGACGCCGGGCGCGACACGGTTGAGCTGGAGCTTGTTCGCCTGGCCGCCGCACACAACCGCCCCTTCCTCGGCATTTGCCGCGGCATTCAAGTCATCAATGTCGCTCTGGGCGGCTCGCTCTACACCGACCTTGCCGCACAAATGCCCGGGGCACTCAAGCACGATTATTATCCCAACATTCCGCGCGATCACCTGGCACATGCCGTGCGCCTGCAAGCAGGCAGTCAGCTATCCCGCACATTGGGCGCCGAACAGGTTGAGGTCAACAGCCTGCACCATCAAGGGGTGCAACGCCTGGCAAGCGACCTAACCGCCTGCGCCTTTGCCCCCGATGGTCTGATTGAAGGCGTCGAGTTAAGTGGGCACCGTTTTGGCATCGGCGTGCAATGGCACCCCGAGTGGTTGCAACACCTGCCAACCATGCGCGCTCTCTTCAGCGAGCTCATTCAGGCCGCTGCGCAGGCATGAGCAGCGCCCCCACCCCCATCGGCGTTTTTGATTCAGGCGTCGGCGGCTTATCGGTGCTGCGCGCCCTGCGCCTGCAATTGCCCGCCCAACCGATTATCTACCTGGCCGATCAGGCGCGCGTCCCCTATGGCCCTCGCCCGCTGGAAGAAGTGCGGCGCTTCTCCGAAGCCATGGCGCGCTTCCTGCTTGAACAGGGCGCGGGCATCATCGTTGTCGCCTGCAACACCGCCTCCGCTGCTGCCCTGCAACCCCTGCGCAAGGCCTTTCCCCACATCCCCTTTGTCGGCATGGAACCGGCGGTCAAACCCGCTGCCGAAACCACACAGACCGGTGTCGTCGGCGTGCTGGCAACCCCGGCCACTTTCCAGGGCGCCTTATACGCCTCCGTCGTTGAACGCTTTGCTCAGGGCGTGACCATCTTGCAAGACACATGTCCGGGCCTGGTCAACGCCATCGAAGACGGACAACTGCAAAGCGCGCACACCCGCGCCATTCTGGAACAGGCCCTGCTGCCCATGCTGGCCCATGGCATTGATACCGTCGTACTGGGCTGTACACATTACCCATTCGTCATTCCCCTCATCCAACAAATCACCGGCCCCGCGGTGCGAGTGATTGACCCGGCCCCGGCGGTTGCCCGTCAGGTCGAACGCGTTTTGCTGCAACACGGACAGCCGGCCCAAACCGCCGCCCCCGTCCAACCGCGCATCCTGACGACCGGCGACCCGACTACCCTGCAAGCGATGTTGCCCGCACTGCTCGGCGAGAGTCTGCCGGTCGAAGGCGTCACCGTCCCCATCGCTTAACCCTCCAACCGCATCCCATCCCCAACAGCGGTTGCTTCAGGCGTATTCTGACAGCCTGTCTGCAACCGCTGTTCTGGCACTCTATGGTACAATCGAATCATACCCTATCTTGGAGGATTCAACCGATGACGGATGCTGTTCTTGTGGATGCCATCCGCACCCCCATTGGTGCGCTAGGCGGAGCATTAGCCGCTGTGCGCCCCGATGACCTGGCTGCGCTGGTATTGAAAGCACTGGTCGAACGAAACGCACTCGACCCACAAACCATTGATGAAGTTTACCTGGGCTGCGCCAATCAGGCCGGCGAAGACAACCGCAACGTTGCCCGCATGGCTGTGCTGCTAGCGGGTTTGCCGGTCACCCTGCCGGCGTTGACGGTCAACCGCTTGTGCGCCTCAGGCCTGGCAGCAATCAACCTGGCCGGGCGCGCCATTCGCCTTGGTGATGGCGAAATCTACCTGGCCGGCGGCGTCGAAAGCATGTCGCGCGCCCCTTACTCGTTGCCCAAAGCCGAACAAGGCTACTCCTTCGGCAACCTCACCGCCTGGGATACCGCCCTGGGCTGGCGTTACCCCAACCCGCGCATTGCCGAACGCTATGGCACACAGAGCATGGGCGAAACTGCCGAGAACATCGCCGACCAAACCGGCATCACGCGCGCCGAACAAGATGCCTTTGCCGCCGAAAGTCACCGACGCGCCATTGCCGCCATGGATGCCGGGCGCTTTGTTGAAGAAATTTTGCCCGTCCCCATCCCACAGCGCAAAGGCGACCCGGTGTTGGTAACAACCGACGAACGCCCCCGTCGCGATAGCACAGTCGAATCGCTGGCGCGGCTCAAGCCGGCCTTCCGCAAAGATGGCAGTGTCACCGCCGGCAATTCCTCCGGCATGAACGACGGCGCCGCGGCAGTCCTGATGATGAGCGCCGAACGCGCCCATTCGCTCGGCTTACGTCCCATGGCGCGCATTGTTGCATCGGCTGCTTCAGGCATCGAACCGCGCATCATGGGCCTCGGCCCAATAGACGCTGTGCGCAAGATTTTCGCCCGCACCGGTCTGACAAGCGCAGACCTGGGCCTGGTTGAGTTGAACGAAGCCTTCGCCGTGCAAGCACTTGCCGTCATGCAAGAACTTCAGCTGCCGCATGAAATCACCAACGTCAATGGCGGAGCGATTGCACTGGGTCACCCCCTGGGCTGCTCGGGGGCACGCATCCTGACCACCCTGCTGCACGAAATGCGCCGCCGCGCCCCCACCGCCCGCCGACCCTTCTACGGCCTGGCCACGCTGTGCGTGGGCGTTGGTCAGGGTGAAGCCACCCTGGTTGAGTGGTTGGACGACTAACGCCATGAACGTGCTGGTGACCGGCTCAACCGGCTTTTTGGGGGCAGCACTGTGCCACGCCCTGGTACAGGCTGGCCACAACGTGCGCGCCTTTCACCGCCCCACCAGCACACTCAAACTGCTAGAAGACCTGCCCGGCATTGAACACGCCCTGGGTGACCTGACCCAACCCGAAAGCATCCTGCCCGCCATGCAAGACATTGAAATTGTCTTCCACTGCGCGGCGCAGCTTGATCATCGTCGTCAGCCCTCAGGCCGCATGTATGCCGTCACCGTTGAGGGCACGCGCGCCGTGCTAAAGGCCGCCCAACGCGCCGGCGTGCGGCGCGTCCTGCACACAAGCTCTGTCGCTGCCCTGGGCCTGCCAGAAAACAACACGCCAGCGCCGATGAACGAACATCATAGCTGGAATTGCCGCCCGCATCTCTGGCCCTATGGCTACACCAAACACCTGGCCGAAATGGAAGTGCAACGTGCCGTTGCGGAGGGTATGGATGTTGTCATCCTCAACCCCAGCTATATCATTGGCCCAGGCGACATCTACCGCCAAAGCAGTTCGCTGCTCATTCAGGTAGCACAACAACGCCTACGCCTGACCACCGAGGGCGGCCTCAACGTCGTCCATCTGCAAGATGTGATTGCCGGGCACCTGGCCGCCATGGAACGCGGCCAGCGCGGCGAGCGCTACATTTTGGGCGGGCAAAACCTGCAACACACGGTGCTGTTGCAAAAAATTGCCCAGGCCGCCGGCGTGCCCGCCCCCAACAGCCTCATCCCTGCCGGTCTGTTACGCAGCCTCAGCGGGCCGCTCAGCCTGTTGGAAAGCTTCCTGGACCTGCCTGTTTCAGCGAGCCTGTTGCGTCAGGCCGGGCTCTACTTTTATTATGAAACGCGCAAAGCCCAGGTTGGACTGCGCCTACCCCCGCCCCGTCCAATCGAAGACGCCATCACCCAAGCGCTGGACTGGTTTGCCAGGATGGGCGCCCTTTCGGTCGAATGAACACGTGTCACCCATCACCCCAATCGGGTGATAGGTGCTGCTTTCTACCATGAGCTTTGTCTGCCCTTTTAGGAAGTTCAGTACTGGAAAGCCCTTGCGCGGCTCGTTAACACAAGCACAATGTTAAAGCAAGTGGCAGCCCTCCCTTTGTTCCATGACCTAAACGACGCACAGCTCATCCTGCTGGACGAAGTCTTTGAACATTGTTCCTTTCAAAAAGAACAGGTCATTTTCAGACAAGGTGACCCGGCCAATCATCTCTACGTGCTATGCAGTGGCGAGGTTGTCATCCGCTACAAGCCTTATGATGGCCCCCCGCTGGTCGTCGCTCGCATCGCTGTCGGCGGTGTCTTTGGCTGGTCTGTTGCCCTGGGACGGGCTGCCTATACCTCCGCAGCAATTGCCATTGTCCCAAGCACAGCCTTGCGAGCCAGCACCCAAAAGCTTTACAACCTATCACTGACCGACCCCGAAACCAGCAGCCTGCTGATGGAACGGCTCAGCGCCATAATTGCTGAACGGCGCAACATGCGCAACCCGGTATTGGATTTGCTCAACAAAAAGTTCACATCAGATCAAACCAATCTTTGACGGAGGTTTTTCAAGAATGGAATCGAACCCCAATTTTACAGTTGAAGAACAATTGCGCGGCCTCATCGAACAGTTGGATGCCTACATCGAAAACTATCACGGCGGCTCCGTGGAGCTCGTCTCATTCGACGGGAAAATCGTCAAAGTGCGCCTTGGCGGCGCTTGTTTGGGCTGCCCGCTCTCTCCAGTCACACTCAAGGGTTGGGTTGAAGGCACCGTACGGCAATTCTTCCCCGAAATTGAGGCCGTCGAAGCCGAGAACTAACTCACTCTAAAAACACCTCAACCCGTTCGCCGTCCTTGTCATCAAACACATCCACCACCTGCCCGGTCATCCCGGCGCGCACCATCGTCAACAGCTGATTCATATCCAACCCCTCCACCTCGGGTGAAAAGCGCGCCCCCATCTTCGCCCCAGCGGTCAAGACGTTGACCGGCAAGCGCACATTGACGCGCACCTTGCCCGTGTTGGTGTCGGTGACGCGCACCCGCAGCCAGCGCGGACCTGCGCCCACCATTGTTGCTGTCGGAGAAGCACGCCGCACCTCGCCCAAAGCCTCCAACAGCTTGACCCCCTCATCGGCCGTAATCTTGCCCTCGCGGATCATTTGCAAAATTTTCAAACGCTCTGGTGAAGTTGCCATGCTTTTTTCCTCCTTACGTCTTTGATGAACGACGTTCCCACTCGGCTACAGCTGCCTGAAGGAACGCCCGCAGCACCGGGTCACTCACCCCGCCAATGCCCACATAGCGCTGATTGCCATCCCAAACCACCACGCCCTCTTTGAAATCCGTCGAGACGTGGATATTCCGTCCAGCCAACGACGAAGTCGGCAATAGTTCCTGCACAACCTCATCAATCTGCTCAACAATACTCTTGGGGCGGTCAGAAACGGCTGGCGGGGTTACCACCACCGCCACGGACACAGGTTGTGCCACAGCAGCAGGCGTTTGTGGCGCAGCCGCGGGCGTCTGCGCTGCCGCAGGTGCCGGACGGCCAAGCCCCAACCAAATGACCCCCTCACGCAACAAATTCTCCATCAACTGACGCTGCTGCGGCTCCAGCGCCTCAGCCTTGGGGAAAGCCCGCCCGGCAATCTCAACCCAAAGCGAACCATCGGTGCGCCGCCGCCAAAAGCGCAGCAAATCACCAAAGTCGTTCCGATCCACACCCTCCGGCAGCTTTTCGACCGGCTTTTCGATAACCTTTTCCACGACTTTCTCCACCACTTTCGGTTGCGCCGAAGGGGTCTCTGGCTTTTCTTCTTTGTTTCGTTCATACCAAAGAATGGCCACAATTGCCCCGGCAGCAAAACCAACCACCACGCCAATGAAAGTCGGAATCAACACAGCCATCACAGAATTCATCTTCACACTCCTCCAGCTGGGGTATCCGGCGCCGGTTGGCAAACCGGGCAAATGTGAGTGCCACGTTGCCCAACCAGCAAGCGCACAATCGGTGTGCCGCAGACGGGGCAAGGCTGCCCAGTGCGCTGATAGACCCGAAAATAGTTTTGAAAATTACCGCCGCGATAGACCCAATCAATGCTAGCGCCATTCCGGCGAATGCCCTCCTGCAAAGCCGCGCGAATCGCCCTCAGCAAGCGTTGCGCCTCCTCGATCGTCAACGTATTCGAACGCCGCAGCGGATGCAAGCCAGCACGATGCAAAGCTTCATCGGTATAAATATTGCCAAGCCCAGCCAAAAAGCGCTGATCGAGCAGCAGCGGTTTCAGTTGCCGTTGCACACGATGCAAGCGTTGATAAAACACAGCATCGCTCAGGCCCTCATCCAACGGTTCTGGACCCAGGTCGGCCAGCGCTGCGGCGGGGTCTTGGGTCCACCAGGCCCGCCCAAACTTGCGCGGGTCATTGAAGGTCAGGCGCAGCCCGCCTTCAAAATCGAGCAACAGCCGATCATGCGGTTGCAGCGCAGCAGCTTGCGATTCCACGCGCAAATCGCCACTCATGCGCAAGTGCAGCAGCAATGCCGCATTGTCAAACTGCATCACCACCCACTTGGCGCGCCGCCCCACGCTCAACAATCGCTGACCGGGCAGCTGTGCCTGCAAAGTCGCCTCATCGGCGCCGCGCAGCGTGCGCGCCCACAGCACATTCACCCCAAGCACCCGATGACCCAACAGCACACCTTCCGCTGCGTTCCCCTCACGCAACCGGCGTACAATGGTTTCGACTTCGGGCAATTCGGGCATCTCAACCGCTACTCGTTGAACAGTTCACCCACGCTGCGCCCCTCATTGGCCCGTCGAATCACCTCGGCCAACAAATCGGCAACAGTCAAAATACGCAGCCGCTCCCCGAAGGCAGTCATCTTCTCTAAGCTCACCGGCACCGAATCGGTCGTAATGAATTCGGTCACCGGCAAAGCTGCCATGCGCTCAGCTGCATTGGCCGAAAGCACCGGATGAACAAAACTGACATAGACATTGCGCGCCCCACGTTCGCGCACCAACGTTACCGCTTGCACAATTGAGCCACCGGTATCAATCTCATCATCCACGATGATGACATCACGGTCTTGCACATCACCGATCAGGTTGAGCGCCTGCGCCTTGGAATCGTTGCCCGAGCGCCGTTTTTCAATGAAGCCCAACGGCAAATCCAACGCTGCGGCATAATTACGCGCCTTCTTGGCAAAGCCCAGGTCTGCCGCAATCACAACCGGCGAATGCATCATCGGCAGCTTGCGGCGGATATAGTCCGTGAGAATATTGAAAGCCGTCAACACATCGCCCGGAATAGAGAAAAAGCCCTGAATCTGCGAAGCGTGCAAGTCGAGCGTGATGTAACGATCTGCCCCGGCCACCTGAATCATATCCGCAATCAAACGAGCGGTAATCGGCACGCGCGGCTGATCCTTCTTATCCGACCGCGCATAGCACAGATAGGGCACAACCGCGGTGATGCGCGCCGCTGAATCCAACCGCAGCGTCTGCATCAGAATCAGCAATTCCATCAGGTTGCGGTGCACCGGCACCGAGGTCGTTTGAATCACGTAACAATCCTGCCCGCGCACGCTGCCGTGTAGTTTGATGAACAGATTTTCGTTAGGGAAGCTGATAATATCGCGCCCGCACAAAGGCAAATGCAAGTAACGCGCCACGCGCTCCGCCAATTGCGGGCAGGCCGTCCCTGCATACAGTTTAATATCACCATATTGCATCCGTTCGTGACGCACGTTCATTCAAGGCTCCTTTTGGCTTGCCACTCGCTACGCAACACACTCATCACCAACACATCCACATAGCGCCCATACTTGTACATATCCTGACGCAACACCCCTTCCTGCACAAAACCAGCTGCGCGATACGAGCGAATGGCACGTTCGTTATCGGCATGAACATGCAAGAAGATGCGGTTCAAGTTCAGCATTCCAAAGCCATAGTCCAGCATCAACGCCATTGCCTTGCGGCCAAAGCCCCGGCCCAGGCAATCTTTTTCGCCGATGAGAATGCCCACTTCTGCCGAATGATTGAAAACATCCAGCTCATGAAAACTGATATTGCCGATATGTCGCCAATCCCCCTCAGCTGTTTGCACATCAATCGCCAACACCTGTTCATTGGGGGCTCGCTGCGCCATCTGCTCATACCATCGCTCTTCAGCAGCCAGCGAGATGGGCGTGCGCACCAACAAGTATTGTGAAACCTCACGATCATTGATCCAAACTGCGCAGCGCGGCACGTCGCTCCGTTCCAGGGCTCGCAGACGAATACCATCACCCAAAATCATGCCATCTTCTCCTGATCATTTACGGGTTGAGGCGCGTTGGTCCGCGGAAGAGATACACCGTCTCGCGGATATTGTTGATGCCCAACATCACCATCAGCAATCGCGATAGGCCCAGCCCAAAGCCACCATGCGGCGGGCAGCCATAGCGGAAGAAATCAAGGTAGAACTGAATCGGCTCCAGGTGCAAACCTTTTTCCAGCGCCTGTTTCTCCAACACCGCCACGCGATGTTCGCGCTGCGCGCCGGTTGTAATCTCCAAACCGCTAGCCAACAGGTCATAGCTGCGCGTCAGGCCCGGATTATCCGGGTGACGCATATGATAAAACGGACGCACCGCAATCGGCCAATCGGTCACAAAGACAAAATCATGCCCAAAGGTTTCCTTGACGTAGGCACCCAGCTCGCGTTCACCGCCGGGGTCAATATCGCCCTTCTTTTCGGGCGGCAGCTGATAGCCCCGTTCCTTGAGGATGCGCACCGCCTCCGCCATTGGAATGCGCGGGAAAGGCACGCTCGGCACCACAATCTCGCGGCCAAACAGCTGTGCAATCGCATCGCCCAACTCATCCTTGACGCGCTGATAGGTGTATTGCAACCAGCGTTCCTGAAATGCCATCACATCCTCATGCGACTCAATCCACGACATTTCCATATCCACGCCGGTGAATTCCGTCATGTGACGTGAGGTAAAGGAGGGATCAGCACGAAAAACAGGGCCAATCTCAAACACACGGTCAAAGCCTGCCGCCATTGCCATCTGCTTATAGAATTGTGGCGATTGGGCCAGGTAAGCCTTGCGGTCAAAATAGTCAATGGTGAAAAGCTCCGCACCGCTCTCGCTGGGCGTGCCCATAATCTTCGGCGAATGAATTTCGATGAAGCGATTTTGCAGCCAATATTCACGCATCGCCTGCTCAGCCAACGTCTGCGCCTGAAACAGCAACAGGTTTTGGGCGCGGCGCAAATCAAGGTAGCGCCAATCCAGCCGAATATCAATCGCCGGCAACGTCTCGGCAAAGGGGTCAATCGGCAAGGGAGAAGCCGCCAGGTTTTCAACCGTCAGCGTCTCCAATTGCACCTCCAGGCCACCGAGCTTGACCACCGGGTTATCGGCGACTGTGCCGGTGATGGTCAGGGCACTTTCGGCAGTCAGCCCGGAAATGCGCTCTGCCATTTGCGCGTCGTTAGGTTTGTAAAAGGCCACCTGCGCCAACCCGGTTGTGTCGCGCAGAATGAGAAACTGCATCTTCTTTTGATCGCGCAGCGTCTGCAAATGTCCCTGCAAGCAAACCTGCTGACCGATCTTTTGGCGCAAATCCTTGATATAAGTCCGTTCCATAGTACCATCTCTCCATAAATTTGATGACTATTCAACCGGTGCAATTATAGCCCGATTTGTGCAAAAATGGAGAAACTGAACGGAAACTATTCTTGTTATTGAATCAAACGTTCCAGCGCCTCGTAAGGAGAAAGCTGCCGTTCTGCCAACCGTGCAAACACCTCTTCATACACGCCATCCGACAGCGTCTGACGCCAGCGCTGCATCAAGGTTGCCTGAATGAGCATCTCCAGTTCGGCTTGCAAGCGAGCCGCCTCGCGCCGTTTCCACTCACCGCTGCGCCGCAAATAGTCAGCGTGCTGATCAACAGCCTGTGCCAGTTCGGCCACCCCCACACCGGTTGTAGCAATCAAACGCAACACCGGCGGCAGCCACAGCTCCTCTGCCGGGGTCTCATCCACAGCAGTCGCAGTTGCATCCATTGCCGCCCCATGATGCCCGGCAAACTGTCGGCGGGCAGGGTGTGCCAGCTCTAACATCGCCCGCAAGGCTCGTTCGGTATGATCCACCCCTGGACGATCGGCCTTATTGACAACCAACACATCGGCAATTTCTAAAATTCCGGCCTTGATGGCCTGAATATCATCGCCCATACCAGGCGATTCAACCACAAGCGTCGTATGGGCCAGTCGGGCAATATCCACTTCCGATTGACCAGCGCCGACCGTCTCAATCAAAATCAGCTCAAAACCGGCAGCATCGAGCACCTGCACCACATCCGCCGTGCTGCGTGCCAACCCGCCCAAGGCACCGCGCGCCGCCATCGAGCGAATGAAGACGCCCGGGTCACCGGTCAGGTCACGCATGCGCACACGATCGCCCAACACCGCCCCACCGGTAAACGGGCTGGAAGGGTCAACCGCTACCACCGCCACGCGGCGCGGCAACTGCCCTTGCGGCGGATGACGATATGCATACGCCAACCGATTCACCAAAGAAGATTTTCCCGTCCCCGGGCTGCCCGTCACCCCAACCAAATGCGCCCGCCCGGTGTATGGGAACAAATCATTCAACGCCTGCCGCCCCGCTGGGGTCTGATTTTCCACCTGCGTCAACAGGCGTGCCAAAGCCAGGCGGTCGCCCGCCCGCACCGCCTCAAGGCTATTGCTCATGCGATCCTACCCCAAAGCGTTTTGGATGTCTTCCACTACCTGAGTTGTTGGTGTGCCGGGGCCATAAACCGCTTTGACACCCATCCCAAGCAAAGCAGGCACGTCCTGTTCGGGAATGATGCCACCGACAAAGACATGCACATCGCCCTGTCCATTGGCGCGCAGCAGGTCCAGCACGCGTGGCACAAGCGCCATGTGCGCGCCGGAGAGAATGGACAACCCAACGGCATCCACATCTTCTTGTAAAGCTGCCTCAGCAATCATTTCCGGTGTTTGGCGCAAACCGGTATAGATCACCTCCATGCCGGCATCGCGCAGCGCCCGCGCCACCACTTTGGCGCCCCGATCATGACCATCCAGGCCAGGTTTGGCAATCAACACGCGAATTTTTCGCTCCATGCAAAGCTCCTTCACCATATTTAGGGGCTATTATACCGCATCTATGGTCAAGTAGCAGCCCTGACCTCAACGATGCGTGCGCATTGCCACCAACACCCGGAACGGTTCGATCACCCCCACAGTGTTGGAAAACAATTGCAACCACTGTGCCATCAGCAACCTCGCAACGTTTCATCCGTCAACGTAGGGTCCTTTTTGAGGATTGTCTCAAACGCATGCACGACCGCCGGGTCCAGGTGCGTGCCAGACAACGAGCGGATATAGGCCAACGTTTCTTCAACCGACCAGGCACTGCGGTAGGGGCGATCAGAGCGCAACGCATCCCAAATATCAGCCAAAGCAAAAATGCGCGCTGATAAGGGAATGTCCGTTCCGCTGATTTGACGCGGGTAACCAGTTCCATCCCACTTTTCGTGATGGCAATAGGGAATCTCCAATGCCGGACGCAAATACTCAATCTCGTGTAACATCTGATAGGCAAACGTGGGATGTTGACGCATCACCGACCATTCTTCCGGCGTCAACGGGCCAGGCTTGAACAAAATTGCATCCGGCACGCCCAGTTTGCCAATATCGTGCAACAAGGCCCCACGTCGAATGTGAATCAATTGCTCTTCAGTCACCCCCATTTCCAGCGCCAGGCGCTCGGTCATGTGCGTCACCCGCAGAGAATGACCTTCCGTCTCCTTATCGCGCAAATCCAGCGCCCGTGACCAGCCCGCAATCGTCTCATCATAAGCCTTCAACAGCTCCTGATTGACCCGCTGAAGTTGCTCAAACAAATGAAGATGCTCCACCACCACAGCCGATTGTCCCGCCAGCGTTTCCAAAAAGCGCATCCAGCTCTGATCCGGCACCAACGGCGTGCGCCGAAACACTTCCAACACGCCAATGACACGATTCTCAACAACCAACGGAGCCCCAACATAGGCACGAAACTCTTCCAACGCCCAGCCCTGACACTGCAACAACAAATCATCCTCCTCGTCCAAATCCAGGCGATAGAGGATATCCTTGTCGCGAATCGCCCGCCCTGCCAGGCCCTCGCCCAAGTTCAAACATACCTGCTGAGCTTTCAGCGTCCAAAAGCCCCGTCCTGCAGCAAATTTTAGCGTTTGCGTTTGCGGGTCAAACAGCAAAATATCGGCTGCATCCGCGTCAAGCTGCGCCATAACGCTCGATAGCAACACCTCCAAGGTTTCCGTCTGTCCGCGGTGCGCCAAAACTGCCATGTCAATCTCATGCAAGGCGGCCAGCTCTGCCACTCGGCCTTGCAACAGCGAGAATAACCGCGCATTTTGAATGGCCAGGCCAATTTGATTGGCAACGACCTGCATCCAACGCACATCTTCTTGCGAATAGGCATTGGCAGCATAGCTTTGCAATTCCAACAACCCAACCACTTGCCCATCAACAACCATCGGCAAATAAATGGCGCTATCCGGCAGGTGAGAATCGCCGACCAACATGCCTCCCTGCTGTAGAAATTTTCGCGCCAGATCCGTGACAATTACCGGCTGTTGACTCGCAATCGCCAGTGCACGCCCTCCCGTTGCATGTTGTGGATCGAACTTCAACGCCGGCAACAAAGTCACATCAATCCGTGTGCCATCGGCATTGATATACGTCGGTCGCAGCAAGTTTTGCTTGGCATCATACAGCGAAACCGCCACATTCGGGCAATCCGCAAGCTGATGCAAATATTGTTCAGAAATGCGGTAAACCGCTTGCAAATCCAGCGTAGCCGCCAGGGCGCGTCCAAGCTCAGTCACCTGCTCCAACCGCTGCAAATAGCCTTGCAATGCCTCCTCAGCCTGCCTGCGCTGCTCAACCTCATTGCGGCTTTGCTGATAAAGATGCGCATTGTTGATTGCAATGGCCAATTGTGCAGCAAGCAATTCAATAAATTGCTGATCTTCTTCGTCATATGCATTGTCCTCAGCCGACTGAATCCAAATTGTGCCAATGGCCTGATTACAAAGCAAAACAGGAACGATGAGCACAGATCGAGCCCGTGGCAGCATGGGGCATACCTGTAAGTTGACCAAACGGCCATCTTCGCCCACAATCCGCTGCGACATGCCGCTGCGAATGGCCGCTTCTTGCCATTTACACTCGTCTGAATCCAAACGCAAGACTGGAAAAAGGCCCACATCCTTTCGTTGGCCATCAATCATCGCAAACTGTACCCTCAGCGTCTGCGTGTACAGATCGAATTCAGTCAAACAAAGTGCATTACACCGCATCACCCCCAACACACAACGATAAAACGCATCGTAAATCTTGAACAAATCCAGGCTCTGACCGAACTCTTTCCCGACCTCATACAACAACCGCAAGCGGTTTTGCTGCCGCATTTGTTGTTGCTCATGCTGTTTCCGTTCAGAAATATCGCGCGCCACCCAAACGACACAATCTGCCGACATGGGCGTAAGGGTCGCCTCAAACCACACCATTTGTCCGCGAATGGACAAAGCATATTCGACGCGTTTTGTCTCGCCGGTTTGCAGCACATCGCGCAGCAGAGCAAGATATTCATGCGCCTGTTCAGGCGCAAACACATCCTTCAGCCCCTTGCCAAGCAACTCCGCCGCCGGGCGGATGAGGAAATCGGGGTGTGTCGGAGCAATTTTACGATAGATGCCGTCTTGATCTACCACAATCACAACATCCCGCATGGCAGCAAACAAAGCGCGCAACTCCGCTTCCGAGGCCGACAATGTCTCAATGGCTTGCTGCCGTTCGCGGCGCACCCGCCGTTGCAGCATGGCGTTACACACCGCCTGCCCCAAACGGCCAATGCGGTCTTTTAACAAATAATCATTGGCGCCCTGCTGCAAAGCTGCAACCGCAGCATCTTCACCAATGCTACCCGAGACAATGATAAAAGGAATATCTTCTCCCCGCTTCCGCAACAAGGCCAGTGCCCGCAATCCGCTAAAGCCAGGCAACGACCAATCGGATAGGATCACATCGGGCTGTGTATCCAAGGCTGCTTGATAGTCAGCTTCTGTTTGAACGCGTTGCCAAACGACTTTTAAACCCTGTTGCTCCAATGCCAACAGCATCAGCTCCGCATCTGCGGCAGAATCTTCAACAATTAAAACGCGCAAAGCCTCTGCTGCTGACATGGCAATTTTCTCAACCATCACACAAAGGGCACTGATTCATCAATAACCAATACAACCCCAAGCGTTGCACCGCATCCACAAATTGATGAAACTCAACCGGCTTGCGCACGTAACTATTGGCGCCCAGCTCATAGCTGCGCACAATATCCTCCTCCTCACTTGACGAGGTTAGAACCACCACCGGTAGCAAGCGCGTGCGATGATCGGCGCGCAATTGTCGCAAAACATCCAACCCGCTTAAACGCGGCAGCTTTAAGTCCAACAAAATCACCTGCGGCTGCATTGAAAGATCGCGCCCGGCATACGGTCCACGGCCAAACAAATAATCCAGCGCCTCCACACCATCATGCACAACAACAATTTCATTGAGCAACTTGCTTTCCTGCAAAGCAAGAATAGTCAGCTCTTCGTCATCCGGGTTGTCCTCAACCAACAAGATTTTCTTCTGCTCCATAAGAGCCTCCAAGGGTGAAATAAAATGTTGCTCCACGCCCAGGTGCTGCATCTGGCCAAATTCGGCCACCATGACGATGGACAATGCGCTGTACCGTCACCAGCCCAATCCCCGTCCCCGGGAATTGGCTCTCAGCGTGCAGGCGTTGAAAGGGTGCAAATAGCTTGTCGGCATATTGCATATCAAAGCCCGCCCCATTGTCGCGCACATAATAGACCAATTCACCGGCTTGTTTTTCACCGCCAACCACAATCTTCGCCTGCGGTTGTTGGCTGGTGAATTTAAACGCATTGGCAAGCAAATTTTGCAGGGCAATTTTCAGCAGATGTGCATCTCCGCTGGCCATCAAGTGCGGCTGAATCTCAAACGTCACGCAGCGCTGCGGCTCTTGCATCATCAACTCAGCGGCTATTTCTTGCGCCAGGGCGCTCAAATCAATGCGCTGACGGTTAAAATCAAGCCGACTGATGCGCGAAAGGTTTAACAAGTCTTCAATCAATTGTCCCATCCGCATGGCAGCCTCGCGAATGCGCTGCAAGTAGTGTTGGCCTTGCGGATCCAACACATCGGCATAGCGATTGAGCAACACCGCGCTGAACCCATCCATTGCACGCAGCGGGGCGCGCAAATCATGCGAGATGGAATATGCGAACGCTTCCAGTTCCTTATTTGCCGCCACCAGCTGAGCGGTGCGATCTTGCACACGTTGCTCCAATTCGGCATTCAGGGCCTGAATTTGTTGATGAGCACGCCGCTGTTCTTCAAGCGCCTTTTCCAAAGCCTGCTGAGCAGCACGCCGCTCCCGAATATCGCGCACAATCGCCGACATCGCCTCAGGCTGACCATCCGCATCTCGAAAGAGAATGGTGCGCAATTCCACTGGAAAGATAGTGCCATCCTTTCGGCGATATTCCTTCTCATACAGTTCAGAATAACCGCGCGGCAGCACTTGGTTTTCAACAATCTGCTGCTCGAACTCGTGCCATTGCGGTGGTGTCAGATCCCTATACGTCAGCTGACACAACTCTTCGGGGGTGTAGCCTACCATGCGGCAATACGGCTCGTTAAAGGTGAGAATGCGCCCCTGCATATTGACCACCACGAACCCATCGAACATAGTCTCATACAGTTGGCGGTAGCGCTTCTGACTCTCCAACACAGCTTCCTCGGCGCGCTTGCGTTCAACAATCTCGCCAATCAACAACGCCGAAGCCTGCAAACGCCGCTTGGCAAGCTCAATGATGTAAGGCGGGCGCGATTCATAGCGCTTGGCCTGAGCTTGCAATTCTTCGATGCTGATCTGATATTTTTCAGACAATTTTTGCAAGGTCTCAAGATCACGCGGCGGATCGCCATACCCAAAATTGATCGCTCCAATGATCTCTCCATGCACCCAAATCGGCACCGCATAGAGGCGAATGCCGCCCGCACAAGGCACATCCACCGGCTCCCCCTGCTCGATCGCGCACAACGAAGCCTGCTTCCAGCACGATTCATGGCAAAGCCAGCGCCCACTCGCCAAAGCCGTCGGCACATCCTGCGTTTCACACAAGCGAAACGAGGCAGCATCCATACACCGACACCAACCCGACGAAAAAATGCCAAACGCATACTCGCCAGTCCGTTCATAAATCGCTGAAGAAGTGCCCAATAAGTCAATATATTCTCTTGCAATGCGCTGCAGCATCTTCTTGCCAACCGCGTACAGAATACCATGCTGCGTATTGAAAATTGTCAGATCGCCATAAGGCTGCGTCGGTTGTGCATCCAGGCAAGCCAATTGTGGCGAAAGCATCCACTCAATTCGCCGCAACGCAACCTCCGCCTGGACGCGCGGGGTAATATCAGAAATAAACCCTTCCAAAGCCACAATCTGACCCTCGTCATCCAACACAGCCTGACCACTCTCCCAAACCCATTTTTCCTGCCCATCCGCAGTCAAAATGCGATACGTCAACCGATAAGATTTGTCAACAGCCAACTGCTCCTGAACTGAATCCCACACGAGTTGACGGTCTTCGGGGTGAATCACCTCCGCATAAGACAATCCATTCGGCGGCAAAAACCGCTCTGCCGGATAGCCGGTCAGCTTAAGACTGCCTTCGCTGACAAATTCAATCGTCCATTGTGGATTGTTCTTGCAACGATATGCCATACCGGGCAAATGGTTCAACAGCAAAAACAACTGTCGCTGACTTTCATTCAGCTTATCCGTCATTGTGCGAAACTGCTCTTCACTGTCGCGCAATTTTCGCAACCATTCCATCGTTGTCGTCACGTCGCGCACGTATCCGCCCACGCCGGTACTGCCATCCGGCAAGGGAACAGGAAATTTCTGCGTTTCATAGGCCCGTCCATTCACATATTCTGTACTCAGCAGCGGCGTGCCCAAGCGCAGCACAGCCTCATCCGTCGTCCGGCACCCTTGCGCTGCTTCCGCAGACATCAGCTCAAAATCATCTCGCCCAATCACCTCTTCAACAGAGCGCCCAAAGAAGCGCGCGTTGGCCTCATTGACAAACAGATAGCGGAATTGGTGATCCTTGAGAAACACCAGGTCTTGTGTTGCGTTGATCAAAGTTGTGTATAAGTGCGCAAATTGATCCAAGGCCCTATTGACGCCCCGATTATCGAACCCCTCCTGCCCACGCTCCCTGGACATACTGAGCACTCCTTTTGATCAACCCATTACACCTTGCAAAATGATTGTAGCAAGGCTCAAACCAAGCGTTGATACAACCATTATATACACAAATTTTATCAATTCAACCTACAATGCCAAACATCCGAAATCGGTTCTGAACCCCAAAATAACCCATTTGTTCCCTTTTCGCATATAATGGGAGTCATAATGCGTCCCAAACGCCCTTCCACTGCACAGCTCATTCTGGCCTATCTGGCACTGATTGGCCTGGTCTGCCTGGCCGTTTTGCTATGGCAGGCCCCCTTATGGATTGGCCTGGCACTGATTGCCCCACTGCTGTTCGGCGCGCTGGAATTTCCACGCCGTGCCTACCTGCCACTCTTATTCCTCATCACCGCCATCATGCTGTGGCTCAACACCCGTCTGCCCGCAGTGCAAACCACCCCTCCAGCCAGCATCCTCATGGGTAGCCTGGTGACCTTGCTGGCAACCGAAATCATCCGCCGCAAAGCACTGGCCTGGCAAGCTACACAACACGCCCTTCAGCAAAGCGAAGAAAAATACGCTTCCATTTTTCAAATCGGCCCCGACGCCATGGTCGTCAGCCGGTTAGACGATGGCTGTTTGCTGGCTGTCAATCAGGCCTTCACCCGCCTCTCCGGCTACAGCGCTGAAGAAGTGATTGGCAAAACTTCTACCGAATTAGGCAGCTGGCTCTATCCGCATGATCGCAACATCCTTGTGATGATGTTGCGCCAAAACGGTGAAGTGCAAGACATGGAAACCGCCCTGATTGTCAAAAACGGACGGCCCATCACCGGGCTCATCTCGGCGCGTCTCATCCATTGGGGCGGGCAGCGTTGCATTCTGATGACGATACGCGACATCAGCGAGCGCAAGCGCATGGAAGAAGCCCTGCGCACCAGCGAACAAAAGACTCAAGCCATACTGAGTGCCATGCCCGACCGCATCTTTGTCCTCGATGGCCGCGGCAATTACATCAGCGTCCACACCCCCAACACCCCCGAGACCAACATCATCGGCAAAAATTTACGCGACCGCCTGCCCGCAGAAGTTGCCCGCAGCGGACTAACCGCCATTCGCGCCGCCCTGCAAACCGGAAAACTGCAAGTCTTTGAATACAGTCTGGAAGAACAACAAGACCTGCGCTTTTATGAAGCGCGCGTCGTTCCCAATGGAACGCGTCAGGTGCTGGCCATTGTGCGCGACATCACCGAGCAAAAACAAGCTCAATTACGCCTGAATCAGACCGAGCAACGCTACCGCAACCTGGTCGAACAACTTTCCGCCGTCATCTACATTGACCTTCGCAACGCCGAAAGCACCTGCATCTATGTCAGTCGGCAAGTTGAAAAAATCTTTGGCTACACGCCCAAAGAATGGCTCAGCACCCCGCTGTGCTGGCTGAACAGCATCCACCCTGAGGATCGCGAGCGCGTCAAAGCACTGCACCTGGACTGCAATCAAACCGGGGCTGACTTCCTGGCTGAATATCGCATCATCACAAAAACCGGTCAGGTAATCTGGGTGGAAGATCGCGCCGCGTTAACACCCAATCAAGATGGGGAAATGACCTTTTGGCAAGGGCTCATCACCGACATTACCCCACGGAAACGGTCCGAGGCCATCCAATCCGCCTTATACCGCATTGCTCAGGCAGTCCTCTCAGCCCCCACCCCACAAGCCCTCTATGCCTCCATTCACCAAACCCTCAATGAATTGTTGCCCGCCAACAATTTTTACATCGCCCTGTTTGACACCGAAACCAAGCGCTTTTCTTACCCCTATTGGAGCCATGAACGACGCCCTGCCCCACCCGACAACATCGAAGACCAACAAGACGATGGATTGGCACACCTGGTTTTGAAACTAGGCGAGGCGTTGCTGCTCGATTCCAACCGCATTGCCGAGCTCATCCAAAACGCCGAAATCTCCCCCGACCAGGCTGACCCCGACATCTGCGTCTGGTTGGGGTGCCCCCTGCAAATTGAAGGCCGTTCCATCGGCGTCCTTGCCATTCAAACCTATCAACCCGACACCCACTTGGGCGAAGAGGAAAAAGAAATCTTGCGCTTTGTCTCCGGGCAAATTGCCATGGCCATTGACCGCAAACAAGCAGAAGCCAATTTGCGCGAGAGCGAAGAACGCTATGCCCTGGCGACCGAAGGTGCCAACGATGGCTTGTGGGACTGGAATTTGCGCAGCAACGTCATCTACTTTTCCAACCGTTGGCACGAGATCCTCGGCTTTGCCAATGGCGCCCTTGGCACAAGCCCCGAAGCCTGGTTCAGCCGCATCCATTCGCAAGACCTGGAGTGCGTCATGGCAGAGCTTTCAATGCACCTGCGCGGCGAGACCCCACACTTTGAAAGTGAATACCGCATCGCCGCCAATGACGGCCATTTTTGCTGGGTGCTGACGCGCGGCCTGGCCGTGCGCGATGCCAGTGGCCAGGTCTATCGCATGGCCGGCTCCATGAGCGACATTTCGGCCCGCAAAGCCGACTTGGAACGGCTGGCACACGACGCCATGCACGACCCGCTCACCAACCTGCCCAACCGTGCCTACTTCCTCGACCAGGTTCAACATGCCCTGGAACGCGTCCGCCGCCGCAGCGACTATCGCGCCGCCGTATTGTTCCTGGATCTGGATCGTTTCAAAATCGTCAACGAAAGCCTTGGCCATGCCATCGGCGACCAATTGATTATTGACGTTGCCCAACGCCTGAAAGCCAGCCTGCGCCCGGGCGACACCCTGGCGCGCACCGGCGGTGATGAATTTGCCATTCTGGTGGAAGATCTGAACAACCTCAGCGAAGCCAGTCAGATTGCCAACCAATTGCAACAAAAGCTATCTGCCCCGTTTGAATTCCAGGGCTACGAAATCTACACCTCTGTCACCATTGGCATTGTGCAAGTCGAGGAACGCTACAGCAGCCCACAAGACTTAATGCGTGACGCCGATGCAGCTACCTATCGTGCCAAAGCCAACGGGCGCGGTGGCATCGAGATTTTTGACATCCAAATGCACACTGCATCAATGCAGCTGCTGAAACTAGAGAGCGAATTACGGCGCGCCATCGAACGGCATGAACTGCGTGTCTACTTTCAGCCCATTTTCTCGCTGAAACAGCGCAAAATCACCGGCTTTGAAGCCCTGCTGCGCTGGCAACACCCCATCCGCGGCACACTGCTACCGGCACAATTCATCGGCCTGGCCGAAGAAACCGGCCTCATCCTGCCAATCGGTCGCTGGGTGCTGCACACCGCCTGCACACAGGCAAAGCAATGGATCAAAAGCGGTTACCCTGATATTCAAATTGCCGTCAACATCTCTGCCGGCCAGTTTCGCGCCGCAGGCATCCTCAACCTGGTGCAAGAAACGCTGCGCGAAACAGGCCTTCCGGGGCACCTGCTCAAGGTCGAAATCACCGAGAACATCGCCATGCAAGATGTTGAAGCGACAAGCAAAGCGCTCGACGATTTAACCGCCATGCGCGTTCAGGTATTAATTGACGATTTTGGCACCGGCTATTCTTCGCTCAACTACCTCAAACGCTTTCCCGTGGCCGCACTGAAGATTGACCAAAGCTTCATTCGCGGCATCCCCAACAACAGTGACGATGTTGCCATCACCTCTGCCATTCTGGCAATGGCCAAAGCGCTTAAGATTCAAGTCATTGCCGAAGGCGTTGAAAACCGCGAACAGGTGCATTTCCTGCTGCAAAACGATTGTGATCAAATTCAGGGCTTTTGGGTCAGCCCCGCTGTGCCCGGCGTCGCAACCCTGCGCCTGCTACAACATGGTTTGGATGAACGTCATCTCCGCCAATTGGGCTGAAACGATGAAACCTTCAGGGCCAAAAGCCCTTCAACTCTCCAATTGGAAAAGTCAACAAGATGGTATTCCCTGACCGTCTTCTAATTGTTGGTGGAACGACCTCTCTGCCAGGGCATCACAAGGCTTTCAAACCATTGCAAGCCAGCAGTCAGAATGACACCCAAAAGCATCACCAACACCAACCCGGCATACATCTTTTCGGGTACCATCACTTCCCAGTAATATAGCGTAAGGAAGCCAATCCCCTTGCGCGCTCTAACAAATTCAATGGCAACCACCACAATCAGGGCTGTCCCCAATGCCAAACGCAACCCCGAAAAGATCACCGGCAAAGCACCTGGAATAATCACATGCCGAAACATTTGCCAGGGATTGGCACCATAATTACGCCCCGCCTCAAGATAAACAGGATCAACCCCCGCCACGCCCGCCATTGTATTAATTGTGACCAGGAAAAAGGCCGAGATGGCGATAACAGCAATTTTGGGCCCCTCACCAAACGGATCAGCAAACACCAGCATCATGATCGGAAAAATGGCAATCTTAGGAAGCACATAGACAGCTGAAAGGATCGAGTCGAGCATTGCGCGCACCGCTCGGCTCATCCCCATCACCACGCCCAGCAAAATGCCCGGCACAGAGCCAATGATAAACCCCACAAAAACCCGATACAACGTGGCCCACAAATGGCTTTCCTCGAACAACGCCTTTACCCCTTCAAACCCTTTGTTGGCGTATACTTCAGGAATCAGCCACGGTCGCCCCAATAGACTGGTTTTGTTAAACTTGTCGTAGCTGATCGTAATATCCCACAAAGCGGACAAAATCTTGCTTGGCGGAGGGAACCAACGCGGGTTGAGAATGCCAGCATTGACCGTCGCTTCCCAGCCCAACAAGAGTAGAACAGGGAACAACACGGCCAATGCCCGTTCATAAGTATGCCTGCGATGGGTTGGGACGAGCTTTGCCCCTTGATCAGCGAGGATCACAATCAAAATGAAGTTTACAAGAACACCAATCAGAAAATAGGCAAACCACAACCGAAATGCCAGGTAAATGACATTGAACACAATCAACCCACCTGCCCAAGCCAACACCTGCTGTGTACAATTTAACTTATTCTTCATGATTGCGCCTCCATTGCAGCGACCACTTCACTCCGCAGCGATTCCCAAATTGCATAGGATAGAGCTGCAAACTCTGGTGTACCGGTAGTTTTCAAATCTCTTGGCCTGGGAATCGTAATATCAAAGCTTGTCTTATATGTTCCAGGGTGCGCTGTCATCAATATCACCTGGTCACTGAGCAAAACCGCTTCTTCAATGCTGTGCGTAATATAAATGACCGTCTTACGGGTTTCTTCCCATATTTTCAGGAGCTGCTCTTGTAAAATATTGCGCGTTTGTGCATCCAAAGCCCCTAAGGGTTCATCCATCAGCAACACTTCCGGGTCATTGGCCAATGCACGTGCAATGCTCACGCGCTGTTTCATTCCACCCGAAATCTGATGGGGATAGTAATTGGCAAACTTGGCCAACCCCACTCGCTCAATCCAATCCAACGCAATCGCTTTTCGTTCTTTAAGAGGCACGCCCCGCATCTGCAAACCAAACGCGACATTATCAAGGACTGTTTTCCACGGGAATATCGCATATTCCTGAAAAACGACATTATTCAACGGTTTATGGGGGTCTGCACCAGGGGTAATCACAATTTTTCCAGAAGAGGGACGAATCAAACCCGCCAACATGCGTAAGAAAGTAGATTTTCCACAACCCGAAGGCCCAACAATTGAAACAAACCTGCCCTCATCCACGGTAAGGTTAAAATCTTTTACAGCATAAATCGGCCCATTCGTCGAGGTGAACATCTTGCAAACATTTTCAGCCACAATCTTTTTCGTCATGCCGACCTCCAGGTTAGGGTAGCTCACAACAAGCTTGCGGAGGCGTCAGGAACAGACCCAGGCTGAGTCTGTTCCTGAGCGCCAGTCGAATTCTAATACTTACCCAAAACTGACAAAGCCCATTCGACAAATCTCAGGTCAACCACCTTGTTGATGTCAAGCGGGTTTTGATATTCCAACCGTCCATTTTCACGATGAACGCGTTCCACATCCGCCAACCCTTCCAATTCAATTTTTTGGTCGGGATCGTAAATGACCGGAACGCCCTTTTGCAACGCCTCGGGCGTTGTGTTGACATATGCCAGATAGGCCTGAACATTTTCCTCAGACAAGTAATCATCCCCTTGCATGGCGCGCGCAGCCTGCATCAGTGCCAGGACAAAGCGTTTTGCCACTTCGGGACGCTCATTGATGAACTTGCCAGAGCCAACAAAAGCAACCGTCATCAGGCCCGGGGTCAAATCTTCCGCCATTGGCACGGCAAACCCAGCACTGATCACTTGATCTGCATAGGGGGAGCCAAGCAACCCGGCTGCAATTGAACCATTTTCAAACGCCATGGGCATATCCGCATTCCCGATATCCATGAGCTGCACATCAAAAATCGTCAGGCCACCTCGTTCGAGCGCTTTTGCAGCCAGATATTCTCCACCACTGCCGGGGCCACCAGCGGTTGCAACCACCATGCCCTTCAAATCAGCAATGGTCTTGACGGTGCCATTGTCAACCAGTTCTTTGCGCACCAAAAACTTGGTTGGGCTATTCTTGAACGGCTCCAAGCCACCAGGAGCAATGATCTTGATATCCATTCCCTGATTCCAGCCATTCCATAATGAAACGACAATGGCAACACCGCCGACTTCTACATTGCCTTCATTGAGGAACGCAATCGCCTCCGTGCCAGACTTGACAGGGATCATCTCCACATCCAGGCCTAGCTTCTCGAAATAGCCGCGCTCTTTGGCCACATACAATGGGGCAAACTTCATAATCGGCACAAAGGCAACGCGCACTTTTTCCGGCGGTGAAAGTGGTGCCAAGGGATCTTGCGTTGGTGTAGGAGGAACTTCTGTTGGCGCTTCCACTTTTTCAGCGGTGGGCGAGGCAACAACAACCGGTTGCGTAGTCGCAACAGAGGCTACCGTCGGCGTGGCCTGCTTGCACGATGCCAGCAGCAACGAGAGCAGCAAAATCACAACAACAAACTGAAACCCGTTCTTGCTTTTCATTTCACTTCTCCTTACCTTTCTCCTTAGGTCTTGAATAGATACCAATGATTAATACAGCCATTTGTTGAAATGTCATTTCTTGGCAAACGATCCATCCTGCCTCCTTTTGGGGTTAAAATTAGCACCTGTCTTCCACTGTTTGCAACGCAGAACGAATCCAGTCTTGCCGTTCCTGCTCAATAATTTCATGATTGTGTTCTCCCGGAGCAGGCGGCTGCAAACGAATGGTTGACTTAGCACCATCCAGGGTAATTGGAAGATTCGGCAATAGGGCCATCTCTCCTCCAGGCAAACAGGTAGGCAACAAACTGCCAAACTGCATGTGCGGGTCTGTAAACAACGCTTCCGGGCTCAATACGGGCGCAAATGCAATGCCGGCTTGCTCACACAACTGCAAAATGCTCGCAAGGCTCAACGTGCTCAGTTTGGCTTGTAGTATCGGAAGAAGCCAGCTTCGGGCTGATATTCGCTCCTCATTGCTCTTCAGCTGCCCATTCGCCAATAACTCTTGAAAATCGAAGGCTTGGCAAAACCGCATCCATTGGCTATCACTGGTAATGCCAATGAACACATCTTCACCATCTTTTGATTTGAACAAATCGTACACACCCCAGGCACTCGTGCGTACTGACATCGGCACCAACGCACTTTTTTGCAAAGCTGCTTGTGCCATGTGCTGCCCCATCAAATACGCCGCGGTCTCAAAAAGGCCGACCTCCACCCGTTTGCCTTTGCCACTAACCTCGCGCTCACGCAGTGCAGTCAATATGCCAACAACGCCAAACACCCCCCCCAACACATCCAGAACAGACGCACCAACCCGCATAGGCTTCCCCGGCAACCCATTCATAAAGGCCAGGCCAGACATCATCTCAATCATTTCATCCAGCCCAAGGCGGTTCTGATAAGGCCCCTCCAAAAATCCCTTCAGCGAACAAAAAATGATTCTGGGGTTGCGTATTTGGATTGCTTCATAGCCAAAACCCAGCTTTTCCAACGTACCCGGGGCATAATTTTCAATCACAACATCGGCTTGATCAATCAAGCGGTAACACACCGCCTTGCCTTCTGAAGACTTCAAATCAATCATCAAGCTGCGCTTGTTGGTGTTATAGAAGGTAAAATACCCACCTCCCTGACCTTTCAGACGACGCGCAGTCTCCCCTTCTGGAGGAGGTTCCACCTTGATGACATCGGCGCCCAAATGTCCCAAGATCTGACCACACACCGGGCCCATGACAACATGTGAAAACTCTATCACCTTGATGTCAGATAAAGCACAGAATGTTTGGCGTATCTCTTGAGGACTACCAGCTGCCGTCTCCATTTTTTACCTTTTCCTCAAAGGCGTCTCAATTTGATTGTGTCCACCAGGCACCATCTTGCAGATGAGCAATCAAACCTTCCAGCCCAAGGGCATAGCTGCGCCAACCAAAGCCAGCAATTACCCCCACACAAACCGGGGCAATGACCGATTTGTGTCGAAACTCTTCGCGAGCATGAACATTGGAAAGATGCACCTCAATCACCGGCAGTTTTACCGCTGCAATCGCATCTCGGATGGCAATCGAATAGTGAGTATAAGCCCCCGCATTGATAACAATCCCATTTGCCCAACCACCCGCATCTTGAATGGCATCAACCAATCCTCCTTCGCTATTGGAGTGGAACGTTTGCAATGTTACCCCGCGCGCTTTTGCCAAGGCTTGCATCCTTGTGTTAATTTCTTCCATGGTGACACTGCCATAAACACCAGGCTCACGCTTGCCCAGCATGTTTAAGTTCGGGCCATGAATCAATAAAATTTTGATTTCCATGTGAAATTTTCCTTTTTTCTCAGTCTTCGACTTCAAAATGTGCGCCCAGAGCTTTGATATCTTCCAAGAATCCGGGGTAAGAGACAGCCGCCGCGCCTGGATCTGTAATCCGACAAGATTCACTTGCAGCCAAACCAGCGACCGCAAAACTCATTAACACACGGTGATCATGGAATGAATCTACGACTGCTCCTCCATGTAGCTTTTTCACGCCTTTAAAGGCCAGCCCATCTTGCGTTTCGGTCACCTGAGCGCCCATCTTGTTCAATTGCGTCATTGCAGCAAGCCGATCGCACTCTTTAAAACGCAGTTGCTCGGCATGGATAATTTGACTTTCACCCTCACCATGGGCCAACAACACACTCAAAATGGGTACCATATCGGGCGCATCGTTGCAATCAATCACAATGCCACGCAGCGGTCGTCCGCCATATACTTCAACCGTCTTTTCCGGCACCGAAACACGCACATCGGCACCCATTTCTTGCAGGGCCTCAATGATCTTAGCTTCCGGATGGTAAACGCTCAGATCAATTCCGGTATATTTGATGTGCGAGCCAGTAATGGCAGCCAAAACCAACCCAAAAGATGCCAATGCAATATCACCCGGCACCAATGCCTCAGCAGGTTGATATTGTTGCCCTCCAGGAATAAAGAACGAGGATCGGTCGGGGGCAGCCATCACCTTAACGCCAAACTGCTCCATCATCTTGATCATCAGAATCGTGTAACTGCCTTCATTGAGCTTACCGTTTTCAATGTGTACGGTCACGTCATGCCCCGTAAAAGGCGCCAGTAAAATGAGCCCCGTTGCCCAGGGCGAGATCAACCCATTCACTGTGATCTGATCGGGTAAGCTGCTCACATCTTTTTCACGGATTACGATCGGCAATAATCCATTGTTGCGAGTAGACCATACATCAATGCCCCATGCACGCAAAGCATTGATATAGGGCCCCAACGGACGAGAGCGCAAAGAAGCATCGCCGGTAAACACGCTTGTGCCCGGTGCGGTCGCAGCCAGCCCCAGCAAGAAATGAATCGTTGATCCCGAATTTCCACAATCCAGAATATCTTCGGGCGTATGGAACGGATGCCCGGTTATTTGATAGCCGTTTTCAATCGGTTCAAATTCAGCACCTAAGAGCGATAGGCATCGAATGGTTGACATGTTGTCTAAAGACTTACTCACCCCTTCAACTTTCGAGGTGCCCCGTGCCAAAGCGCCTAATATCAAACCGCGATGTGTGTGATATTTAGAAGGAGGGGCTTTCAGCGACCCCTCCAACGCTTTTTTAAGTGGATGAACAACAAGGGTGCTCATACTGAAATCCGTTTTTCTTGAATCCATTGCTTGGTGATCTGAATGTGCCCAAGGTGCAAGGCGGTATGTTCGATCACGTGATAAACAATCCAGCGAACAGTGTATATTTTGCCTTTGACCAACCGGGTTTCCGTCAAATTTTCTGGCCGCAAACCAGCTAAGATCTCACGGGTAAGCTGCCGGGTTTCATCAAAGGCTGCCCGCAAATCAGCAGCTGTTTGGCCCTGAGCCTTAAACTCCGCCTCGCGGTCCCGGACAATTTTCTGCCCGGCCAGGTTCTCGCAGATCCACCATTTTTGTGAAGCAGCAGCATGCGTAGCGATCGCAAAAACTGAGTTCGTTTGTGCTACAGGCGGAATCCAGTTTAACTCCTCAGCGGTAAGGCCCTCCACTTCCGCCAAGATCTCATTCTGGAGCGTCTCCATAATGCTCAAAGCGGTTTCAAGTTCAGCTAACATCATCATCCCAATCTTTTTTCTTGGCATAGATCGGGTCGGCGACATATGCACCAATTTGCTCACCGTGCTCAATATCTGGCGAAATGGATTTATAAGCATTCCACATCATCAGATAATCAACCAGCGTGATCGCCGTCATCGCCTCTGCGACCGGCACCACGCGTGGGACAATGGCGGGATCGCGACGAGTTTCCGCTGCAAGCCGTTCATTTGTCTTTTTGATGACATTAATGGTATCCTGGTCAATGCTGATGGTTGAGGTCGGTTTAACCGCCAGGCGAAAGACAATCGGCTCGCCAGTCGAAATGCCGCCCAACATACCACCCGCATGGTTCGTGCGGAACCGAACCTTGCCGTTTTCATCGTAATAAGGAATATCATTGTTCTGGCTACCCAGCTTGCGCGCCTCAGCAAAGCCATCGCCAAATTCAATTCCCCGCACCGCCCCAATGCTCATGATAGCATGTGCCAGTGCAGCGTTCAATTTATCGAAAACTGGTTCCCCTAAACCTGGCGGCACGTTGAGCGCAATCACCTCAATGATCCCGCCGACCGTATCCCCTTGCCTTGCAGCTGTCAACGTCGCTTCGATCATCTTTTCAGCTGCTGCCTGGTCAGGGCAGCGCGCAATATTGGACTCGGTTTTGGTAACGATATCCTCCCAGGTAATCTCTGGCGAAGCTTGAATCCCTGCCATCTCCTTGACATACGCCCGCACATCAATCCCTTGGGTCTGCAAGATCTTTTTCGCAATCACACCCGCGGCAACCCGGCAAGCTGTTTCACGTCCACTTGAGCGCCCGGCACCGCGCCAATCGCGAAAACGTCCATACTTGATGTGGAAGGTGTAATCTGCATGCCCTGGGCGAACGCGCTCCATCACCCTTGCATACTGATGAACGTGAAAAGGCTTGGTATCAACATTATAGATGATCAACCCAACCGGTGCTCCGGTCGTGTAACCATCAAACACCCCAGCGACGATCTTAACTTTATCAATTTCCTTGCGAGGCGAGGTAATCGCACTCTGACCAGGGCGGCGACGATCCAGGTCGGCCTGTATTTCCGCCTCGGTAATGGCGATACCCGGCGGCACGCCATCAACCAACGCCAACATAGCCGGGCCATACGATTCACCCGCTGCAGTCACCCGAAAAATTCTGCCAAAAGTATTGCCTTCCATGTTTTTTACTCCTTCTAATAAACTTCAGTATTGTAAAAATCACCAAACAATTCTTGCTCCGTAGGACGGTCCGGGGCAATTGGGAAACTTACCCACGTAACGTTCATGTAATGCTTCAGGTGAATGTTTTCAGAGGTGATGTTCCCACCCCATGTTCCGCAGCCCATACTCGATGTCATCGGCATTCCATTCTCAAATGAACCAGCATTCGCCTTGGATTGCGGCTGACGCACCATAATTCGCCCCACCGGTGCGGTGAGTGCCAGCTGATGGATGTGGTCTTCATCGAACGAATAGATGCCACACGAATGACCTTTGCCACCCACTTCAAAAATTGCTTTGACCATTCTCAAAGCATTTTCGAATCCCTTATATTTGAAAATGGACAGCACCACACACAATTTTTCGCTTGAGAAAGGATATTCCTTGCCAATGTTCTCTTCCTCCACAATCAAAAACTTTGTTCCCTCTGGGATCTCAAACCCAGCAATTTGGGCAATCTTTTGCGCAGGGATAGCCACTGTATCAGAGCGACGGTGATTTTGTTCATCCCACAATGCGGCCTGCAACAATGCTTTTTCGTGTGGCTTAACCAAATACCCACCTTCAACCTGCAATTGCCGCAAGAATTCGGCGTAAATGCTTTCCTCCACCAACAGGTTACCATCCGCAGAACAGCCAGAGCCATAATCAGATGTCTTGCTAATACGGGTGTTGCGGGCAGCCTCAACAATATCGGCTGTTTCATCAATCACCATAGTGGAATTACCAGCCCCCACCCCAAAGGCGGGTTTTCCGGAGCTGTAAGCGGCTCTTACCATCTGCTGCCCACCGGTCGCCTGCGTCAGATCGCAGATTGCCATCAACTCCTGCGTTAATGGAATACTCGGGGTCGTGACACACTGGAACAAATCAGCAGGAGCTCCTTCACGTTCCAGCACCTTGCGCATGACCGTCACCATTTCATAGGTCGTCTGTTTGCTGCGCGGGTGAGGGCAAAAGATGACCGCGTCTTTGCACTTCATTGCAAACAAACCTACCCCAGGTGGGGTAAGCTCCGGGTTGGTCGTTGGAATAATCGAAGCAATCACCCCCACTGGTTTGGCATATTTGCGAATACCTTTTTCTGGAATTTCTTCGATCAGCCCAACGCTTTTCTGACGCAACACATCCCGCAAAATGCCGTGGATTTTGAAGCGCTTGGCAGGTCGTCCTTCTCGGTCACCAATCCCGCTTTCATCTACCCCCATTTGAGCAATGCGGGTGAACGTCACCTCATTCGAAGTTGCCCAACCAAGTGCCTGACACAGTCGGTCTACCCGCTCCTGATCATAGTCCTCAATTGCTTGCAAGGCCTGCCTTGCCCTGCCCAACAATTCCGCTGCGTATGCACGTTCTTGCTCTGTGATTTCTCTCATACAATCACCTCTCGCGCGTTCCGATTTAACCTCTGCCCAGGTATTGCAGGCAGGTGCTACGCATTGTTTCTCTCGGTGCCTGCATTCCAGTCCAAATTTCGAAAGAGCTTGCGCCCTGATGCACCAACATGCTCAAACCCGACGCCGTCTTCAAGCCCGCTGCCTTTGCCTGCTGCAAAAACAGAGTCTCAAGAGGATTGTACACCATATCAAAACAAATGATATGGCTGGAATGGGGGAAAGGCACACCCTCTGGCCAGGGCGATTGGTTGACATTCGGGCTCATCCCAACCGGGGAAGCATTTACCAACAAGTCAACCTGTGTTCGCAACTCGGAGAATACTTCGTTGGTGTATGGTGCAAAAGACAACCTGTCACCAGAAAAACATCCAGACAGATCATGCACAAGCCGTTCAGCCTGTTCATTGATCACATCTACCACTGTAATGGACGTGCCCTCAAAACGAGACAGACCATATACAGCAGCACGAGCAGCGCCCCCTGCACCAATCACCAAGACTCGCAGATTGTTCAGCTCACAGCCCGTCTCCTGCAAGGCGCGAATGAAACCATCCGGATCTGTATTGGTACCATACAATTTTCCATCCCGAACGCTGATGGTATTCGTAGCACCCATTGCCTGACAGACCGGACTCACCTCATCCAACCACTGCATTGCCGAAACCTTGTGTGGAACAGAAATGTTACATCCCTTGAACCCCAACGCCGCCAACCCTTTCAGGGCTGCTTGCAAGCTATCCGCTTGCACCGGCAAGGGCAAATAGGCCCAATCCAGCTTGAGCTCTGCAAAAGCCGCGTTGTGCATCGCTGGGCTCAGGCTGTGTCCAATCGGCCAGGCAATCAGCCCCACCAAAGAGGTTCGCGAAGTGATCATTGTTCTGTCAGGCATATCGTGTGCTCCGTTTATGTTTTTGGCAACTCACCCGGCGGGGTGTAGAACCATATCAACCAAACCGGCTCATCACCAATGTTGATATGTTGATGGAAAACCCCTTTGCCAATCGTCATAAAGTCATTGGCTTCCATCTCAGCCGAATGTGTCGCCTCACTCTCTGTGCCCCAAACCGCCTTCACCTGACCTTTGACAATGAAATCCACTTCTTCTGAATTGGGATGATTGTGATACGAACTGGCTTCACCCGGGTCAAAAATCGTCAAACCAGCTACAATATACTCCGACCCGACCAGTTTGGCATCCACCAACCGAAACACCTTGCGCCGGTAACCTGGTGTGTCAAGCCCTAGCCAAATCTGCTCACCATCTCGAAAAGGTTTTAGAATCTTGGTTTCCATATTTTTCTCCTGTCAATTGGTTTCACATCAACCTACGATCCTTTACGGTAAATATCGTTAATATTCCAGTGCCCTGGGGTCGGAGTGGGCACGTTTTCCATCGGCACATGGATCAGGCAAGGTTCATCAGATGCAATTGCTTGCGTCAGAGCTGGCAACAATTGGGCAGCTTCTTCGATTTTGATGCCGTTAATCCCACACGCTTGAGCAATCTTAGCATACTCCACCGCATAGGGCTGACCATTGCGCTTGAAGACAGTGCCATAAAACGTGTCATAATGATGCTTTTCAAGCAAAGCAATTGTCCCAAACGCCATATTATCCATCACCACCCAGGTGACAGGAATACCCGCTTCTGCCGCTGTCGCCATGACCGACATATTGCTGCTAAACGCCCCATCCCCCACCAAGGCGACCACTTTGCGATCAGGAGCAGCTAGCTTGACCCCCAGTGCAGCCGCCGGGCCAAAGCCCATGGTGGCCAACCCGCCCGGAGTGATAAACGTGCCCGGCACGCTGATGGGGAACTGTTGACCAACCCCATTTTTGTTCCAACCCACATCGGTAACGATCAAACCATCTTCTGGTAGCGCTTTGCGAACATCCGCCAGAATACGATCCGGTTTCAGCGGATATTGCTCAGAGATGCGACGTTCCGCCCACTGACTTGAAAACTGACTACGGCCCTCCCGAATTCTTTCTCGCAAGCCGGGGGTGTGTCGGGGTTGTGGCACAAGCTCTTTGACTGCCGCCAAAATGCGCACCAGAGCAAACTTGATATCGCTCACCGCTGCGATCTCGGTCGGGAAGTTACGTCCTAATTCCGCCGGGTCAATATCAATATGAATCAACCGTGTCGGTGGAATTGCAAACGTAAAGCGCTCATCCCACGAGCTTGAATCCGCTTCGGCAAACCGCGTGCCTGCACCCAAGATCAAGTCCGCAGTTCTGGTCAAATCATTGGCAACCGGTACGCCCCAAAAACCGGTCATGCCTGCATTCAGCGGGTGAGTATCTGGCAATGCGCCTTTGCCCATCAATGTGTGAGTAACCGGAATATCCAACCACTCGGCCAAAGCCGACAGTTCGGATGAGGCTTGCGCAAGCAAAACCCCGCCACCGACATGAATCACCGGGCGGGTTGCCTGAACCAGCTCTCTGGCAATTGCAGCAGCGGTTTGCTCATCCAATACGGGTTTCCCAACCCCAAGCGGTGGCTTACGGGTAAAAGAGCCTTCCGGCAAATCTGCCGAAAAGACATCCATCGGCACATCCACCAATACCGTGCCCGGGCGCCCCGATTGAGCCGTATGAAAAGCCCGTTCGATCACCCGAGGCAGCTCAGCCGGCCGTTCCACGCGCCAAATGCGTTTACAAAACGGGCGATAGATTTCATATTGATCAGCATCCAGGTGTAGATTAACCTCCTGATGCGGATGGCGACCAAAATAATGCGCTGGCACATCTCCAGCAATGACCACCATCGGGATCGAGTCCAGCGCCGCATTGGCCACGCCCGTAGCGGCATTGGTAAGCCCTGGGCCAAGATGCGTCAGCAAAACCGATGGCTTGCGAGTGACCCTGGCATAGCCATCCGCCATATGAGCCGCTACCTGCTCGTGACGGGCGGTAATGAAGCGGATTTTGCTTTGCTCCAGCGCATCCAAAAAGGCGATATTGGTATGGCCACATAGCCCAAATACAACTTCAACCCCCAAGTCTCGGAGAAAATCTGCTAGCTGATACGCTACAATACGATCGGTCATAACACCTCACTCTATTTGTAAATATCGGGCAGCGATCTGTTCTCGGGGCCACAGTAACTATAATTGAAGGGGTCAATCCGACGCATACGGGGCATTTGGGTAATTTCCTCATGCGTATGCGCCAGGATTCCGGTTAACCGGGCCACCAAAAATGGCGCATTGCCCAAACTGGGTGGAAACTTCAGCTCGCACAACACCGCGGCTACAACACCATCAATATTAATCGGCACAGGTTTGCCAACCACACCTTCCAAAACAACGGCAAGCATTCGGGCAGCTTTCATGTAGCTTCCTTCCACATCGGCCTGCTCAGCAAGTTCAAACAATTTATCCACCCGCTTGTCATAAAGATGCTGACGGTGACCAAAGCCGGGGATCTTCGTCTTTGCCTGACGAGATTCTCGCACAACCTCTTCTGCTGCTTGCCGCAATGCATCATCACCCGAATAGTTTTTAGAAAGCGTCAGCACTCTCTCCAAAACATTCATACAGTCTTCTACTGCGGCGCCATGAAAACGATCCAAACTTAAGAATCCAGCCGCAGCAGCGGTCTTCAGCGGAGCACCTCCAGAAGCAGCTGTACGAGCCGTCAGGGACGAAGGCGTGACCGGGCCATGGTCAATCGAAGCAACCAGGATAGCATCAATCAACCTTCCAACCGCTGGGGTGGGCAGTTCGCCAGTAAAGATCAGGTACAAGGCGTGTGAAAAAGGCACCCGCCCGATCATTTCCAATAGATCATATCCGCGGATGCGAATATCATCTTCCGTAGTATATGAAATAGCCGTTTGCCAAGAAGGATCCATTATAGTTTCTCGTGAATCGTGTTTGTATCTGAAAAATCGCTCATCACCTGCGACAACTCCCGACAAGCCTGAATGACTTTGTCTTTGTATAGCTCGAGCTGTTGCACATTCAAACGAGTAAGCGGGCCAGAAATACTAATGGAAGCAACAACCTCCCCCCTTGTATTGAATACCGGCGCAGCGACCGATGCAGTATCACGAACTCTTTCACCAATGCTGATGGCATATCCCTGCTGACGTATTTTACGCAGTTCCTCCTCCAACTTTTGTCGGTCTGTGATCGTGTTGTCTGTAAAAGATGGCAACCCCGTATCCGATAAGATCTCTTCTCGCTGCTTCTGATCCATGAACGCCAGAAAGATCTTTCCACTTGCGCCACTGTGCAGCGGCAAAATGTCGCCCGGATTGATAACATAGCGCATGGCATACGGGCTTTCAACCCGCTCCAAAACAAGCCGGTTTTTGCCTTGCAAGATGGATAAGGTGGCGGTTT
>Ga0208695_1000633_pt1 | contig 35834 bp, 32 predicted proteins | sample AD_UKC111_MetaG_FD_184449 | JGI IMG/M metagenome (GOLD analysis project Ga0208695, IMG submission 184449) | Active sludge microbial communities of municipal wastewater-treating anaerobic digesters from Hong Kong - AD_UKC111_MetaG (SPAdes)... | ecosystem: Engineered > Bioreactor > Anaerobic >...
ATGCGTGCCTGCAGGCGTACCCGGCCGGGCTGCTGGAGCGGGTGTACGTGTACAACGCGCGCTGGGTGGAGCGTTTCCGGCACCGCAACGAGCATTTGGACGAGGTCGCAGCGGCGTTGGGGCGGGAAATTTAAGAAATAATTGCGTGTAGCCAGTAAGTTGACAGAGGGAATGTCCGCCAGGGATTAGCCGGGCTAGGATGATGTGACTTGCGCCGCTACTACGAAAATCGCGTGATGGCGGCTAATCGCTAACTGCTAACTGCTAACCGCTAATCGCTACAGCTCCTTCTCCCACGCCAGGATGCGGTCGACTTCCTTGAAGCCGACCGAGTGATACAGCTTCACAGCGGGTTCTTCATCGGCGGCGGCAAAGACGTGGGCGAAACGGCCGCCCAGGCGGCGCAGGCGGCGTAGGCCCTCCAGCAGCAGCGCGCGGGTGAGCCCCATGCGGCGGAACTGCGGGGCGCAGCCGACCGGTTCGAACTCGCCGACGCGGTTGGCTTCGTCGTACCACAGGATGCAAAAGGCAGCCAGCGTGCCGTCCGGCGCGGCGGCGACCAGGTCGAGGTCGGCGCGGTAGGAAGGTCCGCCGCGGGCGGCGCGGTATTTGGCGGCGGTGAAGCTCGAAGGCTCGAAAGCCTGGCGGTGCAGCTCAACGCGCGCCTTCCACTCGTCCTTGACGGCCACCGGGCGGATCTTGAAGCCCTCGGGCAGGGCGGCGGGCGGCACCTCACCCTCCAGCGGGTAACTGAAGCAGGCGAAGGCATCCGCGGCGCGGGTGTAACCGTTGCGGCCCAGCAGCGTCTGGCGCGACGAGTCGCTGGTGAGCGCCCAGGCGCGCAGCCTGCGGCGGCCGTCCTCAGCGGGGGGCTGCTCGCGGCGCTGCTGCTCGGCCCAGGCGAGCATGTCAGCTTCCACGCGCCGGCGGGTGGGGTGCGAGAACAGGTCCACCTGTCCGCTGCCCATCCAGGCAAAGCCGCCCAGCGCGTCCTTTTCATCCCACCACAGGCGTAAAAAGGACCAATCCTTGTGGTTCTCGCGCAGCGCGCGCCACCAATCGATGCCGCCGGCGGTGGCATACACCAGCGGGCCGTTGATGGCGTATGCAGCTTGCAATAAACTGCGCATAGCCAGGTAATCTTTCTTGCCGGAGAAGGGACGGGCGGTGTAGTTCATGGGGTGGGGAGGTGAACGGTGAAGCGTGAAGCGTGAAGCGTGAACTATTGACGGTTCACCCTTCACGGTTCACGATCTTCACTCACATCGGCTGTATCGCCGAAGGCGGGGGCTCGACGGGCAGCACGCCGGCCTGGCGCAGGGCGGCGTCAATCTGGTCGAGCTTGCCGGCAGCGCGCAGGCCGCCGATGAGGCCCCAGACGACAATCAGGTGGAAGGCGAAGCTGAGCAGGTCGGGCTGATCCCAGATGAACAGCGAAGCGAGCGCATCCAGCCCGTAGAGAACCATGCCGGCAATGAAGGCCCATTTTTTGCGTTTGTTGGCGAACACACCGAACAGCACGAAGATGCCGACGATGAGCAAATTGAGCACCCAGCCGACAATGCGCAGCATGTTGACCGTGCCAAGCTGCAGATCTTCGCTGACGTAAAGCGCCAGCGCGTCGATGATTTGGGTGGCGGCCAGGCCGAAGATGAAATTGAAGGTTGATTTTGTGGCCAGCAGCACCGAGTTGATCACCGAGAGCGCGGCGATCCAGTAAAACCAGCTGGCGCCGGAGCGCAGGCGGTTCTGGTAGCGCAGTTTGAGCTCCAGCGGGGATACGACAGGCGCGGCGGCGGGCGGGGTGGGTTGGGTCATGGGGTCTCCTGTTATGGATTATATTCAGGATCATTCTAGCAGGGTGCGCGGAATTTGAAAAGCGCGCGGCGGTTAATCCTTCACGGCCTTCACACTAAACATGAGCGGCAGCGAGGGGATGCCGGCCCTGGGATAATAATTGCCGTCGGGATGCTGCTCCAGCTAGGGGAAGGCCTGGTAGCAGGTGAAGGGGAATTCGCGGACGAACTGGATGCGCAGCCCGGCGTCGATCAGCGCGGTGAGCACCTCGCCCATGGGGTAGGCCCATTCGTAGGTCGTGCCCTGCACGTCGGCCTGGCGGTCGGCGTAGGAGCCCTGAATGGGCAGCACAACTGCGCCTTCATTGAAGTAGGGATAACGCAGCTCGACCTGCGCGGCCTCATCGTTGAAGACCATGCTGAAGGGATGGAACTCGGCCATGTAGAACGTGCCGCCCGGTTTGACGAAGCGCGCGGCGATGCGCGCCCATTCGCGCAGGTCGGGCAGCCAGGTGAGCACGCCGTAGGAGGTGAAGACCACGTCGAAGGTTTCGTCGAGGTGATCGGGCAGGTCGTACAGGTTGCAGCAGATGAAGCGCGCGGGCAGGTTCAGCTCGTCCGCGGTTTGGCGGGCGATTTTAACAGCCTCGGGCGAGAAATCCATGCCGGTGACCGCGGCCCCCAGGCGCGCCCAGGAGAGGGTATCGTGCCCGAAGTGACACTGCAGGTGCAGCAGGGTTTTGCCTTTCACATCGCCCACTTCGCCCATCTCCAGCGCGTTGAGCGAATTGCGCCCGCGCAGGAAATCTTCGTGCGCGTACATCTCGGAGTTGACGTGCAATTTGGCCCATTGATCCCACAGGCGGCGGTTGGCCTGCATGCCTTCGTGATCCATCGTTATGCTCCTTGCCGGGGTTTCACGGCCTGGTGCGGCGGTGAAGATCGAGAAGTCCTACAAAAATCACACCTTCAATTGTGACCCCGGATGTATATTTGCTCACATTTCCACTTTCATTTCATATATGGTATAAAAGAAACGACCTCATTGCCAATCATAACATTCTACCGGTAAAGGTGAAACACCGATCGCCGAGAGGGAAAACGCCCATGAATCCTGTCATCGTCCTGACCGACAGCACCGCCTATCTGCCCACCGACCTGGTCGCCAGCCTGCCGATCCGCGTGCTGCCGCTGACCGTCACCTGGGACGGCAAATCGTACCGCGACGGCGTGGACATCAGCGCGGAGGAATTCTACACACGCCTGTCCAAGTCGACGACGCTGCCCACCACCAGCCAGATCCCGGCCGGTGAGATCGAAGCCGAACTGAAGGTGCTGCTGGCAGAAGGCTACGATGTGCTGATCATGCTCATCTCGAGCGGAATATCCAGCACGTACCACAGCGCGGCCAGCGCGGTGCAGAATTTTCCGGCCGATCGCGTGGCGCTGATCGACACGCTGCTGGTTTCGATGGCGCTGGGTTTCCAGGTGCTTTCGGCGGCGCGGCTGGCGGCTGCGGGCGGTTCGCTGGCGGCGTGCAAAGCGCGCGCCGAGCAGGCTTACAACGAAATTGGCGTGTACTTCACGGTGGACACGCTCAAATACCTGGCGGCGGGCGGGCGGATTGGCACTGCCAAACGCCTGATGGGCGCGGCGCTGCTGGTCAAACCCATGCTCGCTATCCGGCACGGCAAGATTGAACTGGTGGAAAGCGTGTTCACGCGCCGCAAAGCCATCCAACGGCTGTTGGACCTGGTGGAAGAGGGCATCGCCGGGCGGACGCCGGTGCGCATTTCGGTGTTTCACGCGCTGGCGCGGGATACGGCTGACTACCTGATGGAGGAGTGCCGCAAGCGCTTCAATCCGATCGAGCTGATTCTCTCGGAGGTCAGCCCGGTGGTGGGTTCGCACGTCGGCCCGGGCACGGTGTCGATCGCGTACCAGGCCGGGGAGATGAACTAACCACAGCACCCTTCGGGTGCAGGCGACACAGAGATCACAGAGTTTTTTTTGATCGCTGAGTAGAGAAAGGGAGACAAATGGCAATTCCATTTGTCTCCCGGTTTTTTCTCCGCATTAATCTCTCTTCTCAGTGGCCTCTGTGTCTCTGTGGTTATTCCCTATAACAGCAGGATCAGCAGCAGGATGGGCAGGCCGAGGAACAGCAGAATCAGCACGATCACGCCGACCACCAGACCCAGCGCGCCGAACACCAGGCCGAACACGCCGGCGATCAGGCCGACCACCAGGGCGATCAGGCCGCCAATCACATCAAAGATAAACTTGATCAATCCCATTTTTCCCTACCTTTCTTTGTCTAACAGATATACGCGAGCGGCAGGGAAAGGTTGCGGGGGAGGCTGCGGATTAGGAGGGGTGAAGGGTTGAGGCGTGCATTTGCGCGGTTGGATGCCTTCGGAAGCTGATTGTCTTTCAGTCCGGGCAGGTCCGAACAGACAAGTCATGACTCTTTCCTCTCCAACTTCCTTATAATCAAATCACCATGTTATTGTCCTTGCGCAGCGCATTGCAGAGCTTGCAGCGCTGGTGGACCGGGTTGACGCAGGTGGAATTTCCCGACCGCCAGGTGCGCATCCGGCTGCGCCAGCCGCTGGTGCTGGCTGCGGGCGTGCTGGCGCTGGGCTGGCACCTGGCCTTCCCCTCCGGGCAGGCGGCCATGCTGTTGGCAGCCTGGCTGGGGCTGGTGCTGCTGGCCTACCTGTGGGTGCGGCAGATGGCGCGGCGCGTGCGGGCGGAGCGCAAGCTGCTCTCAGCGGCGCTGCAAGTGGGCGACGAGCTGGAAGAGCGGGTGGCGCTGCACAACGAGTCGGGGCTGCCGGTGCTGTGGGCCGAGTTCATTGACCGCTCGAACCTGCCCGGGCACACGGTTGCGGGCGTGAATGCGCTCGAAGGGCGCGGGCGGGTGGAGTGGAAGGCGGCGGTGATCTGCCAGCAGCGCGGGCTGTTCACGCTGGGGCCGTGGGAGCTGCGCCTGGGCGATCCGTTCGGCATTTTCGCCGTCGAGCAAGTCTATCCCCAGCGGGAGGAAGTGCTGGTCTATCCGCCGCTGGCGCCGCTGCCGGCGGCGCTGCTGCCGCGCGGCCGCATGCAGGGCGACCAGGCCCCGCTGCGGCGGATGCTGGGCGCGGATACGGTTTCTGCGGCCAGCGTGCGGGCCTACCAGCCCGGCGACCCGCTGCGGTGGATCCACTGGCCCACCACAGCGCGGCGCGGCACGTTTTTCTCACGCCTGTTTGATCCCGAGGCGCTCTCGGTGGTCTGGCTGATCCCTGATCTGCACCCGGCGGCGCACCTGGGCGAAGGGAACGAGTCGTCGCTGGAGGTGATGGTGGTGCTGCTGGCCTCGCTGGGCGAGCAATTGCTGCGCGCGCGGCGAGCGGTTGGGCTGCTGGCGCTGGGGGCACAGCCGCAGGTCATTGCGCCGCGCGCCGGACCGGCGGCGCTGTGGCCGCTGCTGCGCGGGCTGGCGCAGGTGCAGGCCGATTCGCCCTGGCCGCTGGCGGAGATGCTGCCGCGCGCGGGGGAGCTGATCTCGCGGCGCAGTTTGTACCTGCTGGTCACAGCGGAGACGGAGGGCGGCTGGTTGGACGCGCTGCACACGCTGGCAAACCGTCCGGGGGGGCAGGCGGGGCAGGTGCTGCTGCTTGATCCGGAATCGTTTGGCGGGGAAGGCAGCGCAGAGCCGCTGGCCGGGCTGCTGCGCGGGCAGGGTTTTGCCGCCGAGGTGGTGCGGCGCGAGGAGGTGCGCCCGATCCGCGGAGTCTACGGCGCGCTGCGGCGTTGGGAATATCTCACGCTGGGCACGGGGCGCATCGTGGTGCGCCAAAGGCCGCGCGAGGCAGAAGGGGCGGCGCAATGAGCCGGTTGGCCAGGTGGTTGTGGCGCAGGCTGTGGCCGCACCTCTCGGGCGTTTGGCCGGAGTGGGCGCTGCTGGCCGCGCTGGCCGGGCTGCTGGGCATCAGTCTGGACGACGCGGTGTGGCTGGAATGGCTGTCCCGGCCGGGTTGGGCGGTGTGGCCGGGACTGCTGTGCGGCCTGGTGCTGGCACGGACGCGCTGGCCGGGTTGGTTTACGGGCGCGTACGCGCTGCTGCTCTCGCTGGCGGGCGGGCTGCAGGCGGTGGGCCAATGGCTGCCCGCCGCGGCGCACCTGCGCGGCCAGACCTGGCTGGATGTGCTGCTGCTGATTCACGCACGCCTGGAGGTGCTGGGTCAGCGGCTGGGCGGTTGGGCGGAACTGGCCCGCCGGGGATTGCCAAATTACGATTCGGGGCTGACCTACCTTGTTTTGCTGCTGCTGGGCTGGAACGCGTGCGCCTGGATGGCGTTTCAGGCGCGGCGCGGGCGGGTTTTTGCCGGGCTGCTGCCCGCCTGGCTGCTGCTGGCGTTCATCGGCAACGCCAGTGGTCAGAGCCTGTGGCTGCCCGCTTATTTCACGCTGACCGGACTGGTGCTGATGGCGCTGGCGCACTACCGCCAAAGCATCGCGGGTTGGGAGCGGCGCAAAGTGGATTATCCTGACGAGTTGGGCTTTGATTGGATCGGCGCAGCGGTTGCGCTGGCGCTGGCGGTGATGCTGCTGGGGCGTGCCGCGCCGCTGGCAGCCTCGCCGGAGGGCTGGCGGCAGGTGCGCGAGTGGTTTGAGCCCGACGCGCAGCCTGCCGAAACGGTTCAAGCGCCGCACAGCCCGCAGGAGACCGGGCAGACCGCCGCGGCGGTCATCGACCTGAGCCTGATCGGCGAGCCGCCGCCGGAAAGCGACGCGACCGTGCTGTGGGTGGGCACCAGCGACCCGGCACCGCCGCCGCAAATGGACCTACCGATCGCTGCGGCGCAGGCGCAACGATATTACTGGCGCGGCGGGATTCTCACCACCTACACCGGGCGCGGCTGGCAGGCTGCCGGGATGGACCTGCGCCAGGATGCCGCGCTGGCAGAGCTGGGGGCGGGATACGCCGGGCGGCGCGCGCTGGAGCAGACCTTCGAGCTGCCGGGTGGGTCATCGGGGATGCTTTACGCGGCCAACGAGCCGCTGCGCGCATCCGGGGTGGGATTGTACGCGGCTCAACCGGATGGATCACTGCTGGCGGTGGGATCTGCACAGCGGTACCAGGTCGTTTCCTGGGTGCCGGCGGTGGAGGCGGGCGCGCTGCGAGCCGCACCGCCGCAGCTCATCCCCGCGGACGTGCTGGCTGCGTACACACAACTGCCTGCGGATCTGCCGGGGCGCGTGCGCGAGCTTGCGGCGCGCATCACGGCTGGCGCGGAAACGCACTACGACCGGGTGCTGGCGGTGCAGACCTACCTGCGGCTGAGCTATGCTTACGACCTGGGGGCTGGAGCAGCCGAAGCGGGGCAGGATGCGGTTGACAGCTTCCTGTTTGAAACGCGTGCGGGGTCGTGCGGCCACTTTGCCTCGGCAATGGCCGTGCTGCTGCGCGCGCAGGGCGTGCCAGCGCGCATTGCGCTTGGCTACCTGAACGGGGAATACGATTACGACCGCGGGATGTACCGCGTGCCGGCTTCGGCGGCGCACGCCTGGGTGGAGGTGTACTTTCCCGGGTACGGCTGGATCGAGTTCGAGCCCACGCCGGCCTTCCCTGCGCTGGTTTACAGCAGCAGCGGCGGCCAGGCCAGCGGATCACCTGCGCCGCGGCGCGAAGCAGGGCGAGCGGCGGGATGGGGCCGGATCGCTGCCGGATTGGGGATCGCGCTGGGCGCCGCGCTGGCAACCCTGCTGGCGGGCGGGCTGCTGCGGCTGGCGCGCGAGTCGCGGCGGGTGCGCTGGCCGGCGGCGCGGCTCTATTGGCGGCTGCGGAGAGTGCTGGCCAGGGGCGGGTTGGCCGCGCCGGGCTCGGCCACGCCGCTGGAGTTTTTGGCGCTTTGCCGCGCGGAAATGAGCGCGCGTCCGCGCCTGATGGCGGCGGTGGATCAACTCACCGCACTATACTTGCACGAGAGCTTTGCGCCTGCGGCGGTCGAGGCACGCCAGCAGGCCGCCGCGGCAGCGCTATGGCGCGCCGTGCGCGGCGAGCTTTTATTCTGGGTGATTCAAAGAAAATTAGCCACGAAAACACGGCACCCTGACGGGCGCAGGCGGACACGGAGCGGAATAAAGTAACGGATCACGCCTCAGACTTCACGGTCTGCCCACAACTCCGGGTGCTTGAAGGACACCAACGCCAGCACAACGGCATGCTCGTACAGCCCGGCGCGGTCGATCACGTTGCCGGTGAGCAGGCCGATGGCGCCGTTCTGCTGCTTGGAGTTGGTCGCGCCGAAGACGATGTCGTCGGCCTCGCCCAGTTCGACGCCCCGGCGCACCAGGTCGGCCACGGCCGGCGGCAGGAAGAAGGTGCCGGTGCGGGCTTTACCGCAGCCGGCGGGTGAAAGCACCGCCACCCAGGCAAAGGCGGCCAGCCCGCCGTCTCCATCCTCCACGCCGCCCTCAATGCCCACCCAGAAGTCGGCCTGCGGGTGGGCGGCGCGCACCGCGGCGGCGCGGTTGAGCGCGCCTTGCAGGGTTTCGGCCGAGGTCATGGGCTGGTCGCTGACGCCGGAGGGGGCAGCGTGGGAGAGGATCTCGAAGGACTCGGCCGGGAACATGCGTTGGAAGCCGCGGAGGGCGGCCTGAGCTTTGACGGGGTTGGTGGAGGCGATAACGATTTTCATTTCAAGTCCTTGATAAAAAGATTCACCACGGAGGCACGGAGAGCACGGAGAAGATTATTGGAAGGGAAAATCATGAGACAAATCAACCAGGTTCTTTAACGAATACCATTAAGGAATTCTCTTTTTCATTTCTTCGCAGTATGCTGTGGGATTCGGCAGCCACGGCCTGGGAGTGGGCGGCGGTAATTGCACAGCCGTGATGGGTAAGGAAAAGCGGGGCGGCCAGGCAGGGGTCGGCGGGCAGAGCGAGGTTTTGGATGAGCGCGGCGAGAAGCGGGTGCATGGGAGTATTGTAGTCGAAAGGCGCGGAGAATTGCCGGAAAAACGGGTGGAAAGCGCGAAAAAAGAGAGGAAAACGGCGCAAATCACATGATTTGCGCATAGCCAACCTGTTGGGCTGGACAGACATGCTACAATGGTTGCATGAACTTGAGGCAAAACGATCGCATCATCCTGACAGCCGCGGTGGACACGCCGCTGGGGCAAATGCTGGCCGGGGCGACCGGGCAGGGGGTGTGCCTGCTGGAATTTGCCGACAGCAACCGGGCGGAAGCTCAACTGCGCCGGTTGGAAAACCGCCTGGGGGCAGCCGCTTTGACGGGAATAAGCCCGTATTTTCGGCTGTTGCAGGCGCAGTTGGACGAATATTTCGCGGGGCTGCGCCGGCATTTCACCTTGCCGCTGGTGCTGGCGGGCACGCCGTTTCAACTGCGCGTGTGGATCGCGGTACAAGCCGTCCCGTACGGCGAAACGCGCTCGTACAGCGCGCTGGCCGCACAGATCGGCCAGCCGGAAGCTGCGCGGGCAGTGGGGACTGCCAATGGCGCGAACCCGCTTGCCATCCTGGTTCCGTGCCACCGCCTGATGGGTGCTGACGGCGGGCTGACCGGCTACGGCGGCGGGTTGCAGCGCAAGCAAAGCCTGCTGGAACTGGAAAACGGCGGTTCGCGCTCAGGGATTTTCAGGTAGACACAATTGAGGGCCTGGCAGCAGAAGTTGGCTGCGCGCTGCGGACGGCCAAAAATGCTTATTTCCAGGCAGCCTCAGCCGCCAGACGCTCGAGCGCAAGACGAAGCGATTCAACTTCCAACCGCGAGGGAGCCGATGCGGTGAAATCGACCGCCGGATGGTCGCCGCTGGAAACCAGAATGTGCAGCTCGTAACGCCCGGGATTGGCCTGGCGTTCGCTGCGGTAGACGGCGATGCCCAAATATTCAGCCATGCCCAACCCGCTGGCAAAGCTGCGGCCCTCGAACACATCATATTCGCCTTCCGGCAGGAAAGCAGTCGAGAGCGGCGTTCCCGGAGGCAGGTACAACGTGCTGACGCTGAGCCGCACACCGGCCTGGGGCGACCAGTAACCGCCATCTTCCAATTCCTGCCAGCCGGGCGGCACCAGCAGCGTCAGGCCGGCCTCGGGCACCGCCGCTGACTGCCAGGCAAGCGCGTCTGGGGTGGGCGAGGCGGTCGATTCGGGAGAGATGGCGATCTCATCCGGCTGGCGAGAGGCCGCTTCGGGCGGTGAGGGGATACAACCCGCTGAAAACAGCAGGCCAAGCGCAGCGGCCAGGGTGATCAGGATGCGGACAGCCATTGGTGAGATACCTTCGGATGCCTCAGGCGGTGATTAATGACCTTCGCCAGCCAGCGCCAGCCCGATCAACGCGCTCTGCGCGGGCAAATCCAATTCCAGGCAACCGTTTTGCAGGCGAACTTCGGCACCGGTTAACAGGTCGCGCAGGGCGAGCGTGCCGGGTAAATCTGCGGAGAGGTCAAGCGCAAGCCGCAGCGGGGTTTTGCCGCGGTTGAGCGCAACCGCGATGCGCTCAGCGCCCTGCCAGCGCAGATAGATAATCAGGTCGCCGGCAGCGTGCAGCACCTTGAAGCTGCCATCGCGCAGCGCGGGGTGCGCCCGGCGGAGGGCGGCCAGCTTTTGAATGTAAGCGCGCAGGTCGCGGTCCCAGCGGGTTTCATCCCAGGGGAAGGCGCGGCGGCAGTCGGGGTCTTTACCGCCTTCCATTCCAATCTCATTGCCGTAGTAGATGCACGGCGCGCCGGGGTAGGTGAAGAGGAAGGTTTCGGCCAGGCGGAAGGCGGCCTTATCGCCCTTGAAGATGGAGATGACGCGGGCGGTGTCATGACTGTCGAGCAGGTTGAGCTGGGCCTGCACATTGGGCAGGGGGTAGCGCTCCAGCAGGTTGGCGACCGAAGCGGCAAAAGCCTCGGCACCGGGCTTGATCCACAGCCCGCCGTGATCTTCGCGCGCCCAGTGACCGATCAGGTCCCAGTCGAGGTCATTGCCGCCGAAGAAACCCCAGCAGGCATAGGTGAGCAGGTAGTTCATCACGCCGTCGAACTGGTCGCCTTTCAACCATTGCGAGGCATCCCAGGGAATTTCGCCGGTGATGTAGGCCTGCGGGTTGGCGGACTTGACCACGGCGCGGAACTCCTGCCAGAAGGCGTCGCCGCCAAAGCAGAAGGGCACATCCAGCCGCCAGCCGTCAATGCCCTGTTCGACCCAGTAGCGCGCCACGTCGAAGATGAAGCGGCGCACCTGCGGGTTGGCGTGGTTGAACTCGGGCAGCGCGGCCAGGCCCACCCAGGCGCGGTAGTTGGGTTTGCCCCAGTAGGCGTTCAGCGGGAAGCCCTTGACATCGAACCAGTCCAGGTAGGGCGAGGCGGCTTCGTTTTCGAGGATGTCGTTGAACTGGAAGAAGCCGCGCGAGGCGTGGTTGAAGACGCCGTCGAGCACCACGCGGATGCCGCGGCGGTGGGCTTCTCTGAGCAGGGTATCGAAAGCCGGGCGGCCGCCCAGCAGCGGGTCAATCTGGTAGTAGTCGTGCGTGTGGTAGCGGTGATTGCTGGCCGACTGGAAGATCGGCGTGAAGTAGACGGCGGTGATGCCCAGGTCCTGCAGGTAATCGAGGTGCTCGGCCACACCGAGCAGGTCGCCGCCCTTGTAGCCGCGGGGGGTGGGCAGCGCGTCCCACGGTTCCAGGTTATTGGGTTTGGGTAGCGAGGGTGAAATGGCAAAACGGTCGGGGAAGATCTGGTAGAAGATGGCGTCGTGAACCCAGCGGGGGGTGGAGGGGTCGGGAGCGGACATGAGGAACCTCGGGAAGAAGCGGTTAGCTTATAGCGAACAGTCAACCGTCAGCGGTCGACAGTTGGATGCTCATGGCTATGATACCCGATTTTGAGGTGATTCGGAAAGCCGATTAATCTTTGTGGATTGATCCAAAATTGAGGTTACCCGAAAACATCCAAAACATTCGGGGGCGACACACAGGTCGCCCCCTACACTTACAGGGAATAGCAAGACAAGGAAAAGTATAAGGGGATACCTGCCCCCTGATGGAAGCACAACCCCCGAACATAGGCGCGGTGCAGGGGGCAGGTATCCTACCCCCCAACCCCCGCCGGGGGCAAGAGGAAAATAGAAAGATGGGGGAAGCCCCCAACCCCCCAGGTCAAACCGCCAAAGGCAAACGCACACACCCACCAGATAGGCCAGCCCTCACCCCTCGCGCCGTCCAGCCTAACCACCCCGCAAGGTGGAACATGCCGGCAGCCGGCAGGGCAGGTCACCAGCTGCAGGGCAGGTCACCACCCGGGCCAGGTCACCACCTGGGGAAGGTCACCTGGTCAATGAACCTGCCGGCAGGGCGGTGTAAAAAAGCATTGTCCGGCTTGCGTGGTGCGCGGTGCTTCGCCCGCGCCCACTCCAGCCGCCGCGCCCCCCTCCCCCTTCCCCCCGCCCAAACCCACCCCCCAAACCCCCACACCCCGCGCGGTGTTTTGAACATGGGCGGGGGGATAAGGGGGATTAGGGGGGGCCGCGCTCCGCGCCCTGCGGGCGGCAATTATCATGGGGGGCAAAGCCCCCCAAACCCCCACAGATGGAATGAGAGAGAGAGCTCGAAAAACAAAAACCCCCACAGGTGGGGGGAGAATGAATCATAAATCACCCACCTACCAAAAAACAAGGTGAGTGCAATAGCCGAACAAGGAAAGGTTACAGAGCTAAACGAGATCAATCAGAGAAACGATCAAAATAACTCATCATCCCCAACTTTGAATTTAACCTGATTGATCGGTATCTTGGAGAAAGCCATAGCAACCGCCACAGCTTCAGCCGTTTCCAAAGAAACAGAAAAAGCCACCGGTAAAACTTCCAAAACACAAGCCTTATAGATAGCTTGTTCATTGGTAACCGCCTGTAATCTTTCCCTTGCACAGAACAAATGATATTCAACCGTCCGTGGAGTAATTCCCATCTCGCGAGCTATCGCCTTGATCGAAAGCCCGCAAGCGAGATACACCAAAACAGACGCCTGCCGTAAGGAAAGACGCAATCTCATTCTCTGGTTTCTTCGCCGCACATCCGCGCCCATGCATTCGCCGCCTTATCTCCCATGATGGCTTTTAGTTCCTCACTCCCCCCATTCAGGACGAGCAAAATATCAACCATCAGGCTATCCAAGCGCACCCGGACATAACCTGTCCGACTTTGCATTTCTGATAACTCATGGAACAAAGAGCGCAAACGCGGCAGCACAAGCCGCAAAGCCAACCGCAAGATAAACTTTTCGTACATCTTAAGCCCTCCCAGGGTGAAATAAGAATAGATGTTCTATTCTATATCAGGGTAATGATTCAATCACCCCCACCGGTGGGTGCAATTTTCGCACTCATGCCACATATAGCCATCCTCTAGGGATATACGCTATTGATTTTCATCGTTTTTATCCTCCCTAAGCCCGCGCACGTGAACAAACTATAGGTAATCACGCAAACCAGAGAGGAAAACCAATCACAGGCCAAAGGATAAGACCTGTAAGGTATTGCGCCCCTCACCAAAAACAGGTGGGGGCGCAACAATGCACTTTTCAGCGAAGGGTTTCACCCTCCGCACCTCCCCCTCAGGCCTCCCCCTGCGGGCGGTCGCGCTCACTCGCTTGTTACTCGTTCGCAAGCGCTCCCTGCCCGCGCCGCACTCCAACCGCGGCGGTCGGCAGCCCGCCCGCTGCGCGTGCGTGCATGCCTGCGCGGCCGCTCCGCGGCCGCGCCCGCCACGGTTTTTGACACACAGGTCGCCCCCTACACTTACAGGGCAGGTGCATTTCCGGTCAAAACGGACTCATTTTACCCCTTATCCTTTCAGGGCATGTAGGGCACGCCGTTATTCGCTAACAGCCAAGCGCTAAAAGTTAATCGCTATTCTCTGCCAGCCAGTAATTGCGCCCGTCGGGGTCGCGCTGCATCATGCCGTATTCGATGAAGCCGCGGCGCAGCGAGGCGGTATCTTTGTTGAAGCGCAGCAGGATCTCGTTGACCTCTTTTTCGGTGTAGCGCACCCCCGGCTCGAAGGCCTTGAGCGCGTAGCGCAGGATGACGAGGAACTTCTTCTCCTGGGCGGGGAAGGCGGTGATGCGGCCTGCGGAGTCGGTGAAGGAACGCAGTACCTTGCGGTCGAACAGGTCGCCCTCTTCCGGTTGGGCCGCGGGCGAAGCGGCCAGTTGGTCTTTCAGGGTTTGGGCCATTTGGGCCAGCCTTTCTGTGTGCAGTGAGTAGATGTAGAAGTGCCCCTCGGCGCGCGCGGAAACAAGCCCGACGTGCGTGAGATAAGACAGGTGGTGTGAGGTGGTGGAGACGGACAGACCGAGCAGCCCGGCGAGTTCGCCCACGGCGCGCGGTTTTTCGGCCAGCAGGCCGGCGATTTTGAGGCGGTTGGCATCGGCCAATGCCTTAAAGAATTCGAGCAACACCTCGTTGGGGGTGGTGGTGTTATCCATGTGAATCTCCTTGATAACATTTCGATCAATATAGAAATGATTTTATTACGATTTGGAATTTTGTCAAGGGGAAACGGTTCGATATTCGCAATTCGCGCTTTGCAAGGCGGTCGCAGGAGCGCGAAGGGTCAAAAGGCAATGAATTATTTAGTTTATAATACAAACTAGTTATTGACAAAGAGTAAATAATATTATATACTGGTTCTTGTAACAAACAAAGCGATGCTGGAAAGGAAATTAAATATGGACAATCCGACTCGTATCCGTTACATCACGCGCAATTTTGACGCGCTGCAAGGATTAAAAATGGTGCCCTTCGGCCTTTATTTTCTGGCCATGGGGGCCGGCTGGCTGGGCAAACAGGGGGATCTGTCGCTCAGTATGCCGGCTTTCTTGCTGGCGCTGCTGGCTTACTGGCTGATCGGCCGTTACTACCGCCGGAATTTTGGCCGGGTGGAGCCAGAAAAGGGCCGGGTGGTTTTCAATTTCCTTTTGCCATTGATGATCCTGTTGCTTTTGTGGGCTGCATCTTATGTCGATTACTCGATGCGCCTGCCGGTATCCATCTTTGGGCTGACTCTGGCACTGGTTCTGTTTGCCTGGTGGTGGTTACAGGAGCCGCGAAACCGGGTCCATTACGCTGTCATGGCAGGATTGGTTGCCTTGATTAGCCTGGCGCCGCTGGGCGGCATTGGTGAAGGATGGTCAATCATTCAGCCGCCGGGAAATCTTTTTCACCTGCTTGTCGGCGTGATTCTGGTTATTGGCGGAATTCTGGATCACCTGGTCCTGATCAAAAGCTTTCCCCAGGGGAGGACCGCATGAGCGACCTGTTTGAGGAACTCGCCGGGATCAACAAACTGATCCACGAACCGGCTCGCCTGGCGATTCTGACGGCTCTCTCTGTGTGCAAGAGTACCGATTTCACCTATTTGCAGCGGCTCACCGGGCTGACGCAGGGCAACCTGTCGGGCCACCTGAGCAAACTGGAAGAAGCGGGATATCTGGTAATCACAAAACAAATATCCGGTAAACGCCCTTTGACAACCATTTCGATCACCCCATCCGGGCGGCAAGCAATTGAAAGCCACTGGGCCGGGTTGGAAAGGATTCGGGATCAGGCGCGCAGCTGGCAGCCCGACGACCGCCAGGCGTAAACCCTTTCAGAGCGGGCCGCTAATTGCCCACCATGCTGCAGACCTGCTCGATTTGCTCGGGTTCGCCGATCAGGCCGATGCGGTCGCCGGGTTCAAAGAGGGTGTGCGACTTGGGGTTGGCGATGAGCTGTTCGCCGCGCACCAGGGCCACGACGGACGCGCCGGTTTTGGCGCGGATGGCTGCGCTTTCGAGCGTCTGGCCCACCAGGGGGCAGCCGCCCTCCAGCGTCAGCCAGGTGATTTCGACGTTGTCGAAGGCGCGCATCAGCCCGCGCAGCGAGCGGTATTCGGCCGGGGTGGTGACCTCGGTGTTGTAGCGGTCGCGGCGCACGGCTTCGACGTATTCATACACTTTACGCAGCGGGTAGCCGAGCTGGAGGAGCATGTGCTGGACCATTTCCAGCCCGCCTTCCAGTTCGGGGTAGACGATGTGATTGGCGCCCAGTTCGGCCATGTGCTGCACGCCGTCGATGCTGGAGACGCGCGTGACGACCGGCAGGACGGGGTTGATGGCGCGCGCGGCGCCGACGATCAGCGCGGCGGCGTCATCCTCCGGCAGGGTGATCACCATCGCGCGGGCTTTGTCCAGACCGGCATGGGTGATCACCTCCGAATTGGCGGCGTCACCGTACAGGCAGGCCACCTGGCGTTGATTCAATTCCTCGATACGGTCGGGGTCCATTTCGATTACCAGGGGCGGAATGCCCAGCGTGCCAAGCACGTCCACCATGTGCGCGCCGATGCGGCCGTAACCGATGATGACCACATGTCCTTCGAGCGACCGGGTTTCCACCGGCGGCAGCGAGCGGTGCCGGTCAAGGCGGTTCCAGAAGCCGGGCAGCTTTTGCAGCCCTTTTTCCAGGCGCGGCAGAGCTTTGAACAGGAACGGGTTGAGCGTGATCGAGATGAGCGAGCCGGCCAGGATGAGCGAATACTGGTCGGCGCCGAGCAGGCCGAGCGAGACGCCGCCCTGCCCAAGGATGAACGAGAATTCGCCGATCTGGCTGAGGCCGACTGCCACCACCAGGAAGGTGCGCGCGCGGCGCGGGATGAGCAGGCCGAGCAGCATGACGATGAGGGCTTTGCCGAGGATGACCATGAGGGTGAGGCCGAGCACCTGTCCGAGGTTGTTCCACAGGAACACCGGGTTGACCAGCATGCCGACCGAGACAAAAAAGAGAGAGGAGAAGGCCTCGCGGAAAGGCAGCACGTCTGCGCCGACCTGGTGGCTGAGGCGCGACTGGCTGACCAGCGCGCCGGCCGCGAAGGCGCCCAGCGCCAGCGACACGCCGAACAGCTCTGCTGCGCCGACGGCAACACCGAGCGTGACAGCCAGGATGGCCAGGATGAACAGCTCGCGCGAGCGGGTGTGGGCGATGCGGTCGAGCGTCCAGGGGATGAGGCGCGCGCCGATGAAGAACATGATCAGCCCGAAGGCGGCTGCCTTGACCAGCGTGAGCAGTAATGTGGCGGGGTTGAATGCGCCGCCGGTCGAGCTGGCGAGCCCGCCGCTTGCCACGGGGGCGAGCGCCGGCATGAGAACCAGGATGAGCACCGAGAGGATATCTTCCATCACCAGCCAGCCCATGGCGGCCTGGCCGTGCGGTGTGTTGAGTAAATTGTTATCCATCAGCCCGCGCGTCAGCACCACGGTGGAAGCCACCGAGATGGACAGGCCGAGCACCACGCTGGCGGCAATGGTCCAGTTCCACAGGAAGTGGGCGATGGCTGAGGCGACCAGGGTGGCCAGCAGGGTTTGCAGTAGCGCACCGGGAATGGCAATGTCGCGCACGCGGAAGAGGTCTTTGAAGGAAAAGTGCAACCCGACGCCGAACATGAGAAAGATGACGCCCAACTCGGAAAGCTGGTGGATGGTGTCGACGTCGCCGACAAAGCCGGGCGTGAAGGGGCCGATGACGATGCCGGCCAGCAGATAGCCGACGATGGTGGGCAGGCCGATGCGGCGCGCCAGCACGCCGCCTATGAAGGCCGCCACCAACGCCGCGGTGATATTGAGAAGCAGAGGGAGATTGTGCATCTGGTGTTCCTAAGAAGTGAAGATTGGTAAACCACAGAAAGAGCGGAAGAACCTGAAAACAAGTAAATTTTCGAGGAGAATGGAGATCTTTTCTCGATGAGTTGCAGATCATCCGGGGATCATAAATTATTAAAGATCTCGTGATGTTGATTTTAACCCAACCGATGAAAGAATGGGCGTGATGAAGAATGAGCGTTTGGTGAGGAAATGGCGGAAAAGAGCGGCTAATTTGCGCACAGCCGTTTTTGAGAGAACCATGGGATGCAGGCGAATTGGCCGCGGGCGAAATCACCAGCCGGCGGGCAGATCATAGCCGCGATCGCGCAGCCAGCCGCCGACCTGCTCGCGGATTTGCTCAGGGGCGGCAGGTTGGCTGCCCGGACAGGGATCAACCGCGCTGGAGACCCAATCGGATTTCATATTGAGCTGATCGAGGTTGATGGAGTGCCACCTGCTGCACTGCACGGCGGTGAGATAGCTGAATTGGTAGAAAGGCGGCTTGACGGAGGCGGCGGAGAGTGAAAATAAGTTGTTATCCTGACGGCTGGCCTTGCGTGTGCCGCCGGCAAGAATGATGCGGGCAGGGTCCACCGGCTGCAGCAGCGAGCTGCCCTCCATCCAGTCAGGCACGGGCAGGCCGAGGTAGTCGAGCAGCGTGGGAGCCAGGTCGAGGTTCTGGGTGTTGGCCGTCACCTGCCCGGCAAAATCGCCGCCGGGAAAATGAATCAGCAGGGGGATGCGCTTTTGGGTCAGGTATCCCTGGCCGTGGTCGGAGTAAATCACCAGGACGGTGTGTTCATACTGGCCGTTTTTAACCAGCACGTCCACCAGCGAACGCACCTGGCGGTCAAAGTTCAGAATGGCGTCATCGTAAAAATCGCGCATCCAGTATTCGGTCTGTTCCTTGCCGGCTGAGAACACACGCTCGGGGGGGTAAAAATATCCGCCGTGTGTTTCCATCAGGTGCACGTGGGCAAAGAGCGGCTGGCTGCCCGCTGCGGCCTCTGCCAGGTAATTCTCCAGGCAGTCCAGGCGGTCGGCGTCGGTGGTGGTTGAAAAGGCCGGCTGGGTCACCTGCGTGAGCGGGTTGACCATATCTTGAATGAAGAAGATATGCGCCAGCCGGGTCTGCATGCGGCTGACGATGTCGTCGAGCAGGTAAATGGCATCGCCGTAGCCGCGGCCCTTTAGACCCTCGAGGAGCGATGCGGCTTCAATGTTGCGGCAGTTAACCTCGGAGAATGCGTTTTGGAAATCGATCTGGCGGGCATCGACGTAATGATCAACGCCGAGTTGCACCGAGCGGTAGCCTTGCAACTGGAGCAGCCCCGGCAGGTGCTCATACTTATCGCTGCCTTTGAGCGTGTCGGGCGGGTAGAGCACGCGGGTGGTGAAGGGGGATTTTCCGGTGAGCAGGGCGGTATCGGAGCCCATCGAGTGGGCGGCGTTGGTGAAGTGATTCTGTCCCACCAGCGAAGTGGCGGCCAGCTCGCGCAGGAAGGGGGTGGTGTCGCGCTCGTAACCATACAGCGAGAGGTTTTCGGCGTTCAAGCCGTCGGAGCTGAGCAGGATGATATTCGGGCGGGCGGAAGCAGCGCCGCTCTGAGATTGTGCGGCGCGCTGTGCGGCCGGGCTTTGGTATGCAAAGGCGGCGAGGAGCAGCGAGAGGCTGAGCAGGCTGGCGGCCAGCAGCCGGATGCGGAAATTGTTCCGGGCGGCGGCAAATTTCTTCAGGATGTACAGGAAGAGCAGCACAAAACCAATGCCGTAGGTCACGCGCACCAGGCCGCGGCTGGTGACGATGCCGAACCTGAGCACGGTGTAGGTGAAGTTGTCGAACAGGATGAGCGCGAGGCAGGCGGCAAGGAAGGCGGCCGGGATGTGGCGGCTGTAACGGCCGAACCAGGGCAGCGCGGGTGCAAGCAGCCGGTGCAGCAGGGCGAAGATCAGCAGCGAGAGCAGCCCGATCAGCGCGGCGGGCAGCGCGGCCAGCAGCAGGATCTTGACTTTTGTCCAGAAGCCGAGCAGATCCATGAAGGACGGGCGGGTGACCATGAAGATCCATTCCATCAGGGCATACAAATAGACCACCCAGAGGATGTCGGCGGCGGCCTGCAACCAGCGCTGCTGCGCGGCGGCGCGAGCAGGATTGCGCGGCCGGTCAAACAGCGCCAGCCACAACCTGAAGACGCCGAGCGGCGAGCCCAGCAGGGCGGCACGCTTCTCTGGATTGCGCAGGGCGGCGGCAAGAAAGGCAATGATGCCTAGCAGGAGGATCTGGGTGATGATTCCGCCGGTGCGGCTGTTGAGCAGGCGCGGCCGGATGAGGATTGTGTGATTGGCTGCCGGATCGCGGGGGATATAGGAAAGATCGATGAACCGGCTGCCAATCTCGGTGAGGGCAAAAATACCGGTCTGACCGCCCTCGAGCAAGATGTTCTGAGCCACCGGATCGAGGGCGGCGCTGTTTTCGAAGAGCAGCAGGGTATCGGGATTGTAGAAACGGGTGTTGACGTCCAGGTGAAGCGCGTACAGGCCGTCCTGCCGGCGGACAGCGCCGGGTTCAACGGGGAATTTTTTGTAGAAGACGGCTGCTCCGGGTTTGAACAGCAAAATCAGGCCAAGCAACAGGACAGCCAGGTAGACCACTCCCAGGGTCGCAGCAATGAGTTTTTTCATTTTATTGTATTGATCCGGTTTTATAAATTTAACGTGGACAGGTCGCACTAATGTGTTATCGAAAGGCCAGCAGAGCCGCTCCGACGGAGAGATTATAGCCACACCAGGCAAGATTGTCAAATCGTTGCTGCGCGCCTGCGTTTGTCCAGAGCAAAAAGGTCACCATAACCAAAATTCAAATTTATCCAGAGCATGCAAGGCGGTCGCTGGCCTGCGAAGGGTTTGGGACGAAATGAGGAAAACGCGCGCGGTTGGAGACCGGCGCGATGCGGCGGTGCAACGGACGGCGAAAACGTGCGTATATAATACGAAACCCAAGATTAATGGAGACGCGATGAACAATCCAACCGATTCAGAAAAACTCGGCATCCTCACCACCCCGCTTTCACGGCGCGGCTGGCCGACCTGGCTGATCTACGCGGCGGCGGCGCTGGGCCTGATTTACATCCTCAACCCGACGCTGGGCGTGCTGGAATTCTTGCCCGACAACCTGCCGCTGATCGGCAACCTGGACGAAGGTGCGGCCTTTATGATGATCTGGTACGGGCTGGTGGAGTACTTCGAAGGGCGCAAGTACCGGGTGCAGTAATTGGGCAGTTGATTCATCCGCCGGCGCGGCGAGCGGGAGCGCGCGGCTGTGAAGGAGGCTGGTCCCCAGCGGGAGCGGCTCAGCGCCTGAGCAGCGGCAGGTTGAGCGAATAGGGGAAGTAGGTGCTGCGCAGGTTGTTGACGCATTCCTGAACCTGCGCATGGGCGGTATCCAGCAATGCCTGCGGGTCGGCAGCCGGGTTGTTCCACAGTTCCAGCACAGCATCACCCACAGGGCCCCACTGGCAGGATGAATAAATGGATTTACCCAGCGGGGTGCTTGACTGGTACGCACTGGCAAAGGCGGTAACCAGCGGCAGCGACTGTACGGCAGGGTCGCTGAGCGCAGCGCTGTTGGCCGGGATTAGATTTTCCTGAACGGCATACTGGATGCTGTTGGAGGGGTTGTCGAAGTACTTAAGAAAATCCACCGCCTCGTCGGCGTACCCCCGGTGTACTGCGAACACGGTGACCATGTTCTGCTTCACGCCCAGGTAGGGCACGCCCATTGGGATTAGACCGATCTTATCGCTGGATAAGCCACCCGCATTCAGCCAGGTGACTGCCCACGGCCCGGTCCACCACATTCCCACGCTGCCGTCTATCAACCCGTTTTTGCAGATATCAAAATCGTGGTAAGCCAGGGACACCGGCCGCAGATCCTGGATCCAGGCAGCGGCATTAACGGCTTTGGGGTCGCGGATATAGACATGCCCAATTTGGTCAATGTAATCGGGAATGCCAAAGCCGAAAAAGATTGGCGCAGCGTGGTAAGCATCGGTTGAGCCAAAAGCCTGATTACAGATCAGCGTTTTGCCCGGGTAATCGGCGGCAAATTGGGCTGCGTTTGCTGCCAGCCCGGCAAAATCGAGCGGCCCCGCCGGCACGTACTGAGTCGGCAGGGTATCTTTGTTATAGAGCAGGGCAATGCCTTCCAGCAGGTGCGGGATGGCAAAAACCTTACCGCCGAACATCGCAGCCTCTGCGGCTGCGGGCTCGAAGTTTGCGGTTAGATAGGCGGGCGTGACGCCATAGGGGTCCAGGGGGGTGAGGTAATGATTGAGCAGCAGTTCAGCCATTGTGTCGTTGGGGTAATAAATGAGGTCGGGCAATGAAGCGAGCGGGGCGGAGTTCAGCTCAGCCATCAGGTCGGTTGGGTGATAGACGGTGATACCCACGTCTGGATGGCTGACCTGGTAGGCGGCAACGGCGGAATTTTCGCTTGAATTGAGTCCGTCACTAAAGATCCACAGGATCAGGTTGACGGTGGGGATATGAGGTGGAGCGGCATGAACGTTTGCTGCGGAGAATAGAAAAGCTGCCATCACCGCTGCTGAAAGGAAGAAGCGCAGGTGAGTCCGCTGGTTCATGGTATCCTCCATATACATGTGAAAAAAGGAACGATTAACTTATCATAGCGCGAAGGTAAGGGTTGTCAAGAAGGGGTTTGGGCAAGAGGGGGCGAAAAGAATCATCCCGGCGGCGCAGAGCGGGGTTCCGCCGGGGGTTTTTCCGGCTGATTGAATTGCGGCAATTGTGCGAACAGGGAAGCAGATCCATGTTTCAGGGAAAGGATAAACTGCGTATAGCCATAATATAAAGCAATAAATCGAGAGCGGCTGGGCAGGCCGCTCTCTTTGCGGATCAGACAAACGGATTTACATCCCGATGATCGTGCCGGCGGTGAGGAACCAGATCATGATGATCGAGATCATGAGCGCGCCCAGGTAGACGCGCCCGGTGCGGCGGTAGAACCAGGTGAGGAACCAGAACAGGATGATGAATTCGGGGATGTAGACGAAGAGCATCAACGGCCACATGCCGCTGTACTGAGCCAGGCCGACGTTTTCAAAGCCCGGCCCGGCCCCGAAGACCATCCAGGGCAGGTACTGGAAGCACCACACGATGAACAGGCCCAACACCATGACGAAGATGGCTTTCAGCCACCAGATCCACTGCGTCTTGACGGGCGTGCTTTCCTCTTTCACGCGCGCCTGGCCGAACAGGAAGATGCCGCCGTTGATCAGGAAGAAGAGGACGGCGGGGATCAGGTAGAGCAGGAAGTAACCGAAGCGGGTCAGGCCGCTAAACTGGCGCATGTAGGGCCAGGCAAAGCGGAATTCAACACCCAGCGCCCACTGGAACAGGCCTTGGAGGAAATACACCCAGGCGAACAGGATCACGCCCAGCAGCGCGGTCTTGCCGATGATGCCCCAGTCGAATTTAGTCTTCTGCTCGTCGAAGGAGACGCCCATGTCGTACATGGTGACGCCCTGCTTGCGCGTGCCGCGGTACCAGAGGTAGAACAGGACGGCGCAGATGACCGCGTTGACGATCAGGAAGGCCGCCACACCGTTGCCCATGGGCAGCTTCATAAAGGGCAGCCAGGTTTCGATCTTGCCGCCAATTCCGCCCCAGTGGGTGGTGATGGGGTAGGTAAGCGCGCAAATGACGATGTTAATGATGGCAAAGCGCCACCATGCGCTCTTTTTGGCGGTGTAGCGGTTGGGGATGGGCTGGGCGACCGGCTTGAAGTAAGCCGTGGCCAGCAGCAGGTTGGTCAGCGGGAGCATGGTAATCATGGTGCCCAGCAGGGTGATGAAGCCGAAGATCTCTTTCCACATGAAGATCTGGCTGGTCGGGGCGATCCAGTTGTCACCGGTCGCGCCGCCGCGCAGGGCCAGGTTCATCCATTCGACCGCCTCGGCCACGGCCTTGTTGGTCAGCGTCAGCAGGTGGTGGTCCATCTGGATGAGGGTCATCTTGCGCGCGGTGCCGTCGGCAAAGCTGCCGTAGGTCTTTTCGTACTCGACCGGTCCGGGCAGGCCGAGGGCAGCCAGGCGGGATTCGACCGTGCCGAGGTTCTCAGTGCGCGGCTGGTTCTCGCGGAAGCCGGCGAACTCATCGTAGCGCGCCTGGGTGACCAGCACGTTGGGCAGCTCAGGGCTGCCGGGGAGCGAGGCCTGCTGGTTGAGCGCTTTGATGTTCTCGGGGAAGAGTGCGGGCAGCTTGACGGCGTTCATGCCGCCCATGGAGTGGCCCATTGCGCCGATTTTAGATGCATCCACGAAAGGCAGCGAGATCAGGTAAGCCAGCGCGGTTTCATTGCCCATCACGTAAGTCGGGTCGCCAAACCAGCCGCCCAGGTTGAGGCGGCCGGTTGAATCGCCGTGGCCGAGGGAATCGGGGGCGATGACCACAAAGCCGCGGCGGGCCAGCTCGATGGAGAAGGGATCCTGCACGGACTTGTCGTTCTGATAGCCGTGCATATTGATGATGGCGGCGGCCTTGTTTTCGGGTGTGGCGGTGAGGGGACGGAAGATCTTGGCGGCGATGATTTCGCCGTTCGGATCCATGATGCGCACCTGCTTCACCTCCACCTTGCCGAAATCGCGCTCAATGGAATAGGACATGACGGCCGAGACGGCAATGATCAGAACCATGATGATGAGAAAATTGACGTTCTTACGCACAGACGTATTCATTGCATCCTCCTGGAAACCTGAAAGAGCAGGGATGGTAGACGGAACAGGTTGCGTGTCGCCGGGGCACCTCCTTGGGCTTGATCGCTGCGCTGCGACAGAAAAAGAAACGGCAGACGAAATCCGTTCTGAGGCAGAGCGATCAAATATCAGGATGGGGGACGAAAATATTGTATAACAAAAGTGCAAATAATAAATTAAATATCGATCTTTATGATTTCTTGAGTCTGTTTTTCACCACCGGAATGCGTATAGCCAATAATATCAATATGCCGATGCCGTACAACACGGGCAGCAGCACATTGCCCTGCAGGGTGAAGAGGTTGCCCTTGACCGCCAGGCCGTAATGCAGCACCGCCAGCACGCCGGCCAGGTAGACCAGGCGGTGCAGACGCTTCCAAATCTTGCCCAGCCTGCGCTGCCACCAGCGGAACGAGGTGACCGCCAGCGCGTTGAGGATGATCAGCGCAGACAGGCCCAGAATGATGTACGGCTTTTCACGCAGCTCGCGCAGCAGCAGCGGGCCGTTGAAGCCGAAATCCAGCCAGATGAAGGTGAGGAAGTGCAGAAAAGCATAGCCGAAGGCGTACAGCCCGAGCGGGCGGGCCAGTTTGCCCAGTTTCTTCCAGCCGCTCAGCGTGACGGCAGGCGTGACGGCCAGCGCGGCGGTGAGCAGCGCGATGGCGGCGCGGCCCAAACGCTGCTCAACGTCCTGGATGGGATTGATGCTCAGGCCGCCGGTGAACGCGGCAAACAGGATGCGCGCGAGGGGCAGCAGGGCCAGAGCGTGGGCGAGGGTGCGCACGACGATGAAGGCATCCACACGGCGATTGCTGATTTTTTCGCGCGCATCTATATCTGTCATGACGGGTTCACGGCTCACGGTTCACGATTCACGGCTCACGGCCTTCCCTAGTAATACACCGACAGGTCCATGCCCGCATACAGTTCGGCCACGTCTTCGGCGTAGCCGTTGAACATCAACGTGGGGCGGCGGGAGAGCTCGCCGATGCGCCGCTCGGAGGCCTGCGACCAGCGCGGATGCGACACCTCGGGGTTGACGTTGGCGTAGAAGCCGTATTCGCGCGGGGCGATGGTTGACCAGAGCGTTTCGGGTTCCTTTTCCACCAACTCGATCTTGACAATGGACTTAATGGATTTGAAGCCGTACTTCCACGGCACCACCAGGCGCAGCGGCGCGCCGTTTTGCGGCAGCAGCGGCTCGCCGTACAGGCCGGTGGAGAGGATGGTCAGCGGGTGCAGGGCTTCGTCCAGGCGCAGGCCCTCCTGGTAGGGCCAGGGGTAGCCGGGCATGTCCAGCCCGGGCATCTGGTCGGGATCGTAGAGCGTGACGAAGCGCACGTATTTTGCGCTGCCGGTCGGTTCGACCGCTTTGAGCAGTTCGGCCAGCGGAAAACCCAGCCAGGGGATGACCATGGACCAGGCCTCGACGCAGCGCAGGCGGTAGATGCGCTCCTCGGGCGGGAACAGGCGCGTCAGGTCTTCGATGCCGAAGGTCTGCGGCCGGTTGACCAGCCCGCCGACTTCGACCGTCCAGGGGCGGGTGCGGAAGTCCTTCGAAAGCACCGCCACCGCCTGCTTGTCGAGCGAGAACTCATAGTAGTTGTTGTAGTTGGTGATTTCCTCGAAGCTGTTCAGCTCGTCGGGCAGCGGCGTGGGGGTGGGTTGGCCGGGCTGCACTGCGCCGGGGCCGGCCGAGGCGCAGGCCGCCAGCACGGCCGCGGCAGCGCCGGCCGCACCCAGCGCGAGGAACTGCCGCCGGTTGAGATAGACTTCTTTGGGCGTGATTTCATGCGGCTTTGGGGCTGCGGATTGTATGCGATCGGTTTTCATCTTTGTCTCCAACGATCATTGAACCACGAAAAACATTGTGCCCGTCAGGGTACGCAACACACGAAAAAAGAAAATTACCTGATACAGCTTCAACCAGAGTGAATGGGCTGAGCCCAGAGAGAAGCAGCGCAAGGGCGCAGGTTAATTCGACCAGGCATCTGCATCGAACGGACCCAACAGGGGGGCGGGGTTTGAATGCAGCTGAATTTCACCTTAATCTATAATCACAATCACCCTTAATAGGATATTTATGAGTGAATTATACTGAATTAGCGAAGGGGTTGCATTACAGCGGGATTAAAGAGGTTATACAGCGGGGAGGACTGAGGATTTCCCGCCGGGAAGAGGAAATACGCAAACCCATTCGGGCTATTTAATTTTTTTCAGGTCCTTGAGGACCTGGTCGGCGGCGATTTTGCCGGTCAGCAGCGAAACGGGCAGCCCGGACGGGCTGTAGGTCCACTGGCCGGCCTGGTAGACCGCCGGGATGGGCGTTTTGATCGCATTCAGGATTTTGGGCAGGCGGTTTTCGGCGGGCATGGGCCGGTTGGTGAACGACCAGCCGGTGATGGCGCCCTGGTGGTTGCCGGTGAGCTTTTGCATGGTCAGCGGCGTGGAAGAGAATGCCTGCTCGACCGCGGCCTGCAGGCCGGGGAAGACCGACCGGTCGAGCACCTGCAGGATGGTTTGATCGCAGCGTTTTTTGAAGTCGTCGTACCAGCCCTGCTCCTCGATCCTCTTGACCAGTTTGTAGTCGAACAAAAAGCTGATGACCAGGCCAGTCTTGCCGGGCGGGGCCATGCGCTCGTCGCGCAGGGCGGGGATGGAAATTTCGTAGGTTGTCAGGCCGAGGAATTTTTCCAGCCAGGTTTCGACCGTTTGGCGGTCCTGGCCGAAGGGGATGGGACCGGCGGAGGATTGGCCGGTGCGGTCGGCGGTGTAGAAGAAGTGGCCGGTGCATTTTTGGGCGAAATAGGCCGGCGGCAGGTTGGTGCCAACGAACAGTGTGTAGACCGAATCATTGCCGGTTTTGCCCTCCAGCAGCGCTTTGTGGGCGGCGATCCGCTCGCGGGAGGCAGCATCCGGGACGGCCTCGGCTTTGAGCATGCGGTAGAGCGCCTGCTGGTCGGCGGCCCAGATCAGCCTGCGGTAGCGGTACTCGCCGCCCTGCGCGTCGGTGATGGAGCGGTTGGCCGCATCCACCTCGATAATTTTGGTGTTGGTGCGGATCTCGCCGCGGTTGGCGGTGATCAGGTCGACCAGTTTTGCAACGAACGTGCCCGTCCCGCCGCGCGGGTAATGATAGTCCAAAAACAGCTTCAGGTAGCTCAGCGCGAAGTAAGCGGGGGTCTCTTTGAAGAAATGCTGAGCAATGATATCCACCAGGCTCTGGTTGGCGGTAAAGCGTTTGAGGAATTCTTCAGCCGGGGCGGTAATTTTCGAGATTTTCGGCGCGGTGAGGGCATATTTGACCAGCCACGGCAGGATCACGCGCAGCATGTACTGCTGGTTGGCTTTCATATCCAGAAAGATGGGGTTATCGATGCCGTACTGCACATCCATGTAATGCATGATCGTGCGGATTTGCTGCATGATCTGCTCGATCTCGGCCCGGCTTTCGGGGTAAAAGTGCAGCAGCAGGTCCTGGTAAGCCTCCGCGCTGCGTTCCGGTTCAACCCGGATGATGCGGTCCTCGAGGCCGATCGAGATCTCGTTGGGGAGAAATTCAAGGTCGATGCCGAGCTGGCGGAGCATGGGGAAGAGCACGCCCGAGTTTTCCAGCGCGCGGATGCCGCCGTCATAGATGAAGCCGCCGCGCTCGAAGGTGTTGACCAGCCCGCCGCATTTTTCGGCCTGCTCGCACAGCAGCACGGACCTGCCCGCCCGGGAGAGGTAGGCGGCGGCCGTCAACCCGGCCAGACCGCCGCCGACGACAATGGCATCGTAGGTTTCGCTCATGCTTTTTCCTCGTTTAGGTATGCAATCACCTGCCGGATTTCAACCGCGCGGCCTTCTTCGCGCGCGCAAATGCAGTTGGCTTCAAATTGGGCCAGAGAGGCCTCATCGACCGGGCAAAGCTGCCAGCGTTTGCGCGCCCCGGCGAAGTTGCCAACCGCCACGCGCCGCATGATGCCGCGCACATCGGTGGATTTCAACCGCGTGCAGGAGGGGAACTCGCAGAAGCGGCAGCGCATGGCCATGCGCATGACGGCGCGCTCGCGTTCGCCGCAGCCTTCAAAAAGCCGGTCGGCGGTGAAGGGTTTCTCGACAATGCGGACGTAGTTTTTCATGCCCGCGCGGTAAACGTAAGGTTGCATGCCCAGCTTCTTCAGCAGCGCGTTGGCAGCCGAGAGCCCCGAGGTGGTGACGGTGGGGGTGCCGGTGCCCATCACGGTCGATTCGCCGCAGCAGAACAGGTTGTCCCAATCGGTGCGGATGTGCTGGCGGCGGAACATGTGCTGACCGAGCATCTGTTTTGGCCCGGCCACCGCGCCGCCGTTTTTGAGGGTGTAGCGTTCGAGGGTGCGGGGCGTGGCCACCTCGGCGTAGCGCACGGCCCGCGCAAAGCCCGGAAAGCGCTTCTCCAGCACGCCGATCAGGCGGTCCTGCTCTTTCTGCTTCATGGCCCGATAGGCGGAGCCGTCTGCCGCGGACCAGTCTTCGAAGGTCGGGCCGATGGCCACCACGGTGTGCTCGTCTGCGGCGCACAGGGTTTTGTCGTCGATGCTGAGGATGTAGGCGGTGACCTCGCTTTCATCCAGTTGGTCAGGGTTGCCCACCAGCATTTCGATGGGCGCGGTATCGGCGGGGATGGCGGCCTGGTCGACGACGGCATACAGCACCACGCTCGGGTAGGTGGGCACCTGGTTTTGGGCCCATGCCCGGCGGCGTGCGCTGGTGTGAGCCGGATGCAGCAATTTGCCGTACAGATTCCAGACGGTGCCGGAATAGATGATGTCGGCAGCTTTGAGCGCGCGGCCATCGGCCAGGGTCACCCTGGAAGGGCGGCCGTTTTCAAAATCGATCGAAACCGCCTCACATTCCAGCAGCATTTCGCCGCCGTTTTCCTCGATCACCTTCTCGAGCTTGCCCGGCAAAAACAGCGTCGAGCCGGCCGGGTAATAGCTGCCGCCGACGTGGTTGTCAACGAACATCACTGAAGCCAGCACCGCGGGCGACTCTTCCACGGTGGTATAGCAGTAGGTTGAGGTCAGCTTGTCAAAGAATTTGAAAATCTCCGGGTCGCTGAAATAGCGGTTCAACAATTGCCTGGCGCTCTGATTCAGAAAGCTGAGGAAGCGGATATAGGAGATGGGGTGCCGGAGCAGGGTTTTCAGTGCGTTTTGCGGCGGGGTTTCATCGGCGCTGGTGTAACTGGGCGTATCCACCATGACGTGCCGGTACATTTCCAGCATGTCGCGGTAAAAACGGCGGATATTCTCTTTTTCGGCCGGAAAAACCTGCGCCAGTTCCTCGGCAAACTGGTCCACATCTGCCCAGAAGCGGATGCGGCGGCCGTTGAAATTGACGCAGTAGAGCAGATCGTGGCGGATGATGTCGATGGGCTCTTCGAGGGCGTTGAAGACGAAGCGGTGGGCGTTGAAGCCGTGTTCGCCAAAGCCGTAGAGCATCGCGGCGCCCTGGTCAAAGGTGACGCGGCCGCGCCTGAACACGCCGCACGAGCCGCCCGGATTGTAGCTTTTTTCAACCACGGCCACCGAAAGACCGCGCCTGGCCAGCAGACTGGCCGCGGTCAGTCCTGAAAGTCCCCCGCCGATGACGATGACGTCATATTTCATCCATGCACCTCGCTCGTTGAAATGCCTGCCAGCTTTTCGCTGATTTCCCAAACCTGCTTCCCCAGTTCCCGGTCGAGGGCGTGCCTGGCGGGTTTTTCGGGGATGGTCAGGTTGAAAAAGACGCCGCTGGTTTGGGCCAGCTCGGGCGCGGCCGCAGCGTAATACAGCGCGTTGCCAGAAATGGCCACATCTCTCAAGAACCAGCGGATGAAGTAACGGTTGTATAACCGGTACAACAGATCGTTGTTCATGCCGATGTTGGTTTTCACCTCGCCGGGGTGGACGGCGTTGACGGTCACGCCGCTGCCCTGCAGCCGGTCGGCCAGTTCCCACACGGTGAGCAACTGGGCCACCTTCGATGCGCCGTAGGCCTGCAGGCCGCGGTAGCGGCGCCGCTCCCAGTTCAGGTCCGCCAGGTCCAAGCCGCCGAAGCGGTGGCCCTGCGAATTGACCTGGATGATGCGCGCCGGCGCGCTGGCGATGATGCGCTCCAGCAGCAGCCGGGTGAAGAGGAACGAGGCCACGTGGTTGACGGCGAAGACGGTTTCAATGCCGTCCTCGGTCAGCGTGCGGCGGGTGTTGTGGATGCCGGCATTGTTGATGAGCACGTCAATGCGCGGGTACTGCGACAGCAGCGTTGCAGCCGCGCGGCGCACTTCCGACAGCCGGGCGAAATCCGCCTGAATGACATCCACCCGCGTGCCGCAGGCCTGCTGCAATTCGCGCTGGACGATTTGAGCTTTTTCCGCGTTCCGGCAGACCAGCACGGTGTGCGCGCCGCCGCGCGCCAGCCAACGGGCGGCCTCGCGGCCCACGCCCGAAGTGGCGCCGGTGATCACGCAAACCCGACCGTCCATGCGGGCGGCAGTGGTTTTTTGAACGCTGCGGGCGTTGGCGATGAATTGCAGCTCTTCAGGCAGTTTCATGCGGAGATTCCATCCGTCTCAACGTTAGCCGAAATGTTTGCGCAAAAATTTTCGGTAGCTCTTGCGGAAGTACGGGATGCCGTTGAAGATATCTCCCCAGAGGTCAAAATAATCCCGCTGGTGGATGATGCGGCCGTCTTCGCCGAGGGTCAATTTGGTGCAGCCAAACACCGGCGTGCTGGGATACTTATTAAAGCTCATCGTCATGGTCCATTGCAGGAAGGCAATGTTGGATTCCATGACGACGGCGTGGATATCCATGCTCAATTGTTGGCAGCGTTTGGTCAGGCGGCTGCACATGGCCTTAAACTCAGCGATGCCTTCGATCCTTTGAATGCTGTCTTCAAAGACGATTTGCTCGTGGTAATAAGGAAAGATGTGCGACCAGTCCGGCTTACCCTCGCGGTTGTAGGTCTTTGACCAAAGCTCACGAATAAGGTCCGCGGTTAACGGCTGCAGCGTAGAGAGACCAGGATTATTGGGGTCTTCCATCACCCACCTGTAATGAATATCCCCACTTCTTACCGGGGAAGCACCCATTACCCTTTCTTTATAAAAAAAATGGAATGGGTCAATTATAGCTTAATAGCACGCCGGGTGGGACGGCGTGCTGGATAATTTGTATCACTTTTACCCATTAATTCAACGGGTATGTTCCGCAGGTCAATCTACGGCCGGTACACCACGAAATTGTCGAAGCGCATCTCGGTGCCGGGGTCGTCGTAGGTGCCGGAGGCCAGGCCCACGTCGCCGCTGGCCAGGTCGCTGTCGGTGACTTCAGCCAGGATATCGCCGTTTACGTAGAGAGAAAGGCGGTTGCCGATGCAGTCGGCGCGCAGGTGGTTAACCTCACCGGCACCGGTTTTGATCAGGCTGGAAAATTCGAGCATATCGCTGCCGATGAGGGTATCTTCGCCGGCCACAATTTTGGAGATGCCGTAGTAGCCGTCGGTGGTAATGTTGAGCAGGTAGAAGTTTTGTTCATCCTTGTAGCGGCAGATGATCGCAGCGTCGCCGTCAGGGCCGGAGGCCTTCCAGGCGTCCACCTCCACGCGCACATCCGTGAAGGTTTTGCCGGGGTTGGCCCAGGCGTACCAGTTGGAATCATCCACCTTGATTCGATAGGTATCTTCGAAGTAATCTGTGGAGGCGGAATCATCGCTGTAACGGTCCCAGCCGCTGGAGTTGCGCGAAAAATCGTCCTGGAAGAGCACGGTGGGACCGGAGGTGGCCTGAGGTGCGCCAGAGGAGGGGACTGAGGGGGTCTGGTCGGTGAGCGAGCAGGCCAGGGCGGCCAGCGAGAGGACTGCCAGGACGATCAGGAGGCGGAAGGGGAATTTCATGGAGAACCTCGGGGAGATGGGGATAAGGGAGCGTGAACCGTGAAGCGTGAAACGTGAAGTGAGGATTGATTTTACTTTAAGCTTGGAGTGCGTTTGTGATGAAAGTTGAAGAACCGGGAATACGATCGAATCAGTTCTCTTGGCTCACGGGTCACGCTTCACGTTCTTACCAGACGCAACCCTTTGCCGCGCTCGGACTGCACCAGGTTCTCGCCGTGCGAGCCGCGCAGGCGCTGGCGCAGGCGTTTGACCAGCCCGTCGACGGCCTCGTCGGAGACGCCGGCGGGATCGACGCCCGGCCAGACGGCGGCGATGATCTGGCTGCGCGAGAGCAGGCGTCCTTCGGCCTGGAAGAGCGCGTTGAGCAGGGCGAACTGAGCAGGCGAGAGCGCCGGTTCGACCAGACTGCCGTTGACATACACTTCGCGGGAGGCGTCGTCGATCCACAGGCTGGAGGCCAGGCGAAGCAGGGGCACACTGGAGGCGGGATGTTCAAAGATCAGGCGGACCGCGCCGGCCAGTTCGATCACGTCGCCGGGACGCAACGGGAGGGGGGTGTCGCCCACCGGCGTGCCGTTGAGCGCAGTGCCGTTGGCGCTGCCCAGGTCGCGCAGGCTGCAGCCCCCGGCGCCACACAGGACGGCGGCGTGCCGCCGAGAAATGGGCGGCATGGGCAGCGCGACCTGGCAGGCCGGGTCGCGCCCGATCAGGGTTTCTTCATCGGTGAGCAGGAATGACACTTTCATGAAAATATTGTACCCTGAAAAAAGATGAATTGCACCCGCGGAGGGTTTCCAGTTCTGCAAGTGCGGGCGGTTTACTTTTCCCGCGGGGGCTGTATAATAAACGAAATTCATCTATTTTGTACGCGATCCACTCCCAGGAGGTACAGCATGTTCGTCGGCGATCGTATGTCTCATCCTGTCATTACCATCTACCCCACGGCGTCCCTGAGCGATGCCTGGAAATTGATGAACGACGAACACATCTCGCGCCTGCCGGTGGTTGACAAACGCGGTCGCATGGTGGGCATTGTTTCGCTCAAGCAGATCTTGCGCTACATGCCTTCGGAGGCCACCACGCTGGATGTGTATGAGATCAAGGGGGCGATGGAGAGCATCAAGATTGAACGGATCATGACGCGCAACGTGATCACGGTGACGGCCGGTACGCCGATTGAAGAGGCGGCGCGCATCATGGTGGATAATGAAGTGGGCGGGATTCCGGTGGTGGAGGGCGACAGCCTGGTGGGAATCATCACCGAAACCGACCTGTTCAAGACCTTTTTGGAGGTGATGGGGGCGCGCGAAAAGGGCATCCGCCTGAGCGTGGCGATGAAGAAGGCGCCGGGTGAGCTGGCCAAGCTGGCACAGGCGTTGTTTGCCGCGGGGGCCAACATCCTCTCGGTGGGCACGTTCCTGGGGCACTCCAGCACGACGACTGAGGTGACGATCAAGGTGGAGGGGATTGGCCGGGAGGCGCTGATTGCGCTGGTGACTCCGCTGGTGGAGCAGGTAATTGACGTGCGCGCAGCGTAGTGGAGCGAAGAAGAAAATCACAGAGCAGAAAACCACAGAGTCACAGAGATCACAGAGTTTTTTTGATACAAGGGAGAGAGTCTCTTCTTTACTATCTAAGATTCTGTGCCGTCTGTGTCTCTGTGGTAACTTTTTCTTAAAACAAACGGGATTGCGGGGGGGTGGGCGCGGCGTCGGCTTCGTAGACGGTGTCGGGGGGCAGGTTGGGCTGCCGTGCGGCGGCGAAGGAGAGCCGGTCGCAGCGCTCGTTCTCGGGGTGGCCGGCATGCCCGCGTACCCAGACGAACTTCACCTGGCGTGAATCGAGGAGGCGCAGCAGCTTTTCCCACAGGTCGGGGTTGAGTGCTTTTTGCCTGTCGGGGCGCCGCCAGCCGAGCGCTTTCCATTTGCGCGCCCAGCCCTTTTCAACTGCCTGGACGAGGTAGCTGGAATCCGAATACAGGGTGGCAACCGCGCCGGGGGGGATGGCTTCGAGCGCGACGATGGCGGCGGTGATTTCCATGCGGTTGTTGGTGGTGCGGCGGAATCCGCCGGAGAATTCGCGTTCCTGCGCGCCGCGGCGCACGATGGCCGCGTAACCGCCCGGGCCGGGGTTGCCCAGGCAGGCGCCGTCGGTGAAGAGGGTGTAGGGGGATGAGTCAGGCATGCTGGTGATTATAAAGGAGAATGACCACGGAAGGCGCGAATAAAAGCGCATTAACCACGAAAGACACGAAAACAAGTGAATTTACCTATTCACCAGGATGATATTCCATCAGTAAAAATAGGTCTGAGACCAAAAGAATGCGCTGGTCGGGAAACCGGCGCCATTCTGAATAATTCATTTTTTACATATCCTGATGATTCTGTCCATGCCGGAATTTTTCTTTTTCGATTGCCGAAAATGGGGCTACAATAAGCGCATGGCTCCGCTGGCTTACATCGTCATCAACCCGGTCGCGGGGGTTTCGCGGCCGCAGGATATCCGTGCGGCGGTCGAAAAAGTGCTAAGGCCGGCCGGTTGGACGCTGGCCTACTACGAAACCACCGGCAAAGAGGACCTGCCGGCGGTGGTGCGCGCGGCGGTGAACGAGCTGACCCCCGACCTGGTGGTGGCTGCCGGCGGCGATGGGACACTTTCGGGCGTGGCCGCCGGGCTGGCCGGCAGCGGCGTGCCGATGGGGATCCTGCCGGCGGGCAGTTGGAACGCGCTGGCGCGCAACCTGGAGATTCCCGGTTCGCACGAGGAGGCGGCGCGCCTGTGGCTGGGCGATCATGAGCTGCAACCGCTGGACGGCATTCGCGTGGGTGAACGGATGTATTTTCTTAATGTTGGCGTGGGCATCAGTTCGCGGCTGATGTCGACACCGCGCGAGGGCAAGCGCTTCCTGGGCGGGCTGGCCTACATCCGCACGTTGATTACCGAACTGACCGGGCTTTCGATGCGGCGCTACCGCGTGACGGTCGACGGCAGGGTGGTGAAGGTGCGCGCGGTGGAGGTGATTGCGGTGAGCGCCAGCCTGGGCGGGGTGGGCGAGCTGCGCACGCACCGCGTGTTTCATCCCGGCGACGGCAAGCTGGAGATCTGCGCGATCCGTGCGAAGACTTTCGGGCAGGGCGTGATGGTCATTTTGCGGTTCATCGCCGGGCGGCGCGGCAAAAACGCGGGGATTCTCTATTATCGGGCAAATAAAACCTTTACGATTCAAACGCGGCGGCGCCTGCCGGTGCAGGCTGACGGCGAGGTGGTGGGCTGGACGCCGCTGGAGGGAGAGGTTGTGCCGCATGCGGTGAACGTGATTGTCAAGCCGGGCTTCAAGACGCGCCTGGAAGAACGCCACCGCATGCAGGATGAGCAGGACTTCCCCCGGTGGGGGTGAGAAGCCGCCGAGGACTCAGCGACAGCACAGAGGACGCAGACCAAGAGCGGATCCCGTGGATACAAGGGTGGGTTGAGGGCAACGGCAATGTGTTCAAATCGCCTGATCTCACGCCCATCCACGGCTTGCCCTGAACCCACCGTCTGCGAAAGGCAATTCCCTGCAGGTTTCCGCACCGCAATTTGGCAAATTCCGCTAAAATAAGGAAGAATACCCACCCATACTCATGGAGGAATCCCCATGCTTGCTGACCTGGTACGAAAGAACCGCAGTTACCGCCGCTTTTA
>Ga0208695_1000636_pt1 | contig 35801 bp, 35 predicted proteins | sample AD_UKC111_MetaG_FD_184449 | JGI IMG/M metagenome (GOLD analysis project Ga0208695, IMG submission 184449) | Active sludge microbial communities of municipal wastewater-treating anaerobic digesters from Hong Kong - AD_UKC111_MetaG (SPAdes)... | ecosystem: Engineered > Bioreactor > Anaerobic >...
TGCCTCATCTTCTATCCCCTCTACTCTATTATCTCTGTTACAACACCTGCACCAACGGTCTTACCACCTTCCCTTATAGCAAAGCGGAGTTCTTTCTCAAGGGCTATGGGTGATACGAGTTCTACGGTGAGTGTTACATTGTCACCTGGCATTACCATCTCTACGCCTTCTTGAAGTTTTGCCACACCTGTTACGTCTGTTGTCCTTATATAAAACTGGGGCCTGTAGCCTGAGAAGAAAGGTGTATGACGTCCACCCTCTTCTTTGGTGAGTATATATACCTCACCTTTGAACTTTGTATGGGGGGTGATGCTGCCTGGTTTTGCAAGGACCTGACCCCTCTCTACCTCGTCCTTTTTAATACCCCTTAGGAGGACACCTATGTTGTCTCCTGCCTGACCTTGATCCAGTATCTTGCGGAACATCTCCACAGAGGTGGCTACGGTCTTCACTGTGGGACGGAAGCCTATTATCTCCACCTCATCCTGGGGTTTTATGACGCCCCTTTCCACACGACCTGTGACTACTGTGCCTCTACCACTTATGGAGAAGACATCCTCTACAGGCATGAGGAAGGGTTTATCTGTATCACGGACAGGCTCCGGGATATAGGAATCTACTGCATCCATGAGTTCAAAGATGCTTTTGCAGTCAGGGCAGTTGGGGTCACCGCAGCCATGTTCCAGTGCCTTTAAGGCACTCCCTTTTATTATGGGTATCTCATCCCCTGGGAATTCATACTGGGTTAAAAGCTCACGGAGTTCCATCTCTACAAGCTCTATAAGTTCTGGGTCATCTACCATGTCCACCTTGTTGAGGTATACCACTATGTATGGGACACCTACCTGACGGGCAAGGAGGATATGTTCCCTTGTCTGGGGCATAGGTCCATCATTGGCACCTACTACAAGTATTGCACCATCCATCTGTGCGGCACCTGTTATCATGTTCTTTATATAGTCTGCATGACCCGGGCAGTCTACATGGGCATAGTGCCTTTTTGATGTCTCATATTCCACATGGGCAGTGGCTATGGTTATACCCCTTTCCTTTTCCTCTGGGACTTTGTCTATCTGGTCGAAGGGGATCCATTCTGCCATACCCTTATTGGCAAGACATCTGGTTATGGCACTGGTGAGTGTTGTCTTACCATGGTCTATGTGTCCTATGGTGCCTATGTTCACATGGGGTTTGGTTCTTTCAAACTTTTTCTTAGCCATAGAGGACCTCCGTTTTAGATTTATGGAGCCCACGACCGGAATTGAACCGGTGACCACTTCCTTACCAAGGAAGTGCTCTGCCGACTGAGCTACGCGGGCAAAAACAGGAATAAACCTGTTTAATTTTCTTTTTAAACTATAGCACTAACTTATATAAACTAAAAGGCATATAAGTTTGGAGCGGGAAACGGGACTCGAACCCGCGACCCTCAGCTTGGAAGGCTGATGCTCTAACCAGCTGAGCTACTCCCGCCCTTAAATCAGTCAAAAGTTAATAGTGCATAGTGACTTTGTGTATCTGATTATTTTCATTAGGCTGTTCTATTTGTCTAACAAAACGAATAATCTGACCTTGTCGTCACTATTCACTAATATCCAATAACTACAAAAATGGTGGAGAGGGGAGGGATCGAACCTCCGAAGGCTGCGCCAACAGATTTACAGTCTGCCCCCTTTGGCCACTCGGGAACCTCTCCGTGGAGCTGGTGATGGGACTCGAACCCGCAACCTGCTGATTACAAATCAGCTGCTCTGCCGATTGAGCTACACCAGCTTAAATAATTATTTTAATACAAGACTACTATAAAAAGCAACAATTTGATAAATTTTTTTTAATTCAAAGTTTTTGTTATTATACACATTAAGGCATCTGTTGACAAGAGTATTTACATTGAATATTATAAAAAAATGACACTCCAAGCCTTTTTTGTAATAGTTGCATATCTTATTGGTTCTATCCCTGTGGGTCTATTGCTATCAAAGATACAGGGCAAGGATCCAAGAAATATAGGGAGCGGCAATATTGGTGCAACAAATGTTATGAGGACTGCTGGTAAAACAGCAGGGATCGTAACTCTACTCGGAGATGTGGCAAAGGGTTTTCTCCCTGTTATGATAGCCAATTATTATAGCAACTCATCTTTCTTTGTATCACTCATAGGATTTTCTGCATTTATCGGGCATCTATACCCTGTTTATCTGAGATTTAAAGGTGGCAAAGGGGTCGCAACTGCCCTTGGTGTATATCTTGCCATAAGCCCTTTGGCAATATTGATTGATATCTTGATCTTTACTTCTGTCCTCTTTAAATGGAGATATGTCTCCTTGGGTTCGCTTGTAGGGACTTTTATGATGCCTGTGATACTTATTATTCTTGGAAAACCCTATATGTATATCATCCTTTCCATCCTGATCGGTATATTTATCTTCATAAAACATAGAGATAATATAAGGAGGCTTGCAAAGGGAGAAGAAAATAAATTCAAGACATAGCCTGTAATTCCCTTAGACAAATAGAGAAACCAACTTTTTATTCTTTATATCTGCAAGGCCTCTGTCAGTAATCCTCAAGAAAGGAAGACCTGTAAAAGGTATGGTCTGGATGGTAAGGAAAGGCCTTTCGAATGACGACCCTATTGTCTTCATCTTTTCTTCGAGTTCTATAGTCTTATTCTTTATCTCTGCCATACTTGATATGGGCATGATACCATAGGCAGGCATGGAGAATTCGTAGATAACCTTACCGTCTCTTACAAGGACTGTGCCGCCCTGAATATCTATCAGTCTGTTTACAGCCACTGCCATATCATCTTCACTGCTTCCAATGGTGAGTATATTGCATGTATCCCATATAATTGTGGTTGCCAGTGCCCCATTTTTAATACCTGTTCCTTTTATAAAACCCTTACCGAATTGTTTCGTCTTATTTCTGTTTATTACAGCTACGGGTATTATATCTTGGCCAAGGTCTTTTTCTAAAAAACCATCATTTTTTATTGCCTTGCATATTATTTCTTTTGTAATGGTCTGATTGACTGCCTCAATAACCCTTATATAATCTCTGCCTTTCTCTGCCTTGGTTATAAAATCTTGTGCAGTAAATCTTCTGTATTTAATAGTATTTTTTACATGGTTCGGATACACGTATGGTGTTATCTTTTTCTGGAATAGACCATCTGAGAATACCATCTCACCGTTCACCATAACCTTTGCTATGGAGAGGTTTTCAAGATCCTTTAAAAAGATTATATCAGCATACCTCAGTGGTGCAATGGCACCTAAAAATCTCAGTCTATGATATTCTGCAGGGTTTATGGTTGCCATTTTTATGGCATCAAAAAGAGAAAATCCACATTCTATGGCCTTTTTTACCACTGAATCCATATAGCCCTCATTGTCAAGCATTACTGCATCGAATACATCCGATACAAGGATGAGGCGCCTCTTATCTATACCGGTATCAGCTATCTTTGACACCTCTTTGAGTTCCCTCCTCACCCAGCCCTCTCTTATCATGACATATACACCGTTTTTAATCTTCTCAAGGGCTTCATCAGGACTTACAGACTCATGGCAGGATGTTATCCCTGTAATGATATATTCTGATAATCTCTTGCCCCTTGCGCCAGATGAATGTCCATCAAGGGCTTTATTCAAGGAGATGGCAAGGGCAGCTTGATCCAGGATTCTATCCTTACCCTCAACAACACTGGTCCAGTAAGCCTCTCCTATGCCAAGGAAATCTTCTCTTTTTAATAGCCTTTTAAATTCTTTAAAGCTTATTCCCTTTGATTCTTCCATCTCAGGCATGGGAGGCGTCAATGGAGGCGCCACAAAATAGCACCTCAAAGGGTATCCTTTTGTGCTTTCTATAAAACTCTCCACGCCTTTTATACCACAGGCATTGGCTATCATGGCGCATTCAGTAATTACCGTTGTTGTGCCTCCCTTGATGGAGTAAGGGACAAACTCATAGAATGGATACATACTGTCAAGGTGTGTGTGGGCATCTATGAAACCAGGACATAGATACATACCATGGCCATCTATTATATATGTGTTATCCTTGGTTTGACCCCAGTCTTTTTCCACTGTGATGATAAAGCCGTCTTTTATGACTATATCCAATCCTTCATCTATAGTATCTGTAAATACATTTATAACATTTGCATCTTTTATCACCACATCAGGGGCTATTAAACCCTTCATGGTATTAAGGAGTGTTTTTAAAATATCGCCTGTCATGACTGATCTCCTTTCCTTAAATTATTATTTTTTCTATATCCAGCAGTCTTTTCTCTGCGTGAAATATCATATCTCCTTTGTTTTTTATCTCTACAGAGATACGGTCTTTATCCGTTGATTTACTGAAATGGTATATGATATTTGCTGCCAGAATGAATGCATCATTGTCATATTTCCCTTTTATTAGACCTATTGGTCCTGTAAAACCTGAGGGGGTAACAAGATTATACCCTTCTGACCAAAACATAGAGAGCATTTCATTCTCCATCTTGTTTCTCCCAATAATCACTTTGGTATTTTCGTCTAATCTAAAGTGTCTCCCTATACTCAATAGCTTTACATCTTTCATATTGAAATCTATGTCATGCTTGAATAGGTCTTTAAGCCTTCGGGAAAACACTGGTTCAGTGAGAAGACACCCACCTCCAGGACAGCCAAATTCCTTTAATCCAAATTCCTTAACAAGCTCATATTGGGTAGACCTTGACCTGCCTGAAATATTGAAAAGCTTAGATCTATCTATAATACCTTCCTGCTCAGGAATGGTCTCTGGAAAATATATTGCTGAAAGGGGCCTTAGAATAAGCCCTTTAAGTCCGCTTTCTTTTTCGATGATATTGATGGTATCCCTTCTCTGAGACATGGGTCTTTGACCAAGGACCTCTCCAGTAATCACAAAATCCGCTCCTTCTTCCTCCATAATGGCTTTAGCTATCTTCAGCATATATATCCTGCAGTCAATACATGGGTTCATGTTTTTACCATATCCATGTTTTGGATTTTTAATGATCTCAATGAAATCGAGGTCTTTTTCCTTTATTATCAATCTTATACCAAGCTCATCAGCGGACTTTAATGCCTGGACACCCCTTTCCTTCTCCCTTCTGCTTTTAAAAGGGGATGTAAAGTGAAGACCCACCACCTCTATGCCCTGGGACTTAATTATCCTTGTGGCAAGGACACTGTCAAGACCGCCTGATAGAAGAGATATAGCTTTTCTATTCATGTCTTTTTCTTATTCTTCTATGAAAATATTTTTTCATTTTTTTTAAAATATAAAGAATTTATCGACACAAATCTCACAGATTTACACCAGAGTAAGAGACATTTTTCAAATGTTTCTCTTTATGGCTTTTCTATGTCCCTGACCTCAAGGGTATTCATCATAATATCTGAATCTACCCCTGGAATTGGTGCAACAGGGTTTGTAAGGAGAAATGACCCTGATTTAATCCATTCTTTTAATATACCGGCAATCTCCCTTGCCTTGGAATAGCTTGATATGGGAAAGGTGGGAACCTCTGTGCCGTTCACATTTATCTTTCCTGATTTAAGCTGTGCATAGTTTACCTCGCAGAGGCTTACAGGATTTCTGTTGGGGTAATCATTTCCATAATCAACCACCTGTGCCCAATAGTCCTCATCGCTTCTTGATGTTAAGTATGCCATCTCTTCGTCTATGACAGGTATAGGGATGCCGAGACCTACAAACATTGTGGCTCCATAGCCTATAAAGCTTGCGCCTTTCAGATATTGAGGATTCATTTGTTTAGCATCACCAATGGTTGCCAGTGTTCCTCCGCCTGCCTTTGGTATACCCTCCGGGCTTCTCGGCACATGAGGATTGTGTTGCGTCCCGTTCCATGTTACATAGCCTATACCACCACCTAAAAATATCTTTGTCCCTATGCCTATGGTTCTGTATTTAGGGTCTTTCAGAAGAGGTGAAAGCTGGCCTGCACTACAGTAGTTTGCGCTGTGGAGATTAGGTTTTACTATACCCATATATGTGTATATTATTCTGTTTGTTAGGTTTACAGCCACATTATAATTTTGGTAGCTATTTCTGGGATTAAATAGATATGCCTCATTCACATTATTTTTGTTTATATAGGTCTCTATCTTTTTTCTTGGATAACAGTCTGTGCCATAGGCGGTTGCCACAAGCCTTATATCCTTTCCGCCTACAAATTCCTCAATAACATGACCGCCACCGTATTTGAAAGCACCAGGATAGACCATATTCCTGGGGTCCTCATCAGGCATGGCTGTGGCCCCTATATATATATCCACTGCTGCGAGTCCACAGTAAGCAGGGACGTCATTAAGAAGACATCTGCCACCACCTATCTTTATCCTTGGTTTAGAATGACCTACATTTAGGAACATACCGCTGCTACACATTGGTCCAAATGTCCCTGTGGTTACCACATCTACATAAACGGATGCCTTTTTTGTGCCCTTTTCCTTTGTTATCTCTATCATCTCTTCGGCAGTTACAATGATTGCCTTGCCTGATTTGATCTTCTCGTTTATTTCATCTATTGTCTTCAACTACTTACCTCCTTATAAAGTAAACAAAAAAGATTCTGCTGTTTTAGGTTCTTACAAAAACTGCAGGATATCTCGATTTTTGGAAACAATTTTATCACTACCTCAAGATAAAATCTATAAGAAATCTTTCATTAATGAAACTACTTGTTTAATATTTGTCATGTATGATATAACAGATAAAACGGAGAGATGTCCGAGAGGCCGAAGGAGCACGACTGGAAATCGTGTGTCCCGCCACAAAGTGGGACCGAGGGTTCAAATCCCTCTCTCTCCGCCATAGGCAAAGATTTAGATTATGCCAGGCCCTGCGCAACGTGGAGGTTGTAAACCCCGTCAGGTTCGGAAGAAAGCAGCGGTAGCAGCTATCCTGTGTGCCGCAGCAAGCCTGGCTTTATAAAATAAATAAATTAAAGGGTGAAATCGAATAAGGCAACATAAAAACTTCAATTATTATTGCTCTTGCCCAATCTATAGAAAAAAAGAAGAGAAAATGGCATATACGGTAATAGCAAGAAGATGGAGACCAAAAAAATTTGAGGATGTGGTAGGTCAGCCTCATATTATAAAGACAATCAAGAATTCAATTAAATTCAACAGGATAGCCCATGCCTATCTTTTCACAGGACCGAGGGGAGTAGGCAAGACATCCCTGGCAAGGATACTGGCAAAGGCAGTAAACTGTAAAGATGGACCAAAAGAAGAACCCTGTGGTATATGTGAAAACTGTGTTGCCATAGATAATAATAGCTTTGTGGATATTATAGAGATAGATGCAGCATCTGCAAGAAAGATAGAGGATATAAGAGAACTTACCGAGACGGTGCGATATATGCCCATGAAAGGTCTTTATAAGGTTTATATCCTTGATGAGGCACATATGCTAACAACAGAGGCAAGAAATGCATTTTTAAAGACCCTTGAAGAACCTCCTGGACATAATATTTTCATTCTTGCCACAACTGAAGCCCATAAGATTCCATATACTATCATGTCAAGGTGCCAAAGATTTGATTTTAAGAGAATAACAGAAAAAGATATGGCAGAACAACTCAGAAGGATATGCGATATAGAAGGTATAAGTTATGAAGATGGTGTATTCCAATACATTGCAGTTGAGGCAGATGGCAGCATGAGAGATGCAGAATCCATACTGGATCAGATAATATCATACTGCGGAGATCGTATTACTGAAAAGGATGTAATCAATATAATTGGGATAGTTGAGAAGGATGTAATATACAGGATAGCGGAGGCCATCTTTAAGGGTGATCTAAAAGGGTGTTTTAAGGTTTTAGAAAATACAATAAATGAAGGCCACGATGTATATCAGATATACCGTAGTATTGTGGCATTTTTCCGGCACTTAATGCTTATTAAGGCATGTGGGGAATTTCCTCCATTTATTTTTATTGGGGAGCAGGAATACCATAGGATTGAAGAGCTTATAAAGGATATTGATTATTCTAAAATTCAAGATATGCTGAACCATATATTAAGCTTTGAAAACATGCTCAGAGGTCCGTTTGCAAGGGTATCATTGGAGATGCTTTTTATAAGGCTATCTAATATACCTAAAACAAGAGGTAACCAATTCCCTGAACAGAGAAAGATAGAAGATGAAAAAGAAGACAATAACCTCTATTATCCTGAATCAACATATAAAACTCAAAAGTTACAAGAAATACAAGATAGCACAGAGCAACAGGGTAAGGCTGATGAAAAGAGGGAATTGACATATGATTTAAAGGGGTTTATCAATTATATGAAGGATAAGAGGCCGTTTATCAGCGCTGTCTTCGAAGCATTAGATGTTACCATTGAGGACGATAGAGTAAATCTCATCCTTGACAAAAATTATAGTTTTATCAAGGACGATAAAAACATCAGGGATGAGATAGAAGGCTATCTAAACAGTTTTTTTAACAAAAAGATGATAGTAAATTATATGGATATAGGAGACAAGTCTGCGGATGAGCTTTATGAATATGTCCGCGAGGCAGAGTCAATATTTAGTTAATAAGGAGGAGAGATGTCAAAGAATTTTACCCAGTTATTGGGACAGGCCAAGAAGATTCAGGAAAAATTACAGAAGATGCAGGAAGAGGTAGGTAACAGGACCGTAGAGGCTCAAAGCGGAGGCGGAATGGTAACATGCGTTGTTAATGGAAGACAGGAGGTCATGGCTGTGAAGATATCAGACGAGATATGGCAGGAGAAGGACAAAGAACTCCTGGAAGACCTGATAATAGCCGCTATCAATGAAGGCTTAAACAAATCAAAGGAGATGCTTCAGGATGAGATGGCAAAAATAACAGGTATTGCAGGGATGCAATTCCCCTTTGGTAGCTGATTAGATATGTATTATCCTGAGCCCATAGAAAATCTTATTGTAAACTTGATGCGGTTGCCCGGGATAGGCAGAAAGACCGCAACGAGGCTGGCATTCTTTCTCCTTAATTCAGATAAATCTTATGTTAATGACCTTTCTGAAAGCCTGAGGGACATAAAAGAAAAGATAAGGCTCTGCAGTATTTGCTATAACCTAACAGAAAGAGACCCCTGCCAGATATGCACCGATGAGAGGAGGGATAGAGATGCCCTTTGTGTTGTGGAGGAACCTTCCCATATGATGGTTATAGAATCCTCTTATCCTAATAGATACAGATTCCATATCCTCCATGGTGTAATAAACCCCTTAGATGGTATAGGTCCAGATGACATACACATAAATGAACTGAAAGAAAGGATAAAAAAGGAAGACATTAAAGAGATAATAGTGGCAACAAATCCCAATATAGAAGGAAATACTACCGCCCATTATATAAGTGAGATACTTAAGGATTCTCATGTTAGGGTTACCAGGATTGCCTTTGGTATACCTGTGGGCGGAGATATAGTCTACACAGATTCACAGACGATAAAAAGCTCTATAGAAAATAGAAAAGATTTAAGACCTTTATAAGATTTTTAGAATCTTATTTTTGTATAGAACTCCAATCCTTTAAAAATTTCTCAAGACCTATATCTGTCAATGGATGGCTGATCAACTGTCTTAGAACGCTAAATGGTATTGTTGCAATATCAGCACCAATGATGGCAGCATCTAATACATGAAGGGGATTTCTTATGCTTGCCACGATTATTTCTGTCTCAAAACCATAATTATAAAAGATCTTTGTAATATCTTCCACAATTCCCATACCCCTTGATGAAATATCATCCAGCCTCCCTATAAAAGGACTTACATATGTGGCACCTGCCTTGGCAGCGATGAGTGCCTGGAGGGGCTGAAAGATCAGAGTCACATTAGTCTTTATATTCTCCTGAGTTAAAATCCTTACAGCCTTAATTCCGTCTTCTGTCATTGGGATCTTTATAACGGCATTCTCACCCAGCGATGCCAACTCCCTTGCCTCCCTGCACATGCCCTGAGTATCCTTTGATATAACTTCAAGGCTCACAGGCCCTGAGACAATAGACATTATCTCCTTTATGATGATATTAGGGTCTTTTTTCTCTTTGGAAAGGAGAGTAGGGTTTGTTGTCACTCCATCTACAAGGCCCATGTCAATCCCTTTTTTTATCTCTTCTATGTTTGCCGTGTCGATAAAAAATTTCATAGTTACCTCCTGATTTTATAGCCTTATTATTTTTTGTTCTTCTCCTAATTCAGAAAGAAAACATTTTAATTTTTTTTGAAAAACAGGATGGATGATTTCAGGTTCTATCTCTGTGCATGGAATTATAACAAACTTCCTTCTATGTGCCTCAGGGTGTGGTATCTTTAATAGGTCTGTATCAAGCACCAGGTCACCAAAAAATATTATATCCAGATCTATTATTCTTGGACCTTTCGGGATTTCTTTTATCCTTCCCATATCTTTCTCAATATTATTAAGTAGTTTTATTAGTTCAAGGGGTGTTGAATCCCAATCTATGCATATGGCACAGTTTATAAAGTCTTCCTGCATTATATATGACACAGGAGATGTAAGATAGAAAGAAGACTGTTTTAATAAAACAACTCTTTTATCTTCTTTTATCCTTTTTATTGCTATTGTGCAATTGTTTATCTTATCGCCAATATTCGAGCCAATGCCAATTAAGACCTTGTGATTCACAGGCTTTAAGGTTTTTTATCCCCTTCTTTTATCTCTTTTTTCTTTTCATTGGCATCAGGGTTATCGGGTTCATGTGTAGCCTTTTTAAAGCTCCTTATGCCTTTGCCTATGGCGCTTCCTATCTCTGGTAGTTTGCCAGCACCAAAGATCATTATAATGATTATAAGTATTACAATAAGCTCTGGAAAACCGAGTCCAAACATGTTTATAACATTATCACCTTATATATCTTTTAGTCAATCTTTTTAATCTTTCGGATTGGATAACTTCTGTTCATGGGAATATTTTTTCATTTCTCTAAAGATTCAAATAAGTTATCCATAAAAGCCTGACGGATTTACTCCAGAGGAAGAGACTTTTGCTCTATTATTGACAATATCTAAAATCTGCATTATTCTCATGGAGATAAATTTAGATAATTTTAGGAGGTTACTATGAAGAGCATTAAGGGAACTGAGACAGAAAAAAATTTACTGAAGTCTTTTGCAGGTGAATCACAGGCAAGAAACCGTTATACATATTTTTCTTCCCAGGCAAAAAAGGAGGGTTTTGAGCAGATCTCGTGGATATTTGCAGATACTGCAGATAATGAAAAGGAACACGCTAAGAGATTTTTTAAATTTTTAGAGGGCGGTGATTTAGAGATAACAGCCACATATCCGGCAGGAGTCATAGGAGACACAAAGACAAATCTTGAAGAGGCAGCAGGTGGAGAGAACCTCGAATGGACAAAATTATACCCAGAGGCTGCAGAAGTTGCAAGAAAAGAAGGATTTGATGAAATCGCAAAGGTATTTGAAGAGATAGCAAAGGTTGAAAGGGAACATGAAAAAAGATACCGTAAGCTTTTATCTAATCTGGAAAATGATATGGTTTTTAAGAGGCCCTCTCCTGTAAAGTGGAGATGTAGAAACTGCGGATATGTCTATGAAGGCGCAGAGGCACCTGAGCTATGTCCTGCTTGTGCCCACCCAAGGGCATATTATGAGCTTTTGGCAGAGAATTATTAAATATTATGGCTTTAAAAGAGAGGCCTTCGGTTAATGCCTTTAGCCATGAGGCATATCATTGAAGCCTCTCTTTTTCCTTGAAAAGGGGTATCTAATTTGATACCTTTTTGTTTTTAAGACTTTGATATAATGAAGAGTGGAATGTGAAGATAGCAGGAATCCAGTTTGCATGCAACAGCGATAAAAAGATTAATACAGAAAAGGCACTTGAAGTCCTTGATCTTGCAGTAAAAGAGGATGCTAAGATTGTGTGTTTTCAGGAATTATTTAATCTCCCATGGTTTCCCAAAGACAGAAACGAAAGCGCATTCAACCTTGCAGATAATGTTAAGGGCGACATGATAAAAGCCTTCACAGAGAAGGCAAGGAAACATAATATTGTAATCATACTGCCTATCTTTGAAAAAAGTCGTTCAAAATACTATAATAGCTCTGTTGTTATAGGCAGTAATGGTAAGGTTATGGGTGTATATAGAAAGATCCATGTCCCTGATATACCACTGTGGGAGGAGAAATATTATTTCTCCACAGGAGACATGGGTTTAAATGTTTTTAGAACCGATTATTGCACTATAGGGATACAGATTTCATGGGACAATCTATACCCTGAGGCATCAAGGGTCCTTGCATTAAAAGGTGCAGATATTATATTTTCTCCAACAGCATGCGCATTTAAGTCACAGCACCTATGGCAGTCGGTTATAACCGGCAATGCCATAACAAATTGTGTCTATATAATGAGAGTGAACAGGGTAGGCAGTGAAGATGCCCATGATTTTTATGGCATGAGTTTTTGCGTGAACCCAGAGGGAGAACTGATAGGTGGACCTACAGGAAGGGGAGATAGCATTCTCCTGGCAGACATAGATTTCGATTATCTAAAAGAGATAAGAAGGGAATGGCCTATACTACAAGGTAGGATGCCTGCATTTTATAAGGATATAGTAAAAGAGGAGGGGTTATGAGCGACGAGGTGACACTTTGTGTGGTTTGTGCATGGAGAAAGGAGTGTCAAAAGAAGTTTTCCATGAGCGGTGATATAAAGCTAAGATGCCCTGATTACGCAAGGGATCTATCAATAAAGGAATCGGAGATAACAGGTGATAAGAAAGAAGATAGCGGAACTGATAAAGGAGGCTTGTGAGGTTTGTAAAAACAGAGGGTTTTTTACTTATGAAGTAGACATAGAACCTATTGTTGAGATACCAAGAGAGAATGAATTTGGAGACTATTCAACAAATATAGCCTTTATTCTCGCCCCAAAGGTCAAAAAAAGTCCTCTTGATATTGCAAAAACCCTTGTAGAGCATATAGATGATAAAGCCTTTCTGGAAAAGACAGAAGTAGCTGGAAGGGGGTTTATTAATTTCTATATAAAAGATGCTGTTTGGAGGTCAGGGCTTAAAGAGCTTTTAGAGGAAGGTATTGATGCTTATATGCCTGATCTGGGCAAGGGCAGAAAGGTTCTAATAGAATTTGTAAGTGCAAACCCTACAGGTCCACTGCATATAGGCCATGGCAGGGGTGCAGTTGTAGGTGATGTCCTTGCAAATATACTGAAGGCAGTAAAGTATCATGTCGTCAGGGAGTATTATATAAATGATGCAGGGAGACAGATAGCAACCCTCGGTGAGTCCACATACCTTCGTTTGAAGGAGCTAAAAGGAGAAAAGATAGATTTTCCTGACGGATTCTATAAGGGAGAATATATAAGAGACATTGCCTCAAACGTATTAAATGAGGGGATTGCCCTTCCTGAAGAAAAGGATAAGGCTGTAAGATTTTTGTCTGAATTTTCAAGTAATATTGTCCTCAATGGTATAAAAAAGGACCTTGATGATTTTGGCGTTGTATTCGATAGTTTTTTCAGGGAATCAAGGCTTTATGAGTCAGGTATGGTGGATAATATTATTGAGGCTTTAAAATCTAAAGATATGGCATATGAAAAGGATGGGGCATTATGGTTCAGAACAAGCAATTTTGTAAAGGATGAGGATAGAGTCCTTATAAAATCTGATGGCGAAAAGACATATTTTGCCTCTGATATTGCATATCACAAGAACAAACTCGAAAGAGGCTATGATATGTTGATAGATATATGGGGATCAGATCATCATGGCTATATACCCAGGCTCAAGGCATCAATGGAGGCATTGGGGGAAGACAAAGAGAGGCTGAGGGTCATCCTTATACAGTTTGTAACACTGCTAAAAGATGGAAAGCCTATCGGTATGTCCACAAGGGCAGGCCAATTCACCACATTAAAAGAGGTCCTTGATGAGGTTGGCAGGGATGCGGCAAGGTTCTTCTTTCTCATGAGAAAAAGCGATGCCCATCTCGAATTTGACCTTGATCTGGCAAAGAAGACCTCAAATGAAAATCCTGTATATTATGTTCAATATGCCAATGCAAGGATAGAAAGCATCTTCAGGAATGCCAGGGAACAGAATATATGGATTAATGATATAAAAACAAAGCCTGCAAATAACGTCACCAAGGATATAATGATTGACCTTTTAGTCTTGAAAGAAGAAATAGATCTTATAAAAGGTATTATCCATTTCTATGATGTTATTGAAGGCAGCGCAAGAAGCCTTGAACCACACAGGCTGACCTTTTATCTTATAGAGCTTGTGGGTAGGTTTCATAGTTATTATAATAAGGCAAGGATACTCACTGAAAATAGGGATTTAACATTGGCAAGGCTTTTGCTTCTTTATGTATTGCAGAGTGTTATAAAGTATGGCCTTGGCATTCTTGGTGTTTCCGCGCCTGATAAAATGTAAAAGAGGATACTGGATTTTCTGGAGAAAACATGAAGAACAAAAAGAGTAAAACAAGGGAATACATAGAGTCACTAATCATTGCGGCAATAATAGCCTTTTTTGTAAGAAGTTTTTTTATCCAAGCATTCAAGATACCATCGAGCTCCATGGAACCCACACTCCTTATAGGAGACCACCTTCTTGTAAATAGATTGAGCTATGTAATGAAGGTCCCTTTGACAGATATAGTATTTTTAACCCTTGGGGAACCTCAGAGGGGCGATGTTATAGTATTCAGATACCCTGTGGATAAGGATAAGGATTTCATAAAAAGGGTTATAGCAAAGGCAGGGGATACTGTGGAGATAAAAGATAAGCAGGTTTATGTAAACGGAAAAAAGATAGACGATAAATGGGCGTATTTTTCCGATAATACAGTAATGCCAGGTAATGTATCACCAAAGGATAATTTAGGGCCTATTGTCGTCCCTAAAAACTCTTTTTTTGTAATGGGTGATAATAGAGACAGGAGCCTTGACAGCAGATTTTGGGGCTTTGTGGAGAAGGAGCATCTTGTAGGTAGAGCCCTTATACTTTATTTCTCATGGAATAATAAACCAAAAGGTATTTTTGATTATGTAAGATGGAATAGGATAGGTAGGTTAATCCGATGAAAATTGGAACAGGTAGTTATTCCAATATGAATAGACCTTTTAAAATCCATATGTTATTATTAGTCTTTATGAAGAATCTTTTTTTGTTTTTGACCATTCTAATAATATTGCCTTCCACGATTTTCGGTTGCAGTAGCAATTCATCAATGTTTCTTTTCCTGAAAGGATATAGAAGTGATGTCCAGGGCAGGCACGATGATGCAATAAAATATTATAAGTCTGCCATTGAAAAAGACCCTAATTCTTCTGAGTTAAGGGCAGAACTGGCGCTATCTTATATCAAGACAGGTAGGCTGAATGAGGCAGAAAGCGTATTAAATGAGGCAATAAAAATAAACACCAAAAATACAGATGCCATTAAACTTCTTGCCGGTATATATTCTGCAAAGGGCTTACATGATAAGGCAAAAGAACTTTATGAGAGGTGCATTGAAATAAAAGAGGATGATACAGATGCATATCTCCATCTCGGTGCTGTATATATGGTTGAGAAGAGATACAAGGAAGCAATAGGGGTATACGAGAAGATACTGACATTTGAGCCTGACAATATAATTGCCATTTACTATTTAGGCAGGCTCAATGCAGAACTTAAGGAATATAACAGATCTAAAGAATATTATCTGAAAGCAATCCAGCTAAAGCCAAACTTTGAGCCAGCACACCTTGAAATGGGAATAGTTTATGAGATAGAGGGTAACAACAAAAAGGCCCTGGAGTATTACAACAATGTAATCCTAATAAACCCCATGAATAAAAAGGCAAGGTCAAGGGCAGCAAACATATTTATAAAACAGAGGGATTACGATAGGGCAATCAATGAATTTGAAAAACTCTCTGATCTGGACAGGGAAGACCTGTCAATTAGGATGAAAATAGGCCTTTTACACCTTGAAAAAGGCAGATACGATGAAGCCATAAGGGAGTTCAATCTAATACTGGCATCTAAACCCAATGAAAACAATATAAGGTTATATCTGGCAATAGCCCTGAAGGAAAAGGGTGACATAAAAAAGGCAATAGAAGAGTTTTCAAAGATAGACCCTTCAGCAGAGGAGTTTATAAATGCATTAAGAAATATTACATTTTTGTTCATTAAATCCAACATGATAGATGAAGGGATAAACATTATAAAAAATTTTATAAATCTAAAGAAGGACAATATTGAGGCATATCTAATGCTTTCTGCCCTTTATGAGGAAAAAAAGGATTATAGAAAAGGTATTGAAGTCCTTGAAGAGGCAAAGAAATATGACGCCAAGAATGTAGAGATATTATACCAGATAGGTGTGTTATATGAAAAATCAGGTAATTCAGAAAAGGCAATAGATGCCATGGAAGAGGTATTAAAGGTCGATCCTGAGCATGCAAACGCCTTAAACTTTATTGGTTATACATGGGCAGATAAGGGTATGAACCTTGAGAGGGCAGAGGAGATGATAAGAAAGGCACTTTCCAAAAAGCCTGACGACGGTTATATCCTTGATAGCATGGGATGGGTTTATTTTAAAAAGAATGATTATAAAAAAGCACTTGAATATATTCAGAAGGCCAGTGAAAAACTTCCCGATGACCCCACCATAACCGAGCATTTAGGAGATATATATAGTGCACTGGGCGATAAAGAAAAGGCTCAACAGTTCTATGAAATGGCCATAAAACTTGAAAAGGACGAGATTAAAAAGAAATCCATAGAAAAGAAGTTAGAGGGACTCAAAGGGTCTGATAGATGAAAAAGATTGTCGTTGTGTTTTTCATTGCGTCTATAGTTTTTTCCTGTGCGCTGTTACCTAAAAAAACTGCAAGGATACACTGGCCTCAAAAAATCGATTATATCGAGGCATTGTGCGAGATAGATATGAACTGGAAGGATATGAGATATTCAGGTTCCATGAGCTTGATAATGGAGTATCCTGATAGAATATCTATAGAGGTCTATAGCCCTTTAGGCGATACGATTTTTTTTCTCAATAAATATAAAGACTATTTCCTCCTTTTGACAGGAGATGAAAGATTTACAAAGGAAAAGGGTTTTGAAGATAAGTTCAATATAAAGATTATTGATTTTATAAATGATATTGCCATGAGAGATTTTAAAGATACTTCCCAAGAAAAGATTGAGCTTGTAAGGGATAAACACAGGGTTATATATGAACTTGGCAGTGATAAAAATACTATATGCTGGAAGGGTGATGAAGGAAGTATTTGTGTAAGATTCATTGAAGCAAGTTTTAAAAAAGCGAGTATAGAAAAGATTGGGAAAGATAATAGCAGGGAAGATTGAAGGATATAATTTTTACAGCATAAGAGAAGTTTTAGAAAAAGGTTTTAATAGTTTAGAGTTTCACCCGTTTAAAAAAAAGGTTTTATTAAAACCGAATCTTTTAAAGGCAAGCCCACCTGAGAATGCAGTAACCACCCATCCATGCATAGTGGATGCCCTGTCAAGTATACTCAGAGACTATTCATGCGAAATTTACATAGGTGACAGTCCTGGATATGAATCAACAGCCAAGGTATTGAAAAGGTCTGGTTATACAGATGTTATTGCCAGATATAATATAAAAATATCATCGTTTAATAAAAAGATATTCAAGAGGATCAATGGCATATCACCATATAAGGAATTTATAATGGGTGAAGACCCGAATGATTATGAAATCATCATCAATCTACCAAAGCTAAAATCCCATACCATGATGGGCCTCACATTGGGGGTTAAAAATACCTTTGGTTTTATCCATAGCCTCCATAAGGCAAAATGGCACCTGAGGGCAGGAAAAAGCAGAGAGATATTTGCCAGAACCCTTATAGACATCCACAGGATAGTAAATCCATCTATTACAATACTGGATGGCATAATTGGTATGGACGGAGACGGTCCATCCAATGGAAGACCGAGGGATTTTGATTTGATATGCATCTCTAAAGATGCCTTTATCCTTGACCATTACATAGAGAGGTTGATAGGTTTACGCCATAGACTTCCTGTGACTGAGGAGGCATTAAAGCATTCCATTATAGATGAATATGAGGTGGAGGAATATGGACATATATTGATCAGAGATTTTATCATGCCTGGGACCATGATGGATACTGATTGGGCAATCCCGGGGAGGATAAAAGGACTGTTAAGGGGTTTTTTTATAAAAAAACCCAGGCTAAAAAAGGATATATGCCAGGGCTGTGGCCTGTGCAGGGATATATGTCCTGCAAAAGCCATAAGGTTTAACAACGAGACCCCTTTTTTTGATTATAAAAGCTGTATTAGATGTTACTGCTGCCAGGAGATGTGCCCTAAAGGGGCGATAAAGGTTTAGTCACTTCAAGGTTATTTCATTAAAGCTATTTCCGTCAAAAAAATAACAGGTCTCTATACGTAAGTTTTCAAGATGTTTAATTAAATCCAGATTTTTAATTTTTATACAGACCCCGCAATCAGAACTGAGGTTTCGGGGCACAGGAACAAGCTCATAATCTATTTTGTCTTTCTTTAGTTTTTTTTCTGCCTTTAAAACATCATGTATGGCAGGAAAGAGGAGAAAAAAGATTTTTTCTTCAGACATTTTTCACCTATTTTATCAAATTTTATCAAATAAAATAAACATAAAAATTTTGAAGGTTTATTTTAGAGGATTTTATGAGACAAATCAAAGCAAATAATAAAACTTCACAAAAATCTTTTTAGATTTCATATTGACAATATATAAGCCTTTTGATACCCTAAAAAATAGAATTATTTCATAGTGAAAGGAAAGATTAATATAAAATATAACCCACTAATTTGGCTTTTTGTTTTGTGCTGCACCATTTCTTTTTATGGATGCGAAACAGATCAAATGGTCCTCAGGCTTGAAGACCCGCCAAAGTTTGTAGCCGAGACAAAGGTTGCTCCGCCTGTTCTGAAAGATGCCTCATGTGAAAAGCCTGAGCCTATTGTGGAAAAGAAAATTCCCAAGGCAGCACCACCTAAACCAGCATTAATCTTGATGGATATTTATTTTGCCTTTGATAAATATAATATAAGGCCTAAAGATGCCTCCATATTGAGGCAAAACTACCAGTGGTTCAAGGCAAACCCTGGAAAGAAGGTAAGGATTGAAGGCCATTGTGATGAAAGGGGGACTGTAGAATATAACCTTGCCCTGGGACAGAAAAGGGCTGATTCTGCAAAGGCATTTCTTGTAAATCTTGGAGTTGACCCTAACCTAATCGAGACAGTTAGTTATGGCAAGGAGAGACCATTTGACCCAAGACACAATCAAGAGGCATGGGCAAAAAACAGGAGGGCTCATTTTGTCCAAATCCAAGATGAGGATCAAGTAAAGGATGATTCACGATAAAAAGGTAGTCGTTGTCATGCCTGCATATAATGCAGAACAGACCCTTGAACAGACTTTTAGAGAAGTTCCTCCTGGTTTTATAGATGAGATTGTCCTTGTGGATGATGCCAGCCGAGACAACACAGCAGAATTGTCCAGAAGGCTTGGTCTAAAGACGGTTGTCCACCCAAAAAATCTTGGTTATGGAGGCAATCAGAAGACCTGCTACAAAGAGGCATTAAAATTAGGTGCAGATGTGGTGATAATGCTTCATCCTGACTATCAGTATACACCCAAGCTGCTTATTGCCATGGCATCTCTTGTTGCCATAGGATTATACGATATTGTCCTTGGTTCACGTATTCTTGGAGGAGGGGCTTTAAAAGGGGGCATGCCTCTTTATAAATATATATCCAACAGGATCCTTACCCTGATACAGAATATAATGTTGGGTGCAAAACTTTCAGAGTATCACACAGGTTATAGGGCATTTTCAAGAAGGGTTTTGATGGAATTACCCCTTGAAGAAAACTCGAATGATTTCATCTTCGATAACCAGATGCTTGCACAGGCTCTCATGTGTGGTTATTCCATAGGAGAAATATCATGTCCAACCAAATATTTTAAAGAGGCATCATCAATAAACCTTATGAGAAGTATCGTCTATGGTCTTGGTGTATTAAAGACCTCGGTCCAATTTGTCCTCCATAAACATGGCATAAAAAGATATAGAATATTTTCCACTGAATCCAGAAGATTGGAATTAGGATAAGATCATTTTAAATTAATCAGTAGTAGGCTTTGCAATATTTTTTAGATATGATTTTATATAATCCAAAGTTGCAGCTGAAAGGCATATTAAGAGTATATCAAACGGTAGCCTATAACGTATCCTTGGCAGGAATAGGGCATTGGAAAATGCACTCATAATATAAAAAATTATAAAGAGGATTTCTATATTCTTGAGGGGATACCTTTTTATAAAGAGCACACGTAACATCGCCAACAATAGTATAGGATAATATGTAAAAAACATGACGATATCACGTAATTTTGACTGCTCTATCTTTGTGGCGAGTTCATTTCTATAATTGAAATAATTGAAGAATTTGAGTAGATATAACTTGATGAAGTCTTTTGGATTATTTTTAATCCACTCAAATGCCTTTTTCTTATAGTATCTATCAGCATCCACCTCATCAAGATCAAGGCGTTTTATCTCGTTATCATATTTGGATAGGTCAATACCTTCCCCTGTATTGGGTCTTGCATTTTCTGAATTGCCGAGGATAAACGTTTTGCCTGCGTTATTTGATAGAAGCACAAATCTGTGAAATACTATATAGTTTCTTATAGCCCATGGTGTAAGGATTATCGCGATGCCTATAATAAAAGCCATTATGTATTTGAATGAAAACCGACCTTTTAAAATATAGTGGGTGATTATCATAACAGGCAGAACCATAATAAAGCTCGGGCTTATTAAGATAAGCATACCGTAGAGTCCGCCTGTAAAGATGGCATTAAAGGATTTTGGTGCTGAATTGTCTGCGATATAGATGATAAATACAAAAATTGTTGCTGCTATTATCTGAGGATATATTGTGCTTGCTGTGAAGAATAAGACAGGATAACAAAAAATTATTACTGGTACCCATCTTGCCCCAAAAGAAAAATCATGTTTTTTTAATATATGGTAGATTAAAAAGATACAAAGGCACAGGGATAAAAAATTGAGCATTCTCAGTGTCAATATGCCTCCACCAAGGGCAATAACTGATGCAATGATAATAGTATAGCCTGGAGGGTGAAATGCTGTAGGGTATATTGCATTGATATCATAGGAATATATCTTATGTTTTATAAGATTATTTGCCATTCTTAAGTAGTGACCTTCATCCTGAAAACGCAGTTGTTCGCCCAGGACAAGGGAATAAATGAAGCCAGCTAAGGCAATCAAAGATAATACAATGAAAAGGACAGATTTTTCTGAAGTAATTAAATATGTTTTGATATTTGTTATTTTCAATCTTTTTATTTTTTAATAATTATCTCTTGATTGAGTTTTGCGCCAGGGTAATATATTTTGCCATTTGCCATAATAGAGCCTGTAAAGATGGTGGTATCAGAAAATATAGCTGTTGTTATGTCAGAATTAAAGAAATTTACATTTGTCATATCTGCACTTGTAAAGTCTGTGCAACGTAATATTGCATCTTCAAGATTTGAACCATTTATACTTGAATTTGAAAGGTTTGCGTAGGTTAGATCTGCCCTTGTCATATCAACGCCGTGGATAAGGGATCCGCTCATGTTTGAATGATAGAGGTCTGTCCTGAATAGCTTTGAATCACTGATATTTACGCCGGTTAGGTCAGAATGGATGATTTTTGCGCCACCAAAATTAGCCCCTCTTATAATAGCCTTGTTGAGATTAGTCTTTACCAGCGTTGCACGGGAGAGGTCAGCGCCTGAAAGTATGGCGCGGGACATATTTGCCTCTGACAGATCTGCCCTTGAAAGGTTTGCATTAAATAGTTGTGCACCCACAAGATTAGCGCCCTTTAGATTTGTATTAGAGAGATTGGCGTCTGTAAGAATTGCATTATATAGATTAGCCCCTGAGAGATTAGCCCCTGAGAGATTAGCCCCGGTAAGATTGGCGCCATGGAGGTTCGCTTTCTCAAGACAACCCATCTCGATATTGGAATAATACAATTCTGCTTTAGCGAAATCTATATCTGTTAGATTTGCCCTTGATATGTCCGCTGCAGTCAAGTCCTTTGAGGTCATATCAAGACGGGTAAGGTCGCAATACTGACAGGCATTTGTTGTCATAAGTTTTAAAAAATCATCCTTATTGAAGGCATTAGATATACCAGAAAAAGTTATAAATAAAGTTAAAAAAAATATTCCCGGCAATAACCATTTAATTTTAATAGGCATTATTTCACCCCCATGTTTTTAAATATTTAATTGTAATCAAAAACTGCAATAAATTTAAGTAGATCGTGTTCATACTTTAATTTAATTTTATAGATAACTCGTAAATTGTCAATAAAAAAAAGATTTTTTATTAAATTTTTTTAATTTTTTTCTTGACAAAGTGTATTTTCATTGTAAAATCTATATAGTTTGTGTAGAGGAGTGCCGTCTGTATATTTACACGCTTTTTACAAAAAATCAAGGGCGGTAGCCTCTTGCAACTACAAAATTTTAAAGGGGTTTTTGTTTCTATGAGAAAAGAGATTAAAAAAATCATTCTTCTGATGATTTTATTATCTCCTGCTTTATCGCTTATCATTATAAATGGTTGTTCCACACCTGCAACCAGCACAATTGCCAGAAAACATGATGGGGAGTTGGTTCAGTTAAAAGATATAAATGACCTTCCAGAAGGGGAAAAGACAAAGTTAAGACAGAACCTTGTAAAAGAGATAAGGGAAGGGCTAATGAAATACAGACTTTCTCCTGGTGATATGCTCGAGGTTATGTATCACATATCCCTTGTCTCAGAGGCACAGGATTACAGACTTGGTATAAATGATGAGATTAATGTGGATTTTTACTATCATCCTCAAATCAACAGGACCGTTGTTGTTAGGCCTGACGGCAAGATCACCCTTCCAATAAAAGGTGATTTCACTGCTGCAGGATTAAAACCAGTTGAGCTTGCAGCAGTCATTAAAAAGACATACTCAGATATTCTTAATGACCCTGTTGTGACCGTAAGTGTCAATAAATATTCATCAAAGATTTTTGAATTACAGAAGGCAATCACCAATGCCCCAAGAGGACAGGCAAAGCTTGTAACCATTGGCCCTGATGGCAATGTCTATCTTCCTATGCTAAAAGGCATAAAGGCATCTGGCAAAACAATAGATGAATTGAGAGATTTGATAAATAATGAATATCGTTATGAATTCAACAACCTAAGCGTCTCAATCCTTATAGAACGAATTGTTGGCAACAGGATTTTTATCTTCGGTGAGATACAGAGGCCAGGGCCAATCCCTGTGGATAAACCAATGACCATCATGCAGGCTGTAGCTGCCTCTGGAGGTGTATTACCCACTGGTTCCCTGGAATATGTAAAACTCATGTATTGGAATGAAAAAAATGAGCCTATCTTAAAGACAGTGAATCTTTTGAGTATAATGAATAATCTTAAGATTGAAGATGACATAATAATACCAAATAATAGTGTTATATTTATACCAAAGACTACTATTGCAAAGATGAACCAATGGGTGGATCAATACATAAGGCAGTTATTCTTATGGCAGGGAGAGAGCCTGGGATTCAGTTATGGGTTAGGTGGCAGAACCTATGCGACAGGCACAATAGATTAGACGGCTATATGGCAAGTATGTATATGGCACAAAAATATAATGAATCTTTATAGGAGAATATTATGGAAGGAAAAAAGCTCCTAACCGTAAGAGATATTTTATATATCTTTTTCAAAAATAAAATTTTGATAGTGTCTGTTTTTGCCTCGGCTGTCATCTTTTCCTCTTTTTACTGTCTTGTCACCCCTCCTGTTTATAGAGGTGAAACAAAGGTTTTGGTCAAGATGGGCAAGTCTAATTTTGCTGGTATGGAGGCAATGACAGAACAGAGAAATGTGCTTTTTCAGGAACGTTCGCAGAATATAAGGAATGAGATTGAGCTTATAAAGGGACAATATCTAACAGAAAAGGTCATAGCGAGACTTAAAGACAAGATAGAGCCATTAAGGGAAGATAAATCTATCATTGGCAGAACTATAGGGGCTGTAAAAAAGGGAGTTAGAGAGCTTTTGGTCCTTTTTGGTATATCAAAGAAGGTAGATGGAATAGATAAGGAAATGGTATTAACATTTATGAATGCCTTGACTGTAAGATTCCTTGAAGATACGGATATGATTTCTATTGGGTTTGACTGGACAGACCCAAAATTTGCAGCCCTTGTTGCAAATGTATATGCCGATGAATATGTAACCCAGCATACTCTGGTCTACGAAACACAGCGTTCCCATAAATTTTATGTAGACCAGATTGAGCTTTATGAAAAGAAACTCAAAGAGGCAGAGGATAATTTACAGAATTTTTTAACAACAACAAATATTGCCAATATAACTTTACAGAAAGAGCTTTTGGTGAGAAATTTAGCCGATCTGAATAATAAACTAAATCTTGTTGCTGTGGAACAACAGCAGGCATTGACAAAGGTTAATAAAGTAAGAGAGATGATGAAAATAAAAGAAGGATGGATTGAGACCCCAGAATTCGGTAGTCATTTATCTGATAAGCAGGCATATTTAAGGACACTGGACGATTCGTATTTCAAATTAAAGGTTGAAAGAGACAGACTTTTAAAGATTTATACACCCCAGTCCAATGAAATAAAGGCTATAGACTACCAACTTGCAAACTTACGTAAACAGAAGGCAGAAAGTATTTTAAATATAGCAAATATGGAGCTTTCTCTTACGACAAATAGAAAAAATAGTTTAATGGCTGAGATCGCTGCAGAAAGTAAAAAACTTGAGGATATAAATTCTAAAACCGTTGAATTAAACCAGCTCGAGCGCCAGAAGGAATTAATCGAACAGAATTATAAGATTTATAAGAAAAAGGCAGAGGAACTGAGAATATCTGATGATCTTGATTCAAGGAGGATATCAAGTATAAGGATAGCTACCCCTGCTATCCCACCCCTTACACCCATATATCCAAAAAAAGGTTTTATCATCGGTGCCTCTGCAATACTTGGATTATTTTTAAGTTTTGGTTTTTCCGCAATCAGAGAGTTCTTCAACCATACATTTAAGGATGATAATGATGTGTTCTCTGTCCTTGGTATTCCTCTTCTTGTATCAGTTCCATTACGTATCACAGGAAATGGCTTTAAGGCTGACCATAAACCAAAAAGAGAAGGGATACTTGGTATTATATTCGGTAGAAGATTTTATCCAGAGGGATACAAAAAGCCTGTAACCCCAAATATAAGGGTTGCCACTTCTAATTCAAATAATTTGGCATTTGTAATTTTTGTTATGCTTGGAATAGGTGGTTATTTCTTTTATATGTATCAAAATATGCTCATATATCAGACTGCAATAGAAACCCAGAGAAATCTTATAAGCCTATCTAATATGGAGAGGCAGGTTACAGTATCATCTGTTGCCCCTATGAAAATGTTGAGTAAGGATGAAGATAAATTAGGAGATAACATTATAAAAGAAAATAAGGCTGAGAATAGCGAGATGATGCTTTTAAGCGATGAACTTGAAAAAAGAAGAAAAGAACTGGAAAAACAAAGGGCAGAGATTACAGTGGAACTCGAAAAGATTAGAAAGGAAATAGAAGAAAGAAGACTAAGGCCTTAAAATTTTAACAATATATTTATCATGACTTAGACATAGATAAATTCTTGTAAGGCTAAGTTGTTATAGACCCTGGATTCTGGATTATTAGATAAAATTAGAGAATGAATCAAATGGCAGATACTGCACAAGGTTATAATATTGACAGCCAAATGGGTGGCAATAGGCTAATACTGCTTAAAAATATGTATGGTAATTTTTACAAAACCATATGGAAGCTCATATTGGAAAAAAACGAAGGAGATCCATCAAAACAAAAAAGTTTTGCCGTGAGTTTTGCCGGTTGTAAAGAAGGTGATGGTGCTTCTACTATGTCACTGAATTTTGCATATGCCTATACTGAAAATTCTTCTGATAATATTGTTTTGATAGACGGCAGTATGAAGAAACCAATACTTCATAATCAGTTTAATCTTAAACATGATAGGGGAATAAGCGATGTAATAACTGGTAAAGTAGGGCTATTGGATGTCATACATGAGATAACCCCTGGAAAATTTTTTTTTATCTCTGCAGGCAAGGAGACAAAAAACCCTGTAAGTCTTTTTAATACAGCCATTTTCGATAGTATCCTGAAGTTGTTAAGAGAAATGTTCAGTCTAATAATAGTTGATTCACCACCTTTGTTAGGAAGTCCTGAAGCCATACTCCTTGCAAACAAAGTGGACGGGATCATCCTTGTTCTAAATGCCGATGTTACAAGATGGGAGGTTGCCAAAGCAGTGAAAGGCGACCTTGAAGGCGCAAATGTAAAGATACTTGGCGCAATTCTTAACAAGAAAGAGTTTGTTATACCTCAGGCAATCTATAAATTGTTATAATTTTTAAAAGTATATGGCAGAAGTCAGAACTGAACGACCATTTTTCAGGCTTTTTTTATCCATATTAATCGGGGCAGGAATTGCCATGCTATCAGTGCTTTTGGCATCCCTTGATTTTAAGACAGCTATTGCTGTTATGTTAGGGTTGTGTATCGGCGGTATATTCATCTATTTTTTAAACCAGAGGATCTTAACATATTTTTTGATCATGATACTGGGTTTTGGTATACCCTTTAACCTTGACATAAACCTATTTATAAGAAGATATGTGGGTGTTACAAGTATCGATATCGGTATAACCTTGCTAAGCAGTATCATGCTTTATTTTGTTTTCTATTATGAACATATAATGAAGGGTATTAAACGTTTTTATAGCAACAGAACAATGTTAATGGCTATGTTCTTATATATAGGCGCATGTATACTAAGTTTTTATAATGCCATGTCCATAGAGCTTTCTGTTTTTGAGATAGTAAGATTGATAATGCTTTTAATAATCTTCTATATGGTTATGAATCTTGGGAGCAGAGAAAATATATCCATCTTTCTCATAACGATTTCGGCGTGTGTTATACTTGAATTTTTACTTGCGTATTATCAGTATACTACAGGACGATCTTTAGGTTTGGCTGCTTTTGGTGAGAGGTCCCAGGAAGAGCTTGGGTTTATCTCCAGGGCATCAGGGACATTTGGCCATGCAAATGGGCTTGCCTATTTTTTTGAACTTTTATTGCCCCTTCTATTGGCGATGATTATTGTAGAAGACAAGAAAATATTAAAGTTGTGGTATATTATATCCTTTTTGTTTGGTTTTTTTGGTCTGATCATAACATTTTCAAGGGGCGGTTGGCTGGCAACAGCTATATCCCTTCCCATGGTTTTTATCTTTTTATATCGAAAGAGATTTACCCAATTAAGGTATTATCCTGCAATATTTACAGTATTTATAGTTGTAATAATACTCGGTTCAATATTCTATCCCACCATAGAAAGAAGACTTATAGCATATGATTATGGTTCTGCAGGAACAAGAGGGCCTCTTAATTTAGCGGCCATATCCATCATAAAACAGTATCCTATAACAGGGGTTGGGATAAATAATTTTGCCTTAATTTTCAGGACCTATGATACAACAGGTGGTTCTGCATTATTTAAAACACAGGCACATATTGTTCACAATCTTTTTCTGGGGGTGTGGGCAGAGACAGGGACGATCGGCATTCTTGCCTTTGTTTGGATATTTATATCTGCTTTTATTGTGGCGTCAAGACTATTATTAAAGGTGCCATTTTGGTATTCTGGGATCCTGATAGGGGTTATGGCCGGTATCCTTGCTCAGCTTTTACACGGGATGGTAGACCCTGGCTTTAGAATACTTATGAATACCTCCATGCTTGTTTATAGCATGCTTGGTTTAATAGGGGCAGTGAGTGTCCTATACAAAACACAACAAAAACAGTTGGCTTGATAAAAGATCAGTAAAGAATTGATTAAACCCCTGCAAGGCTTTAGTAATTTTTTAGCTTTGCAGGGTTTTTTATGATTATATGAAACATATTCAACTTTCAATTATAATAGTAAACTGGAACTCCATTGAATTATTGAAGCCATGTATTCTTTCTCTGTGGGAAAACAACCCTGATTTTGATTTTGAAGTAATAGTGGTAGATAATGCTTCAGAAGACAATTCCATAGAGATATTGAAAAAAGAATTTTCTCAGGTAGAGCTTATAGAAAATAATACCAATATAGGATTTACAAGAGCGAATAACATGGCAATTAATAAGTCTATGGGTAGATATATCCTCCTATTAAATCCCGATACATTGATGATTGAAAAAGATATATTAAAAAACTGGGTTGATTTTATGGAACATCATCCTGATGTAGGGGCAAGTGGCTGTAAATTAATAAACGAAGATGGTAGCCATCAGGTAGGTGACGCAGGTTTTAGACCATCGCTGACTACTGTGTTTAACTTTTCATTTTTTTTATCAAAGATAATGCCATTGAAATGCAAGGGGCTTTTTATAAATTTTGAAAAATATATTGGTCCTGTGGAAGTTGACTGGGTATCCGGTGCAGATTTTTTAATAAGGAGGTCAATACTTGATACAGTAGGCCTTATGAACGAAGATATATTCATGTATGCCGATGATATTGAATGGGGCTGTCGTATCAGAACCAATGGATTTAAAGTTATGTATCTACCTCATTTTAAGATAGTCCACCTGCAAGGAGGCAGCGCTAAAAAACGTAGCGATATTAATCGATTTTCATCATTGTGGCTAAAAAATATAAGGCTCCTTTTCTCATATTATAATAAAAATAAGCATGTTTGGTTATATGACATGATTATCTCTATGGGTTTTTTAATTAGGGCTTTTTTGTATTATTGCTTTTACATTAAATCAAAGAATGAAGATGTCAGGATAAAGGCAATAAAGATGTTTAGTTATTTTAAATTTTCTCTGTCCCATATGATGGGTTAAGCGGTCTTTCCTGAGGTAATCTTATCAAAGATGGATCTTAAAATCTTATAATTTACTTCAGGTGTATATTCCAGCTCCAATTTTTTTCTGGCATATATACCCATATTTATTATATCTGTAGGATTTTGCGAAAGTGTCCTTATCTTATCGGCAAGATCAAAGGCATCTCCAGCTTTAAAATGAAGTCCGCTCTTTCCATCCTCTACGATTAACGGCATGTTTCCTATATTAGATGCAATTACTGGTTTTCCAAAGGCAAATGCCTCAAGGAGGACTATAGGAAAGTGTTCATACCATTCTGATGGAAAGACCATAAAAAGGGCATTTTTCAGAAGACTATCCTTTTCCTTTCCTTGTTTAAAACCCTCAATGGATATATTTTTTATCCCTTTTTCCTTTATGTATTCCTTTAAAGGTTCTTCCAATGGTCCTGTGCCTACAATACGGAGTTTGTAATCCTTGAGTTTCTCAAAGGCATTTACAAGCGTCCATAGACCCTTCTCAGGAGAAAGACGTCCGAGAAAAATAATATAATCTCCACTGCCATATAACGGCTCTACATGGGTTATATCAAGGTAGTTGGGTTTTATGAATATCCTTTTTTCCTCAATCCCTGCCTCCATAAGTTTCTGTTTGTTGAATTCTGTAGTGCACAAAAAGGCGTCTATCTTTTTAAATATCCCTGCAAGCCTGTTGATAGAGATTGTGGTGGCATAGAGACCACTTAGAAGAAAACTGTTTCTAAAGCACCTGTATCTTATTGCATTCCAGAATGCACCATTTTTGCATCTTTCACATATCCTGTCATTTATATAGAATACACCGTTTGGACAAAGCCATCTGTAATCCTGGACATTCTGCACACAGGGTATTGATTCTTTATAGAGGGTATGAAAGATAGACGGTGATATGAGAGGAAATATATTATGGGTATAAGCTATATGAGGTTTAAAATCCCTCACAATGTCTTTGACCTCATCCCTTGTCTTTTGAGAATAGACGGTTTGTTTAAAAAAGATGATTTTTTCCTTTAAGGTATAGTTATCCGTCTCTTTGTTGTCTTTTGTATAGAAATATATATGCTCTCCTCTGGATTCAAGGAGGTCTTTTTCCCTCAGGGCAATGGAGTCCTCACCGGCAAAAAATTTGTAGAAATTATGGGTTAGGAGTATCCTCATATTGATTGAAAAAACTTTATTTTGTATATAGCATATATATAATGGCAAATAAATCTTTTTTGGAATTCAATGAAATCAGATGTCTATTTTTACATTAAAATGGAAGATATAAATGGCAGATACTGATAATATTAAGATTACTGTAATAATACCCACATACAATAGGGCATCGGTTTTGAAAAGATGCCTTGAGGCCTTATCCCATCAAAGTATCCCATATGATTCATACGAGATAATAGTATCAGACGATGGGTCTACAGATGATACAAAAAAGATTACAGAAGATGCCTTAAAAAGTTTAGGTTCCATGATTCGATATCTCTGGCAACCCAACAAAGGGGCAAATGCAGCAAGGAATAATGCCATATATGCTTCACAGGGAAATATCTTGCTTTTCATAAACGATGACACTATTGCTATACCTACCATGCTTGAAGAGCACTTAAAAACACATGCCCAATATCCAGATGAAAATATTGCCGTCCTCGGAAGGATGACCATATCACCTGAAGTGCCATATTCTATCTTTGCTAAATTACATCTTGATGCGAACTTTGGGCTCTGGGAGGGCAAAAAAGAACTTGACTGGCTTGCCTTCTACACATGCAATGTTTCTGTAAAAAAGTCGTTTTTACTCAAATACGGTCTCTTTGAAGAGGGCATTAGATACCATGAAGACCTTGAGCTATCAGAGCGTCTTTCCCATTATGGGTTAAAGATCATATATAATCCCGATGCCCTGGGCTTTCATTATCATTTTTTAAGAGAGGAAGAATATCTCAATGTGGCAAAAAAGGACGGTATTGCCCTTGCAAAGTGGTATAAAAAATCCCCCCATCTAAAAAAAGAACTTTCCAGGATCGATTTCCAAGAGACGGTCCCCATAGTTAAAAAGATAAAATATTTTATAGGCGATATGCTTATTAATAATGCCACAAGACCTATTATCCTGAAGGTAGCAAGATTTTTTGTAGGTTCATGTGAGGGACTTTCTCTACTTCTTTATAGAAAATTATACCAATCTATAAAAAGACAGAGTGTCCGGGAAGAATTGAAAAAACAAGATGCTTAGCATGAAATCGACATATGGTTAAAGAGGCCAGGATCCATTGGATTGATAATCTAAAGGCCATAGGATTAATATTTATCATCCTTGGCCATTCCCTGGCATATCCTAAATATTTATTGAACTATACCTATTCATTCCATGTCCCTTTGTTCTTTTTTATAGGAGGCATAAACTTCGGTGAAAATAACATAAAAGCAGGCTTTAAGGTATTTTTAGCAAAGATGGCGAAGAGGCTTCTTATACCTTATATTTTTTTTAATTTAATATCTTATTTTTTTTGGTTTTTCAGGACAAAGATAATAGTTGAAAATAGTGATACTGCCTTTTATAAACCCCTGATAGGTATCATCTACGGTATTGGCATCGAGGATTGGCTGATACACAACACACCTTTATGGTTTTTGCCTTGTCTTTTTATCTGTCAGATTTTTTTATTTATACTTTTAAAGACATTTAGAAAAAGTTCTGTTATTTTAATCATGTTAATCATATCAGGTTTAGCAGGTTATCTGTATTCAAGATTTTTCAATTATCGATTACCCTGGGGCATAGACATAGCATTTACAGGGACTGTTTTTCTCGGTTTAGGGTATCTATTAAAAGAAAGATTGGAGAAAATGTTTAATAGAAAATCTCTTGTTTTTTCCATTATTTTTTTGTCTTTGAACATTATATTTGTTATCCTTAATGGAAGGATTGATATGAACTATAATAGATATAACAATATTTTTCTATTTTATGGCGCTGCTTTTTCTGGCATCTTTTTCTGGGCTATTTTTTCCATGAAAATTGGTAGTCCTAATATACTAAAATATATAGGAGAAAATTCTTTATTATTTTTTTCAATGCATATACCCATACTTTTTATAGTTGTTCAGTCATTGATGACATTAGGAATCCCATATACGGTCCAGGAAAAAAATCTCTTGTTTTCTTTTATCCATACTGCAATGACACTTTTGTTTTTAAGCCCTGCAGTGTTTTTTACAAATAGATATCTTAATTTTATTTACGGAGGGGGAAGGTCGTCCAATAAATGACTAATTTTTATTGGAAAAGGAGAAGATGTGTATGTTCAAAAGATGCTTATTTTTTTTATGGATGTTTTTGATCACTGCTTCCATTAGCCATGGGCAGAATTGTTTTGCCAAAAAGGATGGTTTTGGTGTTATACAGCCTTATCTGGTGGAAAAGGTATGTTTTTTATACGAACATTCCCTTAAAATACCTCCTGAATCTGAATTAAAACAAACCATAGGTTCAGAGACCTCCCTTCACCCAGACCCGCTTATGGCAGAGTTTCTCTACCTTATAGTGAATAAGAGGTATGTATCTATAAAGATGGGAACACCTTTGTATAATTGTGGTAATGACCTTGAGATGATCAGAACCGATTTTGAGTTTGCAAAATTGAATGGAGGAATATTTCCAGAGTTTCATTGCAGGGGCATATTATCGCCTTTTGTGCCTGTTAAGCTTAAGGATCAAAATTTCTGTCACTGGGTTGCCCTTGATCTCATCGATTGTGGAAATATACCTGAAGAGTATGATTTTGAGCTGAGATGGAAGAGGTAAATAGAACTCTAATGAGAAAGAAAGTGGACTTATAATTTGGACAAAACAAATCAAATCAAGGCTATTTTTTATTTTTTCGATCTCCTTTCCCCAGGTATAAAACCCCTTAAAGCATACTTTAATTGGTTCAGGGCAAATTATGAGATGAAAAGACAGACAGATATTATAAGGTCAAAACCATTAAAGATAACATTTGATCCCACCAATATGTGTCATTTGAAATGCCCTTTATGTCCCACAGGGCTTGGGATTATAAATTGGGATCCGAAACATGCAAACCTTAAGATGTTTCGTCGCCTCCTTGATGAAGTAGGTGATTATCTATTTTTTATTGATTTTTATAATTGGGGAGAACCACTTTTAAACCCTCGCATAGAAGATTATATTTCCTTGGCAAATAAAATGAAGATATCTACCACTTTGAGCTCCAATCTCAGCATGAATCTCACAGATGAACGGATAGAAAAGATAATAAAGTCTGGGGTGAATCATATCATTGCATCCATTGATGGGGCATCGAAGGAAAGCTACAGCAATTATCGCAGGGGAGGTGATTTTGACCTGGCTATTAACAATCTTAGGAGATTTGTTAATAGGCGAAATGAGCTTGGCTCAAAGACACCATATATAACATGGCAGTATCTCATATTTAGTTTTAATGAACATGAGATCGACAAAGCTCAGGTAATGGCAAGGGATATTAAGGTGGACAGGATTTGGTTTAATAAGGCATATCTTGACGAGAGTTATTATACAATGACAGATGAGGATCGTAGCCTTATACGTAAATGGATCCCCTTGAATCCTGCCTTTACTTTCTATGACCCTGATTTAAGAGATAAGGACAACTCTTTTCCTCTTATAGAGAAAACAGATACAAGACTTAAGCGTTGTGACTGGCTTTATATGAGTTCTACCATCAATGCAGATGGAACAGTGGCACCATGCTGTGGCGTATATAAAAAGGAGGATATATTAGGGTCTATTGGCGAAGAGGGTGAAATATCCTATATGGATGCCATCAATAATGAAAATTTTAAAGGCATCAGAGCCGGTTTTGCTGGAAGATCAGATTTTCCAGAAGGCCTAACATGTAGTGAATGTTCAGACAGCGTATTGATGAGCTATTCAAAAGGGATTAATCGTTGGATTGTCTTTACCACATTTGTTAAAATTTCTAATCTTTTTTTAAAGCCTATTAGACGAATATTTTTTAAAAATGGAGATATTGAAAGGCCAGGACTCAGGGTGAAATGGCCTGATTGATTTAAGGCGCAAAAGGTTTATATAGAATATAAAAAGGAGGGGAAGTGCTTGCCATAGAAGGTGGTAAACCTGTTCGAAAAAAAGAGGATTTTCTTATTTTTGGTGCACCATACATTGAAGAAGAGGAGATCCAGGAGGTAGTAAATTGCCTTAGGAGCAGATGGATAGGCACAGGCCCAAGGGTTGGCCAATTTGAAAAAGATTTTGCAGAATATAAAAATAAAAGATATGCCATAGCAGTTAATTCATGCACTGCAGCCCTTCATCTTGCCATGCTTGCCAGTGGCGTAGGCTTAGGTGATGAGGTTATAACAACCCCCATGACGTTTTGTGCCAGCATAAATGCCATTATCCACTCAGGGGCAACACCTGTCCTTGCTGATTGCGATAAAGAGACTATGAATATATCTCCATCCAAGATTGAGGAGAAGATTACATCAAGAACAAAGGCAATACTTGTGGTGCATTTTGCAGGTAGATGTTGTGATATGGCACCGATATTAAAGATTGCCAAGAGTTATGACCTCATCATAGTAGAAGACTGTGCCCATGCCATAGAGGCAGAGTATAATGGACAAAAGTCAGGGACATTTGGAGATATAGGCTGTTTTAGTTTTTATGTAACAAAAAATATAACCACTGGTGAAGGTGGCATGGTGATCACAGATAATGAAAGGATTGCCTCAAAAATAAAAACCCTTGCCTTACATGGAATGAGTAAAGATGCCTGGAAGAGATATTCTGACGAAGGCTATAAACACTATGAGGTGGTCTATGCAGGTTTTAAATATAATATGACAGATATGCAGGCAGCTATAGGGATTAAACAGCTAAAACGGGTCGATAGATACTGGAGGAGACGTAAAGAAATATGGGAGATATACAATAAAAGTTTTGCAGATCTACCATGTATACTTCCATCAGACCCAGAACCAGAAACGATTCATAGTTATCACCTTTATACACTACTAATAGATATAGATAGAATTGGAAGAAGTAGGGACTGGGTTTTAGATGCCATGACAGCAGAAAATATAGGCGTAGGAGTCCACTATGTGCCTGTTCATCTTCATCCCTATTACAGGAAGATGTATGGATGGAAAAGGGGTGATTATCCCAATGCAGAGTTTATAGGTGATAGAACTATATCTCTTCCTATTTCTCCTGCCTTGACCGATGATGATGTTCAAGATGTGATAGACGCATTTAAAAAAGTTTTAATGGGTTCATAAATGCGTATTGCAATAGTATCCACAATGATATATAATGCTTTTCGTGGATACCAAAGTTGATGTACAATACAGAACGGAGGTATTAGCATGGAAAAGATTCCTAACGCAGTTTACACAAGAGAACTCAGGGAAGAAGCAGTGAAGATGATAACAGAGGGTGGGATGAAGGCATCGGAGGTTGCACGTATATTATCTATCCCCAAGTCAACCATAACCTATTGGATAAGGGCAGAAAAAAAGGGCAGGCTTTCTCAAGTGGGAACCTCAAGGAAATCCTTAAATGAAACAGAAATGGAAATATTAAACCTCAAGCGTGAACTCGCTCAGG